>Ga0209515_10010228_pt1 | contig 10495 bp, 17 predicted proteins | sample Subgroupgradi54m_FD_187454 | JGI IMG/M metagenome (GOLD analysis project Ga0209515, IMG submission 187454) | Subsurface groundwater microbial communities from S. Glens Falls, New York, USA - GMW60B uncontaminated upgradient, 5.4 m (SPAdes)... ...
CAGTTTCATGAGCATATACAAGAGAAGATGAAATTATTAAAAGTAAAACAATCATTATAAACTTTGTTTTCATAACTTTTTTAAGACTCCTTAAGATATATAAAGATTACTCACCATTATTTAGTCATGATTGAAATTGATGGCTCTATAGGTGGCGGACAAATTCTTCGTACAAGTCTTAGTCTTTCAGCTTTAACTGGAAAAAAATTTAAAATTATAAATATAAGGGGAAAAAGAGAAAAAGGAGGGTTAAAAGCTCAACACCTTACTTGTATACGTGCACTTGCAAAAATTTGTTCTGCAAAAGTACAAGGAGATGTTTTAGATTCAAAAGAATTAACATTTCTTCCTGATAAGGTTCTTTCTGGAAACTATCAATTTGATATTGGTACTGCGGGATCTACAACTTTAGTTTTACAAACACTTTTACCTGCTTTACTTTTTTTAAATGAACCATCTGAATTAGAGGTTATTGGAGGTACAGCAAATCCGTTTGCTCCTCCTGCCTTAGATATTCAACAAGTTTTTTTATGGCACTTAGAAAAAATAGGAATACAAGTTAATTTTGAGGTACTAAAAGAAGGATTTTATCCAAAAGGGGGAGGAAAAATAAAAGTAGTTATTCATCCTTGTAAGGAATTAAAAGAAATCAAATTGCAAGAATCTCATCAAGGACATTATGAAACAACTCAAGTCATTGCTGTGTGTTCTGAAGAATTACAACAAAAAGATGTTGGAAAAAGGATGATTGAAGGATTTAGATTCCATTTTCCTGTAAAACATGAATTACAAACTAGAGAAGAATATGTAGCCACCCTTAGCACTGGATGTTATCTTCATGCAAATTATACTTATGATTCTTGTAAACTTGGAATGTCTGTGTTAGGAGAAAGAACAATAAAAGCAGAAGATATAGGAAAAGAATGCGCTTTAAAATTATTACATGAAATGAAGTCTGGAGAAAATGTAGATTCATTTACTGCAGATCAACTTTTAATCTATATCGCGATTAAGGGAACTGGAAAAATAAGGGTTGCTCAAATAACAGACCATATACGAACAAATATTCAGACTATAGAACAGTTCTTAAATGTAAAATTTGAAATTAAAGATACTCTTATAGAATGTAGAAAACTTTAGATACCCTTATAAATATTTCCCAGTTATTTCCCTTATGAAAGGCACTTTTAATTATTATCTTGTGTATGATCTTGATGATAAAGAATTCTATCGTGGTAAAGATCATGTTGAAGCTACTAACATAGCAGACAAGGCTAAATCAAAGTTAAAAGACAAATATGGTCGAATTCTCTTTAGAACATACTCAACAGAACCTGGTGGAGTAATTAAGATCTCTGATCGCTCTCTTGCGCAGGTGTTTTCTTTATTAGACAAACAACATAGGGATTGTACGTTACAAAAAGGAGATTTAGAAGTTATTGTGGAATTATTAAAAATAAAAGATCATTGAATTTAAAAATAATTTAATCTGAACCTTCTGTTTCTGCAAGTATCACATATCCATCTTCTTTTGTATTTGGAATATTTGTTGTATTATGTTGAGCATAAAATCTGGAATTTCTTACTGCTTTTTCAACAGCACTTTTAAATGTACCATAATGCGTTCCTTGGATTTCATATCTTCCATGACTTTCAAATTTAGAACCAAAACTTCCCCCAATAAAAGAATACGTATCTACTTTTTCTAATCCATACCTTTTAACTTTAGGATCTGTTGAATCTTTTATACGAATTAGATAGGCTCTCGCTCGTTCATCAAGAGAAGGCATTCTCTTTATTATTTCTTCAGTTTTAGCTTCAAGACCTCTTTGAATTATTTTAGTTTCAACATCTCCATGAGTCTGAATTCTCATTCTTCCTTTAGGAACTTTACGCGAAACACTTGATTTTCTCTCTTGAGTACTTCTTATCATACTCTTCTTTTATTTTTACTATATTTAAAGATTATTGTACTCTAAAATTAATTTCTTGTTCTTTTAGGAAGAAATACGCTTTCTTGAAAAGGATTTTATTCCTTTGTAATAAAAATAGATGGAAGTTATTTCTAGCATTCCAAGTACGATTGCTGGATTTTTATTGATAAAGATTACCAAGATTCCAGTTAATGCACTTGTGATTATGTATGCATACCACCCTTCAACTTTTTTACGTGCTAAAAGAACTGTTCCAAGTATTTCTGTTATAACAATAATACTTTCCAGAATTTTTCCTGTTTGATACGCACCAGAGAATACAAACTTTGAAATCATAAAGATTGCAATTATAGCTGCAAGAATTTCAAAAAAACTATCGACTTTGGTGTGTTTATCAAAGTTGCCAACCTTCCACTTGTAGCGCCCATACATCATTGTTAAGACAATAACGATAGCTACTGCCATGAAGATATGATTTTTATTTTGAAACAGAAACACAATCCAAGCTATTCCTCCTATTATTTTTACTACCCATCCTGAAATTTTCTGTTTTGAGAGTAAAAAATGACCGAAGAGATATCCCAATCCCGCAATTAATTCAATTAGTGTTGTATTTAGAATTTCCTGGAGAATCATTTTTTATAGTCTCTATATCTTTTTTCAACTATTTGTTCTATTTTCTTCCAGAAAATTAACGTCTCTTTTTTGTATTGCCTGCATTCTTCCAACGTAGCGATAAATTCCCTACCATTAAATTTTTCATCAATAATTTTATTTATTTTTGAGGGTTTATATCTAAGAATAGACAAGCTCTTTATATGGTATTTATCTTCGCTTAATTTTTTTGTTTCTATTGCAAGCTTATTGGGGTTTTTATTGATCTCTTTAATAAGATTATCAACGTCTTTAAGAAAATTATTCTTAATCTTAAGTTCATTATCACTTAACTTTTCTTTAGTAAATTTATTAAACGTAAAGAGATAAATTTCGATATTTCCTTCTTTAATAGGGATTGTATTCCAAAAATCAGTTTCAGTTTCTTTAAATTTCAGATAACACTCAAGAAGTCTTAATTTTATTTTTTCAACTGTGCAGTCTTTTTCTTCAGCGTGCGATAAGATCTCTAAAAGTTCATTTTTAATTTTTAATGTTTTTTCTTTTTCTTCTCTGTTTGTAAACTTAAGATGGGAATAAAATTCTTCAATATATACTTGAGTCATTTTTGAAGCTTTGCCCACTTCAAATTTTTTTACTAAGTTGATGAATACTAAATTAGGAGCAAATAGTTGATTATCTCCTTCTGCAGTCACATATTTTTTTCTTGTATGTCCTGAACAAGCATATGCAGTTTGTGCAAAAGGCAACTGGTTAATTAAAATTAAAAATTTTTTTATTAAAGGATCAAAACTTGCTGATTCTTCTTCAATAAATCTTTTTACTTTTTCTTCATCCCATACAAATTGAGTCCATTCTTCTTTTATGTCTTCTAAATTTATTGACATCTTGGGATTAAATTTACTTGGATTTATATTTCTTTCTTAATTCTTAAATACTATGCTGTATACAAAATCAATATATGTTTCAAAATCTCTTTCAGATGGTTTAAGAGTTTCAGTTATGTCTCGTCATACCTTATCTGATGGGATTACGCCTGACTTAAGAATCACAGAATCAAGTTATGATCTCTGGTTAAAAATTCTCGCACCTTTAGATAAACTCGTTGGTGATTACTATAAACGTGGATTGTCTTTTGAAGAATATGCGCAAAGATATTTAACCTATTTATCTACAAAGGATATTAGTATTGAAGTTGATAAATTATCTAGACAAGCCTTAGAACAAGATATAACTTTACTTTGTGTTGAAACCTCTGCTGAGAAATGCCATAGACGAATATTAGCAGAAGAATGTTTGCGATACGTTCCTAAACTTAGAATAACACATCGATAAGATATCTTCTTAAGAAAAAATCCTATTTTTAATTCTTCTCGTTAAATATTTTTTTAAATTAAATTTCTGAAACTACTTTGAAAAATGAATTTTTCATAGACTTAATGAGGATGTTGAATAAAACTTTTAACCTTCTTGGCTATGGCTAAAGAAGAAGTTAATCCTGGAGAACAGATCCCCACTACATTAATTAGATTGGGGTATATTTCATCAGGAGCAATATGAAAATCTAAACTATTTGCAAGTACTGCTTGTATTCCTGTTTGATGTAATTGTATTTCATTAAGCGTAATTGATGGGAAATATTTTTTTATTTCTTCTAAAAATACAGAAGGAATGGCAAGATCTGATCCTAATTCATTTTTTTCAAGATCCTTTCCTCTTTTTCTATTAAGTGGACCTATTGTTATTTCTTTTCCAAGTTTAAAAGGTTCATTTTCGTCTCTTTGGTTAACTTCTAAAGAAAATGTAGGAGTTAAATGTACCCCGACCGTAAGGTGCTTTGATCCATCTGGTTTATTGTAAAACTTTGGAACTGGATAAATATTTCTAGAAATTTTAAGATCTTCTCTTGATTGATAAAATTTTGCAGATTCTCCACGAACAGGAAAAATCTCAAGGGGGAATTTATCGTTAACCATTCTTGCGATTTTATCACTCTCTAATCCTGCTGCGTTGATAATATACTTCGTTGAAAATTCAGAGATTTCATTTTCATTTGTACGTGTTTTAAGAATAAATTCTTTTTCTCTTGGTGAAATATCAATCACTGTTGTTCCAAGGAGAAAATATTCTTTTAGATTAGAAAGTTCTTTTAATTTACAGACAACTGCAAGAGGATCTAGAATACCTGAAGTTGGAACAAATAATGAAGAATAAGCAACTACATTTGGTTCTAAACTCTGTGTCTCTTCTTTATTTAATTTTTTTACATTTGGAACCTTATTCTCTTTTGAACGCAACAGAAGCTCTTCTAGAGATTGGTCTTCTTGAGCATTTGTAGCAACAACAAGTTTTCCAGTTCTTTTTAGAGGAAGATGATATATTTGACAAAACTGATATAATAATTCATTTCCTTCAACACATAGCCTTGCTTTAAGTGGACTCTGAACTTCATCATAATAAATTCCTGCATGAAGAACTCCTGAATTTCTTGAAGTTTGATTTTCACCAGGAAAATGCTTATTTTTTTCTAGAAGACAGATTATTTCATTATTAAATAATTTTGAAATTTCATAAGAAATTGCATTTCCAATAATCCCTCCCCCTATAATTGCAATATAACAATCAGCCATCATCTTTTCTTTTGAGGTTTAAATTATAAACTTTAGGATTTAGCTCTCTGTCGTATTAAAGGGTCATTTTAATATTACCTCCTTTTTTCGTATTCCGGTGATTGAGGCTTTGTTTGAGCAGATTTAGCCATCTGTTTCTGCCTAAAGCTTTATAAATTTTTCTATAAACTCAAGAATATGCCAAAGAAATCTAACTTATATCTTGTCGGAACAGTACATACAGATCCAGATGGAATCTCTCGTTTGAATCACTTATTAGCAAGATTAGCTCCGAAAAAAATATTTTTGGAAATATCTGAAGATAGAACAAATAAAATTTTAGCTACATCTTTAGAAGATAAAATGAAAAAACATGAAGAAACTCTTGAACAATGGACTCAGCAAGGATTTATTTTAACACCTGAACAAAAAAGTAAACTAGTAGACTTAATTTATTTTAAGAATGGAAGTTCTGGATTTGAAGTCTCTTCTTCTTTTGAATATAAAAAAACAAATCCTTTAACAGAGATTTATTACGTTGATATTGTTGGTGAAGGAATAGTTGAAGGGATGGATGAAGCATTAGAAAGAAGTCAAGAACCTACCTTAGAAGTAAGAAAAAATGTTCTTAGAGGATTAGAATATCCTCTTGAAAATCATAAAGCAGATTTAAGAAAACTTGTTGAACTGCAATATAAACAGTATCATGAAGTTGCTTCTTATGCCTATAAAATTAGTTGTGATCTTGATTTTTTTGAAAGAGAATTAGCTGAATTATCTGTTCAGGCTAAAGAAAGTCTTCGTCGTGTTTTTGATCCAAAGAGGGATGAATTTATAGCTAAAGGAATTAGAAAAAATTATTGTGCTGAAAAAGTTTCACTTGCAATTATGGGTGCATCTCATCTTGATACTGTTGCTTATCTTTTAACTGATTTATATCCAAGCTCACTTTTATTGAATGAAACTTCAACATTTTTAAATAATTAGTTTTAACCTATAATCTGAATATCAAGTTCTATTTGATTGCCGTTTCGTAAAGTAAAAATAGTTTTTCCCCCAGAAACATTAAAACTAATTCCTATAACTACACTTTCAGGTATGCCTCCAAAGACCACGTATGCACTCCCTATTCCAGCAATAATATCATTAGTATTAACTCCAAAAATTAGTTCAGGATCAATATAGATATTACGAATTTTTGCAAGAGCTCTTTTGTTGATAAGTAACATCACATCTTGCCTTTTCCCAACAAATCCAAGAACAGGTTGCGCTACTTTGGATATTGGTGAAATATATGTTGGCATATCTGCACTAGGATCCCCAAACACACCATGTTCAGAAAGATTTTTTATGTTATTAAATTCCTTATTTTTAACAATTCCTCTATGGATTAAGAACTCATCTGAAATGCAGTTTGGATTTATAGGTTCTAACGCAATTTCTTTTGTTTCTAATTTATATTTTACTCTGTGTAATAATGGGTCGTCCATAAAAAACTTTCTGGTTCGATTTAAATGACCATACCACCAAAAAGAATGTTTTTTTGGATTACCTTCATCATCAAGCACGCGTCTTGCACATTTTGTAAGATAATTAATTGCTTTTCTAAATCTACTTTTTTTAGGTAAATCGTTAGCAGTAATTGTGTTGTTTCGTGACATTAATTATTTAATTCTAGTTTGTTTATATCTTTTTTGTTAATTAGAAAATTATAAATTTTTAATAATTTATTTTTTTAAAGAATAATCAACTGCAGATTGAACAATTATTTCAATAGTATTAAATAATTTTATATCTGTATGTGTTTGATTAATCGCTAAAGGAATTTCTGTACAACCAAGAACAATTGCTTCAGCTCCTTCTTTAATTGCTGCTGCAACTTCTTGCATAGCATAACTTCCTTTGTCTTGCTTTAAAACAAAATAAACCATGTAAATTGAAAAAAGAAGGCTAATCCACTTACAGAAAAAACTATTGGTAAGGCAAGCGTTGTTAATGACAGGATTATTTGGTGAACCTAAAGTATTTATAAAACTTTTGTGAAAAAAACATTACATTCTTTTATTTTCTCAGGACTATTTTTTGCTTGCAGCAATTTAATACTAGTTGTTTAATCTATTCTTAAGAAATTCTTCTGCTTTTTTTAATACTGTTTTCGTATTCTCAAATTTCATTAATTTTACTGCTTCTTCATACGTACACCAAGTAAATTCATCATGTTCTGAACTTATTTTAATTTCTTTTATTTTTGTTTCTGCTAAAAAATAGGTAGCTTTTTTATTTACTATTTGTTTTCCCTTCCTATAGATCCAGTTTACTTCTTCTTCAAATCCTTCAATAAAACTTAAAGCAGTTATTCCTGTTTCTTCTTTTATTTCTCTTTTTGCAACATCTCTAGGTAATTCTCCTTTTTCAACTAATCCACGAGGAAAATCCCAAGATTCTTTATAATATAAATGTGCTTTTCTATACAACAATAAATAAAGAACTGATTTCTCTTCTTTTCTAAAGATCACAGCACCATAAGAATGTTCATGTAACATTGAATTTGAGAAGAGAATTTAGTTTAATAATTTATGTTTTGTATATACTTAAAAGAAAACTTATCTCTGTAATATAAATTTTTTTCCTTGTTCTAGATCTAAAAACTCATCCACGCTCTCTTTTAATTTTCCACTACAACTTCTTCCAAAAGCCATGACTTCAACTCTGCACCCTAATGCTCGTTTTAAATGTTCAACTAGGGGAATATAATCTCCATCACCTGAAATTAAAATACAGACATCTAATTTAGGAGCAAGTTCTATTGCATCGATTGCAATTCCTACATCCCAATCTGCTTTTTTATTTCCCCCATAAAAAACTTGTAAATCCTTTAATTTTACTTCATAGCCTATTCCATCTAACGCTTTATGAAAATTTTCTTCATCTTTTTCTCCAGCTCTTACTGCATATGCAATTGCTCTGACTAGTTTTCTTCCGTTGACTGCTTCTTTAAGAATTTCTTTAAAATTTACTTTTGCATTATATAATGCTCTTGCACTGTAATACATATTTTGAACATCTACAAAAACACCAACTCTTTGTTCTTTATTTACCATTTATTATTCCAATGGCTACTTCTTAATAAGTTTATACTGTTTTGATATTTTCAATTTCATGTAATAATCTGTTCATTTTACTTTTTGTTTTATAATAGAATATACTCGCATAAAGGATGATAATAATAGAAAAGATAATTGAAACAATATAAAATTTTTGTAGGAGAGTAACAGTGATAAAACTTATGAGACTGATCGTTCCAATTGATAAAAAAATCAAAGCCTTTTGAGATTCAAATTTATATTCATTATCTAGTCTATTTTTCTTTAAATAAGTTTTATCCATTTTTACATTCCAAACTTAACTTGATTTAGACAACCAGCACTTACTCCTATAAGTACTGCCGAAATTATTAAAAATATCAAATTTGTTCCTTGTAAAATGTTGTTGATGTCTCCAATTAAAGATTTTAATAGCATTGCCATCCCAATTATTCCAGTAACAACAGCAATAACAACAAAAATTATATTTTTTAAGTCATTCATCTTTATCCTCTTTGTAACTTATTTTATAAATCTTTCTTAGAATTTACTGAAAATAAGAAGGTTAATAAATATTCAAAAATATTTTTCTTTATGGATAAGAAGATACTTGATTTTTATCGTGAATTTTCTGTTTATACCAATCCTGGACTTTACAAAAATCTTCTAAAAAAATTACCCAACAATATTAAAGAGGTTGGAAACCTTGTTAGAAAAAATATTATTCATAGAACTACGTTAGCTGCAGGAAATGTTGGAACCAATGCAGATAAAAAATTTGGAGATATGAAAAAAGTTCTTGGTATCGACAAGTTGAAGATGATATCTTAGTGACTGCTTCTGCAATGTTTGCTGAATTATATCGTAGAGATAAAAAAGGATTGACTGCTACGAGAAAAGAAGAAGATAAACTCGTTGTTACGTGCAGATTTGTTGCAATTCTTATGGCTTCTATTTTGAAATCAAAAGGAATACCTTGTAGAGTAAGATCAGGAAATGCGCCTTATTTTGATATGGGTAATTTAGGAAAAGTTAGTGCAGATCATTGGATAAACCAATATTTTGACTCTAAAGAAAAAAGATGGATCACTTTTGATGTTGATGGTAGCTGGAGTTTACATGAACTTTTTGATCCTTATAATATTCCTGAGGGTAAGTTTGATTTTCCTGCAGATGCATGGCTAAACATAAGAAGAGGAAAAGATGATCCAAATAGATTTTGGAATGCCAAACCTGAAAAAGGATTGATTGTTGTTTTTTGGTCACTTTTTTATGATTTCCATTGTTTAATGAATAATGAAATTATTTACCTCTATGGTCCAAGCAATAATTATGGGAAATATGAAAAATTTTCTCAACTTTCTGAAAAACAATTAAAGACGATTGATGAACTTGCTCTTCTCATGCAACATCCTGATGAAAACTTTAGTAAATTACAAACGATTTGGAATACAAATAAAGAATTTAGGTTATTAAGTGGTGGACTTTTATAAAGAAATTATTTTTAAATTAAAAAAACAAAGATAAAACTTATACTTAAAACTAAAAAATAAATAATCTTATTCCAATGATACACCTTTGCTCCATCAAACATCCAGAAAGGAATCATATTGAATAACGCAAGCCAACTATTAATTAAGAATCCAATACTTAAGAGCGAATACCCTACATTTGCTAACGTATATTTTATAGGTGCATGAATTACTTCTTGCGCACTCGTAAAACTTCCAGTAAGAATAATTGCAATTAACAAACAAAGAAGTGCTAACATTATATTCATTATTGGACCTGCAACAGAAATTATTCCATTCTTTTTTTTATCAATGAAATTGCTAAAGATCATGACAGCTCCAGGTGCTGCAAGAACAAACCCAAAAAAACCCATAATTACTGCTAAAAATAACATTTCATCAAAACTTCTAAACTCTGCTTTATAGCTGTATTTTTGAGCAACATATTTATGACTTAATTCATGTAATAAAAATCCCAAACCTACTGCAATTCCAGAAATAAGAAATGCTGTGAAGAATTTTGCATTTACTCCTCCAAGTGAGAGACCGAATGCAAGAGAAATTGCAAGCCAAGCTTTTCCTATATCTTTTAATTCTCTGTCTGAAGTTGTTAGAAAATTTCCAAGTCTGTATAATTTACTTGACTCTTGATTAATAGTATCAAACCTCATCTATTAGTTGTAGAAGGGAAGTTTAAAAAAGTATCTTAATTTTTAGTTTATTTTAAGATCTTCAATTTTTAA
>Ga0209515_10010229_pt1 | contig 10495 bp, 11 predicted proteins | sample Subgroupgradi54m_FD_187454 | JGI IMG/M metagenome (GOLD analysis project Ga0209515, IMG submission 187454) | Subsurface groundwater microbial communities from S. Glens Falls, New York, USA - GMW60B uncontaminated upgradient, 5.4 m (SPAdes)... ...
CTCGCGCACAACGACGAGCTCGATCGCGAGCGGCTGCTCGAGCAGCCGACGCCTCTCACGCGTGCGGACGCGCTGATCGCGATACTCGAAAAAATGATCGCCGAACGGCAGTGAGAGCGATGATACTACCCCGGAGTGCCATCAATCCCGAACTCCGGCTCATACCCTGCGCGCGCCCCAATTGCGAGGCGTCCGGGCGTTCTGGCTATCGAACCCCGGGCGCCACAGCCGGGGACATTCGGGGCTTTCTGCGAGACGCACTACTTCGCGCTCGGTCTCGTTGTGCTTGGCCTCGCGGCCTTCAACCTGTTTTTTCGCCTCGGACGTGAAGGCGTCACGGAATGGGATGAATCCCTCTATGCGATCAGCGCCTGGGAGATGCTACGAGCGCAGGAGTGGATCGGCACACGCTTCCTCGGCGCGCTCGACTACTACAACACGAAGCCTCCGCTGAATGTCTGGCTGATCGCGCTGACATTCAAAGCCTTCGGCGTGAGCCTTTGGTCGCTGCGGTTGATCTCGTCGCTGTCAGCGTGGTGCACGGTTGCCGTTCTGCAGCACTGGACGAAGCGCTGTTTCGGCGCGGCGACTGGCGTCTGTGCCGGCGCCGTCCTGGCCACAGCATTCGGATTCGTGTACGTGCACTCGGGACGCACTGCGGATGCCGACGCGCTGTTCGCGCTCCTGGTGCTGCTCACCGTGGTGACGCTCTGGGCCGCGCGAAGCCAGCCATGGCGCGCGGTATGGCTCGGCCCTCTCGCGGCCGCAGTGTTTCTTCTGAAGGGCACAGCGGTGTTCATGCCCTTGTCGATCATCGTAGCGGTCGAAGGATGCCCCGAGTGGCGTCGACCGGGACGGTGGAGCGCGCTGGTTGTCGCATTTCTGTGGTTCGTGATCCCCGTCATGGCATGGAGCGTCGCCCGCTGGAATCTCGACCACTTCCAGTTCTTTCAGGGACTGCTCGCCACCGATTTCCTCGGCACGATCTTCACTGTCCTCGAGGGACACGATGGGAGCCTCTTTTACTACGTGAACATCCTTCAAAAGCACCACTACGACTGGCTCGCCGCGGCCGCGGCCGCGTGGTTCCTGTTTCCGCCTTCCCGCGCGCGAACGCGCGAATTGTTGACGCTGAGTGGGGATCGAGGGGCGCTCCCATGGCTGCTCTTCGCATGGGTCGCAGCAACCGTGATCATCCCATCGCTCATGCAGACCAAGCTCCCGTGGTATCTGAACGAGTTCTATCCGGTGTTCGCCGTGGGCATCGCGGGCAGCCTGGTCCACGGCATTCGCTGCACCGAGGAGATGTCCGGCATTGTTCGCCGCGTGACGTTCGTGTCGATCGTGGTGCTCGCCGTCGGGGTCGCCGAGGGAAAGCTTCTTTGGTACTCATTCCATGTGCGAGGTCTCGAGGCCTCAGCCCAGGGCCTGCTCATGGAGGAACGCGCACAGCTGGCGGGACATCGGCTCTTCGGCCTGCAGTGGAACCGGGCCGAGATCTTCATCAGCGAGGCGGTTGTTCGCGCGGAACGTCAGAACACCGCCGATGTCCGGGATTTCCTCGAACGCAGCAATCCTGGTGATTACCTGCTCGAGTCGCCGGGCATTCTGCACGACGGCGTCATCGAAGTCCGATCGGACGGACGACATGCTCTGTACCGGCGAGTGGCCGTCAGTCCGGCGGATCAGGATCGGACCATCACTCCATTGCCGTCGCGTTGAGCGGCGCGCGGACGGCGCGATTGGATGCCGCCGACGCGTGATGCGCGAACCTCGCGCCCTTGCTCTTCGCCTTCCCGACAATGCGCCCCAGCGTCGAGGCGAGCGTGGCCGCGTCATCGTCAAACGCCACGTGCGACTTCGACGTGGACGCGTCCAATGAACCCGGCGGGTTGTCATTCGGCGCCTGCACCCAGTGCCAGTTGCGCTGCCCCGCGGGCAGTTGTGACACGAATTTCGCCATGCCGAGAATCGGCTCACCCTGGCGCTCTCGCAGGAACGGCGCCTTCTGCGGCCCCGCCTCGAACGCATTCGACACGAGATACAGCAAAGACTTGTGATAGATGTTCGCGCACGTGTCGTCGCGCTCGGCCTTGTCGGTCAACGTGAAGAGCGCGAAATCTTTGATCCCGCCGCTCTTGATCGAGGGCAGGTACTGATTGCGATAGACGTCCATCGTGCACGCCGGCGCCCACAACGTGCACGTCTCGATGCCGACCTTGGGCTGACCTCCGTTTGCCAGCCGTTCCACGAGACCGCCCCAGAGAATCGAACCGGCGCTGTGACAGACCAGATGAATTCGCAGCGCGGGGAACTGTTTTGTCAGCCCGCCGAGCAGGTCGGCGACGAGCGCCAGTCCGCCTCCCTGCTGACTCGCCGAGATGGCGTTCTCCTTCATCTCGTCCCACTGTGACTTGCCGCCGATGACGCGGGCGAGCGGCTCGAGCGCGTCGTCCAGGCGATCGAGCATGAAGTCCTTCGACGAATCGAGAAACCCCTCAGGGCGCCGCTTCGCGATGGCATCCTCGAGGATGTTCTTCAGCGTGGTCCAGAAGTCGGTCTTCCAGATGATGGAAACCGGATACACACCAGCGTCGAGGAGCGGACCGCGCAGGTCGGCGATCTTCTGGATCGCCGAGTCCTCGGCGACGAGTCCGCCGTGCGCGTAGAGCAGCAGGTGCTGGCGATCCTTCGCCTGTTCGGCGACGTGATGAAAGATCTCTTTCACATCGTCCGCCGACGTGCCGTACGTCCCCTCGGTTCGCAGCAGCCCGTTGTTGCCGAGGCTGACGATGTGCGGCCGGAGGTCGCTGAACATGTAGCCGCGCGAGCCGCCGGCCGCGACGCCGACGCCGCGCGAGACGGAGGCATGCGCGCGGAATTCGATCGGCGCGCCGAGGCGCGCGACCCAAATGTCGGTCCCGTGCGCGAGCCAGTCGTCGTAGCTGATGTGGCCGTAGCCGGAGCGTCCCCACCCGCGGCCCCACGAGTTCTGAATCCAGAAGCCGTCCTTGTCGTAGGCGACGATGGCGAAGGCGTGGCCGCCCGTGACCGCCGACTTCGAGTCGTACTCGATGATGCCGTTTCGTCCGACGTTGTCCCACCCGTCGTGCACGGTGCCGGTGGCGTACAGGATGCCGACCTCCGCGATCGCCGAATGCATCGCGATCACGTCCTTGTGGTTGACGCGCAGATAGGCGCCAAGCGGGCGGCGCAGCGCTTCCGCGAATCTGACGCGGTAGCGGTCGGCCACGCGATCGTCTTTCGGCCAGTTCGACTTCGAGCAGACGCCGTGCTTGTGCCAGCCCTTCATCGCACCGCGCGCGCTCGATCCTTCGTAGTGTTCGCCGGGCCACTCGTCGTAGCGGCGGGCCATCTCGTACAGCATCCACGGGCTCACCTCACCCCGATCGGGCACGACCTTTCGTGTGCGAAGCAGGTAGTGAATGACCGTCGCGAGGCCGAAGCCGGTGCAGGCGCCTTGCTGGCCCTGGTCGAGGATCGGCACCCGGGCCCTACGGTAGTCGTCCAGCGGACGCTCGTTAGGCACCTCGATGAGCGTCGGCTCGAACATGCGATCTCGGAAGTCGAGCGTGTCGGGCCGCGCGTCCAGACGGCGCGGGACTTTCTTCTCTTTGTGCGTGGCCATGGCGTCGTATTATCAACGCCGCGCGCGTCCGCGGCGAACAAATCCCACTCATTACCGTGCAACGGATTACCGTCTTGTTAAACCCGCGTGCCGGCAGCCGGAACGGGGCGTCCGCAGACGACGTCACGGCCGCGTTTCGCTCCGCGCGCTGTGCCGTCGACGTCCGCGTCGCGGACGGCGCTTCGATCGTTGCGGCCGCTGTTGACGCGCTCAAAGGCGGCTCGAACGTGATTGTCGCCGGCGGCGGCGACGGCACTGTCAGCGCGGCGGCATCCGTGCTGGCGGGAACGGACGCGGCGCTCGGCGTCATCCCGCTCGGGACGCTGAATCATTTCTCGAAGGACCTCGGCATTCCGCCTGGCCTTGGCGAGGCCGCGCAGGCGATCGCCGCGGGACGGACGGTGACCGTCGACGTCGGCGACCTCAATGGCCGGTCGTTCATCAACAATTCGAGTGTCGGCATGTATGCGAGCCTGGTCTCGGAGCGCGCGGCGATGGAACGTGTCGGGCGCGGCAAATGGCTCGCGCATGGCCTGGCCGCACTGCGTGTCTGGCGCCGCTATCGACGCTTGCGCGTCGACGTTCGAGGTGCGAAGGTCGAAGCGGCAAGGAGAGTCATTACGCCGTTCGTCTTCGTCGGCAACAACGAATACCAGCTGAGCGGCCTCGAGCTCGGCGGACGCAAGACGCTCGCGGCCGGGCGGCTTCATGTGTGCATGGCGCCGGGTATGAGCCGCCGGGGTGTCGCGCGCATGATCATGGCAGCCGTATTCGGCGACGTTCGAACGCTCGACGGCTTCGAAACGTTCACGGCGCCTGCCGTGACGCTTGATGCCGGCGTCCGGCGGCTGCGGGCCTCGATCGATGGCGAGGTCGTCACACTGGACAGTCCCTTGACGTTTCGCATCAGGCCGCGCGCGTTGCGCGTCATCGTTCCGTAATGCGCACGCTCGTCCACCTCTCGGACCTGCATTTCGGCCGCGTCGATCCGGTCGTCGTCGACGTGCTGCGCGACACGGTCAGGCAGATCGCGCCCGACCTGGTTGCCGTGTCGGGCGATTTCACGCAGCGGGCTCGCTCGCGCCAGTTCAGCGAGGCGCGGGCGTTTCTCGACTCGCTGCCGCGCCCGCATCTCATTGTCCCAGGCAATCATGACGTGCCGCTGCACAACGTCTTCGCGCGGGTCTTCAACCCGCTCGGCGGCTATCGACATCACATGACCGACGACCTGCGGCCGCACTACGTCGATCACGAGCTGGTTGTGATCGGCACCGACACGACGCGCTCGTTCACGATTGGCGGCGGCGGCATCCGGCGGCGCGAACTGCACCGGATTCGCGGGCTGTTGAAGGAGGCGGATCGATCCGCGGTCACCATCCTCGTCGCGCATCATCCGTTCGACGAGCCGCATGCGGGCGCCGCGTTCGGTCGCGCGAGGCCCGGCGCCGACGCCGTGGAGCAGCTCGCCTGCGACGGGATCGACGTCTTTCTCACGGGTCATCTGCACGTCACGTTTGCCGGACCGACGGCCAAGCGCTACAACGTCGGCGGGCGCTCGGCGATTGTCGTCGAGGCGGGAACGGCGACATCCACGCGCGTGCGAGGCGAGCCGAATGCCTTCAACGTGCTGCGGATCGATCAGCGCGTGATCGTCGTCGAGCATCACGTCTGGAGTGCCGACACGCGCAGTTTCACGCCAGGCGAAGTGCAGCGCTTCGAGCACACGTCCGGTGGATGGACGCCGGCCTGACTACTTCTCGATGACGAGGAGCTTGAACGTTCCGGGTACGACCGTCGCGCGTCCGCCGCGGCCAGCCGGCGCGCCGGCGGGTGGTGCCGGCGGTGGCGCAAACGTTGCCGCGGCCACGTAAATCCGATGCGTCGCTGGATCGAGCCCCATGTTGCGCGAGCCCATTGGCGTCACGACGTTTCCAACGACGTGATACTTGTCCGCACTGTCCTGGTGAATGACGGTCAGTGTGCCATCCGCGTTGGTCGCGAACACGTCACCCGTTCCAGGGTCGTACCCGGCGCCGTCCACGCCCATGCCGATCGGAAGCGTCGTGATGGTCTTGCCGGCCTGGTAGTCGGACACCCCGAGCACGCCGCTGCGGCAGCCGCTGAACAGCCGATGGTTCTTCGTATCGATCGCCATCGACACCGGCTGCTTGCAGGCCCCCGTCGGCCAGCGGCGTGACACCGTCGCGGCCTTCGCATCGATCTCCACGACCTCGCTCGTGTCGGTCAGGTTCGCGTAGACCTTGCCGTCACCGGCCGACGCGCCGTACTCGGGCTTGCCGCCGAGAGGCACGTTTGTGACCAGCTTTCCGGACGCCGCGTCGACGACGGTGGAGGAGTGCGCGTCGCCGTTGAGGGAGAACACACGGTTCGACGGGGCGTCGTAGAGGATCGCGTCCGCATCCTCCGCCGCCGGAATCCGCGCGAGCTCCTTGAACGTCTTCAGGTCGAACATGACGATCGACTGATCGTTGCCAGAGGTGGCAAAGCCGTGGCCGCTCGACAAGGCGATCGCCGTGCCATGCGCGCCCTTGATGCCCATGACTTCGCCAAGCAGTTTTCCGTCGTTTTCGTCGATGACCATGACGCGATTGGTCCGGCCGACGTACACGCGATGCTCATCGTGCGACGGCACGATGTAGTCCCAGCCGCCGTCGCCGCCGAGCTCGTACGTCTTTGTGATGTGGTAACCGACGCCCGCCTGTTGCGCGATGCCGACAGACACGGATAGCGCGACCATCGTCGCGAGTGCGAGGCAGTGACGTGTCATAAGGCCAATCTCCTGTGTGGGCGTTATACGCCTCGAGAAATGAACTGCAGATGAATGCGTACTCTGCGATGATGTATCGCATGATGCGCATGTCCATATTCGCCATGATTTCGTTGACGCTCGCATTCGCGGCTGCTACCTCAGCAGCCGGCGCGACGTCCTTTTACGATCTGAAAACGCAGACGCTCCTCGGCAAGCCGGCGGACCTTGGCGACTATCGCGGCAAAGTGACGCTGGTCGTCAACGTCGCCAGCTATTGCGGATACACGCCGCAGTACAAAGGGCTGGAGGCGCTGCACCGCGACCTCAAGGACAAGGGCTTCGCCGTGCTCGGCTTCCCGAGCAACGACTTCGGCGAGCAGGAGCCCGGCACGGCCGAGGAGATCGCCACGTTCTGCAAGCGCACCTACGACGTGACGTTCCCGATGTTCTCGAAAGTGGTGACCCGGTCTGGCCGCGATCAGTCGCCTGTCTATTCATACTTGGGCGCGAGCGGCCATCTCCCGGCGTGGAATTTCGCCAAGTACCTCATCGGCAAGGACGGCCGCGTGCGCGCGTTCTTCCCGAGCGAGGTCACACCAGAGGATCCGGCATTACGCCGCGCGATTGCCGACGCGATGAAGGCGAACTGATCGAGGGTGTGATGGCCGCAGACAAGAAACAGACCGTCGAAGAACGTGTCGTGGCGGGCCGCAGCGGAGGGACGGTTGACGCGCCCGGCAAGACCCACCGGAAGCGGGCCGAGAGCGTGCGTGGCGCGAAGCATTCCGATCAGACGATTGCGAAAATCAAGGGCGCGAAGACGATGCGCCGCGGCAATCGACGCGGGTAGTGATTTCCTTTTCGAGAATCAACAAGCAGTACGGCCGGCAGGTTCTCTTCGTCGACGCGTCGTTTCAGCTCAATCCGGGTGAGAAGGTCGGCCTCGTCGGTCCCAACGGGGCGGGGAAGACCACGCTCTTCCGCATGATCGTCGGCGAGGAATCGCCGGACGACGGGGACGTCTCCGTACCGAAAAGACTGACCATCGGCTACTTCCGGCAGGACGTCGAAGAAATGTCGGGACGCTCCGTTCTCGACGAAGCGATTGCCGGCAGCGGACGCGTGGGCGACCTGCACCACGAGCTCGAGGCGCTGCAGCACGCGATGAGCGATCCGGATCGCGCAGCGGAGATGGACACCATCCTGGCGCGCTTCGGCGAGGTGCAGGAGGAGTACGAGCACAGCGGCGGCTACGCGCTCGAGAGCCAGGCGCGCGAGGTGCTGCACGGCCTCGGCTTCGACGACGAGCGGATCGACGGCGACGTCGGCGAGCTGTCGGGCGGATGGAAGATGCGCGTCGCGATGGCGCGCGTGCTGCTCGGACGTCCTGAGGTCCTGCTCATGGACGAGCCGACCAATCACCTCGACATCGAATCGATCGTCTGGCTCGAAGACTTCCTCGAGTCGGCGCCCTGCGCGCTCCTCATGACCTCGCACGATCGCGAGTTCATGAACCGCATCGTCACCAGGGTCGCGGAAATCGACGGCGGCGAGATCACGGTCTACAGCGGCAACTACGATTTCTACGAGCGGGAGCGGGCGATTCGGGAGACCAACCGCGAAGCCGCCTACGCGCGGCAGCAGGCGATGCTGGCCAAGGAACAGCGGTTCATCGAGCGCTTTCAGACGCATGCCGCCAAGGCCGCGCAGGTGCAGAGCCGCGTCAAGGCGATCGAGAAGATCGAGAAGATCGAGCTGCCGAAGCGGCGGCGCGTCGTCACGTTCGACTTCCGCCAGCCGCCGCGATCGGGCGAGCAGGTCGTGACCATCGAGCACGTCAAGAAGGCATACGGCCGCCGGGTCATCTACGACGATCTCAATCTCAACATCCGGCGCGGCGAGCGCTGGTGCGTGATGGGGAAGAACGGCGCGGGGAAGTCGACGCTGCTGAAGATGGTCGCCGGCGCCGTCACGCCCGACGCAGGCACCGTGCAGCTTGGCGCGAGCCTCAAGATGGGTTACTTCGCGCAGCAGGCGCTCGACCTGCTCGACCCCGACCTGACGATCGAGGAGCAGCTGCAGCACGATTTCCCGAGCGAGTCGATCGGCGTGCTGCGCAACCTCGCGGGCGCGTTCCAGTTTTCCGGCGACGACGTGGACAAGAAGATTCGGGCGCTCTCAGGCGGCGAGAAGACGCGTCTTGTCATGGCGCGCATGCTGCTCGACCCGCCGAACTTCCTGGTGCTCGACGAGCCGACCAACCATCTCGATCTTGCGACGAAGCAGATGCTCGTTGAAGCGTTGAGCGACTACGAAGGGACGATGCTGTTCGTGTCGCACGATCGCGCGTTCCTGCGCGGCCTGAGTAGCCGCGTGCTGGAGCTGGGTGGTGAGTCGGGCGTCGACAGCGAGCCGCACGTCTACCCCGGCTCGTACGTCGAATATGTGGCGCGAACCGGGCACGAGGCCCCGGGCGTGCATCATTAGCGCCAAGCATGTGATAGCATATGTCATATGAAACGGACAACGATTTTTGTCCCCGAATCGCTCGAGCGTGACCTGCAGCTGTACGCAGCGCGCGAGGGTAAGTCGACGGCGTCGGTTGTCCGCGAAGCGCTCGCTGAATATGTCGCGAAGCGCCGCGTTCCCGGCGCCCTGCCGTCGTTTGCGGGGGCATTCGCCAGCGGCTACTCCGACACCGCCGAACGCCACGAGGATCTGTTGTTCAGGAAGGTCGCGGTTCACCGCGGACCCGCAGGGTCCGCGCCGCGTGGGTCCAGGTGCTCGCCGCGCACGCGCGGTCGCTGAATGCCCCTTCTCGTCGATACCGGCGTGCTCTTCGCGCTGGCGGACACGAGCGACGCCTGGCACAAGCGGACGCGGGCCCTCATCGCATCGATTCACGACACTCTGCTCGCACCCATCACCATTCTTCCGGAGGTCGCCTACCTCCTGCATCACCGGATCGGGCCTCGCGCGGAGCGCGCGTTCGTGCGGTCCGTGGCGGATCGCGAGCTCGCAATCGAGGACGTCCGCGCGCACGACTGGCAGCGCGTAGAGCAGTTGATGGGTGAGTACGAGGTCATTGGCCTGGTCGATGCGACGGTGATTGCGATCGCCGAGCGGCTCAAGTTGCGGACGATTGCCACAACGGATCGCCGGCACTTCGGAAGCGTTCGACCGAAGCATGTTGAGCGATTTACGCTTGTGCCGTAATGCGGCGGTTCTACCGCCTGAAGTAGTCGTCGGTCCCGTCGATCCAGTCCTGACGGATCGGGCTGAACAGATCCAGCTCGAATGTGTCCTCGATCGCCTCGGCGCTGTGCGGCATCCACGACGGAATCCGCAGGAGCTCGCCCGGGCGCACGGTCACGTCGCGGCCGTCGAGCGTGAACTTCAGCGCGCCGGTCAGCACGTAGGTGAGCTGTTCGCTTTCATGCGAGTGAATCGGGACGATCGCGCCGCGTTTCAGAGAGATCTGCGCGACCATCTCGCGATCGCCGGCGATGTATTTTCTCGAAATGCCGTCCCGGACATTCTCCAGGACGACGTCGTCCCACTTGTACAATTGGGCGGTACTGGCCATGGTCCCGGATTGTAGACGAACCCACTTTCACTTACTTTTCCACTTTTCCACTTCTAGACTTTTCCACCTACACCATGCCCGTCGTCTCCGTCACGCGGCTTCATCTTGCCTCGTTCTGGTCCTTTCCCGGATTCCTCCGGTACACGCTCGCGTCATCGAAGCAGGCGCGCCGATCGCCCGGCTTCATCACCGGCTGGCTGTCGACCGATTCGGAATGGGCGTTCTGGACGTCCACGGTCTGGGAAAGCGCGGATGCGATGCGCACATTCCGCAACAGCGGCCTCCACATGAAAGCGATGCCGAAGCTGCTCCGCTGGTGCGACGAGGCGTCATTCGCCCACTGGGAACAGGCCGACGCGACTGCGCCCGACGCCGCCACCGCGTACCAACGGCTCGCCCGCGAGGGAACGCTGTCGAAGGTGAACGCGCCGTCGGCACGTCAGCGGGCGGCTGGGAAAGTGGGGGGCGTCAAACCGCGGCCGGGACACGC
>Ga0209515_10010230_pt1 | contig 10493 bp, 12 predicted proteins | sample Subgroupgradi54m_FD_187454 | JGI IMG/M metagenome (GOLD analysis project Ga0209515, IMG submission 187454) | Subsurface groundwater microbial communities from S. Glens Falls, New York, USA - GMW60B uncontaminated upgradient, 5.4 m (SPAdes)... ...
CCAGAAAAGGTAAAAATTATACAAAAAATTGATAATAAAGAGGTAATGAATAATTCTGATTTTTATGTCCAGAGTAAAAATTTTGTCCAGGCAGCAGTACCTACGACTCCAGCGGTTAATGAAAGTATTTCCACTCTTGAATCCGATTCTTTTTTGATCGAGTTTTCTAATATTGGGGGAAAATTAAAAAAATTTTCTTTAAAAAAATTCAATTATTCTCCTCCCGTGACAGATGTGGTATCTCTTGAAGAGTTTGAGAAAGCTGTTTTTACAATAGAAGATTTTACAAAATCCAGCATTACTTATAGTTACGATGACAAACAATTTTTTGTCCGAAAAACTTATAAACTTATAGATAACTATTTGATTTCGGCGAATATTTCCTTTCTGGATAAATTAAAAATGTCCAAAATGGAAAATTTTAAAATTACTGCCATCCACCTCACTCCATTAATTTTGGACAATACAAATAACCTGCCGGAAAACTATCAAACGGAAAAAAGTTTACTAGAGTATTCGATTTCAACCCCAAATGGAATTCTTAGAAAAACAGGTGCCTTTGAATTTAAATTAAATGAAACTGCTGAAAAATCAGAACCAGTCAATTGGACGGGCTTTAGAGATAGATATTTTTGCACGATTGTTAAGCCAGAGTATTCAATTGAAAGATATTCCATTCAATATTTAAATAAATATGACCTCGCATTGAAATTGACACAAGATGCTGTAAATAAATACAATACAGAATTTTATAAAAAATTTAATGCTAAAATTTTTGTTGGGCCGCAAGATTATAAATTGCTAAAGAGTTATAAACTTGGTTTTGAGGAGATTATGAACTTCAAGATCGGCGGTTTTATGGATATTTTGACTTTTGGGATGACAGATACGATTAGTAAAATAATAATTAATATTTTGAACTTTGTGCATGGTATTATTCCAAATTGGGGCGTTTGTATTGTTTTTTTGGGTTTTTTAATATTTGGAACCACATATCCGCTAACCGTAAAAAGCATGTCTTCCATGAAAAAAATGCAGTTACTGCAGCCAGAAATCAATAAAATTAGAGATCAAAATAAGAATAATCCTCAAAAAATGAATAAAGAAATGATGGAATTATATAAAAAGCATCGTTTTAACCCTTTTAGCGGTTGTTTGCCTATGTTCTTGCAGATGCCAATATTTGTTTCTTTGTATCAAGTTTTGTGGCGTTCTTTTAGCTTTAAAGGAGCTGGATTTTTTTGGATTAAAGACTTATCTGAACCGGATCGATTGTTTATTTTGCCTTATTCGCTGCCTTTCTTGGGGAATGAAATTAACGCACTGCCGTTCTTGGTAATGATATTGATGTTTTTGCAGCAAAAATTCTCATTAAAATCGATATCTACCGCGGATCCCGGTCAAGTCGCGCAGCAAAAGATTATGGCCAAGGTTGTTCCTCTTATGATCGGTGTATTGTTTTATAAAGTGGCGAGCGGCTTATCATTATATTTCTCAACATTTTATTTTTTATCTACGATGATGCAGTGGAAGATGTCAAAAAGTTCTTAAGCCCAAAATAGTAGTTTTTTAGTAATGAGGCATGAGGAAACGATGAATAAAAATAAAAAAAGTATAGAAATAGAAGGTAGTACAGTAGGAGATGCGATAAAAAAGGCTTTAAAGTTTTTTAATGTTTCACGTGAAGCACTCAGGGTGAAAGTCGTTTGCGAAGAAAAACGCGGATTATTTGGAATGGCTGGAGCTAAGCCAGCGAAGATTAAAGTAACGCTTAAAGAAGAAAATTAATTTTTGACTATGGGTAAAATCGTTTCAATCTGCAATCAAAAAGGTGGGACAGGCAAGACAACAACCGTGGTCAATTTGTCTTCCATTGTTGCTTTAATGGGGAGAAAGGTTTTATTGGTTGATCTCGATCCTCAGGGAAATGCAACTAGCGGCGTTGGAATAAACAAAAATACGATAGAGAAGTCGGTTTATGATGTTTTACTGACGAGAGCGACGATTAAAGAAGCTTTGCAAAAAAGTCAGATCAACGGCTTAGACATTGTGCCGTGTAATATAGATTTGACAGGGGCTGAAATTGAATTGGTCGGGGCCTTATCTCGAGAGACAAGATTAAAAAGAACTTTAGCGGAAATAGTTGAAGAGTATGATTTTATTTTTATTGATTCGCCTCCTTCTTTAGGATTATTGACTTTAAATGCGCTTGTTGCCAGCGATTCAATTCTTATTCCAATTCAGTGTGAGTTTTATGCCCTGGAGGGTGTTTCCCAGCTAATCAGTACAATTAACTTAATTAAGGAAAGCCTGAATTCAAATCTAATTATTGAAGGTGTTTTGTTGACCATGGCTGACTTCAGAACAAATTTAACCGATGAGGTGATAACCGAGATTAAAAATTATTTCAAAGATAAAGTATATAAGACAATCATTCCTCGAAATATTAAGCTAGGAGAGGCGCCTAGTTTTGGAAAGCCTATTATTTTGTATGATAAGCATTCGATCGGTTCTAAGAAATATGAAGAGTTTGCACAAGAGTTTCTTTCTTTCCAGGGTGAAAAATCTATTCACGTAGAAAGCGTTAATGCTTCGCAGGGAACGGTTTGAATCATTCCCTGTAGAATTTAAGGAGGACAAAATGGAAAGCCGTGCCTTAGGAAAAGGGTTGTCTGCTCTTATCCCAGAGAGAAGCGCTGTTTCGAAATCCGAAACGGTCACGCAGGTAAATATTTCTGATATTAGTGAAAATTCTTTGCAGCCGAGGACTAATTATGATGATGAAAAACTGACAGAATTGATTTCTTCCATCAAGGAAAATGGAGTTTTGCAACCGATCTTGGTTCGCCCTAAAGGGGCAGGGTTTGAGGTTATTGCGGGAGAACGGCGCCTTCGGGCAGTCAAGGCTTTAAAAATAGAACAGGTTCCGGTTATTGTTAAGGACGTGACTGATCAAGAGGCCTTGGTCTTAGCACTGGTTGAAAATATTCAGCGGCAAGAATTAAATGCGATCGAGGAAGCTCATGCTTTTCAGCGGTTGATTAGCGAATTTAATTTTACACAAGATGCTGTTGCAAAATCAGTTGGAAAGAATCGCTCAAGCATAAGCAATATTGTGCGGCTGTTAAAATTGCCGGCTGAAATTCAAAAAAGTGTGTTTGATGGAATTTTGTCGGAAGGACACGCTCGCACTTTGCTCGGAGTTGAGAATGCCCAGGAGCAAAAGAAACTTTTTGAGCAGACAGTTGCTCGGCAATTATCGGTTCGAGAATTAGAAAATTTAGTGAAATACGGCGTCAAAGGTGGCCATCGCTGGAAAAAGAAATCATCTTCAAGAGAAACTCATCTTATTGCAATAGAAGAAGATCTGCAAAAATCGTTAGGCACAAAAGTGCGAATTATGGCGCAAAAGAAGCGCGGAAAAATTATTATAGAATATTATTCTCCCGATGATCTCGAGCGAATAACAGGAATTATTAAAAAATAGAAACAGTTGACGAGTTCAACGAGTTTGCGTGTTAGCGAGTTTTTAACTGGAACACTCGAAACTGGTTAACTCGAAAACTCAGTGTTAAATTAAAAAGGCGCCGACATGATTAAAGGAATGACTGGTTTTGGATGTGGACAATTATCCGTTGAGAAAATTAAAGGGATCTCGGAGATCAAGAGTTTGAATCATCGCTATTTGGACATTAGTTTTTTTCTGCCCACAGGGTTTTCTTCTGTGGAATCTAAAATAAGAGAAATTATCCAAAAATCCATTGAGCGAGGGAAAGTAACGATTTCTATTAAAATAACCCATAAGCCCCAAGAGATTCCGAATTTTAACAAAGATGCGATTAAAAAATATTTAAAGCACACAGAAACGATTAAAAAGGAATTTGGTTTTGTTGATCAGTTAACTTTGTCGGATTTGATTAAACTTCCCGGAGTGGTTGAATCCAAGGAAACGCAGTTAAGTCCAGAATTTTTATGGCCAGCCATTGAAAAAAGCATTGTGCGCTCGTTGAATGAATTAAATGACATGCGTAAACGCGAAGGCCGCAGTCTGTGCGCCGATGTGACGGATAAACTCCAACGGATGTTATTGGAAATAAAAAAAATTCAAAGTCGGGCCCAAGAGATCTTGAAAGAAAAGAAAGGAAAGCTGACGAACGAAGAATTTTCTTCTTTTCAAAAAAGCAATGACGTTAATGAAGAGCTGTCCCGGTTAATTCATTATATTGAAGAATTCAAGTTGCTGCTAAAAACGAATATCGCCGTCGGAAAGAAATTAGATTTTGTCGCCCAAGAAATGCAAAGAGAAACGAATACCGTTGGATCGAAACTGCAGGACAAGATTGTTTCGAACGCGGTCATCGCGCTTAAAAGTAAAATCGAAAAAATTCGGGAACAATCGCAAAACATAGAATAAACGATATGCCTAAGGGCAAAATTATTATTATTTCGGGCCCTTCGGGTTCTGGGAAAACAACGCTGCACAAAAAATTGCTCGCCAGCAAGAAACTTAGGGCCAAGCTGGTGAAATCCATATCTGCCACAACGCGGCCGAGACGTTCAGGAGAAAAAAACGGCCGCGATTATTTATTTTTAACCCTAAAACAGTTTTTGGATAAAATCCGGAAAGGATATTTTTTAGAATGGCAGAAGGTGTTCGAGTATTATTACGGAACCCCCAGAAATTACGTTGAGAAACTGCTTAAAAAAGACAAGAATGTTTTGTTGTGTATCGACGTTAAAGGGGCCGCGGTTGTTCGTCGAGCTTGGCCCGAGGCGGTCACCATTTTTATTAAAGCCCCGTCGTTACCGGTATTGAAAAAACGTTTGATGGCCAGGGGGTCAGAAAGTAAAGAAGATTTGCGTCTCCGGCTCAAGACCGCCCGCCAAGAATTATTGGAGGCAAAAAAATATAAGCATATTATTGTGAACGACGACTTAAGGCGCTCTTTAAAAGAGATGGAATCCGTGGTAAGTCTTGAAATTGACAACCATAGGAACATGTGATATATAGACGACACACAAGAAGGAAATTCCACAGGAGGAAGAAATATGGGTTATCAACCGTTAGAAAAATTATTACCGCAAGCAAATTACAGTATTTATAAATTGGTTTGTATGGCCGCAAAGCGGGCCAAGGAATTGGCGGATGGAAGTCCTCATCTGATCGAGATCTCTTCCTCTGCCAAAACAGCGACGATTGCCCTGGAGGAAATACGCGCCGGCAGAGTGGTCATGAAAGAAGTTGCAGACAAGTTCGAGCCGGTGTATAAAAAGAAACCCGCCAAAGCCGATAAAAAAGAAAAAAGCGAACAAGAAGAAAAGGTCGTCCAGGAGCAGGGTGTCTAAAAATAAGAAAATTCTTTTAGGCGTTACCGGCAGCATTGCTGCGTATAAATCGGCGGATCTTATTCGTCGTCTCATCGAGCTGGGGCATCGGGTAACGGTTATGATGTCGAAAGAAGCGGAAAAATTCATTACTCCTTTGACGCTGGGAAGTCTTTGTGGCGAGAAGGTTCATCGCGATCTGTTTGATGAGGATGCCTGGCACATGAGCCATATTTCTTTGGCCAAAGAAACAGACGTCTTTTTGATTGCTCCCGCGACCGCCAATGTCATTGGCAAGATTGCCAGCGGCCTCGCCGACGATTTAATAACTTGTACCGCGATGGCAACCAATGCCCGGATCATCATGGCTCCTGCCATGAACGATCAAATGTTTAAAAATAAAATTGTTCAGGAAAATGTAAAAAAACTTAAAACGCTGGGAATAACGTTTGTTTTACCCGTTGAAGGAAAGCTTGCCTGCGGCAGTTTTGGCGAGGGACATTTGGCGGACGTGGAAGATATTGTGAACGCGGTATAAAAGATTTATGGCGCGGTACCCAAGTAGAAAGGGAGCAGTCTGCAAAACTGCGATGCATGGGTGCGATTCCCATCCGCGCCTCTTTTTCATATGCCATCCTCACAAAATGGGCAAGTGGTGGAATGGCATACACGAAGGACTTAAAATCCTTTGGCCGTAAGGCTGTGAGGGTTCGACTCCCTCCTTGCCCATTCTGCTTTGCCCTCGAGAATGTAACCATTTGGACCCGTAGCTCAGTTGGTTAGAGCGTTTCCTTGACATGGAAAAGGTCACAAGTTCGAGTCTTGTCGGGTCCACCAAAAATATGCAATACAAAACCGAATTAGATAAATTACGCCACAGTTGCTCGCACGTCATGGCGCAGGCGGTGAAAGAGCTTTGGCCCGAAACCAAAGTCACGATCGGCCCCGCGATTGAAAACGGATTCTATTATGATTTCGATAAGAAAGAGCCTTTTACCAATGAGGATTTAGAAAAAATCGAAAAGGCCATGCGTAAAATCATCGAACGAAAACCGCCCTTCACGCAGAGTTTTATGCCCAAAAAAGAGGCCGCGGCGTTGTTCTTAAGGCTGCACGAGGATTATAAAGTGGAATTAATTGAAGGTATTCCCGACGCTCAAGTTTCCATTTTTAAAACCGGTGAGGAATGGTTTGATTTGTGTAAAGGCCCTCACGTCGATAACGCGGGAGAGATCAACGCCTTTAAATTGCTTTCCGTCGCCGGGGCTTACTGGCGCGGGGATGAAAAAAATCCGATGCTGCAGCGCATTTACGGCACGTGTTTTTTTAATGAAAAAGAATTGAAAGAATATTTGCATCTTCTGGAAGAAGCCAAAAACCGCGATCACCGAAAGTTGGGAACACAGCTCGATCTTTTCAATATTTATAACGACACCGCCGGAGCCGGGCTTGTTTTTTATCATCCCAATGGCGCGATGCTGCGTAAGACGATCGAAGATTACCTCCGCGCCGAGCATGTGAAACGCGGGTATGATTTTGTGATGACGCCGGGGATTCTAAAAGGAAAGCTCTGGGAACTCTCCGGCCACGCCGAGCATTACCGCGAGCACATGTATTATTTCAAAGTGGATGAGGAAGAATACGCCCTCAAGCCCATGAATTGCCCCGGGCACATGCTGATTTATAAATCAAAATTGCGTTCTTACCGGGATCTGCCGATCCGGTTTTTTGAATTAGGAACGGTTTGTCGTCAGGAAAAAGCCGGTGTTTTGCATGGACTCTTGCGGGTGCGCGGTTTTACGCAAGACGATGCCCATATTTTTTGCCGTCCACAGCAGGTTAAGACCGAAGTAAAAAGCGTTATTGATTTTGTTTTTGACACCATGAAAGATTTCGGATTTAAAGACATCACAATTGAACTGAGCACTCAGCCGGCGAAACATATCGGCAGCCAGGAAGCCTGGGACACGGCAACGCAGGCGCTTAAAGAATCTTTGGAAGAAAAAAAGCTGGATTATCAGATCAACGCCGGCGAGGGGGCTTTTTACGGCCCGAAGATTGATTTGAAATTAAAAGACGCGTTAGGCCGTCCGTGGCAGTGCGCGACGATCCAATGCGATTTTTCTCTTCCTGAGCGGTTCGACCTAACGTATATTAGTGAAACCGGCGAGGCGCTTCGGCCGATCATGCTGCATCGCGTAATCTTGGGAAGTCTCGAACGATTTATCGGAACCTTGATCGAACATTACGCGGGCGCCTTTCCCTGCTGGCTGGCGCCCGTCCAGATTTTGATGATTCCGATCAAGCCGGAACACGTGGATTACGCCCGGCAGTTAAAAGAAAATTTCCAAAAAGAAAGTTTTCGGGTTATACTTGACGCAAGAAATGAGAGTTTGAATAAACGCATTCGAGAGGGGACGATGAAAAAAATCCCTTATATTTTTGTCATGGGAGACAAAGAGATTGCTGAAAAGAAAATAGCGATCAGAAAAAGAGGAACCACAGAAATAGAAAGCATGTCGGTGGATCAATTTATAGAGCAGATCCGAGGAGAAATAGCGGCAAAAACATAAACCGGGGTTTCATAAGAAAGTTGAGGTGGTTCATATTCAAAAGAATATCAGGATCAATGGTCGCATCAGGGCGCCGGAAGTAAGAGTGATTGGACCCAACGCCGAGCAACTGGGCGTTGTACTTTTGCGACGGGCGCTGGAGTTGGCCGCGGAGCATAATTTGGATTTGGTGGAAGTCGCCCCCACGGGAAAGCCCCCGGTATGCCGGATTATGGATTTTAGTAAATATAAATATGACCAGGAAAAAAAAGAACGGCGCGTGAAAAAAAGCCAAAAAATTTCCCACCTGAAACAAATCCGCATCAAACCCCATATCGACGAGAATGATTATCAGGTGAAGCTCAAGCAGGCGATCGCGTTTTTAGCCAGAAAAGATAAAGTGAAGGTGAATTTGTTTTTTCGCGGACGGGAAATGGCTTTTAAAGAGAAAAGCCGGCGGTTACTGGAAAGGTTTATTGCGGACATTAGTTTTCACGGGCAGATCGAAAAATCTCCGATGATGGAAGGCCGTGTCATGTCGGTGGTGATCGCGCCTAAAACTGATAAAATAGCTGTCCCGGTTTTGGAAAGAAAGGAAAAGGACAATGCCGAAATTGAAGACGAATCGCTCCGCCGCCAAACGATTTAAGCGGACCAAAACCGGAAAGCTTAAAAAACGCAATGCCGGCCGCGGACATATCTTGGGAAAGAAATCCAGAAAAAGAAAACGACAATTACGACGGGCTGGCTATGTTTCTCACGTAGACGAGCAGCGTATAAGGAGGTTGTTGCCCTATGGTTAGGATTAAGCATTCTGTATCAACCCATAAACGAAAAAAACGCGTTTTAAAAAAGGCCAAGGGGCAGTTTGGCCAGAAAAGTCGGCGCTACCAGCAGGCGAGGCGCTCTCTGGCCCGTGGCATGGTTTATGCGTACCGTGACCGCAAGGTCAAGAAACGCGAGATAAAAAATTTATGGGTTATCCGCATCAATGCCGCTTGTCGAGAATCAGGGATCATGTACAGCCGGTTTATCAAAGGGTTGTCGGCGGCGAATATTCAGATCAACCGAAAGATGCTGGCGGACTTGGCGGTTAAATCACCGGAGGTGTTTGACCGTTTGGTTCAAATGGTCAAAGAGGCCCGTCCGTAAAAAGATTCGTATGTGGAATTTTAAAGAAATTGAAAGCGCCGCGAAAGAAGAAATCCAGGCCATTAAAGATTACCATGCCCTGGATTTTTTTCGTTTGAAATATTTGAGCCGCAAAGGCCTGATGGCGCAGATTTATGCGAGTTTATCCACGGCTCCAGCCGAGGAAAAACCCGCCGTCGGCAAAGGCGCCAATGATTTAAAAAATTTATTAACCCAGCTGATCGACGCCAAACAAAAAGAACTTCAAGGAACGCAAAGTTCAAAAGGTTCACAAGAAATCTTTGATGTCACGATGCCCGGCGTTCATTCTGAAATCGGAAGCGCGCATATCCTGACACAGACGATGGAACACATCTGCCGGGTTTTTGAAGGCTTAGGGTTTGTTGTGCAGGACGGCCCGGAGATCGAAACCGAGTTTAATAATTTTACCGCGCTCAATATTCCCGTCGATCATCCCTCGCGCGATGCCTTTGATACGTTTTATTTGAACCAATCTGACCCAAAGCGAAAAGACCGAAATCTTTTGCTGCGCTCGCATACCTCGCCGGGCCAGATCCGCGTGATGCAAGAGCACGCGCCCCCTTTGGCGGTGGTGATCCCGGGAAAAGTTTACCGCCCCGACGCGGTGGATGCCAGCCACTCGTTTATGTTTCATCAGATCGAAGGGCTTTTGGTTGATCAGGATATTAAATTTTCGGACTTGAAAGGGCTTTTAACCGCTTCTTGCCAGCGCTTTTTTTCCGATGATATCAAGATGCGTTTTCGTCCGCATTTTTTTCCTTTTACCGAACCATCCGCCGAGGTGGATATTTCCTGTTACCTTTGCAAGGCCAAGGGCTGTTCGGTGTGCGGGCGCAAAGGATGGTTGGAGATTATGGGCTGCGGCATGGTGCATCCGAAAGTGTTTGAAGCGGTTGGTTACCCGACGGGAAAATACACCGGCCTCGCCTTCGGCATGGGGGTCGAACGCCTCGCGATGCTAAAGTACGGCATCAAGGATATCCGGATATTTTTTGAGAATGATGTGCGGTTTTTGAGGCAGTTTTAGTCGCTTGTGAAAAAGATAATCGAGAATGACAAAAAATACATTTAATGTAGCCGTCTTATTATCAAACAGTATGATTTTTGTTTTTAGCGTTGTCGATCAATTGGACAATATTTATTATTTGGTTTTTGCCGATCATCCCGAGCGCTCTCCTTGTTTTTGCGTTTAAAAGACGAGAGAATAAAAAATTTTCAATAATCAATATTGCGTTGATCGTAATCTATTACGCAATCCAGATTTTGATATTTGATTTTTTATCGGGTATTGGGCGAGCGGGAGGCGCTGTTTTTAAAATGTTATGAAAATTAGTCTGAATTGGTTAAAAGAATATATTCCGATTAAAGTTTCACCGCAGAGGCTCGCCGAGAAATTGACGATGGCGGGCCTCGAGGTGGAGAAGATCGCGACGGGGGCGGTTG
>Ga0209515_10010232_pt1 | contig 10491 bp, 5 predicted proteins | sample Subgroupgradi54m_FD_187454 | JGI IMG/M metagenome (GOLD analysis project Ga0209515, IMG submission 187454) | Subsurface groundwater microbial communities from S. Glens Falls, New York, USA - GMW60B uncontaminated upgradient, 5.4 m (SPAdes)... ...
CCCATGACATGCTTTACCAACGATGCGAGCTGTGATCGCATCATCTATGCCGTCATGCACCATCTCAATACTCAGTGGGAGGGGCGTCCTCTCTCAAATGAAAGTACACAAAAGTCTTGACACTACCTCGGGGTCGAGACTCGCCCAGCCTCAGTGAACCTGCGGGAGAGCCACGCGGGTCCAATGCAGGCCGCCGTCGGAGGTCTCAAGGACGTAGTCGGCCACAGTGCTACGGCTTCCCGGCGGCACGGCGGAGCCAATCACCCACACGTGGGCTGGGCCGGTGAATGCGACCTTGTCGATCTTGTACGACGGCGGCAGTGGAACCGCACGCCGTGACCAGGTCCGGCCCGCGTCTAAAGTTAACCAGAGCGTCTGACTCGCAGCGGCTGCCCAGACCGTCGGGCTGAAGGAATCCCACACTATGGTATCGCGATTTCCTTCCGCGATGGGAAACGGGCGCGGATCGCCCCATGTGCGCCCCCCGTCTGCGGTCGCGTACACATGATGAACTACCTCATGCCTCCGGTACAAGCGCGCGACGGCGACCCCCGTCCGGCCTCCGAAGAATTTCGGTGGGAAGATCCTGCCAGTCCAGTCGTCGCTCGTGCCTGTCGGCGGAGGCAGGGATTGTCGCTTCCAGGTTGCGCCCCCGTCCTGGCTCATGTAGAGGTAGGGCATCTCGCTAGTCACGGAAGGGTCAGTCCCTATCCACCCATTATTAGCATCGCGGAACTCGATGCCTGTCTTCCCTTCTGAAGAGAGCCCGCTAGCGTAATGGTCAGGCCGGACTAGGGCGATCTCTGTCCAGTGGTTACCGCCATCCACCGTGCGATCCACCGCGCTCCATTGGGCGCTCATGCCCGCCCCTGCGTGAATCAACATCCACCCATCGGCTGGACTGATAAAACTAGCACCAATGATGGGACCATATACGAGTGGGGGCGAGGACCTCCAGTGAGCGCCACCGTCCGCAGTACTCATGATTGTCTGTCCGCGCTCACCTTCTACCCAGGCCGATACGCGGCCCAATCCAAAGAACCAGAGCCGCTTGATCGCGCCGCGACCCGATGCATCCAGCACTTTCGTCCACTGGCTTTGGGGGGAAGCCATCGTGTAGAGAACAATCTTGTGGGATCCGGCATAGATCGGCAGGTCCCCTCTAATCTCTAGCACGAGCCACACACTACCTTTCTCTCCAGCTGAAAGGTAAGCGACCGAACCACTGTCGGCAGGTGATCCGGCGGACTGGGAATTCGGCGGGGCCCCTATTCCAGAAACGGTACCGTTCACAAACACGCCGCTGCCCCAGGTGCCGGCGTAGAGCGTGGTCGGAGTGCCGGGACCGATAGTCAGGACACGGACACTGAGGTCTGTCAAGCCGTCGTTGTTGGCGCGCCAGGTCTCGCCTCCGTCGGTGCTTCCAAACACGCCGTGCCATGTGCCTGCATAGATGATGGTTGGGGGTTGGGGGTCGATCGCCAGAACATTGACCTTGACATCCGCCAAGCCTTTGTTGATGGCGCGCCAGCTGCTAGCTCCGTCGGTACTCTTGAACAGGCCCTGTACTTCCGTGCCCTCGCCGAACAGGGTGATCGCGTAGAGGGTGGTAGGAGTCCGAGGGTCGATGGCCAGGGAGAGGACAATACGGTCACGATAGTACTGGTCTGCGGGCTTCAGGCGAGGGTCCAAGCCTGTAGCGTCGAGGCCGGTATTCATGGCAAGCCAGCTACCGCCAGCGTCGGTGCTCTTGAAGACGCCACCCCGAGTGCCCGCGTAGAGAGTGGTCGGGGTTTGGGGATCGATCGCCAGAGCATAGACTTCGATACTTACTCTGGTACTGGGCAACCCATTGTTGACCGCGGCCCAACTCCCACCTCCGTCGGTGCTTTTGAAAACGCCACGAAAAGCAGTACCCGCGTAGAGAGTGGTCGGGGTTTGGGGATCGATCGCGAGAGCATGGATGCTAAAGCTGGACCTGGGCAATCCATTGTTGATCGCACGCCAACTCTCACCCCCGTCGGTGCTTTTGAAGACGCCGCCTGCCCTTGAATCCCCGGCGGCGGCGTAGATGGTGGTTGGAGTACGGGGGTCAATGGCCAGGGCACCGATATACTTGTTGGTCAGACCGAAATTCATGCCCCTCCAGCTGCGGCCCGCGTCAGTACTCTTGTAGGCTCCGTGATCGAAAGTGCCTACGAAGAGAGTGCCCGGTTGCTGAGGATTAATGGCGAGCGCGGTGACATACACGTCAGCTGGACCCATGGACGTCCATACGCGTTGGGCCGTCGTAGCGTCGGCGCGCCACGGGGTCGAGGAACACAGAACCAATCCAAGGATGATCAAGCCTACTACGACATTCAATTGTCGCAACGGCGTTCTCCCAGCACCTATTCTACCATCGCTCAACAAACACGCTGGGCCCCATCGAGCAAACGCACCCGGGAAACACGAGCCTCACTTCTCGGAAGCACACACTTTGGATCTCTGGTACCTGTTGAAGACATGTGTATTCTATTCGGACCGCACCCTAGATTGACGAGGAGAATGTCTGCAGTATTCGAATGCACTTAGGGTAACCTACCTCCCTTGAGCGTCCTGCCGGAGCGTCATGCATCGACTTCGCCGATTTCTGTTGCTAGCTGGCATTGTGGTACTCATGATCGCTTTTGCCTTGGGCGGGGCAGGCGTCTACCTGATCCGCCGGGCACTCCCACAGACGAACGGTACGCTTGCCTTCACAGGTCTGCAGGACGCTGTCGAGGTCCTTCGCGACCACTGGGGCGTCCCCCACATCTTTGCGCGGAACGCGCATGACCTCTTCCTCGCGCAGGGCTACGTCCACGCGCAGGATCGACTCTGGCAGATGGAACTCAATCGCCGAACCGCCAGCGGCCGCCTCGCAGAGTTCGCGGGTGAGCCAGCGTTGGCGACCGATCGTCTCTTCCGTACACTCGGGCTCCGTCGTGCGGCGGAAGCGGAATTCGCCCACCTGGATCCCGAAACCAAAGAGGCTCTGGAACTCTACGCGGCGGGCGTGAACGAGTTCGTGGCGCAGCATGGCAGCGCGCTCCCCCTGGAATTCACCCTCCTACGCCTGACCCCTGATCCGTGGTCTCCGATCGATACCCTTGCCTTTGGCAAGCTGATGGCGTGGGTACTCGGCGGCAACTGGAGTTCTGAGCTGATGCGGGCCCATCTGGTCGCTCGGTTTGGGGTCGAGGGGATGCGCTTCCTCATGCCACCCTACTCGGACAGCGCTCCGATCATCGTGCCGCGGGAAGCGTCCTACCACACGTGGAACACCGCCGCCCTGTTCCGGCTCCTCGACGCCGGCCAGGGAATCTCCGAGGTCGGTTCCAACAACTGGGTCGTCAGCGGGACGCGCACAACGACCGGCAGCCCCATCCTCGCCAACGATCCGCACCTCGAAGCGCAAATGCCGTCGATCTGGTACGAGATGCACCTGGTAGGCGGGCCGTACAACGTGGCCGGGAGTACGTTCCCGGGCACGCCGGGCGTCGTCATCGGCCACAATGCGGACATCGCGTGGGGGGTTACGAACGGGGGTCCCGACGTTCAGGACTTGTACATGGAGCAATTTGATCCCGCTGATCCTACCCGCTACCGATACCGTGACGCGTGGGAGCCCGCGACCCTCGTGCGCGAGGAGATCAAAGTCAAGGGGCGCGCCGCCCCTGTGGTCGAGACTGTCCGCATTACCCGCCACGGACCCATCCTTAATAGCGTGGTCGATGGCCTGGGGGCCTTTCTCGCGCTCCGCTGGACCGCGCTCGAACCCGGCTCGCTCAGCACGTCCATCATGCGCCTGAACCGCGCGCACACGTGGTCCGAGTTCCGGGCGGCACTACGCCTCTGGACAGTCCCGGCCCAAAACTTTGTCTTCGCGGATCGGCAAGGCAACATTGGGTACCAACTGCCTGGTCGGATTCCGATCCGCGCGAAGGGTATCGGCCTCCTCCCCGTTCCGGGATGGACAGGTGAGTACGAATGGATCGGGGAGATCCCGTTCGAACAACTCCCATCAGTCCTTAACCCTCGACGCGGCTACATCGCGACGGCGAATAATCGCATCGTTCCCGACGGGTACCCGTACTTCATCTCGGCCGACTGGGACCCCGGATTCCGTGCCCGGCGGATCGAGACGATGCTCGCCGACTCGCCGCATGCAAGTCTGGGGCAGATGGCTCGAATTCAGTTGGATCTCACTTCGCTCCCTGCGCAGGCGTTTGTGCGGGCCTTGAGTCGGATTCCGCTCACCAATGAACCCGCGGCCGGCCTCCTCGCCCAGCTCCGCGCTGAACTCGAGTCGTGGGATGGCGTGTTGCGCCCCAACAGTCGACCCGCGGCCATCTACGAAGCGGTTCGGCTCTCGCTCGTCCCCCTGGTCTTCAAAGATGTCCTCGGCCCTGAACTCTACACCCGCTACTTGGGACACGTCTCGTCCTGGCAGACTGTCTTGCTGCGCCTGTTGGAGACGCCCACGTCGCCCTGGTGGGGCCCTGCCGGCCGCGACGCGGTCGTCACTCGCGCCTTTACAGAGGCGTATGATCTCCTGAACGCCCGCCTCGGCCCTGACCGGTCTGGGTGGACCTGGGGACGACTCCACACCATGCAATTCGTCCACCCGGTGGGGCGGATGCCCGCCGTCGCGTGGATCTTCAACGTCTCTGCGCCTCCGACGAGTGGCGGAGATGCGACCACGGTCAACAATGGAGGCTTCGATCTGGCGACGTTTCGACAACGAACGGTCGCCTCGTACCGCCAACTGCTTGACCTCGCCGATTGGGACCGCTCCTTGAGCATTCACACGACCGGACAGAGTGGGGTCCCGTTCAGCCCGCACTACCATGACTTCGTCCTTTTGTGGGCAGCTGGCCGGTACCACCCGATGCTCTTTTCGCGCGACCGGATTGAGGACGCGCTGGACGGCAAGTTGACGCTCACCCCTCCGTAGCGCGCCCCCCCCCGCGCATCGTCACCCTCTCGGTCGCAGGACAGGCAGGAACCCCCATCCAGGAGTCCACTGCGCACTTGGAGAAGAGCGCAGGTGGAGAGGAATGGGATGGGTGTGATTCGACCCCTACGGAAGGCCGCGGTGCTCGGCGCGGGCGTCATGGGTTCTACCATTGCCGCGCACCTCGCGAATGCCGGGACTCCCGTCGTTCTCCTCGACATCGTCCCCTCAGCTCTCACTGAGGAGGAACACGCGCGAGGGCTCACGCTCACCGCCCCGACGGTCCGGAACCGGTTCGCGCAAACGGGCAAGGATCGAGCGCTGCGGGCGCAACCGGCGGCGTTCTTCATCCCACAGCGGGCGCAACTGGTCACGGTGGGGAATTTCGAGGATCACCTCGGCTGGCTCGCTGACGTCGATTGGATCATCGAAGCGATCGTCGAAGATCTCGCGCCCAAACAGGCACTGCTCACGCGGGTCGAAGCCCACTGGCGTCCTGGCACGATCGTCAGCACCAATACGTCGGGCCTCCCGATCCATCAGATCGCCCGAGGTCGGTCCGAAGCGTTCTGCCAACACTTCCTGGGGACCCATTTTTTCAATCCCCCTCGCTACCTAAAACTCCTCGAAGTCACCCCGCTTCCCCAGACCGCCCCCGAAGTTGTCGAGACCGTGACCGCGTGGGGTGACTGGCGGTTGGGCAAGGGCGTGGTCTACGCGCACGATCGGCCCAACTTCATCGCGAACCGGATCGGGGGCTACAGTGGGCGGAAGATTGTCCAACTAATGCTCAATCATGAATTCACGATCGAGGAAGTCGACGAGCTCACCGGCCCCCTCATCGGCCACCCGCGGAGTGCCACCTTCCGGACCTCTGACCTGGTCGGGCTGGATACCATCATCCACGTCACGGAGAACTCGTACCGCAACCTCCCCGAGGACGAGGAACGCGAGGTCTTCGCTGTCCCGCCCCTGTATCGAGAAATGGCGACCCGGGGCTGGCTGGGAGAGAAGTCGGGGAGCGGGTTCTACAAACGAGTCGGCAACGAGATCCTCGCGCTCGACTACACGACCATGGAGTACCGGCCCCGCCGCAAGGCGACCTTCCCCTCGGTGGAAGCTGTCAAGACCATCGAGGATCCGAGCAAACGACTGCGCGCGTTGCTCCGCGCATCGGATCGCGTAGGCCGGTTCCTGTGGGAGTCGTTGAGCAGCGGCCTCGTCTATGCTGCGCGGCGCGTGCCGGAAATCGCGGACGACATCGTCAACGTGGACCGCGCGATGCGGTGGGGATTCGGATGGGACCACGGCCCGTTCGAGACATGGGACCTCCTCGGGGTCGACGAGACGGCGAAACGACTGGAGGAGGAGGGGCGTGAGGTCCCCCCATTGATCCGCACGCTCCTGCAGCGTGGGGACGGAACCTTCTACCGAACCCACAACGGACACCAAGAGTTCTTCGACCTAACGACCAGTCGCTACGTCCCGGTCCCCGAGGCCGCGGGCGTCGTCGTGTTGTCCTCCCCTCAGCAGCGCAGCCGCGTCGTGGCCACGAATGCAGGAGCCAGTCTGCTGGATCTGGGGGACGGGGTCGCCTGCGTCGAGTTTCACTCCAAGCTGAATACGATCGGGGAAGACACCGTCCGGATGATGCACCGGGGGTTGGAGGAACTTCGCAAGCAGTTCGAGAGTCTCGTCATTGGCAACCAAGGGAAGGAATTCTCTGCGGGCGCGAATTTGATGCTCTTGCTCTTGGAGGCCCAGGACGGGAACTGGGACGAGCTCAATCTCGCGATCCGCCAGTTCCAGCGCCTCAACCTCGCCGTCCGCTATTGCGAGCGCCCCGTCATCGCTGCGCCCTTTGGACGGACGCTAGCGGGAGGGACGGAGTTCTGCCTGCCATGCGCACGCGTGCAGGCCGCCGCGGAGACGTACATGGGGCTGGTCGAGACCGGGGTGGGGTTGATCCCCGCTGGGGGCGGCACGACGGAGATGGTCCGGCGTGCCACAGCGCGGGTGCCGGACGGGGTCGACGCCGACTTCCTCCCACTCGTCCGGTGGGTCTTCGAGACAATCGCCTTAGCGAAGGTCTCCACATCTGCTGAGGAAGCTCGGACGCTGGGCTACCTCCGCGACTGCGACGGGATCTCGATGAATGGTGACCGCCTCCTCGCGGACGCCAAAGCGACTGCGCTCGCGACGGTCCGAGCCGGGTATCGCCCTCCACTGCGCACTCTCATCCGCGTAGTGGGCGACCGGGGGTTGAGTGCGCTCGAAGCCTACCTCTACCTGCTGAAAACCGCTGGGCAGATTTCGGAGTACGATGAGGTGGTCGGCCGCAAGCTGGGGCACGTCGTCTGTGGCGGGCACGTCCCCTACGGGACAGCGGTTAGCGAAGAGTACCTACATGACTTAGAACGCGAAGCGTTCCTCAGCCTCCTGGGGCAGCCGAAGACACAAGAGCGGATGCGCCACGTGCTGCAAACGGGGCGCCCGTTGCGGAACTGATCCTCCAACCGGATGGAGCGGAGTTGGCAACTATGAGAGAAGCCGTGATCGTCTCCGCCGTGCGCACCGCGGTGGGCAAAGCCCCGCGGGGCGCGTTAAAGGACACGCGCCCGGATGAGCTTGCCGCGGCCGCCATCAAGGAGGCGGTCCGCCGCGTCGCCGGCCTTGAGCCCGGCGAGATCGATGACGTTGTCTTGGGGTGCGCGCTGCCCGAAGCCGAACAAGGGCTCAACGTGGCCCGCATCGCGGCATTGCGCGCGGGATTACCTCACACAGTCGCTGGGCAAACGGTCAACCGGTTCTGCTCCTCGGGTTTGCAGGCGATCGCCATCGCGGCGGAACACATCATGAGTGGGTTCGCCGACGTCATCGTCGCCGGGGGCACCGAGAGCATGAGTCTGATGCCCGGCCAGGCCGGCCATCAGTTTGCTCCCAATCCGTACCTCGTCGAGCATTGGCCCGAGGTCTAGATTTCCATGGGGTTGACGGCGGAGAACGTCGCCCGCAAGTATAAGATCTCGCGTGAGGATCAAGACGCCTTCGCCTACCAAAGCCACCAACGGGCCGCGGGGGCCATCCGCGCTGGTCGATTCCGGGACGAGATCGTCCCGGTCCCTGTCCGCAGATGGGAGGGGAACGGGGACGGTCGCCCGACCTCAAAAGACCTCATCTTCGAAGTGGACGAAGGCGTGCGCTACGATACGACTCCGGAGGCCTTAGCACATCTCCGACCCGTGTTCGCCAAGGACGGGGTGGTGACGGCAGGCAACTCTTCGCAAACGAGCGACGGCGCCGCGGCCACGGTCGTGATGTCCGCGGAGATGGCGCAGCGCAAGAACCTGACCCCGCTCGGGATCTTCCGTTCCTTCGCCGTCGCTGGCGTGCCACCCGAGATCATGGGTATCGGCCCGGTCGAAGCGATCCCTAAGGCCCTCGCCCGAGCGGGCCTCCGGCTGGCTCAGATTGACCTCGTCGAACTCAATGAGGCTTTCGCGGCACAGACCTTGGCGGTCATCCGGGCGCTCGACCTCAACCCCGAGACCGTTAACGTGAATGGCGGGGCGATCGCGCTCGGGCATCCGTTGGGGTGTACCGGTGCGAAACTCACCGCGACGTTGCTCGCTGAGATGCCGCGGCGCAAGGCCCGCTACGGCCTGGTGACGATGTGCATCGGCGGTGGGATGGGGGCAGCAGGCATTTTCGAACGACCGTAGAGAACCGGACAGAGAGGAGATACCATGAGCGCGAAAAAAGTGGCGGAACCGGTAGTCGGGGGGAGCTTCCTCATCAGTGAGATCCTACCAGAAGACACGTTTACTCCCGAAGACCTCACTTCCGAACAACGGTTGGTTGGCCGAACCGTCCAAGATTTCGTTGAGCGAGAAGTCCTCCCCAAGGCCAAGCAGATCGAGGCGAAGGACTGGCCGCTCACGCGGACCTTGCTCCGCAAACTGGGCGACCTCGGATTCCTCGGCGTCACCGTGCCCTCGATCTACGGCGGGGCGGAGCTCGATCAGATCACCTCGTTGGTCGTCTCGGAGGTGCTCTTTTCGGGCTCGTTTGCCGTGTCCTACGGAGGCCACGTCGGCATTGGCATCGGCCCCATCGCTTACTTCGGGTCCGACGCCCAGCGCCGCAAGTATCTCCCCAAGATGGTCAAGGGCGAACTCATTGGGGCCTACGCGTTGACGGAACCGACGGCAGGCTCGGATGCCATGTCGATCCGGACGAAGGCGACGCTCTCCCCCGACGGGCGCTTCTATCTGCTCTCTGGAACGAAACAGTTTATCACCAACGCCGCCTTTGCCGACGTCTTCAACGTTTTCGCCAAAGTCGATGGCGACAAGCACACCTGCTTCATCGTCGAACGCGGAACCGAAGGGTTCACGGTCGGGGAGGAAGAGCACAAAATGGGGATCCGGGGGTCCTCGACCGCGTCGCTCTTCCTCGAGAACGCGAAAATCCCCGTCGAGAATATGCTCGGAGAAATCGGGCAGGGGTTCAAGATCGCCGTCAACATCCTCAACATGGGTCGGTTCAAGCTGGGCGCCGGCGCGGTGGGCGCGAGCAAGTACGTCTTGGGCCAAGCGATCCACTACGCGACGGAACGACAGCAGTTCGGCCGTTCGCTCGCGCAATTCGGGCTCATCAAGCACAAGCTCGCGGAGATGGCCGTGCGCATCTACGTGGCGGAGAGCATGATCTACCGGACTGGAGGTCTGGTCGAACGCACGCTGGGGGGCGTCCATGGCGATCCACAGGAAGGGATGCGGGCCCTGGAAGAGTATGCGGTCGAATGCGCCATCAACAAGGTGTTTTGCTCAGAGGTCATCGACCACGTCGTCGATGAAACCGTCCAGGTCCACGGGGGCTACGGGTTCATTGAAGACTACCCCGCCGCGGGCCCCTATCGGGACGCACGGATCAACCGCCTGTTCGAGGGGACGAACGAGATCAACCGATTACTGGTGACCGGCATGTTGTTGCGGCGCGCGCAACGGGGCCGCTTGGCGCTCTTCCCTGCGGCGCTCGCTGTCGCGCAGGAATTGACCGCGCCGAACCTCGGGAATGGCGGGGAGGACGGCGTCCTCGAGGAGGAACGGCACATCGTCGCCATGGCGAAGAAAGCCATCCTCCTCACGGTGGGGGTCGCCGTCCAGAAATACCTCGATGTGATTGAAGACCAACAGGAGGTCCTCGCGGGCATCGCCGATCTGGTGATCGAGACGTTCGCGATGGAAAGCGGGCTCCTGCGCGCCCGGCGGGCCCTCGAACGTGAGGGACCCGAGAAGGCAGCGCTGAAGATCGCCATGATCCGTACTTACATCAACGACGCGCTCCCCCGTCTCGAGGCGACTGCGAAGTCTGTGCTCGCCGCGGTCGAAGAAGGCGACACCCTGCGCACGCAGCTCGCGGGGCTGCGGCGGTTCCTGCGACACACCCCTATCAACACGGTGGCCCTGCGGCGATCGATCGCGGACCAGCTCATCGCGCAGCAACGGTAC
>Ga0209515_10010235_pt1 | contig 10490 bp, 9 predicted proteins | sample Subgroupgradi54m_FD_187454 | JGI IMG/M metagenome (GOLD analysis project Ga0209515, IMG submission 187454) | Subsurface groundwater microbial communities from S. Glens Falls, New York, USA - GMW60B uncontaminated upgradient, 5.4 m (SPAdes)... ...
AACGTTTAATTCAAATATAAGTTTTCTTAAATCCTCTAAAGAAAATACTCCAGATTTATCTAAAAGATAAAGAGGTATTAATTCTGTATCTATAAAACTTGTACTTAGCATAGGAGCAATATATCCTTCTTGATAAGTTGTAAATGATTTTGGTACTTTTTTTAAAAGTTGTGAATAATAACTAAATAAAGTATTATTTTTTGATATTAAATGAGAGGTTTCTCTGTTTTTAAGATCTTCAGGAGTTAAATATTCTTCACCAAGAAGTGTATTAACAACATCAACAAGATTTGTATTTTTTTCTAATGTTCTTACGTGTTTATCTTTTTCTTTAATTTTTTTTATTAATTTTCTATTTTTTAATTGACTTGCTAAGAAACTATATTCCTGAATATCTCCTTTAGATAGTTCTTCTCCACGATAAGAAAAATCAAAAAGTTCTTCTAATTCTTTTATGGATATTCCTTCTTCATTATTAAAACCTAAATCTCCACATATTCCTTTTATTCTTTTTGCTTTTGGAGTTAACGTTAATATGTGCGGGTTATAGATTTTAAAATACGTTTCAAGATTATAAACCGCAAATTCTTTATATAATCTTTTTAATACTTCAAGTTTATTAAAATTTTCTTCCCTGACATATCTCATAAAATAAACACGATTTGTTAGTTCCTCATTAGTCCGATAACCTTCAATCTGCAATTTTTTATTTATAAAATCATTAATATCAAATAGTTCATCAAAAGAAAAATTATTGATATTTCTTACTATTCTTTTTACTTCTTCAGAAAATGCATATTCTTTACTCATTTCAACCAACTTAAAAAAAGTCTCAAGATGGTGCGATAAAGGTTCAAGGCCTTGATTTAAATACTGATTCTTTTTCTCTTCAATAATTTCTAAGGTTTGGGGTATCTCTGCTACTTCTGAAGCAATGATCAAACTAGAAGATAAATCATCTAAAACCTCTGCTCCTAAATTTCCTAATAATGGCCTTATTTTTCTATCTGTTCCCAGCTCAAAAAGAGCATTGTATATTTTTCTTTTTTGAGTATTTTCTAGATCACTAACAATTGCTTCTAATCCTGCTTGAAGAATATTTTCATTTATAGTACTCGGTCTTCCTTTTTTATAATTTTCAATTAAGTCAGATTCAAATTCTGGATCTTTTTGTTCTCTTTTTCTTAGTTCTAAATTTTGTGCATGATACTCAAGAAAAATATCTATATCTCTTGGCTCGAGCATTATTTCTATGCTTGTTTTTAATTCTTTTATTTTTTCATAAATATTAGAAACCATGTGCTTGAATGATGAACTCCAAAGCTTCAGCTTCTTTTTTTGTATCAGCTAAAGGTCTAACAAGAGCAATCTTACAAGCGTCTAGGGGTGAAGTTCCCGCAATAATATATTCTGCAGCCATAACAAGGAGTCTCGTACTTACTCCTTCTCTACTTGCAAGAATAGAATTTTCCCTATCTTTACTTCTTATCTCTGCAGCAATTGTTGCTAATTTTTCTGCTGTTTTTTTCTCAACATATTTGTCTGATAATTTTGAAGCATGATAAATAATTTCAGCTTCAGTTTTAACATCTGGATAATCAAATTCAATTGCAGGAATACGTTGTTTTGTACTAATTTTAAGAGGTGTACGCTTTTTTTGATATCCTGGGTTATAGGTAAAAGCAATCATTGCGTGATCTGGGAGATGAACAACTTTTCCAATTTCTGGAAAAGTTACCATTCTCTCTTTATCTAAGGGACCATTAAAAATTGTTTGTACATCTTCTCTAATTTCTGCTAACTCATTAATTAACAAAATTCCCCCTGTGTGTGCCCAGTGATATACTGGTCCACCAATGTACTTTCCTGTAGCATTAGAACCACCAAGTAAATGTATTGTTTCTGTGTCTTCATTTCCATCTACTAAGTAAAGTGGAAAAGTTACATTTCTTTCTTGTTTTGATTTTTCAGGAAGATACATTCCGGTTTCTTGATGATATTGAAACTGAGGGAGATATTTTTGACTTGTTAATTCATTTCCTAATTCCCATTGCATTCTTCTTACAAGAGTTGTTTTTCCACAACCAGTTGGGCCTTTTAATACAATTGGTCTTTTTATAGAAAAGGTTGTTCTAAATAATTCTCTTTCATTACTTACATCTTTCCAATAAGGTTCTTGAGTTTTTTCAGGATTGTAATCTTCAACAGCATAGATTATAGGATTAAATTCTTGATTATTTGTTTGTTTCGTTGGTTTTGATGCCATTGTTGTTTAAAATAGATAACATCACACTCTTTTTTTATTAAAAAAAATAAAAAATTTATTCTTCTTCTTGATTTCTTTTAGGTTCAAAAAGTAAAGGTGTTTTTAACATCTCTTCTAATTGACTTGGAGCATATTTTCCTTTTACTCTTGCTAAAAGATCAATGTTTGTTTGATCTACAGATTCCATGTATAAAGCATTTCTTGCCTCTTCTAATGTTGCTCTACTCATATATCCATGTATGGTATGATACATTCCATGAGAATTTAAGGCAGGAACATTATCATTCATCTTTACAGCTAAAGTTGCATCATCACTAACTTTAACTTCTCCTCCTTGTTTATCATAGACAAGAACTCTCCATTTTAGTTCCTCAGGAGCTAAAGTATCTGCTCTGTAGTCTGATTCTAAATCTGCTTTTAATTGTCCTTCAGCATATTTATATTTTAAACCATGTAAGACAAGTCTTCTTGTTTGATCTAAAGAATCAATTCCTGCTTTAATTTCTTCAACTTCTTGTAAAGCTGCATCATTTTCTTGCATAAGAGCAGCATCTGTTCTTTTTGCTAAATCACCATCAATACTTTCATCTGCAATATACTTATCTACTCTTAAACCTCTACTCGCAATACTTGTAGGTATGTAATCTGTTATACTTCTTTCATTTTTATCTGTCATATTTTATTCCTCCGAATATAACTTTATTAAATTAATATCTTAATATCTCAATAATTATCTAAATCTTCTTTTTCTTTTATAAATTTTTTATGTTCTTCTAAATCTGACTTGTGTCCTAAATTAATTTTTTGAAAATCTTCTTTAAATATATTCATAATACTTAAATAATGAAGAATTTATTTAATAGTTTTACATATACCATATATATTGGTCTAGAGCAATTTAGAAATATTTATAGTAAATGCACTAAGTAAAAGGGTAATTGTTTAGCTCCAATTAAAAAACTATTTTTAGGATAGACGGCTCAATAATTCATTTAATGGCCTTTTTGCTTCATTTAAGTAATCTTCATTTTAATATATTGAGAATATTTTATTTTTATAAAGGGGTATAAGTGCAATATATTGGAATTTAAACACTTATTTTTTTGAGCTAAACAATTACGTAAAAGGACAAAATATTTATATTTGCACACCTCATTAATTTCGACGAAGCAAGCTTCAGATTAGTTCCCTTCTTAAGAAAAGTATGGGCTCCTAAAGGAACAAAACCAGAAGGAACCTACTTTTGGTGTAATAAGAAAGCGAATGTATTTGGTGCGTTAATTGATGGAAAAGAATTATTCCATCAAGGGCATGATAACTTAAATGCCTCTACATTTATAGAATTCTTAAAAACATTTATTAAATGCTTACCAAAGGATAAAAAATATATTTTTATTCTTGATAATGGACCAAGTCATAAAGCAAAAATTACAAAAGAATATCTCTCTTCTCTAGGATCAAATTATTATGTTGAATTCTTACCTGTTTATAGTCTTCAGTTAAATGCAATTAAAACCTGTTGGAAGATTATAAGGCACGATGTGACGAACAGCAGTCTATTCCAATCAATAGATTGCTTAAAGGCAAGTATAGGAACCTATCTGCAAGAAAATATTTTTAGCTTAGATCCGTCCAACTACTTAGTTCGCTAACTACTATGAACTTTACTACTTAATTATAGTTTTAATAGTAGTAATAATTTTTTAAAGAACTTTATTTATTTCTTTTGCTATTTCTTCCATTTCGTTTGTCACAGCAACAAAGATTTTTACTTGAGAACTTGTATTTTCTATAAAACTATCAGGCAAATTTCTTGTATTTTTTAATCCATCTAAAGAAATTCCTAAACTTTGCATCTCTGTACATACTAAAGAACGTATAATGCTTGAATTTTCTCCAATTGCTCCAGAAAATACTAAAAGATCTACACCATTCATTATAGCAGTGTATGCACCAATATATTTCTTTATTTTATATATAAACATTTCAACAGCTTCTTTTGCTTCTTTGTTGTTTTTTGTATATCCCTCTAAGAGAATTCTCATATCTCCACTTTTTCCTAATGCGATTAAACCGCAATTAAGATTTAAATAAGATTTTAATTTTTCATCATTTAATTTTAATTTTTTTCCAAGATGGATCACTGCAGCAGCATCAATATCTCCTACTCTTGTTCCTCCATAGATTCCTTCTAAAGGACTAAATCCCATTGATGTATCTACTGAAATTCCCTCATGTATTGCAGTAATACTCGCACCGCCACCTAGATGACACATAATTACTTTTTTTGGAAATTTTTCTAAAAGAAGACGCAATTTTGTCTGTATTGAACTTAAGGAAATTCCATGATATCCATACTTATAAATTTCAAATTTAGCAGCAACAGTTTCTGGAATTGCATATTTTTTAGCACTATTTGGCATGTCTTTATGAAAAACGCTATCGGAAACACCAATAATTTTTGTAAACATTTTTTTTAATTTAAAAATTTCTTCTAATGTTGGATTAATATGTAGTGGAACAATTGTCTTTACTTCTTTTAATTTTTTTATATAAGGAGTATCTATTCTTCTATTTTTTAAAAAATACGTTCCAGGAGCAACGATTCTTATTCCTATAGCAAAAATTTCTTTTCTTTCTTTTATAAGATCATTTAAGGTTAAAAGATGTAGAACATGAGGTATTGCATTTTCAAATTGATTTTTTGTAAGAATATCTGTATTTTTTCTTTCATTGAATGATGTTGTACAAAGATAATTTCCTTTTTCAATTTCAAAATGAGCAGAGTATACTATTTTGTTCTGTTTATAGAAAGCATATTTTTTACTTGTACTTCCAATGTTTATAATTAAGTAATTTTTTTCCATTTCCAATTTTCAATTTCATCAGGATCAACACCATATTTTATAATGTAAGCAGCGTGATCCTCTAGTTTCTTTTTAAAAAGTTCTTTTATTTTTTCTTCTTTTGTTTTTGTAATAACGCTATTTTTAGCTAAAAATTGTATTGCTTCTAGAACAAGGTGATATCTACTTGTTTTATTTCTTACATGCATATCAAAAGGGGTTGTTGTTGATCCGTGCTCTGTGTATCCATGAACTCTAAACCTTTGAGGATTACTTTTATCTATCAACATTGCATAAATATCATGAGGATATCCATGATAATTAAAAATAACTGGTTTTTCTTTTGTAAAATAAGTATCAAAATCATTAAAAGGAACTTTACATTCCTGGCTTCCTAATCCAAGTGCAGTGAGTTCTAAAATATTAATAAATCTTATTTTTACTTCAGGAGCAACTTCTTTTAAACACGTAATTGCAGCTAACGCTTCTTTTGTTAAATAATCTCCAATGGCAGCAAAAACAATGTCTGGATCTTTATCACTTGCAAAATCCCAAATCATCAATCCCCTTTCTAGTTCTTTTTCTGCTAATTTTAAACTTAACCATCTTGGTTCAAGAGTTTTTCCAGCAACAATTACATTAATTCCATTTTTAGACTCTAAACATTTTTTTACAACAACTAAAGCAGTATTTGCATCTGGTGGAAAATAGACTTTTGAGAAACATCCTGATTTTTCAAGCATTCCACTGATAAATTTAGGATTTTGATGTGAGAATCCATTATGTTCTTGTCTCCACCCAGAAGACGTAAGAATATAATTTAATGAAGCAATATCTCCTCTCCAAGAAAATTCTTTTGCTCCTCTTAAAAACTTTTCATATTGATCAGCCATACTACTTACAATTTGAATAAATGCTTCATACGATGCAAAAATTGCATGTCTTCCTGTTAAAATATATCCTTGAGTTATTCCTTGCAGGGAATGTTCACTTAACATTTCCATAACTCTTCCTTGCGGCTTAAGATCTTTATCCCACTTTCTTATTGGCCAAACAAATGCACGTGCTGTCGACTTAAACACATCATCTAATTTATTAGAATAGGTTTCATCTGGAGACATTAATCTAAAATTAGTTTTATTTTTTTTGAAAACTTCATTAAGATACGTTCCTACTCTTCTCATACTACTTGAACCAATTGTTCCTGGAACTTGTACTTCTTCAGCAAAATTTTTAAGATCTGGTAACCTTAATTCCTTATAGATTCTTGAGCCATGTGCATGCTTATTTTCACCCATGCAATTAGCTGCACTTGGAATTAATTCCTTTATTTCTTGAATAAATCCCTTATCTTTATCAAAAAGTTCATTAAAATTATAGGACTGTAACCAAGATTCTACTGCTTTTAATTCTTCTTCATTTGTTTTTGCTTCTTTTCCAACAACTTGATGAGATAAACAATTTCCTTCCATTTTTTCTCCATGTAAACTTTTAATTCCTGTCCAACCTTTAAGAGTTTTTAAAATAATCATGGGAAATCTTGGAGAAACTATTTTTTCTTTTTTTGCTTTTACTTGAATTTCTCTTATTTTACTATAACACTCTTCTAATACATCTACCATTTTTTCATAAATTTCTTCACCTTCAACAATAAAAGGTTCGTAGCCATATCCATAAAATAAAGATTTTAATTCCTTGTTACTCATTCTTCCAAAAATTGTTGGTCCTGAAATTTTATATCCATTTACATGAAGGACAGGTAATACTGCTCCGTTTATTGAAGGATCTATAAATTTATTTAAATGCCAAGCAGTTGCTGTTGCTGCAGTTTCAGCTTCTCCATCTCCAACTAAGCAAGCAACAATTAAATCAGGATTATCTAAGATTGCACCATAAGACGTAGATAAAGAATATCCTAATTCTCCTCCTTCTAGAATAACACCTGGTGAACCGGGATTACTATGACTTGGAAATCCATACGGCCAACTAAAGTTTTTAGCAAGATATTTTATTCCCTCTTCATTTTGTTTTGCTTTAGGATAATATTTTTGCAAAGTTCCTTCCATAAATAAATTTGATTGTAAGGCAGGGAATCCATGACCTGGGCCAAGAACAAACATCATTGAAGCATTATGTTTTTTAATAAGGTAATTTATATTTGCATATACAAAATTAATTCCAGGACATGTTCCCCAATGTCCCAATAATCTTGGTTTTATGTGATCAAAATTTACTTTATTTTTTAAAAGAACATTATCCTGAAGATAAATTTGAACTGCAGAAAGATAATTTGCTGCTCTTACATATTTTTTTATACTTTCTACTATTTCCCCTCTCTTTTTTTCCATCATTTTTTAGAGTTGTTTTAATTTAAGAAGGTATCGAAATTCTTTTTAATTTAATGATTAGATTAAGACTTTTACTAAACCTTGTCTCTCTTTTTTATTGCTTCTTATTCTTCATTTTTATCTCTTGTTGAAATGTTCTTATTTTTTCTTTTTATTGTTTCTCAATGTCCTAAGGTCTTGCCTAGGGAGCTTCACTCAGGTTCAAGTAAGATTATTCTTTTCCAGTAATTTTTTACTAAACCTGTCGAAATCAGAGTCTATTTTCTGAGTTTTATTGAATTTTTCATATTCTTTAAAAGCCCTCTCTTCAGCTTGTTTAAAAGAGATTTTTCCTTTACCTTTTAATACTTCAAATTCATTAAATTCTAAAAATTTATTCACACTTTCTGATAAATCCTTCATTTTTAGAAGAGTTCTTGTTTCAATGATTCTTTCAATGTAATCAAAAAAACTTGAAATTGTTCTTTCAAGCTGTTTCATCTCTTTTTCTAAAAGATAATTTTTAGCAACGATTGCATCTGATTTTTCTATTCTTCCTTTTGGAGCATGTTTCCATGTAGACAAACCAATATTCTTTTTATGAGCGTCTACTTTTTCATAAATAATTTCTGCTGCAGTCTGCCCTGTTATTGCATAATGAAACTTATTTTGAACTGTTGCATAGAACTCTTTAGTAAGTTCAGACTGAGGATCATAATCAATACTACATTCAGCAAAAATATCAGTAATTTTCTGATAAATTCTTCTTTCGCTTGATCTTATTGAACGAACTCTTTCTAATAATTCATCAAAATAATCTTTCCCAAAATGCTGACCATTCTTTAGTCTATTATCATCAAGAACAAACCCCTTAATAACAAACTCTTTGAGCACGTTAGTTGCCCAAATTCTAAATTGGGTAGCTTGTTTAGAGTTTACCCTATATCCTACGGAAATAATTGTATCAAGATTATAAAATATTTGTTCCCTTTCTATGTCTCGATTTCCTTCTTTTTGAACTATTCTAAATTTTCGAATAGTTGATTCTTCATTAAGCTCTTTAGATTGAAATATCTCTTTTAAATGGTAATTAATCGTATTTACTTCAACTCCAAATAATTCAGACATTTTCTTTTGTGTAAGCCAAATAGTTTCATGATGTAAAAATGCTTCAACTTTGACATCACCTTCTGGAGTGGTGTAAATTAAGAAATTAGTTACTTCATCATTTGGAGTTAACTCTTTTGTCACTTTAAGCAGTCCTCATAAATATATTCGAATTTACATAATTAATGAAAAAAATCCTCAAATTATTTAAACCATCTAATCTTTCATAACTGAAGCTTACTATCCTATTTTTAAAAAGTTCTTCCTTAGCAGATGGAATTGATTGGATAAGGCGTAATAGTTGTTCTGTATCTGCAACATCAGTTAAACGCATTTTACCATCTGTTGCTTCCATTTTCAAACTGTGACAATTTGTCACAGTTTCATTTCCCTCAATTTTTAAACGTTCTTTGAGTTTACGCCAGTAATCTTTAGAATCAACAATTCCTGTTAGAACTTTCACTACGCCTACAATAGAAAAATACCCTTTTTGATCAACTTCATTCCTCATACGGCGTACTTTTTTATCTTGAAATAAAATAAAATTAGTCATATTACATCTCTAGTTATTCTCCTTTAAAGACTTTTTGGAGAATCTTTTGAATTTTTTATAATAAAAAAAGAGATTCATGTTTAGTAGAAATGCTCTAAAATTTTGAGAAAAATTAATTCAAAGAAGATTTTGCATAAAAAAGTATTAGGACACTTCTTTTTTAACATAATTCCCTTTACTGCTCAATTATTTCCTTAGTTTGATAAAGAATTTTCTTTGCTAAATTTAAAAGTTTTGTATATTCTGTATTTCCTAAGGAAGTTTTTGGACTATATTGATATATTTCTCTTAAATCTATTGCTGTATTTTCTTGATGTTCGTTATTAAGTGAACTAATCTCTTTTAAGTCATTTATATCGAAAATAACTTTCTTTTCTTCTATTAGGTTTTGAATAAATGCAAAAGTACATTCTTGATTTCTACTTTCATATCCTAATTTTAGTAAAACTGCTAAAAAACAATGATAAATTGAATAAAATAAGCTACTAGTACACCAATCAGTATAACCTCCATCGTGAAGATACAACGTAACTTGTAAATTGTGTTCAGCTTTTGTTAGATGTTCTCTTGCTATTTTTATATTGGGAGTGACTTGAAGTAAACCTCTATGTTTTTTTCCTTCATTAGATTCTCTTTGTGCTTTATCTAAACACCATTTTATTTTATTGTTTGCATGATTCATGGTAAACCTCTAAAAATTTTTCTTCACCCATGACAACAATTCCCTTAATAGCATTTAAAATAGGTTTGTCTCTCTTTTTGATATTTATAATTATATCTTCAAATCCTTGATAAAGGGGATGAATTCTTTTAATATTTAATTTATTTATTTTATTAATTTCCTCCTCAAGCTTTTTAAATTTCTTTTTAGTTGTAAGAAAAAGAACATCGATATCGCTAGGATCTTCCTCTCTTAAAACTGAACCGAAAAGAATAATCATGTCTGTATGTTTAATCTTTTTAAGTTCGTTAATCCAGACTTTAATTTTAGGTGCAACATATAATCTTTCTCTTGTTAAAATGAGTAATACATGATTACGCGCATACTGGTCTTCAAGATTTATTTTATAAATAACAGCCTTACCTACTTTTTTTGAGGTTAAGATAGATTCTTTCTCTAAACGTTTTAAAATTTTTAAAGATCCTGGTGGTGTTAGATTTACAACCTTAGCTAGATTATTAGCATTGTACTCTATTTCTGGACTTTTTACTAAAGTAAGTAAAATTTCCATTTCAGATTTAGTTATTTCATACATAGTAACTTACAGTTTATATATAGTAACTACTAGTTTATATAACTTTCTTTATTTTTTAATTCTTGATGGACTACTTCTCGAAATAAAATAAAATTAGCCATATTACCTCTCGAGTTGTTCTTCTTTAAAGACTTT
>Ga0209515_10010237_pt1 | contig 10485 bp, 12 predicted proteins | sample Subgroupgradi54m_FD_187454 | JGI IMG/M metagenome (GOLD analysis project Ga0209515, IMG submission 187454) | Subsurface groundwater microbial communities from S. Glens Falls, New York, USA - GMW60B uncontaminated upgradient, 5.4 m (SPAdes)... ...
CCAAGAGGATCGGTGTGATGGCAAAGAAGACCATGATCCCCCCGTGCATGGTAAAGAGCATCGGGTACGCCTCCGGGGTCACCGCGCCCCCCGACTCTGGAAATAGAAATTTCCCGATCAAGGGGACCGGCTGCCAGGGATAGGCCAGTTGCCAGCGGATGAGAAGCGCCATAACGCCACCAAATGCAAGAAAGAAGATCCCGGTCATGAGGTACTGGAGGGCGATCACCTTGTGGTTGGTGGAGAAGATGTAACGTTGCCAGAACGAGTTCGGTTGCTCGCTACTCACCGTCTGCTCCCCCAGTCCCAGCCCCAGCTTAAATCAGGCGGACCTTCCTTGGCCTGGGCTTTCAGCCAGGCTTCGAATTCCTCTTCGGGCTCCACCGTCAAAAATCCCCGCATCCGGTAATGCCCGAATCCGCAGTGCTCGGCGCAGGCGATGTCGTAGGTTCCGGTTTTTGTCGCCTGAAAATAAAGGGAGGTCACCAGCCCAGGAACCGCGTCCATCTTGACCCGAAGATTTGGGAGGAAAAAGCTGTGGATCACATCCTTGGAGGAAAGCTGTACGATCACCGGCCGATTCACCGGTACATAAAGCTGGTTGATCGTGGTGACGTCATCGGCCGTGCGGAACTTTCCGTCGGGACCCGGATACCGGATGTTCCAGGCAAACTGCTCCGGCATAATCTGGACCTTAAGGGCGATGGCAGGATCCGGGGGAGAACCCCAGGCCTCCTCCCATGCCCAGTGGTCGTGGATCGCTAGATTCACATCGATGGCCAGGAAGATGAGGACGGCAAAGCCTATCGTGAGCCAACGGGCAGATCGGCTGTCCCCATGAGTATAGGTGGCCCGCTGGCCGGGGCGCTCTCGGTAGAAAATCAGGCACCAGGCGAGAATCCCCGCCACAAGCAAAAATGCAACGCCGGTCAATCTCAGAGCCAGCCAGAATAGGCGGTCTACCTGGGAGCCGGTCGTGGATACGTCGGTTGGAAACCAGGAAGCAGTCAGCAGAAGGCCTTCCTCGTCAGTACCGATGAGCACTGCCGGACGATTTCCTCGGCCTTGAGCCAGTCCCCCAGGTCGTGGCCGTCCTCCCGCCCGCGCTGTTCATACAACCGGTAGGCCACCTGCGCCACTTCCTGAGGATCGATCTGCGCCTTCTTCACAGCCCCCCCGAAGAGAGTTATTCCATAAACCTCTTTGAGGCTTCGCCATGCCTTTCCCTCCCTTTTCTTTCTACCAATCTACCCACGCGGAGAAGGTTTCTCTATGACATGGATCATGAAACTGAAATTTTTAGCGCAGGAGGAACCACAGGCCGCAGAGGAGAAAAGAGCAAATCATACTGTCTGAATTTTCTTGGACAGGCCCTTTGGGTTCATCAGGACGATTTTCCCCCGCTGCATCAGCAGAAGATTCTCCTTGCGCATCCGGTTGGTCACCCGGATGGCGGTCTCCACGGTGGTGCCGGCCAATTCCGCTACCTCGCGCCGGGTGACCGGCAGGGTCGCTCCGAAATCTTCATTGAGCCTTAAGAGCACCGAGGCGATCCGCTGTTCCACGGGGGCAAAGGCGGTGGCATAGGCTTGAGCCATATGGTGGAAACGGTGGCTGAAAATCCTGGTCACGCAGGAGGCGAACTTGGCATCGGACTGAAGGACCTCGCGGACCGCCTTAGCAGGGATCCGCACAACCTCCACCGGGGTTGCGGTGATCGCGCTGGCCAGGTAGGTTTTCTCGCTAAAGGCCGAAAGCCCCAAGAGGCGATCCTTGGGAGTCACCAGATCCAGCGTGAGAGCCTTGCTGTCTGTGGTCTTCTTCACCAAACGGACCCAACCTCGCCGAATGATCCAGAGATCCTGCGCCGGTTCCCCGTCGCGAAAGAGAACCGTCCCTTTGGGATAGCGGTGCACTTCAGCGATCCGGCTCAATCCATGGACCACCGAATCGGAGAGATGCACAAACGGCTCTTGGCGCTGCCACGGCTTCATAGAAAACTCCCCCCTCTTTCTGGATTTACCTTCAAAAAAGATACCGCTCAAGGGCTCAGGGCGGTGTGATTCAAGTCATAGATTTGGATATTTTTGAAAAGGAAGGATTGCTGCCTGTAGCTTAGAGATCAGCCTCTGCCAACCTCCCCTTCGGCTTGGCTTCCTGGCTAGCCTTGGAGGATGGAAAAACAGGAAGGGGCCACCCATCCCGCCTTTCATGGAACGGGTGAATACCACTTGATGGCGAGCAGAGACATGGGTGCGGGTCCCTTTCAGGTCGGTTCCGCCATCATGAAACAGAAAGGCCCGCGCTCGCGGAGACCGCTCATGGAGTGGCTGATAACGCATGGCCAATACCCTCTTGTAAATCAATCTCGCCGGGCCAGGAGCCCCAGCCATTGATTCTGGTGGGCCTGCTCGCTGTCCACGATCTGCTCCAACAACGTCTTGGTTTCCCAGTCGCCTCCTAAAGCACACTCCAGGATCCCCTGCTCGTACTGCCTCAACTCTCTTTGCTCCAGAGCAGCAGCTTCCTGAAGGATCCGGCGCAGTCGGCTGGTCCCCCGGGCGGAAAGCCGTTTCCGGCACCAGGCGGCCGGCTGATCGGTCGGGATCCCTCCCAGCACTCGGATCCGGGCCGCCAGCCAGCGGGCATGCATCAACTCCTCCGCCATCTGCTCCCGGAATAGCCGGGCCAGAAACCCATTCGCCATCTCTTCCAGTTGTCGGACATTCTGGGCATAGAGGCGGATGCAGGCCAACTCCTCAGCCCGGGCCCGATTCAGTAAGTCAACGATTTCCTCGGCATCCATCGTGCATCTTCTCCTTTTACACCTGCACATCCACCCAAGGCTAACGGGCCTTATTCCCTTTCATTAAAGCAGAGGCATTTTCCTGCCCTCTCCTTTATAAAGTTACCAGCATGGGACCCTGGCGTTTATGACCTGGGTCATGGTTTGTGATTTTCTCTTAGGGAGGGCTTTACTCAGATTTCAGGAGGGTAGCTGGCTACAATTGGGAAAGCTCTGAGAGACGTCTGGCTTCCAGAAGCTCGATTTTGCCCCGAGTGGAACGGACCCAGCCTTCTTGTTGGAAACGGCTGATCGTCCGGATGGCCGTCTCCACCGTGGTGCCGACCAACTCGGCGATCTCCTGACGAGTCAGGGGAATCGTGTCCCCAAATTTCTTCTGGAGAGTCAACAGAGCCTGGGCAACCCTTCTATCGACCGGATCGTGGGCCAGGCACCCTTTGGCCTCTACCTGGCGCAGCCGGCTGCAGAAAAGGCACAGGGTCTCTTGAAGCATCTTGGGGGAGATCGCCATCAGCTCATGAAAGAGAGCGGAGGGAACCTGAAGAACCTTTGCCGGGGTGGCGGCGATGGCTGTAGCCGGGTAGGTTCCCCGGTCCAGTGCCGGCAGGCAGCAGAACGGCTCGCCCGGTGTCATGACACAGGTGGTCTGCACCCGACCCTGGGGGAGGTAGTGAAGCAGATGGACGCGCCCCTCCATCACCAGCCAGACGCTGTCGGAGGGATGCCCCTCATGGAAGACGGTCTGGCCTTTGGTATAGGTGCGCTCTAAAGACCGAGATGCTAAACGCTCCCGCTCTTTAGAAGGCAGATTTTTAAACAACTCCGCCTGCCTTAAAAAAAACTCTACACCGTATTGCCGACTCATGGAATCCATCCCATTATAGCTTTTTCCGACCCCCTTCGGTGATGCAATGGCCGGCCAGAGGTAAGCAGGCTAAATGATTTGGCTTGCCGATGCAGCTGGCCTTTTCGGAGAGTGTCTGTGGGAGATTTTGTTTCCTGTTATTCCGTGTTGTTTCCTGCTGTTCCTTGTTGTTTCTCGGTTCTCGCTGAAATTGCTATCAGAAACCGACCTCCCGCAAGACCCTATTGCCGTAACCCATTGCAAAGATTATTGAGTTACGCACAAGTAATAGGAATCTCTAAGGCCATGGTAATTCAGACCCATGGATGCAAGACCACAGGAGCCGCTGAGACCTGCGCAGCCGTTGGACCGCGGGGTGGAGGAGTCGTTTGAGATGATGCGAGTCCGCAGGGATGCTGTTGGCCACGGAGTGTTTGAGCTGGGTCCAGACGAACTCGTCCGGGTTAAGCTCGGGAGCATAGCCGGGGAAGGGATAGGGATGCAGGCGCGGGTGGCGGTCCAGCAACCGTTGGATGCATCGGGCCCGGTGGATCTGTCCCCGATCCCACAGCAGGACCATGGGCCCAAGGATATGGCGCAAGAGATGCCGAAGGAAGTGGGCCACCTCAGGGGACCGGATGTTCTTGTCGGGATGGAACCGTGCATACAGGGCCAAACGCCTTCGCTTGGGGGAGACGTGAGGGCCGAGAGGGCAGAGATCTTGGTCCATCGGCCCGCCACCGGCAGCCAGGGTGTCTTCCCGAGCGGAGCCCAGGTTCGGACCACGTTAGGGATGAGCAGGAACCCGCTCTCGTCGAGGAAGACCAGATGGGCCCCAAGCGCTGCGGCCTTTTTTTATACGGGGCCACACATGCCGCTTCCAATAGGCAATCTCCGCTTTGTTGCGCTCCCGGGCCCGCTTCTGGGGCTTCTGGCAACTCCACCCCAACCCCACCAGGAGTCTCCACATGTGATTGGGGTGGTACCGGATCCCAAAACGTTTTCCGATCACCTCCGCCACACGACGCTCCGTCCATAGGTCTGTGGAATACCCGCATCGCAATGGTCCCTCTACGAGAATCCGAACCAAGCTCTGTTTCTTGCGCGTGTTCAACTTCGGAGGTCTCCCCGGAACCGGCCTGGCCTTTAGGGCTTGTACGCCTCCGTTCCGGTGTTGATCCTTCCATTGATAAACCGAGCTTAAGGAGCATCCAATCTTCCTGGCAACAGCCAACGGGTTCAACCGACTCTTTAGCAGATCGATGGCGCGTTGGCGGCGCCTCTCAAGCTGCTCCTGGGTTCCATGCGGTCTCATGGACCCAGGGTACCATGTTCCGGTTACTTATGCGTAACTCAATAATCGGGGCGGGAAGATTTTTTCGCCACACCGCTTGGCGAACTCTAGGGGAGGATATTTCTGCCAATCTGGTGCTATTTCGGGCTTGAGTTTTAAGAGGAGATCCGTGTGGGTCTTAAGCTGTGCCGGGTTTCTGGCCTGAAGCTGTTGGGGGAGGCGATAGGAATAAAAATAAAGGGGGCTGTAGGGGTTTTCTCCCTCGCTTTTTCTCCGCCACAGTTCCCTTAAAGTCGTCTCCAGTTGGGCCATATTCTCTCTCAGGTCATTGAGCGTGGAGCTTGCCCTGATGGTAGGTGGCAAGCTCACAGGCAGGGTATCATTGAAATCAATCCCATCCTTGGTCATCTTCCTGAACAACCGGTCGATCTCCTCAAGCACAGCCCTCCTGGAAGGAGCACCAAATCGTTCCGCCAACTCGACATTGTTTTCCGACCATGCCTTGACCCAAGGCAATACTTTTTCCTCCTCCAGGCCGGCTTGAAGTTTGGCTCGGACAGGCGATTCCTTCGTTCCAGCATTCAGTGGGCGTAATGCCAGGGCGGGACTGGGCAGAGTAAGGGCGAGACTTAGAAAAAGTGCTAGGGTTCGAGTGTAAACGAGAACCCAGGGGTGTTGGCGAGGGGGACTGCCCCTCGCCTCTTTGAGGAGGATCGTCGGGGATGGAACCTGGGTTCCGCCCCGGGAGCACTGAGCGATTTGCGAAGTGCGACGGAATCGGGCATAAAATTTAAACATAGGGCTTTTTATCTTTGGGGTCACGGAACTCAAGTTTACTGAAGGGAGCCAGAAAATACAAGGGTAAATTATCTAACTTTAGTAATCACATTAACGGAGAGAGGAGGATTCGAACCTCCGAGGGTCTTGCGACCCTAACGCTTTTCGAGAGCGCCGCTTTCAGCCACTCAGCCATCTCTCCAACGCCAGACAGGGCTGCCACATCCCATAGAATACACCCCTCAAGCAGTCCAGCCTGTGTGAATCGGAGGGAGGAGGATTCGAACCTCCGAGATTCCTCTCGGAACCTAACCGCTTTCAAGGCGGTCCCGTTCAACCACTCCGGCATCCCTCCTGTTATCGGATAAAGAGTTGAATGAAGACCGCTTGGTAAAGGGCCCGCGTGTGATGACAGCCATCGGTGAGATAGTACCCGAAGCGAACCTGGGGAATCAACAGGCTCATCACCCCCACCACCAAGGTGACATTGGCCCACAAGATGAGTCCCAGCGAGAGAAGCGGTCCCGCCACCTCCAGGTCCGGCTGCTTCTCTTTGAGAACATTCACCGTAAAAGTAAGATGGAACGCCAGCGTCGCCCCTAAACCGAAACAGAACCAGGGCAGCCAAGGCCCCACACTCCAAAACAGGCCCGCCACCCCGTAGAGGAATGCCCAAAGGATCGAGTAGACCGGCACCAGATAGGGCGCCAGGGCAATCAGAGCCGTCACCCGATCCGTGGTCACTGAACCTTTCTTGGCGCCGGCCTTGAAGCCTTTGACCTGGCCGCCTGAAAGCCAAGTGGCTGCGGCGTGGGTGATCTCATGGCCAAAGACGTAGGCCCTTGCGGGCACACTGACCCACGCATGAAAGGCCAGATAGGCGGTCACCCCCAACAGGAAGCTTAAGTTCGCAGCCCGAATTTCTTGGATGCCAATCAGCTGTTCATAGAAGGCGAAAGAATACCCCATCGCCACCGGGACAAAAAGAGCTCCCAGGCACCACTGGAGGGCTTTGGTGATCATAAGATCCGTTTAAGGAGGTATGATCTGCTCAAGTCCGTCGAGAAAAGGACGCAAGGCCTGAGGGATCGTGACCGACCCATCGGCATTCTGGTGATGTTCCAAAAGCGCAATCACCGTCCGAGCCAGGGCTACCCCAGAGCCATTGAGCGTATGGACGAAACGAGCCTTCTTTGTGGCCGGATCCCGATACCGGATGTTGGCGCGACGAGCCTGGAAATCTTCAAAGTTGCTGCAGCTGGAAACCTCCAACCAGTTGCCGGTCCCCGCCGAATGGGCCTCCAGGTCGTAGGTCTTCGACGAGGCGAATCCCAGATCACCGGTAGAAAGAGCCATCACCCGGTAAGGAAGCTCCAGAAGCTGGAGCACCTCCTCGGCATCCTCCACCAATTTCTCCAGCTCGTCGTAAGAGGTCTCAGGAACCGCGAACTTCACCAGTTCCACCTTGTCGAACTGGTGAACCCGGCTCAATCCCTTGGTCTCCTTCCCATAGGAGCCGGCCTCCCGTCGGAAACAAGCGGTGTAGGCGGTGTAATACCGAGGAAGCGTGTTTGCCTCCAGGATTTCTCCGGCATGGAAGTTGGTCACCGGAACCTCTGCGGTTGGAATCAAGAACAGATCATCGTCCTTCAATCGGTACATCTCCTCTTCAAACTTGGGCAACTGCCCGGTGCCGGTCATCGTGGCTCGATTGACCAGGTAAGGAGGAGAAAACTCCACATACCCATGCTTCTTGGTGTGGAGATCCAACATAAAGTTGATCAGCGCCCGCTCCAGGCGAGCCCCCATGCCCGTAAACAGGACAAAATGGGATCCCGAAACCTTGGCGGCCCGCTCGAAATCGATGAGCTTCAGCGACTGCGCCAGCTCCAGGTGGGTTTGGGCTCGAAAGGGAAATCTCTTGGGCTCTCCCCAGCTTCGAACCATCTGGTTGGCTTGAGAGCCATCTCCCACCGGCACCGAGGTGTGAGGGATGTTGGGAATGTATAGGAGTAACTCTCTGATGTGAGTTTCGAGTCTGGAAACCTCGGCAGCTAAGCCGTCTTCCTTTTGAGAAACTGTTTTTAACCGCCCAAGGAAAGCATCGACGTTTTGGCCCTGACGCTTGAGTTGTCCTACCTGTTCCGAGGCAAGGCGCTTCTCGTGTCGGACCTGCTCTAACTCTTGGATTACCTTTCGATACTGAGGATCATATTCCAGGAGCCGATCGAGATGGAGTGAAGGACCACCGCGTGCTTTAAGGGCTTCTCGCACTCGATCCGGCTGTTCTCGAATGAATTTAAGGTCGAGCATCCTTCGACAAGCTCAGGACAGGTCCGGTCATATGGGTTAGCCCTTGATCACGCCGATGGGACGCATCCGACAGACCCGACGGGAAAGACCTGCCCCCTCGACGACCCGGACCACCTCGTTGACATCCTTGTAAGCGGATGGCTGTTCTTCATCCAAGCCGGTCCGACCTCGGGCCATGGCGATAATCCCCTTTTCCTCGAGCTCCTGTCGGATGGACCTTCCCTTGGCAGATCGAATCGCCGCGGTCCGGGACATGACCCGCCCTGCCCCATGGCAGGTGCTGCCGAAGGATTCGGTCATCGAACCGGCTGAGCCGAGCAGCAGATACGAGTTTCTTCCCATGTCGCCGGGGATGATGACCGGCTGACCCAAGGGTCGGTAATCTTCCGGCAGCTCCGGGTGCCCAGGGGGGAAAGCCCGAGTAGCTCCCTTGCGATGAACGCAGAGGATTTTCTTCTTTCCATCGATCTCGTACGGTTCCATCTTGGCGATGTTGTGGGCCACGTCGTAGATCAGGGACATCCCCAGCATCTCCCAAGATTTCTGAAAAACCCGCTCGAAGACACTCCGGGTGCGATGCATCAAGAGCTGCCGGTTGGACCAGGCGTAGTTGGCGGCACAGCGCATGGCCCCCAGGTAATCCTGTCCCTCGGGAGAGTTCACCGGAGTACAGGCCAGCTGTCGGTCAGGAACTGAAATCCCATATCTGGCGCATGCCTTCGCGGTCACCTCCAGATAATCGTCGCATACCTGGTATCCCAACCCGCGCGATCCGGAGTGGATCATCACCGTCACCGTTCCCTCGTACAATCCGAAGGCTTGTGCCGCCTGCGGATCAAAGATCTGGTCCACCACCTGGACTTCGAGGAAATGGTTGCCCGACCCAAGTGTCCCCACCTGATCCTTGCCCCGCTCGTAGGCCCGCTGCGACACTTTTTCGGGATCGGCCCCTTCTAGGCAGCCGCGCGCCTCGGTGTGCTCTACGTCCTGGGGTACACCGTAGCCCTGCTTCACCATCCACGGGACTCCTTCCCGAAGAATTCGCTGCTCCTGGGGCTCAGTAAAACGGATGTCGCCTCCGGCCCCTACCCCGCAAGGGATGTCTCGGAAAAGCTGAGCCACCAGCGGCTTTAAAACCGGCCGCACCTGGTCCTCAGTAAGATTCGTCCGCACCAGCCGGATTCCGCAATTTACGTCGAAGCCGATTCCTCCGGGTGCAATCACTCCGCCTGCCTCAGGATCGGTAGCGGCGACTCCTCCAACACAGAAGCCATAGCCCCAGTGAATATCCGGCATGGCCATGGAGGCCTTGACGATTCCAGGCAGGGGGGCCACGTTGGCCACCTGTTCAAGCGACTTGTCATTGAGGATGTCTTTGAGAAGTTGCTCGTCGGAAAAGATCAGCCCGGGTACTCGCATCCCTGATTTATAATCGCGCGAGATCTCCCAGCACCAGTCGCTCCGCTTTTTGAGGGGCACAATTATATCTCTCTAATAGATGATTTGCTTCAGGGTCTTGATGAAGCCGGAGGGGCCAGGCCGATTCCAAGCCTGGCGCTGGCTCTGCGAGGTCTCCTCTGCCTTGAGGATCTGCACCCAGCCCTGAACCGTCTTGGCATCGCGGGCACGGGGTGAAAGAAGCAGGTATTGTTCGTACTCCTGGATGGCTAAAGAGGGGTTCTTCAGGTGGTCGTCGTAGAGAACGCCCAAGTTATAGTGAGCCGCAGCCAGGGTCGGCTCAAGGCGAACGGCATACTTGAAGGCCGCTTCCGCCTCCTTAAAATTTCCCTGACGGGCCTCGAGGACGCCCACGCGCAGGTACAGCTTGGCCCAATCCTGAGTGAGGTTCGAACGCAGCTTCTCCAAGTCGAGGCGACTCTTCTCCAGCCTCTGGATGGCGGAGGTTCGGACCTCCTTCTGAGACTGAGCCGCCTGTCGCTGGGCTTCCTTAATCTTCTCCTGGGAGTCGTTGAGCTTCTTTTGTGACTCGGCCTTTGTCTGCTCGGCCTCCTTGAGAACCCGTTTCAAGTCGGCCTCCCATTGAGCCGATTTCTGGGCTTCTCCTTGGAACTGATGTTCGGCCTTGGCCAGTTGGGTCTTGACGGCCTCGAGCTGGGTAGACAGACGGTGAATCTCATCGTCCCTACCCTTGATCTGGGCCTTCAACTGCGAGGCCTGGGCCGTCCATTTCTTTTGAAGGGTATACTCTGTGTCCTTGCGGACTTCTTGGGCTTCCTTCTGGAAGGCTACCTGGAGCTTTTGGACCCGCTCGTCCGTTACCGCCTCCTCTTTTTTCTTGGGTCGGACCGCCTCTTGCTTGGGTGGGGCCCCTGCTTCTTTCGGCCGCGCCACTTCCTCTAAGTTTTTATCCAGAGATGTCCCGTGAAACGGGGCTTCCTCTGTCAGCCGAGTCATCTCCACTTTCAATCGGGCTGCCTCTTCCGTAGCCCG
>Ga0209515_10010238_pt1 | contig 10484 bp, 11 predicted proteins | sample Subgroupgradi54m_FD_187454 | JGI IMG/M metagenome (GOLD analysis project Ga0209515, IMG submission 187454) | Subsurface groundwater microbial communities from S. Glens Falls, New York, USA - GMW60B uncontaminated upgradient, 5.4 m (SPAdes)... ...
GTGGCTTGCGACAGCGCTGCCGATTTTGATCAAAGCGGAGCAGGATGCTGATTTTAGCGGGGATGCGCTCGTGCATATGGACGTGCGGAGCGACAACATTTGTTTTTTGGGAGAGCGTACGATTTTGGTTGACTGGAATTGGGCAAGCGTTGGCACACCGCATCTTGATTTGATCGCATGGCTCCCGAGTTTGCACTCTGAAGGCGGACCCGCGCCTTGGGATATTACGCTCGCGCATCCCGAACTGATTGCCGAAGTCGCGGGGTATTTTGCGTCCCACGCCTATAAGCCGCCGCCGCGAGAAGGATCAACGTTGCGGCAATTGCAATTGGCGCAATTAAAATCCGCTTTGCCCTGGGCCGCACGCGCGTTGAAACTGCCTGTGCCGGAGTTAACCTGATTTTAAGATGCGCGAAGGATGATAAAATCATTACGGATATGATCGATAAAACAAAACTTTTGTATCTGGAGGATTTTTTGGCGCTTACGGCTCGGGCGCAAGTGATGGAGGTTGCGGAGGAAAACGGCAAGACCGTCGTGGCGCTGGATGCGACGATTTTTTATCCGCAAGGCGGCGGACAGCCGCACGATACGGGCGTGATGGAGGGCGACGCGGGAAAATTCATCGTGGAGGACACGCGTTTTTCAGACGGCATCGTTAAGCACATTGGGCATTTTGAAAATGGTGGCTTTGCGGCAGGCGAAAGCGTAAAATTATCCGTGGATGCGGAGCGGCGCGCGTTGCACAGCCGTCTGCATTCGGCCGGGCATATCGTAGATATGGCGGTAGCAGGACTCGGTTTGCCGTGGACGCCGGGCAAGGGATTTCATTTTCCGCAGGGGCCGTATGTAGAGTATGCGGGTTCACTTGAGGGATTGGACAAAGAGAAAATAAAAGCGGATCTGGAGGCACTCTGCGCAAAGTTCATCAGCGAGGATATTGGGACAAAAATCGTGTTCCCGACGCCGGACGAGATGCATCAAATTATGGCGCGTAATCCCGCGGCGATGATTCCGGGCGATAAGCCCGGCAGGGCGGTGATGTTTAATGAATTCGCGGTGCCGTGCGGGGGCACGCATGTCAAAAATCTTGCCCAAATCAAGGCGATCACGATCCGTAAAATAAAAACGGAAGGCGCAAATATCCGCATAGGATACGATGTCGTTGATAAACATGGCGAATAAACAGATGGATCAAGATACCAAAAAGCTTGCTGAAAGAATCTGGAATTATATGCGCATGAATCAACGGCTTGAAAAAGCCGATTGTATTCTTGTCTTGGGCGGCCATGATATACGGGTTGCCGAATACGGAGCGCGGCTCTTTTTGGAAGGATGCGCCCCATTGATGGTATGTTCAGGCGGTCTGGCGCATCAAGATGATTTGCTGAAAACCGGATGGAGCAGACCCGAAGCGGAGGTTTTCGCCGAAACGGCAGTAGTGATGGGCGTTCCGGCAGATAAGATTTTGATTGAAGATCGTTCAACGAATACTGGCGATAACTTTTTATTTACCGGGGAGATGTTGAAGCGACAGGTTATTGATCCGGTTACTTTTGTTGTTGTGCAGAAGCCGTATATGGAGAGGAGAGCGTATGCGACGTTTCGCAAGGTTTGGCCGGATAAACATATCGTGGTAACCTCGCCACAGATTCCTTTTGAGGATTATCCTACGGAGAAGATCCCGATGGATTTGATTATTCATATTATGGTAGGAGATCTTCAGCGCATACGAGCGTATGCGGAGAAAGGTTTTCAAATACCACAAGAGATTCCTGATGATGTATGGGGGGCATATGAAGAGCTGGTACGCCGTGGATACACAAAACATCTCTTAACTTCTTTATGAAAATACTTATTCTCAAACGCGAGGAGGCGCCGTTTTTTTTGACGCCGAGGCGTCTAGCCGCGGTGCGGCGCGCCGCACCGCGGGCTACGATTATCGCGGCAAAAAACGCCGTTGAAATCAGGCGGCATGTCGCGGATGCTGATGTTATAGTCGGATTCCCCTGGATGATTCCGCCGTTGGTAAAACACGCCAAAAATCTCAAATGGATTCACTCGTTTTCTGCGGGCATGGATCGCGTGCTAACGCCCGAGATTATTAAGTCGCCGATTATTTTGAGCAATTCCTCCGGCATTCACGCGGTGCCGATTGCAGAGCATGTCATCGGATTCATGCTTTTGTTCACGCGCGGATTTTATCATTCATTCCGCAATCAGGAACGAAGGGTATGGCAGAAGAAAAATGATATTTCGGAATTGCGTGGTCGTACGGTCTTGATTGCGGGCCTCGGCGATATTGGGCGCGAGGTCGCACGTTTGGCACACGCGTTTGGCTGTCGCGTGATCGCGGTGAGTCGGAGCGGGAAAGATAAACCCGCGTATGTCGCGGAATTAAAAACCGCGGACAAACTGCCGGTTATGCTCCCGCAAGCGGATTTTGTCGTGATTGCCGCACCGTATACTAAAGAAACACATCATTGGTTCGCGATGCGCGAGTTTCGCCGCATGAAAAACAGCGCGGTGCTCATCAATATCGCGCGCGGGGCAATTGTCAATGAAAAAGATCTCATCGGCGCACTCCGTAAAAAATTGATCGCAGGTGCGGGATTAGATGTGACCGAGCAGGAGCCGCTTTCGCGGACAAGTCCGCTGTGGGGCATGCCGAATGTCGTCATCACGCCGCATCACTCGGGTCTGTCTGAAAAATACATGGATCGCGCGATGGAGTTGTTTGCAAAAAATCTGAAGCAATTCATCGCGGGCAAGCCGCTTGCAACACAGGTTGATAAAAAGAATGGATATTAACCGTGGATAACTTTTCTTGCGCTGTTTGCGTTGTCTTGGTAGGGTGAGTTTACAATTTAATATATCACGAGTGTGGGGAGGGAACTGGCCCTATGATCCGCCGGCAAATCTTGCAGAATGCAAGGGAGTGCTAATTCCAGCCCACAACGCACGAGTGGGAAAGATAGGCACGCCCTTCTTCCCCTCCTGCGAGGGATTTTTTAATTCATTTAACAATAGTATCGAGGTTGAACCTCGATACTATGCAATAACTATCTATATGAAGAATAATCAGACGTATACGGTGGAGAGCGTTACATCTGGCCATCCGGACAAGATTTGCGATCAGGTATCTGACGCGATTTTGGATGCGTATATAGGGCAAGATCCGATGTCGCGGGTTGCGGTGGAGACCTTCGGCTCGCACGGGCTTTTTGTGGCCGGCGGGGAGGTCACGAGCAAAGGATCCGTGGATGCCGCCAAAATCGCGCGCAATTTTTATCGTGATCTTGGCTACAAAGATGATTTGCAGATCATGACCAATATTGTCCAGCAGTCCCCGGACATTGCACAAGGCGTGGATACGGGCGGCGCCGGAGACCAGGGGATCATGTACGGCTACGCGACTGCCGAGACACCGGAATACATGCCCCGCGCCGTAGCGCTCGTCCACAAGCTCGTGCAGGGGCTGGAGCATTTGCGTAAAACCGATCCGGAATGCTCATGGCTCGGGCCGGACGGCAAGTCCCAGATTACGATGGAAAACGGCAAGATACGCACAGTGCTTATTTCTTGCCAGCATAGTGAGAGCATTGAACAACCCGAGATTAAAGAAATTTTGACGCGCAAACTAATCGGTCCCGTGATTGGGGATCTGGCGGGTATTGAAGTGCTGGTCAATCCGACCGGAAAATTTATCATTGGCGGATTTGCCGCAGACACCGGCCTTACCGGCAGAAAAATAATCGTCGACACGTATGGCGGAGTAGTCCAGCACGGCGGCGGATGTTTTAGCGGCAAAGACCCGACCAAAGTGGATCGCTCGGCCTCGTACATGGCGAGATTTGCGGCAAAAAATGTGGTGGCCGCCGGGCTTGCCCGCGAATGCACGGTTGCCGTGGCATACGCGATTGGCCGCGCAGAGCCGCTCATGGTATACGCCGAGGCCGAGGACGGCAAAGATCTTTCCGCAATCGTAAAAGAGAAATTTGATTTCCGGCCCAAAGCGATTATTGAGCGGCTCAATCTGCGCCGTCCGATCTACGCCGCGACCGCGGCCTATGGCCACTTTGGCCGCGAGGGATTCCCGTGGGAAGAAATCGTGGCGTTGTAAGCGGATGAAAGAAAAAACCAATAAACAGCGCGGGCATCCGCCCGCGCTGTTCTTTTCCCGGTGTTTGGACTATACTCTTATCATTGCTCTGATGTTTACTCCCGATGAAAAATATATTTGGACCCAGCACGCGCAGATGAAGCTGCGGCATTACCGCCTGACTGAATCGCGTATCAAGCGCGTGATTCGGCATCCAAGCCGGATTGAGGAGAGTATTGTGAGCGGCGCGATCGCGTGCATGCAGCCCGCGGAAGGGAAACAATACTCGGAGATTTGGACTATGTATGTGCTGATAAACGCGCGGCGCAAAGAGAGAAAGATTAAACAGATGAAGATCATCACGGCGTGGCGGTATCCGGGCAAGTCGCCGGAGCGTGATCCGGTGCCAGCCGAAATCTTGCGTGAGATAAAGAATTTCCTATGATCAAAGTTTCTCCCTCCGGCGTCTCCTCCCTGCTTGAATGCCCGCGGTGTTTGTGGTTGCAGGTACGCGAAGATAAAAAACGCCCCCGCGGCATCTATCCGTCTTTGCCGGACGGCATGGACAACGTGTTCAAAAAATATTTTGACGAGTACCGCAAGCGGGGCGAAATGCCGCCGGAAATCGACGGGAAAATAGCCGGACGGCTTTTTGATGATCCGAAGCTCTTGCGCCAATGGCGCGAATTTGATTTTGGCCGCGGCGGCATCCGCACCGAGATTCCCGAATACGATATGACGGTGGCGGGCGCGATTGATGATCTCGTGGTGGCACCCGACGGCAAGTTCGTGCCGTTTGATTTTAAAACCCGCGGCTATCCGCTCAAAGAAGATACGCACGAGCACTATCGCACGCAGTTGGATCTGTACGGCATGCTTTTTGAGCGCAATGGACACGCGATTGCGGGCTACGGCTACCTTCTTTTTTTCTGGCCGCAGGCCTACGAGATGGGCACGGCGCATTTCAAAACAGAACTGATCAAAATGGATGTCTCCCCCTCGCGCGGCATGTCCGTACTCAAAAAAGTTCATGAGATCGTTACCGGCCCCAAGCCCGAAGCCGCCAGCCGCTGTGAATACTGCCTGTATCGGGAATCCTAATGCATCGAAATTATGGAAAAAGCACCTGCGCAAATAAAAGAATTTTCTAAAGAGTCCGCTCCCGAGGAACGGAAAAGGATAGCAGGAGAAATACGGGCGCATCGGGAGAAATACTTCTATAGAAAGGGAACATTGACTGCCGAAATTTATGATTTGGCGTCTCGGATGAAAGGACGCGAAGGGGATATTGAAAATATTGCGCAAGAAATAACGGATTTAGAGAGTGAGCTTGCCGGATGGAGGGACTCTATTATTCAGAAGCTGCTCCATCACTTTCAGATTCCAAAGTACGAGAAAGAAATACGCGACAAATCAGAAATGCGTGATGCGTTTGAATCAGAATATGAAGTGGTGCGGAGTCACGCGGAAGAATTACATGAAGAGATGAGTGATAAGAGCGAATTAGAGGCGACAAAAAGTATACTTAAAGATTTTTATCAAGAGCAGTGGACGGCATACGAGGAGGATCGCCAGATACGAGATGTCGGCAATATATCAAAGCAATACGCAGCTGTTTTTGTGCACGGCATACATCCCAATTACATCCCGCAGGTCAATTCTCTTCTCAATGAGTGGGTTGATTGGAAAACGAAATTGAAGATTCTCCTTACCCTTGGCCCCACCATTTCATCTTCTACAATGCGAAAGGGGGAGAGCGGTGAAGAACTTTGGGCGCGCATGGGGGTTATTTTGAGCGGCGGTTCGGTAAAAACCGCTGATGCGAGAGATGCGGCGACGCGAGCAGAGGGCTTAAAGAAAAGAACGGGATGGAGTTATCAAAAAAATATCCGCGAAAGAATCGGCAATGCGATTACACAAAAACGCGATAGATATAACGAGCTAACTGTAGAAAATCCCGATATCGCAGGTTTTTTCATTAATACGGACGAAATATCAGGAATACGTAGGAGTAATCTTGCTTCAGTATCAGAAATCATCCCGTTCATCAAAGAATTGGGTATGCCTCTGTATGCCATGCGTGACGGCGAGCTGTACGAGACGGAGTATAATGAAAGGGGCGATGGATTTGTCCCTCGGGACAAAATATTCATGTCCGACATTTCCTCAAGAAAGTTTCAATTGGATGCTTTGCAGAAAGAAAAAATACTTGAGGAAATACTCGGCGACTCGCCGTTTAAGATAAAATCGCCGGAAGTCGGATATATCCACAGCAGGGCGCAAGGCGAGGAAACATATATTGAAATCAATGTCCCGCGAGATCCTGGAAAGTTTAGCGGAGAGGATATGATATATCATGCGACATCATGGGAACCCTCTTATGGCTTGGACGGAAAAGGGATAAAGGTAATCGCGCAATTTTTTGAAATTGGCTCAAAAGTTCAATACATAGTCGCAGAAAAAAAGGTATATCGGCGGCGAGAGGAAGTGCATACCAAAAAGGTGTCTGTAGATCCTATAGAGCGATTTGATAGATCTAGCCATGGTTATATTTCAATCGGTTTCAGCACGCATAATCTAGGAAGGCCGGTGACAAGCAACGAGGCATATCTTCTGGGGATGAAAGAATCAATCGAAAAATTAAAACAAGAACGAGGACAATATCAAAGGAAGGATGTGCTGGAATTTCATGATGATTGGATCAGGCGATTGGCGTTTCATCTCTACGGATTTGGGGAGCAGGCAGAAGTATTCGGAGACATCACAACAAAAGAAAGAGCATTTATGCTTGCAGAGGAGCTTTTTACCGAGGACGATTATCATGATGTCGTGCGAAAGAGAATTGACGCAGAAGGGCGTTTTCGAATTAATACCGAGGATTTGCCTTAAAAATCTTTTTCACCTACACCCCTTATTCGTACGAATAAGGGGTGTAGGTGAACGGGAGGTGATTGAAATTTGTTCATCACGAGTGGTAAGATGGGCGCATGAAGAATTATGAGCGCATGCTCAAGGCGTTGGCGAATCGCAGGCGGCTTGCTATTCTGCGGTATCTTCGCCGAGAGAAAGAAGCTCGAGTTGGCACGATTGCGGTCGCGATAAAGCTCTCTTTTAAGGCGACGTCTCGGCATCCTCAGCAATTAACGGCGGCAGACATTTTTGAGCGAGATCAGCGCGGTCTTGAGATGTGGTACCGCATTGGAAAGAATATTCCGTCTTCAGCGAAGAACATTTTGAACTACACCCCTAATTCGCCCGAATAAGCGAATAGAGAAAATATCACAAAAGATTTTTTGTGATGCCGCATTATATATTATGCAAACAGAGAAAATCCTTGAGGTGGAGAATTTAAGGAAGGAATACAAAAATGTTGTCGCGGTGGATGGCGTTTCTTTTGTCGTGCATGCGGGGGAAATTGTGGGTCTGCTCGGACCCAATGGCGCGGGGAAGACCACGACGATTGATATGTTGCTTGGCATTGTGGAGCCGTCCGGCGGCAGGATCCGCGTGTTTGGCAAGGACTTTGTGGCGCACCGCGCCGAGATTCTTGCAAAAGTGAATTTTGCCGCGGTGTACGCGCATCTGCCGGGCAATACGACGGTGCGGCAGAATCTTTTTATTTTCGGCCTGCTCTACGGCGTGCCGCGCCTCAAAGAACGGATCGCAACACTGCTCAAAGAATATGATCTGGAAAGATTCAGTCGCGTCAGAACAGGATTTTTATCCTCGGGGGAGCAGTCGCGCGTGCACATGGCAAAAGCCATGCTCAATAGCCCGCGGCTTCTCCTGCTGGATGAGCCGACGGCTTCCATTGACCCGAGCGATTCGCAGATCATCCGCGACAAAATAAAAAGGTATGCGGTTGAAACGAAAGCCGCAGTGCTGTGGACGTCGCACGATATGTATGAAATAGAGGATGTTTGCGATCGGGTGCTCTTTATCTCGCACGGTGGTATTTTACTGGAGGGCGACCCGCGGGAATTGCCTGCGCAATACGGCAAGAAGAATCTGGAAGAATTATTCATCGCGGTGGCGCGGGAACCATTATTATTGCAAGCGCATATATGATTTTTAAAAATATTTCTTGTCATTCCCGCGAAAGCGGGAATCCAGAAAAAAAAGAACTGGATTCCCGATCAAGTCGGGAATGACTGGTGAGAATGCAAAGCATCAAACGTATATTTGCAATTTTTTGGCGGCAGATGCTTCTGCTGCGCGGTAACGCGTTCCGGCCGCTCAATCTTTTTTATTTTTCGGCTTTGGAGCTTTTCTTGTGGGGCGTGCTGACGGTGTATCTTGATCGGGTCTCCGGGTCCGGCCTGCATTTTGTGTCGCTCGTGTTGGGCGCGGTTATTATGTCGTCGTTTATGAGCCGCGTGGTGTTTGGCATCAGCGCATCGTTTCTGGAGGATGTGTGGACGCGCAATTTCATCAATCTTTTTTCCTCGCCGCTCTCGCTTCATGAATATATTCTTGGTTTTGTCGCGGTTAGCATTGTGGAATCATCCGTGTCCGTGGGATTCATCGCCCTGCTTGCGTGGACGCTCCTCTCCTACAGCATTTTTTCTTTCGGATTTTTTCTGATCCCTTTTGCCGCAGTACTTTTTATTTTCGGTCTTGGCGTGGGGATTGTGGCGACCGCGGTGGTATTGCGGTTTGGTCCGAGCGCTGAAATGGTGGTCTGGTCTATCCCGCCGCTGTTGGCGCCCTTCTCCGCCGTGTTTTATCCGCTTTCCGCATTGCCGCCTTTTGCCCGCAGTATCAGTTTTTTTATACCGGCGACCCACGTGTTTGAGGGTATGCGTAGCGTGGTGCTGACCGGATCGTTTGATGTAAGAGAACTTATTATCGGGTTTTTGCTTGCAATGGCGTATTGCGCGGTCGCGTATTTCTTCCTCCACCGTTCGTATAAGACCGTGCTTCGCCGCGGCACGTTCGCCCGCTTCGCAACGGAGTGATACGGGGTGTGGATAACCGAAACTTTTTTCCTATGACACCGTGGTATAATAGATGGTAAGGATTTTTATTTATTAATGTTGATTTTTATGCAGCAGAAAAATATTTTAATTGCGGGCGTTACGCTCATCGTCGGGCTTGGCGCGGGATTTTTGACCGGTAATATGATGGGGCATGCCAATGGCTTGAGTGAGGGCACGGCGCAGGGGATCGCGCAGGGCGTGGCGCAGGAACGGGCCGTGGAGACGGCGCGCAAAGACGCGGCGGCGCGCGCGGCCGCGGCGGCAATCAATCCGTTTGGCCAGGCCACGGCCAATCCTTTTGATAACGTAAAAGTGAACCCGTTTAAATAACAATGCCTATGAAAAAGAAACTCTTTCTTTTTATTTTCGCCGTTGCCGCGGCAACGGCGACCGGCGCGTCTGCGGCAAGCATATTTGATATCACGTTTCCGGTGGCAGAGCTTGGCGGGTGCGCGGATCAGGCCAGCTGCAAGGTTTATTGCGATGACGCCACTCATCAGCAGGCATGTAGACAATTTGCCGTGGATCATGGCTTTGTCTCTAAAGAAAATGCGAGCCACAGCGAGCAGATACAGCAGAAGATTAAAGACGCGGGCGGGGGTCCTGGCGGATGCGCGGATGAGAACGCGTGTCGGAGTTATTGCCAGGATCCGGCGCATGTGGACGAGTGCGTCGCGTTTGGCGAGGCGCACGGATTGATTGATCAGAAAAATCTCCGACAGATTAAGAGGTCAGGATTGGTGTCCGGTCCCGGAGGATGCCAAGGGTCTGACGCATGTCGCGCGTACTGCGCAGATGCGAGCCATGCCGAGGAGTGCCTCTCGTTTGCGCAAAAGAACAATCTGATTTCGTCCGCGGATGCGGCGCGCGCAAAGAAATTTATTGCCGTATCGCAAAGCGGCGGCCCGGGCGGATGCACGGGTACGCAGTGCCGCGATTATTGCAGCAATCCAAGCCATCACGATGAGTGCTTTGTGTTTGCAAAAAAGAACGGACTGATCACGCAGGATCAAGCAGGTCAATCCCAAGCCGGGCAGAAGATTGGACAGACCGTGCGCGAGAGCGGCGGCCCGGGCGGATGCCGGGATGACAGTATGTGCAGAGATTATTGTACGGACCCGAGCCACGTGGAAGAGTGCGTCGCGTTTGCCTCCGCGCATGGCGGCGTATCCACGGATCAGGCGCGCCAGATGCTGAAAGATTTTACCAATCAAAAAAATCAGGCAAACGGCGATTTTAATCAAACGCAGGAGGTAAGCCGGCAGGAGCAGGATTCCCAGCAGAAATTTGAACAGTTCCGGGCGCTGGAGCAGCAATTTCGCACCGGAGCGTTTCAAGGACAGCAACTTGCGTCTCCGCAGGGACAGGGGAGCAGTATCGGACGGCCTTCTGATTCTTCCGCA
>Ga0209515_10010240_pt1 | contig 10479 bp, 13 predicted proteins | sample Subgroupgradi54m_FD_187454 | JGI IMG/M metagenome (GOLD analysis project Ga0209515, IMG submission 187454) | Subsurface groundwater microbial communities from S. Glens Falls, New York, USA - GMW60B uncontaminated upgradient, 5.4 m (SPAdes)... ...
TTTAACCAATTCACCTTCTTCAAAAGAAAAACCTAAAGCAACTAACCCATTTGCATTAGATGATTTAGACTAAGCCTCTATATTAAGGAATCAAATTTAAGATAAGGGCGTCAGATGATTAGAGAGTTTAAAAAATATGAGCAAAAATCTTATGAATATAAAATGAAACATTTGGCAGACCGGAAGATTTATGCAAAGCCGGCGAAGCGAATTATGAGCGAGCCGGCGGTGAAAAAAATGAACAGTCCACTTAAAAAAGAAAATACAAGTTTAGAAGGATTTGAACAACTCTGGGAAGCTCCAGAACATTCGCAATCTATTGATTCTATTTCAAATCAAATCCATGCAATCTTAAAAGTTTTAGTAGATGAAAGGATAGCTTTAAATCAGGAGCACCAGCTTGTCAGTGAATTAAAACAACACATTGATTCCCTTGAAACACAAATCCAAAAATTAAACTGGCAGCTTGGCCAGAGAGAACATGAGCTTTCAAATTTATATTCTGAACACCATGAAGTTAAGTCTACAAAGGAAACCCTAGAAAAAAATGCAACCAACCATAAAGAACTTATACAGGAAAATACTGAAATAAGACTTCTTGCAGAGCAGCTTTCAAATCAAATTTTGCAGGAAAAATCTAAAAATGAACAGCTTGTAGAATTATTAATGAACTTGAGTAACCCAGACTTAGCTAAGGTTATAAAAAAGTTTAAAGATTAGTTTAAGTAATGCAAAACACACTGGAAAAAGCAACATTTGGAGCAGGATGCTTCTGGCACATTGAAGAAGAATTTAAAAAACTTGAGGGAGTAATTTCAACTTCTGTTGGTTTTATGGGAGGAGATTTCAAAAACCCTTCCTACAAAGACATTTGCACAGGAGCTACCGGACATGCAGAAGTTATACATTTTGAGTATGATCCAAAAGTTATTTCCTATGAAAAACTGCTTGAAGTATTCTGGAGTATTCATGATCCAACCACATTAAATAAACAAGGTCCTGATATTGGTACTCAGTACAGATCAGTAATTTTTTTTCATAACGAAGAACAAGAAAAGATAGCAAATGCATCAAAGGTAAAACTTGAAAAGAGTGGTAAATTTAAAAATAAAATTGTAACTGAAGTTGTACCTGCAAAGGAATTCTATAAGGCAGAGGAATATCACCAACAATATTTTGAAAAGCAAAAGAGATGCATACTATGAAACCTAAGATTACAAAATCTGATTCTGAATGGAAAAAACTCTTAACTGAGGAGCAATATCACATAGCCAGAGAAAAAGGGACTGAACCTCCTTTTACTGGCAAATACTACAATTCAAAAGAAAAAGGCATTTATAAATGTGTTTGCTGTGGTAATAAATTGTTTTCTTCAGAGACTAAGTTTGATTCTGGAAGTGGCTGGCCAAGCTATTTTGCTCCGGTCTCAGAAGACAATATTAAATTACTATCTGATAATAGCTTAGGTACAGAAAGAGTTGAAGTGATTTGTACCGGTTGTAACGCACACTTAGGACATGTATTCAAGGATGGTCCTAAACCAAGCGGACTTAGGTATTGTATCAATTCAGCCGTATTGAATTTATCAAAAGATTAATAATGCACAAATAAACAACGATCTAACTTAGCATAGTCTTTTACAATTTCATAATTATTTAAATTATTCTCTTTTAAGATCCTTTTCAAATCCTCGACTAAAGGTGGATCTATCTCAAATGCCAAAAGGCAACCCTGTGTCATTGCGAGCCTGCCTGAAGCAGGCGAAGCAATCTCACACTTGTTATCACGGTTATGAGATTGCTTCGTTAGGGCTTTGCCCTTCCTCGCAATGACAGAAATAATCCTTTCATAATAAACCAATCCTGATTTATTTTCTTTCGAGCCTGATAATGCGAGTTTAGGTTCGTGAATAAAAACCTCTGGTTTTAATTTTTGTAATTCATCTGGTTTTACATACGGTGGATTTGAAATTATTAAATCAAATTTTTGATTCTGCAATAATCCTTCAAAACATTTAGAAAAAACATCACAGATTTTAAAATTGATTTTATTCTCTACATTATTTAATTTTGCATTCTCTTTTGCAAGATTAATTATTTCTTTATCAATATCTATTGCTGTAATTTTTATATCTGGGATTAATTTTGCAAGAGCAATGGCTATTATTCCGGAGCCAGTACCGATGTCTAACGTCGTTATTATGTCACTGCGAGGAGCGTCAGCGACGAAGCAATCCCGATCGGGACTGCTTCGTCGCTGACGCTCCTCGCAGTGACATATCAACCTCTTAACGGTCTCTTCTAGCAAAATCTCTGTCTCCGGCCGTGGAATTAAAACCTTATTATTCACCTTAACCTCAAAATTCATAAAATAAGCTTTGCCAATTAAATACTGAATCGGGGTTCTGGTTTGTATTCTTTTTTCAATTATACTTTTTATTTTTTCTTTATCTTTAATCTCTGATTCAAGAATTGATATTTCTTTTTTTGCTTCACTTTCTTCTATACCAGAGTCAACTAATCTATTTATATAATCCTCATATTGATTAAACATTTCAAATCTCGCACTTACAGGACAGATACATCGATCTGCCCCTACCTTTCATTTCTTTCTTACTAAAATCACAAAATGATCATCGTAAGGATGATCCATTTTTTTCCTAATAGCTTTTATTTCAGCATGTGAAAGTTCTATAGTTCGGTTTTTATGAAGTTTTTTTCCTAAAAACATTTTACAGATTTGAAATCTTAATTTATTAAGCATGCTCACAATATAGAAATCTCTAAATCCCCAGGTTTTAATACCTATTGAGCTTATATATCTTTGCTTTGGACTCTTGCCATCATATTCAGTGGTACTTAAATTATCAAACAATGTAAAAGCAAAATACCCACCGGGCTTTAAAATTTGCTTTACATTAGATATTACTTTATCAGGATTTTTCGCATAGTCCATAACTCCTGAGCTAATTACAAAATTAAATTTCTCTTTTTCAAATTTTTTAACTAGATTTATATCCTGACTCATTTTTAGAACTTTACTTTTACCTTTACAGTATTTTTTAAGAAGATTCTGGGCTTCTTTAAGAGAAGACTTGTTAATATCAAAACCAATAACATTTAAATAAGGCTGCTTTCGAAGAAGATGCTTTGTAACACCACCTTTTCCAATACCTATTTCAAGGATGTTACTGTCTTTTTTAATTTTGTTTACAATTAACTTAGCAACCAGCTTTTGCCCACGCCAATAAGTTTCATCGGGAATTTTATTCTTTGACATTTATTTAACCCTGCCAAAATCATCTTCTATCCTTACAATGTCATCTTCTCCAAAATATGTTCCTGTCTGCACTTCAATTACTTCGGCTACTTCATCTCCAATATTTTCTATTCTATGAAGTGTTCCAATTGGCACAAATATTGTATTTCCATAAGAATAAATTTTTTCATACTTATCAACTGTAATTTTTAATTTACCTTTGACTATTGTCCAGGTTTCATTTCTTTTATTATGATATTGAAGGCTGAATCTTTTTTTTGGATTTATTATCAGTTTTTTTACTTTATATTTCTCATCATCAAGCAATACCATGTATCCACCCCAGGGACATTCTTCTAACCTTATTAATTCATTTAATTTACTCATTTAAATACTTAGATATTGTAGCGCATAAGATGTCACTAGTACTCTGTCAATTAAGTTTTTATGGGTAAACTTGGTATTTTTTACAAGCCGAGCGAACACTTTTTTGCACAGTTGAGCTGTGTGAAACAAGCAAAAAAGTTTGTTCGCGACAAGAGCTTGTAAAAAATACTCCAACGTGAAATATTTACTTGATGCTGTACTAGTACATGTTAGAATTGCGCATATAGTTTATGGAAAATACATACGATTGCATTATTGTCGGAGCCGGTCCAGCCGGTGGAACAGCTGCTTATCACCTGGCTAAAGCTGGACATAAGGTTTTAATTATAGAAAAAGAATCTCTACCCCGATATAAACCCTGCGGCGGAGGTGTTTCACCCATAGTACAAAAGTGGTTTGATTTCGATTTTACTCCGGTAATTTCCCAGAAAGTAAAGAGTTTCCGCTATACATGGCATGGAGATGATCCTGTAGATATTGAACTTGAATTAAAAGAACCGCTCTGGATGGTTAGAAGAAATGAGTTTGATTTTTTTATCATCAAACAAGCACAAAAGTTAGGAGCCAAATTGCATGACAAAACTGAAGTAATAGGTATTCAATTCAAAGACAACCTCTGGCATGTAAAGGTAATTCATGAATTGCCTCAACAAACAGAAATTGAAAAAGCACATTACCTAATAGCAGCTGATGGTGCAAAAGGCCAAATGGCAAACTTCTTAGGTTTTAAAAACAGAAAACATATTATTGGTGGTGCTATTGAAGCAGAAGCCTCAGTCAATGTTAAAAATGGATCAACAGCTCATTTTGAATTTGGAATGGTAAAAAACGGATATTTATGGAATTTTCCAAAGATAGATGGGTACTCCTTGGGAATAGGAGTATTTAAAAATAACCAGAAACAAAATTTAAAATCAATAGCAGGTGAATATTCAAAAATTTTTAATATCGACTTTAACACTACAAAACAATACGGACACCCTATTTCACTCTGGAATGGAAATCAAACTCTTCATACAAAAAATGAAAAAGCAATCTTAGCTGGTGAAGCTGCCTGTGTAGTAGATCCTCTTACTGCCGAAGGAATCAGGCCATCAATTCTTACAGGACTCAAAGCTGCAGAAACAGTCAGTAAAGCTATTTCAGGAGATACATCTGCCATTAAAAACTATACAAAGATTATCCACAAAGAAATAGGAATCGATATGCAAATAGCAAATAATCTATCAAAAATACTTTATATGTTTCCAGATATTTGCTATAACAAAATTTTAAAAAGGCATTCAGCTACAAATACAATGGCAAGAATCTTATGTGGAGAGATGAGATATAGTGATGTAAAGAAAGAAACTTTTGTGAGGCTAGGGAAAATGTTTACGTAGTTATTTTATTGAACAGGTGCACCTGCTTTAACAGCTGAATCTCTATCCATATATACTTCTATATGAGTCATTCCTTCTGTAGCCATAAAGGTATTTTCATGCCTATTGAAAAATCCCATAACCTGACCGTCCATATCTTGATCTAGATTAATAATCATTCCAGTTTGTGGTTCTATAAAAAGGATTCCGCCACTTGTAGTATGAACATCTGTAACACAATGACCCATACCACTAATTTGCCAAATTATAGTAAATGTAGAATCATAACCTTCTGTTTGTAGTTCCATCCCTAAATCATCAGAAAAATTAACACAATCATATCCTTCCATGCCTTCCATTAAAGGGATTTCACTCATACCAAGTGCATCTTTTAACATACTTATGAATTCCTTGTAACCTCCTGAATTACCTGAACCTGAGGTATTGCTTGCTCCGGAAGTGTTAGTTGAACTTCCACTAGTATTGGTATTTCCTCCAGAATTACTTTGATTACCAGAAGTAGTTCCACCTGAAGTTTGCAAACGTGTAAGAGAAGTGCTGTCGTTTATTACAGGAAAACTTTCTACTCCTCCTGCACTAGTAAGTGAACTTTCTCCTCTATTAATCAATGGTTGTACACAGCCAAATACAACACTACCGTCGCCTCTACAGGACTTTATAGTTTGTTTATTACAATCTTCAAATGGAAAATCCAATCCGCTATCATCACAGCAGTTAAATAAATCACAGGAATCACCAATACCATTATTATCGACGTCTTTTTGTAGAGGGTTGCTTATAAGAGGACAGTTGTCTTTATTTCCTGGTATACCATCTCTATCTGCATCATTTTCACAAACATCAAGAATTCCATTATTGTCATCATCAGTAGTTACAACTGATTTAATCAGATCAGTCAAATCCTGAAGGTCAGGAAGGGAATTTTCGACTATGTTACTTTGAATACAGTTTCTACTTTTATTTTTATTACAGCTTTTCTTTTGTAATAATACAGCTACTCTTTTTAATCTAGAAATTGCAACTCTTAGTTTTGCATTACATGAAGTATCCGGATTAGATATTGCTAAATTTATTTGTTTAAGTGCTGACTTTATTTCTACAGATATACTTCTTGCCTTACTAGAAGAATCTACAAGTTTAGCTTGAAGATCATTTAAATCATAAAAAGATTCAAGGAGATCTTCAAAATCATTATTATCAATTGCATAAACACAGGTTATAGCAAGAAAAACTAGGCATATTGCTAAAATCATTCTTTTTGCTGTATTGTCAATAATAGTTTTCATAATTATCCTCGTTCTTAAAATTTTTAGTCATATTAATCCTTGGTTTTACACAAGTTTAATATAAACCAGTCGTAAACAAAGTAAAAAATGAATTTTTGTGAGGATGTATTACCAAATTAAATCTATTTAAGGTTCAAACACTAATAGAAAAAGCCGTTGAGAAGCTGTTTTTAACTTATTTTATGTCCTGGTTTTTTATCTTTCTTCGGTTTAAATCTTAAATAGAACATGTAGTAAAAAGTACAAAAGAAAATTAACATCCCTGTCATACTAAAGGTTAACCAAAAAATAAATTGCTTTAGATCTTCTATTCCCATCTCCTTATTCCTCTTTCTCTTTTATCTAAGATTCCTCTACCTATTTCAATGATTGTAACACCAATAATTAATCCTACAGAAGACACAAGAAAGTAAATAGCAAAGCCAAAACCACCAAGCTGATTAAAAAAAGCAAGAGGTGTAAGAAGTAATGCTCCAAATGGCATAAGCATTGCCATACCAACTAACCTTGAAGTCTCTGCTCTATATTTCTCTTCATCAGTAATCATGTGTGAAAGTATAAAAGCCAGGTATTTAAAAATCAATACCTAAAAATTAAGATTTCATATCGATGTAACCGTGGGTTACACAAAGTTGATGCAATGTAACCCACTGTTACATTAGAATATGTATGAGAGGTAAATTAAAATGCAAACCCTAACAAAAACAATGAAAGCAATGACAATTACAAGCTTCGGTGATGCTAATGTTTTTAAAGAAAGTGAAATGCCAAAACCAGAACCAAAAGGAAAAGAAGTTTTGGTAAAAGTTCATGCCACTTCAGCTAATCCTGTAGATTGCAAAATTAGAAAAGGCTTTTTTGGTGAAGTGTTCAAACTACCTGTAATACTTGGTTTTGATGTATCTGGTGTAGTAGAAGCTGTTGGTGAAAAAGTTAGTGATTTTAAAGTCGGTGATGAAGTTTATTACATGCCAAGAATAAATGGAACTCCAGGTGCTTATGCAGAATATCATTTAGCAGAAGAAGAAATTATTTCTAAAAAACCAAAAAATATTTCACATGAAGAAGCTGCAAGTTTTCCACTTGCCTGTGGAACAGCGTGGGATGCACTAATCCACAGAGCAAAAGTAAAAATTGGTGAAACTATTTTAATTCATGCTGGTGCTGGCGGTGTAGGAGTTTATGCTATTCAGCTTGCAAAGCTTTGCGGAGCTTATGTTTACACTACATGCAGCCCTAAAAACTTTGATCTTGTAAAAAAACTTGGTGCAGATAAAATTATTGATTATAAAAAAGAGGATTTTGTCGAAGCAATAATGAAAGATACAAACAATAAAGGCGTAGATGTAATATTTGATACTGTAGGCGGTGAAACACTTACAAAAAGTATTGATGCAGCAAAACCATTTGCAAGAATTGCAAGCATTATAAGAGTAAGTGCAAATCTTGAACAGGCTTATCATAAAAATATTGCTCTTCATTTTGTATTTGTTCAGAGCAACAGACAGAAGCTTGATGTTATGCATGACTTAATAAAAAGAGGACAACTAAAACCAGTCATTGATTCTGTTTTACTATTAAGCGAAGCTGCAACTGCCCATCAGAAATTAGAAAAGGGTGGTGTTAGTGGGAAAATAATTTTAAAGGTGACATGAAATGTCATTGCGAAGAAGCCCAAAGGGCTGACAAAGCAATCATATTCCAGACGGACTAACCAACATATCCTTATACAAATTTGTCCTCTCCACAATATCTTTTAATCTCTTATTCCAGCTATTTAGTTCAAGTCGTACAAAAGAATTTCCTAGCAATAGCCAAAGCAATTTCATATAAACTGAAGCGTCATCAATTTCAAGTGCACTTTCAATAACAACTTCATTTTCACAAGGTAAAATCGACCATGTGTTTATTCCGCTAAAAACTGGATTTGAAAATGAAATCTCAACTCTATTTGATTCGTTTTTATTTATCCTGCACTGAAAGCTGCCTAAATATGGCAAAGCAAAAGTTAACAAAAACTCTTTTCCATGTTTAAAATCATTCTCCTTACTTAACAGATCAATTTTTACAAATGGTGACAGCCAGAGTGAAAACTTATTTAAATCCTGAAATAATGAATTAATCTCATTTATATCAGCTTCAACAACAATATAACTTCTTATTGCAAAAAGATTTTTAAAATTATTTTTCTTTTGGCTTGAAGTTAATTCTAAGTTTTTATACAAAACATTCCTCAATCTCAAATGCTTTATACAAGCATCAATGTAAAAGAAAATAGAAAGAATTAAGCTGAGTATTGGTAAATTAAACTGGTTATAAAGAGAAAACTCAAATTTTTCCCTGATAAGAGTACTGTTTTTATCGTCATTTATAAAATATATTGTCTGAGTTCCTTTTAACCATCCGTTTAAATCAAAAACAATTTTTTTACCAGGGGCTATTTCCTTTACAGTTACAAAAAACTGGAGCATATCAAGGAAAACACTCTTTAAAGAGAAGTAAGTATTTGTATTGATCGTAGAACCCGAAGAAGTAAAATTTTCAATTGTAAAGAATGGAGATACAGTTCTTGTAAAATTAGTGGATTGCAAAAAGTATTTAAAAACTTCTTCTTGAGGAAGTCCAATCCTTGAAAAAATGTCAATAGCAGCCATAAGGCTCTTATCTTAAGGTTAATTATATTATTACGCAAGCAAATATAAAACAATTTAATGACGTGAAGCGATTAACCTTGAATTCTTAACAGACATATACAATGTAAGAATATAATATCAAGCTTTAACCATGCACAAATATTTCATTAAAAAAGAAAAAAGATTCTGGACAAACCTTGTCAATAATTTAATGGGACAAATATTTTTTCTAAGTGCATTTATAGCTGTAGTCTCATTATTTTTAATAACAATTTATGTTTTTTATAACGGAGTCCAAGTATTTAAAGTAGTCTCACTAAAAGATTTTATTTTTGGGTTTGAATGGGAACCGGTTACCAGAAAACTGTTTGGTATTCTTCCCATGATTATTACTTCTTTTTATGTAACCATTGGTGCATTGACTATAAGCGCACCATTGGGAATAGCCTGCGCTGTCTTTCTGGCTGAAATTGCACCACTTTCTGCCCAGCAAATAATCAGGCCTGCTGTTCAGCTCTTAGCAGGCATACCATCAGTAATTTTTGGTCTTTTTGGTTTATCATTTATAGTTCCTTTAATTCAAACTTTTGCAGAGGTTGCAGGACTTTCAATCTTAGCTGCAATAATTATTCTTTCAGTAATGATATTGCCTACAATAATCAGCATTTCAGAGGATGCTATCAGAGCTGTTCCAAAAGAACTAAAAGAAAGCAGCATTGCTCTTGGTACTACAAAGTGGCAAACAATTTACGGCTCAGTTTTACCAGCCAGCTCATCTGGACTTATGACAGCAATTGCTCTTTCACTGGGTCGTGCTTTTGGTGAAGCTATGGCAGTAAAAATGGTAATTGGAAATACCCAGACAATGCCTGATTTTTCTCCTAACACACTTTTTGGGCTCTTAAGCCTGGCAAGAACTCTGACTACAAATATTATTGGTGATATTGAATATGCTGAACCAGGGCCACATTTGCAGTCTTTATTTGCAACTGGTGCAATTTTGTTTGTTTTTATAATTTGTACAAATGGGATTTATTATTTATTCTTGAAAAAAGCTTACGGTGTAAGGAGGGCTCAGTAATTGAAAATTGAATTTGAAAAAGGTAATGTTGCAAAAATTCAAATGGAAGAAAAATTTGCTCTTGGTACATTGTGGTTTTCCGGCTGGTTAATTGTAGCTGTATTGGGTTTTATTATTGGTTATATTTTTTATTTTGGTTTGCCAACTGCGCTTTCTTTTAATTATTTATTTAGTCCCCCTGAAGGTGGCAGGCATGATACAGGGGGTATCTTATACCAATTAATTTCTACTCTTTATTTAATTTTTGGAGCCATTATCGTAGCTGCACCAATTGGAATCTCAGCAGCAATTTATCTTACAGAATATGCTCCTCAAAACTACATTACAAAATTAATCCGCTTTGCAATTGAAAATCTTGCAGGTATTCCTTCTATTATTTATGGACTTTTTGGATTGGCATTTTTTGTAATATTTTTAAAATTTGAATATTCATTGCTCGCCGGTGCACTAAC
>Ga0209515_10010242_pt1 | contig 10477 bp, 9 predicted proteins | sample Subgroupgradi54m_FD_187454 | JGI IMG/M metagenome (GOLD analysis project Ga0209515, IMG submission 187454) | Subsurface groundwater microbial communities from S. Glens Falls, New York, USA - GMW60B uncontaminated upgradient, 5.4 m (SPAdes)... ...
ACGGGCTCTGCGGGGGAAAATCCTATACGATAAAAATCGTCGGGATTGCCGGGATCGATTTTTCGGAGATCTAATTTCAAACGCGTCGTACCACTGTTGCTGCGCCAAATCTCCAACGAAATTTCTCTGCCTGCGCCCATGGCAACGTTTGGTATTACTTCGCGCCAAGTGCGCACGGCTCTGCCCTCTACGGCAACGATAACGTCTCCTTTGCGAAGGCCGGAGTTTGCCGACGGACTTTCCGGCGCAACATAAGCAATGCGCGGAACTTCGGAGAGATATACGACTTCCTCAAAGCGGATCATATACACACCGGCGAGCGTAAAGACCGCGAGAATAACATTGGCAAGCGGTCCAGCAAAGCAAATACAGATTTTCTGCCAGCGTGGCTTTGAAGAAAACGAGCGTTCGGGTTCGGTAATCTCTTCTCCGGGCTCTTCACCTTCCATTTTCACATAACCGCCAAGCGGAAGAAGAGAAACGCGGTAGTCGGTTTCGCTGGTTTTCCAGCCGAACAATCGCTTCCCAAATCCAAGCGAAAATACATGTATCTTGACATCAAACAACTTGGCAACAAGGAAATGACCGAATTCATGTACGAAAATCGCCCCTCCGAACACGACAGCAATGCCAGCAACAAATTGCCATAACATCTGTGTACTCCTTTTTGTAGAACATCTAAAAAGCTGGTATCAGTGTAGTGTATTTTATGTTTTTTGTCAATCTGTTCGACAAGCTTATGCTCGAAGAGATTGATGCTGAGCGGCACCGAAGTATCAAATAAATTTTTAGCACTAACAAAAAACCGCCCTCTCTCGGGCGGTTTTTTTGTTTTAGGTCATTTTTATCTCCACATCCACGCCGGCCGGAAGGTTCAAATTGCTTAAAGATTCAATGATTTTCTGACTGGGATTCAAGATTTCCACCATTCGTTTGTGAACCCTTAGCTCAAATTGTTCTCTTGAATCCTTATCTATGAAAGCCGAGCGATTGACAGTGTAGCGCTTTATCTCTGTTGGCAACGGAATCGGACCTACTATTTTTGCGTCATTTCTTTCCGCCGCTTCAATGATTTGGCGCGAAGAATTATCGATCAATTTGTGATCGTAAGACTTAATGCGCAAGCGCAATTTTTGCGGAAGGTCTGATTCTTTTTTCTTTGCCATTTATTATGAGTCTATAGTTTTCAAAGCAACTTCTACGGATTGACGAACTTTTTCTTGAACCTGCTCGTCGGTTAATGTGCCCGCTTTGTATTGCCTAAGCAGACCTCTCACTTCTCGCCCTAACTGGTCCGGCCAATCGTCTATAAAACGCTGAACATCAAGTTTCTCTAGAGGCAACGACTCTCCTTCGGGGCCAGATTTAACCATTTTTATTTTAAAATCTTCGTAACAACCCCGGCACCAACGGTTTTGCCCCCTTCGCGAATAGCAAACCTTTGTTTTTCTTCAAGAGCAACGGCAGAAATAAGTTTCACAACAAACTTAACGGTGTCGCCCGGCATAACCATTTCCATTCCGGCGGGAAGCGTAACTTCTCCCGTAACGTCGGTTGTCCTGATGTAGAATTGCGGTTTGTAGCCGGCGAAGAACGGCGAGTGCCTTCCGCCTTCCTCTTTGGAGAGAATGTAAACTTCGGCTTCAAAATCGGTATGCGGAGTTACAGAGCCCGGCTTCGCAAGAACCTGACCGCGTTCAACATCTTCTTTCTTAAGTCCGCGCAAGAGTACGCCAACGTTATCTCCGGCAATACCTTCGTCCAAGGTTTTGTTGAACATTTCAATTCCGGTGACAACAGTTTTCACGGTCGGTTTCAAGCCGATAATTTCAACTTCTTCGTTAACCTTCACCTTTCCTCTTTCCGCGCGGCCGGTAACAACGGTCCCGCGGCCTTCAATGGAGAACACGTCTTCAACCGGCATAAGGAACGGCTTGTCTAATTCTCTTACTGGTTCGGGGATAAACTCATCAAGCGCCTTAACCAGATCCAAGATCGGTTTGGCATCCGGGTCGTCAATTGATTTAGCGTTTAAAGCCTTAAGGGCCGAACCACGAATAATCGGAGTGGTGTCTCCGGGAAATTCATATTTCTTCAAAAGTTCACGGACTTCGGATTCAACAAGGTCAATAAGTTCCGGATCATCAACTTGGTCAACCTTGTTAAGGAAAACAATAATGCTCGGCACGCCGACCTGACGAGCCAAAAGGATGTGCTCGCGGGTTTGCGGCATCGGACCGTCGGTCGCGGCCACAACCAAAATTGCGCCGTCCATTTGAGCGGCACCGGTGATCATATTTTTAATGTAGTCAGCGTGGCCCGGAGCGTCGATGTGCGCATAGTGGCGCTTATCGGACTCATATTCTGAGTGGTGCAAAGCGATCGTGATACCACGAGCTTTTTCCTCGGGAGCGTTATCGATCTGATCAACGTTCTCCTCTTTTTTCGCCCATCCCTTCATGAAAAGGACGTGCGTAATTGCCGCAGTCAACGTGGTCTTGCCGTGGTCAACGTGACCGATGGTTCCCACGTTCAAGTGCGGCTTACCCCTTGTAAATTTTTCTTTTTCCGCCATTGTTTTTATTAATTATTTTTATTTTTTTATTTTGTTTGGCCTTTTTTAGATAAAATACAGCTTACAAGTAAGCTGTAGTGTACAAGACCTCACTTTTGCATCAACTCGTACACCGGGCAAACGCCTTATCTAAAGCTATTGCACAAAGAGAATTGTATTATAAATGCCCCTTGGTTGTCAAGGGCCGTTGTGGACAATGAATAACCGTGCTCTAAGCAGGCATGACATCTGCTTAGAGCTTTGCGGTTATTCACCCCGCCATCGGCGGGGTTATTATCTGCACGCCGCAGAATGTCCCACACCTTGGGCAATTCTGCGGACAGATAATAAAAGCCCGCCCTTTCAGAGCGGGTTATTTTTACCTACCATCACGTTCGTATTTCAAAAGCGATTCGTTGAGAGGATACTTCCTCTTTAAATATTGATATATCGGATCTGCTTGTTTCTTGTCAGATTTCACTTGGCTGAAAATCAGGAACCAAATGTCGTCGACAAACGGACCGGAGTTCTTATTGGCCGAGTCGTAAATCATCACAATGGCTTCGTTGCGGCTCGGCGTTTTTACTTTCGCTCGCCGCAAAAGCCATTGCTCTACCCCAGATCTCTCGCTGATCTTGAGATACATAAACCCGAGAAGATACTTGGCGTCTTGATATGCCGATTGTTCGGCCAATTTTTTCATCTTCTTTTCGGTACCAAAGAAAGCAACGAAGTCTCCGTGACTTTCTTGAAAAACTCCTTTCAATCCGTAAATCGCGGCTTCCACATAACGATACAAATCAACTTCTTCGTTACGGGTAATTTTGAGTTCCGATTTTTCGATTCCCTTATCGGCCCAGGCCATAAGTTTTTTGAACTCATCATCGTATTCTTTTCCTTTGAGTGTCGGCTCTGCTTTCGCCGCTTGATTGAAGCGCAGGCGAGCGAATTCGTTGACGAGTTTGCGCCAATAGCAAATCGGCTCTTCGGGATCACTCTTGATGCATTCGTCGAGTGCCTGTTCCGCCAAATCAAATTGGCTATTGTAGGAATATTTCAATCCGTCTTTCAGAGCATTCTGGGTTTTTGCCTTATTATCGGCAAAAGAAGTGCTTCCGAAAAGACAGACGAAAGCAAGAAAAACAAAGGTTTTCAAGCAGATGCTTTCTCTTGGGTTCAAGTTTGTTCCTCCTCAAAAAACTGTCTGAATCGTAGCACGAATAAGTGGCTAAGTCAAGAAATTTATCTTTTCTTTCCCTCAATTATCAATTGCGCAATATTGTTTGGCGTAACATCGTATCTATCAAATTCCATAGTGAACGAGCCTCTCCCCTGCGTCATGGAACGCAATTCTGTCGCGTAGCCGAACATTTCGGAAAGCGGTACTTTGGCATCTATCACTTTCAATCCCGGCCTGTCGGACATCTCATCAATTTTTACTCTCTTGGAATTTAAATTACCCGTAACTTCACCCAAAAAATCCTGAGGAACGATAACCTGAATTTTCATAACCGGTTCCAGTATTACCGGTTTCGCGCGCCGTGCGGCTTCCTGAAACGCCATTGAACCGGCAATTTTGAATGCCGCCTCCGACGAGTCAACTTCGTGGAAAGAACCGTCATAAAGCGAAACTTCGACGTCCGTAACCTGATAGTGGGCAAGTACTCCTCTGCTTAATGCTTCTTTAACTCCCTTTTCAACGGCAGGAATAAATTCATTTGGAATGGAACCTCCTTTGATGTCGTCAATGAAAACAAAACCGGCTCCCCTCTCAAGCGGTTTAACTCTAAGACGAACATGCCCGTATTGTCCGCGTCCGCCGGATTGTTTGATATACTTTCCTTCCGCTTCCGCTTCGCCAATAATAGTTTCCTTGTAAGCCACCTGCGGCCTGCCAACGGAGGCCTCAACACCGAATTCTCTCTTCATTCTGTCCACGATAATTTCCAGGTGAAGTTCGCCCATGCCGGAAATAATGGTTTCTCCCGTGTCAGGGTCGCCGGCAACGCGGAACGTCGGATCTTCGTCGGCAAGCCGGTGAAGCGCGGTGCCCATTTTCTCCTGGTCTGCTTTTGTTTTCGGCTCAATACGAATACCGATAACAGGTTCTGGGAATATTATCCTCTCAAGGATCATTGGGTTCGCCGGATCGGTTAACGTGTCCCCAGTTGTCGTATTTTTTAAGCCGACAATGGCGGCGATGTCTCCGGCATAAACTTCTTCCAGTTCTTCTCTGTGGTTCGCGTGCATACGAACAACGCGGCCAACACGTTCTTGATTATTTTTCGTGGTATTCAAAATATATGACCCGCGCTTCAATACGCCCGAATAATTTCTGAAATACGTAAGTGTTCCGACATAAGGGTCGGTTGCTATCTTAAACGCCAACGCGGAAAAAGGCTCACCGTCGTCCGCTTTACGGAATACGTCCGCTCCGCTTTTCGGATCAATTCCTTTAGTCGGCGGCAGGTCTATCGGCGAAGGCAAATAATCAACTACGGCGTCCAAAACAAATTGCACTCCTTTATTTTTGAGAGCCGAACCGCAAAAAACCGGAACGATCTTGTTGTCCAATACCGCTTTGCGCAAAATTCTTTTTAGATCATCAAGCGATGGCTCCTTTCCTTCCAAATATTTGGCCATCAAAGCATCGTCCAATTCAACTATTTTTTCCAACAACTCGGCGCGCTTCTTTTTTACGGAATCTTTAAGATTGTCGGGAATCGGAACTTCCGTGATCTTCTCGCCGTGCTCTCCTTGAAATTCGTACGCTTTCCCCTCCAAAAGATCGATAACGCCTTGATGAGCCGACTCAACACCGATGGGAAGCTGAACGGCTACGGCGTTCGGCGTAAGACGATCAATTATAGATTGAAAGCTTTTTTCAAAACTCGCGCCCATTCTGTCTAATTTATTGATAAAACAAACTCGCGGAACTTTATATTCGTCTGCATATCGCCAATTTGTTTCCGATTGCGGTTCCACTCCGGCAACGCCGTCAAACACAACAACCGCGCCGTCGAGCACTCGCAACGATCTTTTCACCTCAACAGTAAAATCAATGTGACCCGGGGTATCTATTAAATTGATGCGGTGTTCGAATTTTTTGTCTCCGTGTCGATAGGTGGGAACCCAAAACGCGGTTGTCGCGGCGGACGTGATAGTAATTCCCCTTTCTCTCTCCTGTTCCATCCAATCCATAACCGTATCCCCCGTGTGTACCTCGCCGATCTTGTGAGAAATTCCCGTATAAAAAAGAACCCGCTCGCTGACGGTAGTTTTTCCTGCGTCTATGTGCGCAATAATTCCGATATTGCGCACTTTTTCCATTGGATATTCTCTGGGCATGATAATTAGAATCTAGAACGTAGAATCTAGAATGTAGTTAAGTTAAAAACAAAAAATTATCTGGCGGCACCTCTCGCAAAGTGCGCGAAGGCACGGTTAGCTTCGGCCATTCTGTGCGTGTCTTGTTTCTTTTTGATCGCGGCACCTTCGTTTTTGGAGGCGGCAATAAATTCTTCCGCGAGTTTCTCGGACATCGGTTTGCCTTTTTTCTTGCGGGCGGCGTCGATCAGCCAGCGCGTCGCCAGCATGAATTTCCTTCCCGGTCTGACTTCTTGCGGGATCTGGTAATTCGCTCCGCCAACCCTGCGCGAAGTGACCTCAAGCAAAGGCGAAGCGTTTTCCATGGCTTTTTCAAAAACCTTTAACGGGTCCTCTTTTGTAATTTCCTTAACTCTGTCCAGTGCGTCATAAACTATTTTTTCGGCCGTAGATTTTTTGCCATCATGCATAACACAATTAATAAATCTGCCGACCTCGATCCTGTCGTATTTGATGTCCGCTTCGTGATATTTTTTGTATACTCGTTTTTTTCTCATGTTTACTTCGGCCGCTTGGCGCCGTATTTACTTCTTTGTTGTTTGCGACCTTCAACGCCTGTCGTGTCCAGTACTCCGCGAACAACGTGGTAACGCACACCTGGAAGGTCTTTAACTCTGCCACCGCGGATAACTACAATAGAGTGTTCTTGGAGAGCGTGTCCTTCGCCCGGAATATATGCCGTAACTTCCATGCCGTTCGTCAGACGCACGCGGCAAACTTTACGCAATGCCGAGTTCGGTTTCTTTGGTGTAGTCGTGAAAACCTTCAAGCAAACTCCGCGCTTAAAAGGAGATGCCGAATCAACCGGCCTGTTCTTTAGCGTATTAAAGTAATACGACAAAGCCGGCGACTTCGTTTTCGCTTTTGATTTTGACCTGCCTCTTTTAATTAATTGTGTGATTGTGGGCATAAAACCAGAACGTAGAATCTAGGATATAGAATTTGATAAAAAATGTAAACCCGGCGAGATGCGCAACATCCCGTCGCACAAAGATTATTGTTAAGAATTATAAGGGCAAGCGGCTCCTGTGTCAACCGATTCTAGGCGCCAAACCCAGTAGTATTAGAGGACTGCAACGCCTAAACGTTTTCTGAAATTATTAGTGCCGTTGACTAGAATAGGAAATTTTGACCTAAATCTAATGCTTTTCCCGTGGCGTTGTGGAAAACGATGTCCCCTAATACTACTGGGCAAAATACTGTCCGGTCAAAACAAAGAAAATGAAATTTATTATTGGCGTTATCAGCTCAAAACCGAAAAATACGAACAAAAACACCAATAACATTCCGTAGCGCTCAAGTTGCGCAAAAAGCCGCAAAAATGATTCGCTTTTCGGTACGGCGGCAAACAGTACCTTTGAACCGTCGAGCGGCGGAATAGGAACGAGATTGAATACGGCAAGCAAAATATTCAGATAAACGATCGTGCTAAAAAGCAAAAAAAGAAATTCCGAAAGAAGTCCGACCGCGGAAAAGATCCTGATAAATAATCCGAAAACGACAGCAATCAAAAGATTAGAGACCGGCCCGGCGGCGGCGATTTTCCCGCCGGCCATTGCCGGATTTTTTAAATTATTCGGATTGTACGGCACTGGTTTTGCCCAGCCGAAAACGGGACCGCCGGCAATGGAAAGTATGAGCGGCAGAAAAATGGAACCAATAGGGTCTATGTGTTTTAAAGGATTAAAAGTAAGCCGCCCGGCAAGACGGGCCGTCGGATCCCCTAAATGCTCCGCGACATATCCATGCGAAACTTCGTGAATCATCACGGAGAAAATCAACACCGCAAGCTGGAAAATAATAAGTTCGGGCATTTAGATTTAAGTTTAGTTTAACATTAAAACATCGTGCCATTGACTTTTTCCCACGATAGACGTATACTATCCGGTAGAACCTACAGAAAGCAAAACGGCTCGAAAAGGAGTTCGTCATGAAGAAGCTGGTTGGTTGGGCAATGCTCGTCTCTCTGTTCGTGGCTTTATTTATTGTAATTGCCAAGGCAGACTCTTTGCTCACGGCTTGTGCAACCTTTGGCGCAACCGCAATGCTAGTATTCTTCATTTGTGTCGCTTTATATTTGATCAGCGACTAGCCATTAAGTAAAAAACAAAAGCGAAACCCACGTGGTTTCGCTTTTTTCATTTTTGCCAAAACGGTAAAATTTCAATAAGATAAAACGGTAATCGCCCTCGTAGTGAAATGGATATCACATGTGGCTTCGAACCACAGGTTTCAGGTTCAAATCCTGACGAGGGCACACCAAGCACAATCTGTGTTTGGCACAGAAATAAATGCGCCCATAGCTCAGCTGGTAGAGCAGCTCCCTCTTAAGGAGACGGTCCGAGGTTCGATCCCTCGTGGGCGCACAGCATTTTTGAAAAAGCTAGCAAGAGCAGCTCCCCTCTTACGGCCGGCAGCGAGGCGAAAATTCGCAAAAGATGAATTTTCGCCGAGCGAACCGGGCGATGAAACGAAGTTTCATTAGGAGACGGTCGCAGGCCAAAGGTCCTGAGCCAGCGCGAAAGATTCGATTCCCCGCCCAACTTTTGTTAGGCAAGGCTCGCCTCAAAAATATCGAGGCGGCTCGTGGGCGCACAAAAAACAAATTTAATATCAGATAAGCGCGGCGAATATCGTCTTTCCACAAGGAACAATTGAATCTCGCTACCGGTTTGTGCTATAATATCCCCAACAAGCCGATGACAAAGCTACCACTAAGCACCCCGATACTTGGAATAAGAGGATTAAACGCCCCGTTTTTAAAGCGGTTAAAAAATCTTGGCGTGGAAACCGTCCGCGACCTTCTTTGGCATTTCCCGGCTCGCTACGAAGATTTTTCAAAAATTTATAAGATCGGCGATCTTGAGCCCGGACAACAGGCAACCGTCCAGGGAGTAATAGAAGACGTACAACTTCGCCGGACATGGAAAAAGCACATAACAATCGTTGAGGCAACTCTTGCTGACGAGTCCGGTTCAATAAAAGCAATTTGGTTCAACCAGCCATATGTTTTACACGCCTTAAAACCCGGAAGGATCGCGAATGTCGCCGGAAAAGTTTCCATATCGGAAGAAGGCGAACTTTATTTGAGCCACCCGGCGCACGAAATCCTTTCAACAAAAAGACAAGAAACAAAACACACGGCGCGCCTCGTTCCGATATATCCGGAAACAAAAGGGTTGACGTCCAAGGGCATCAGATATCTTGTTCAGCCGATTCTTAAAAACGTTGAATCGCTCGCGGAGTGGCTACCGGAAAAAATATTAGAAAAATATAATTTGCCGGAAATAAATCTGGCGCTTAGAGATATCCATTTTCCGAAATCAATTGACGACGCGACTTTCGCGCAAAAAAGATTTGAATTTGAAGATCTATTCCTTCTGCAAATTTATAACTTACAGCAAAAACTTAAGCTTGCCGAAGAAAAATCTCATTCCATCTCAACCGACATAGAGTGGCTTAAATCTATTATTGCCGAGTTGCCGTTTGAACTAATGATCTCCCAGAAAAAATCTCTTTGGGAAATAGTCAAAGACGTTGAAAAATCGCATCCGATGAACCGTCTTTTGCAGGGTGACGTCGGATCGGGCAAAACCGTTGTCGCGGCCCTAGTCGCTCTTATTGCGGCGAAAAACGGCCTGCAAACGGCGTTTATGGCGCCCACCGAGGTGCTCGCCAAACAGCATTTTGAAACGTTAAAAAAACTATTTTTTTCCGTAAAAAAAGAATTCCAATTTCCGGTGGGACTGATAACTTCGAGCGAATCAAAAATAATCTACGAAACGGATCTTGAAGCAAGTCCGAAAAAAGAGGAGTTTTTGGAAAAAATAAAATCCGGAGAATTAAAAATCATTATCGGCACGCATTCTTTGATACAAAAGGATGTTGCGTTTCACGATCTCGGTTTTGTCATCGTTGACGAACAACACCGTTTCGGAGTCAACCAACGCTCGGCCATAATCCACCAAGGCGGGAAAGACGAACTTCTTCCCCACTTTCTTTCAATGAGCGCGACACCTATCCCGAGGACACTCATGATGACTGTTTTCGGCGACTTGGATATTTCAACTATCACGGAATTGCCCGCCGGAAGAAAAAATATCATAACGAAAATTGTTTCTCCGAACGACCGCAAAGAATCGTATGATTTTATGCGCAATGAAGTTAAGAACGGCAGGCAGGTATTTGTGATCTGCCCGCGCATAGAAGCAAGCGTTAAAGAACCCGGGAAAGAGGGCGCGGCAAGCAAACAAAAACTTTTATGGGAGGTTAAATCGGTAAAAGAAGAATATGAAAAATTGTCCGGGAAAATCTTTCCCGATCTTGCCGTCGGCATGCTGCACGGCAAACTGAAGCCAAAAGAAAAAGAGAGTATTATGAATGACTTCCGCTCCGGGAAAACTCAGATACTTGTTTCCACCTCCGTTATAGAAGTTGGGGTAGACATACCGAACGCGACAATAATGATGATAGAGGGCGCAGATCGTTTCGGGCTTGCGCAACTTTATCAATTCCGCGGCCGCGTTGGACGAGGCG
>Ga0209515_10010244_pt1 | contig 10475 bp, 13 predicted proteins | sample Subgroupgradi54m_FD_187454 | JGI IMG/M metagenome (GOLD analysis project Ga0209515, IMG submission 187454) | Subsurface groundwater microbial communities from S. Glens Falls, New York, USA - GMW60B uncontaminated upgradient, 5.4 m (SPAdes)... ...
TCTCTCCGAGAAGGGGGTTCGAGAACGCTGTGAAAGTTTTGAGGGTTGAGCGGCTCGACGCGGAAGGTGATACCTTCCTTCTCCGCTATTTCTTGGCCTTTTGTGTCGGCGCTTATGATGGTGATGTCTTTGGGATCAATATCAATATGCCGGAGGATGAGCGGAAGCGTTCCTTGTCCTATGCTTCCGAATCCGACCATGACAAGCTTCCCTGGGCACTTGGCGTGGATGATATAATTTTCTTTTGTGTCTGTGTGTTGGGTTTCCATATGGGAATATTATGGGTTAACAACAGATAATGTTCTGGGGATTATATTTCAGTAACCTCAATCTCGAAAAACGCGTTTTGCTTAAAGCTACTGCGTCGCGTCCTCCAAAGTCCGACGAAGGAGGATAATGTTTTTCATGAGTTACGTATCAGTATTGTCACCTTTGTGAAGACTCGCTGTGTTTAGACTTGCCGACTCGCGTCCTCCAAAGTCCGACGAAGGAGGATAATGTTTTTTATTGTAACAAGATGAGAAAAAAATACTAGTGCCTTGACACGTCTGATGGGGGTCAAGTGTTTGATACTAGGGTAGCTTAACGCCACCTGACCTATCCGTCAAGAGTCAAATTGACTTATTTTTTAAAAGGAGTATAATATATTTACGAATTTGTTCTTCTGTCGCAAAAGGAGATAGTCGCATGCAGGATCAGATAACCTACTTCGAGGTCACCGAAGATATTGAATTATCGGACGGCGAGATACGAGATATCAATGTGTTGCTCGAGCAGCTCTCGGCAAAGAAGATTTCTTGCTCAAGAGCGTGGATCGAGGAAGTGGCGAGAAGTGAAGTTTTTATGGCTGCGATGCACGGCGAGCAGATCGTAGGCATGGCAATTCTTTGCCCCACGAAAAATTTATGTACGGGGAGACTCGGATATATCCATGAGGTCGTCGTACACACGAACTTCAGACGGCGCGGCATTATGGCCCGTCTCATGCAGATGCTGCACGATCGGGCAAGAGCCCTTGAGCTCGATGCAATCGAGCTTACGAGTGATCCGGGCAATAAAGATCGACAGAAGGCAATTGCCGGGTATCTCAAGATGGGATACTATCAGAAAGATACCGGCGTATTTGTATATCAATTTCAGTAGAGAGAGTTTGTCCACAGGATGAACCGTGACCGTCCCATCTGCCATTCGTCATTTGACGGAGGCGGTACGGGGCGGTTTTTTTATTTGCAGTACTTAGCTCATTTTTGCAAGTAGTGTGCAGGTAACCCATCACACTCCCCCCAGTGTCATTGCGAGGAGTCTTCGACGAAGCAATCTAACATTCCGAGATAGAGATTGCTTCATCGCTGCTGCTCCTCGCAATGACAGTGTGAGGTTACGTGTGCAAGAATTTTATAGGTGTGATAGGGTGATTTTGTTAGTTTCTTTGATAACTAACATTATGGGAAAGGAGACAGCTGTGGAGATGATAAATGAGAGCAAGTTTGTCCTGCTGTCATCGCCGCTGATGCATGAGTTCGGGAGCGAGGTGTGCCTGTATTTGGAAGAGTATGCCGTGAGCATTCCTCACTATCGCATTAATTTTACTACGTTTGCCAACGGCGAGCTGCTTCCCCAGATTCCCCACACTATCCGCGGGCAGCATGTATTTTTCTTGCATGCGCTCCAACATCCCGATCCTAATACGGCAACCATGATGATGTTGATTGCGAGCGATGCAATCAAGCGGGCTTCTGCTGCGGGCATTACGCTTGTAGTTCCTTATCTCTCATATTTGCGTCAAGACAGGAAAGATAAGCCGCGCGTGCCCATATCGGCGCGCCTGCTTGCTGATTTGATCGAGTCAAACCATGCGGTCAAAGGTTTGATTACGATTGACATGCATGCGGAACAAGAGCAGGGTTTTTTCTCGATTCCTGTGGATAATCTCACGGGGGTGACGGTATTTTCCGAACATCTTCGGCGGAAATTTAATAGCGACTTCTCTGATGTCATTATGATGGCGCCGGATTTCGGAGGAGCGGTTCGGAATCGAAGACTTGCTCGCGCTCTTGGCGATGTGCCTGTATGTATTCTAGAAAAGCGCCGTACGGGACCAAATAAGGCAGAAGTGTTTTCTGTCATTGGAGAGAGCGTGGCGGATAGGCGCGTAGTGATCTATGAGGATATGATCGATTCCGGCGGGACGGCGATATTGGCGAGTGAAAAAGTCGCGGCCATGGGTGCGCGTGAAGTATATCTGTGTGCGACGCACGGTATTTTCAGTTGCGGCGCTGAAAAGCGTTTTTGCGAGAAAAATATCGCAGTGGCATGTACGAACTCGATTCCTCGAAGCGCGGATTACTATCTGCAGGAGCCGTGGCTCACGAATGTCTCGGTTGTTTCCTACTTTGCGGATGCAATACATGAAGCCGCGCAAGTGGGCGGCAGTATTAGCAAGCTGTGTCAGTGACAAAAATTAACTCTTCATTCTGTGTATGAGTAAAATTATTTTTTTATTTAAGGAGATACCATGTTCGCAGGAAAGGTTACCGTGCTGGAAAAATCTGAAGATTACTGGACCGAAGAGGAGCAAGAGGTATTGATGGGCGCGCTCAATACATTGGCAAATTGCCACCAGATATTTCCTCATATTCTGATATTGATGGGCGCGCATACCAAGGAGCAGGTCGCTGAAGTGTTGAGGTATGATATATTTACGCACAGAGTTGTTACCGGCAGCAATTCTTCGCTTCCGTTCATGGTAAGATTTTGAACGAAGCGGGCAGTCGTACCGTCCCCGCTGTACGCGATACGGCGGGGATACAGAAATTAACGAGGTTTCAAAACCTCGTTTTTGTTTATGTATTTTTTTAAAAAAAGAAAAACCCGCACGGATATGAATCCCGTGCGGGGCGATGAGGCTTAAGAGAAGTCTCTTAGAATCCGACGCCTACCCAGAGGTAGGTGAGGCCGACATTGAAGCGCGCCTTATCTTTATTCTTGGGGACAAAGAAATCGATTCCCTGCGCATGTCCGTTTGACTCATGGGTGATGCCCGCGAGCAGAGAAATTTTCTTTCCCGGAAGCTGATGGCGGACGCCAAGGGTTAGATCGTATGTAGTTGCGGTTTGTCCGAATTGGGAGTCGATCATGATGTCTTGGGTCGCTTGGCCGAGTCCGGTTTCCGTAAAGATAGCGAGGCGGTCGTTGATCGACACGCCGGTGACAAGTCCGCCAGCTATACGGCCGGCTGCATGAGGGGCGGTAAAGAAAGAAAGTTTGAGATACGGCCCCACGAATACCCGGCATGACGGCGTAAGGCAGAACTCGTAGTCGAGTACTGCGTCAGTGACTTGGAGGACTTTGAAATCGTAACCGCTATGCTGTCCGAAGATTTGACCTTCAAGACCGCTGCCTACGCGCAGACTGGGATGGAATCCTCCGGTTTGCCCTTCGGCATGGGGAGGGGTGGCGATCGTGAGGAAGAGTACGCAAACAATGGTAAACAGCGAGCTTTTTATCGCGTTTCTCATCAGATTCTCCTTTTGAGGGTTTCTATGTGATGTGCTGAATTGATTTTAACATATATTAAAAAAATAGCAAGTATATGGCGGATTTTGTTATATTGGATTGACGGATGAGTTTTTGTCCGTTATGATCTCGTGAGGACTATCAACTAATACATATCTTATGATGTCATTTAAAATGACGTGCTCATGTGGGGATACGATGACGGTGGAGGCAGAGACTCGCGAAGAAGCAGTCACAAAATTTAAAGGTATGATGGACGAGGCAGGGATTGCTGCGCATATGCAGGAGAAGCACCCCGGACAGCCGGTTATGTCTGTTGCAGAATGCCATGCCATGATTGACAAGGACGTAGTTCCGGCATAAGATGGTTCATCCTATCTATGGATTGTTCAGAATATGGTATTAAAAATAGTTCCCTTGCGGGGCTATTTTTAAATTGACATATAGTAATTTATATGCTATAATTAGTATATAAGAAATTGGCCTTTGACATGGGAAGGAAGGTGAATGGTAACAGCCCTTGCGAAGCTCATCGGAGGATTTGTCTCGTTGATGGTGTATCTTTCGGTTTTGATTGCCGGCATGTCGATGGTAGCAGCGGTGATCATGCTTGCCTCCGCGTTTAAGGTAAAGTTGGGCGGAGACATCGCGAAATCGGTGGCGAAATTCGCCCATATTGCCGGCAGCGGTGCGGGGGAATTGACGGAGTCGTTGGTTGTCGGATGCGGGAGATATCCTGTTCACACACTGATCGTGTTGACTCTCGGTTTGATTATTCTACTGGGAACGGCTTACGTGCCCTATCATCGATAGGAATACTAGAGGAGAAACGTGGTGAATCAAGGTTTATCGCAGGAGGCGGTTGAAATAATTACCCGTGATACGGTGATCGCGCGTAAAATCCAGTCGATTGCGGGCGTGGCGGATGTAGGGAGGTACGCCGTGTATTCCGATGATTTTTCACTGATTAAAGTTATTGATCGCCGTTATCTGGCCAATACCGTCGCCGCATTCCCTGAAAAATGTGGGGGATATCGGAAAATCACCGCACTGGATATTGGATCCGTGGCGCTCATGCAGTACATCTAGGTTTGGAAGTGTCCCGTGGGCGCATGTGCGTGCTCACGGGATTTTTAATTAATAGAAGCTGTGAATTGACATAATATAGAAATATGGAAAAATAAAGGTGCGAACCCAAACAACATAATAATATGCTGCAGCATAGGAGGGACGTTTTATGAGAATGAGCCTGATCTCCAGATGTTGCATGTGCTTCTTTGCTTTCTGTTTTTTTGCGGCAACCCTCGGCAATGTGCGCGCCGCCGATTTACACACAAGTGTGCATGCAGGTTTTGGAACCATCGGCAATCCGCCGCTGTTTTCTACTCCCGGGTACGAGAGAACGTATATGGGAGCGTTGGAAGTAGTGACGGATATGGAGTTTTGTATTATAAGAACGCATGACTGTACGCTTTTTGGCGGACCGTATGCAAAGTTCTCCCTTCTTAATGTCTTGCGCGATCCCGTGGCAAGAATCGGAGGCGGGGGAATGCTTGGTGTGTCTGTGTCGTCCCATCTTGATTTGATCGTAGGGGTGGGCTTGGGATATATGTCCGGCCATCTGGAGCCAGACTCTCGCTTCTTGAGGAAGCCCTATCAGTCACTAGCCACCTATGATGTGAATTTTCTCGCACGTTATTGGTTGAGCTCAAAGAAGGATTGGGCGTTTGAGGCGGGCATAAGTCATTACTCCAATGGGGAGCCGCACCATATTAATTTTTTTGGGGAGCATGGGAATTCATCCAATGTAGGCATGAATATGTTTTTTACGGGCATTGGACTACGGTGGTGACAGGCCTGTCAAGAAAAAATACGGATGAACATACCGGCATGCTCTAAAACCATCTTGCAACAACCCACGTGCAGTGCGCGTGGGTCTATCTTTTGTAGAATTTTTTGGAGACTATCTTTTTATATTAATTATTACTTTGGTATACTCATATGTATATGAAAATAAAAACAAAAAGCATTAAGCAAATTGTTCTGCTGAACGCAACGCCTGCGGAAGTTTATGATATGTTTATGGACTCTAAAAAGCATGGCGCATTTACCGGATCGCCGGCGCGCATGAGCCGTAAGATAGACGGCACATTCACTGCTTACGGCGGATGGATAAAAGGAAAGAATCTGAAGCTGACTGCGGGTAGGCTGATAATTCAGGAATGGCGAGGTGATGACTGGCCGAAGGGGCATTATTCAAAGGCGATGTTTCTTCTTACCAAACATCCGCGGGGTACGAAGCTCACCTTCGGACAGACGGGCGTGCCTGCGCAATTCTATGCCGATATAAAAGGCGGATGGAAGACAGAGTATTGGGACAAGATGAAAAAGATGATCGCGGAAAATAAAAAGAAAGCGATTGCGAGACATAAATCTTAAAAATTCTTTTGTGTGAGTGTCCACAGATTTTTGTAACCCCTCACACTGTCATTGCGAGGAGTCCCGCTAAGCGGGACGACGAAGCAATCTCACATTCCGAGATAGAGATTGCTTCGTCGAAGACTCCTCGCAATGACAGCGGGTTGATTTTATTTTTGCAGGAGTGTGAGGAGCCATAGATTTTTTTAATTGACAAATAAGTTAAAAAATGTATAATATAAATCAGAACATATCTCGCAAAGGAGTCATGGGTGGATAATCAGATTTTAGATGAAGGACTGAAGATATTTGCTGCAATGGAAGATGAACGCATGGAGTGTTGTATCCACTGCGGGAATAAATGGTACTCAATGCACTATAGGGATGGCGTGTGTCATTCGTGTCAGAAAAAGAATCTTCCCGGGAGGAACGTTATGCAGGAGCGGCAGGAGCGGCGCGGGTTATTGGCGGTGATTGTTACTTTTCTGCTTATCGGTGGGATTATAGTCTATATGTGGATGCATTGATCTATGCGAGAGTTGGCAACGGGCGGCTGGTACTTTTGGCCGCCTTTTTTCTATCGATTTTAAAAAATGATACATAGAATCAAACAATATGGCCATGAGACGTTTTCGTCTCTGAAGATAAGAAATTACCGCCTCTATTTTATCGGGCAGGGAATTTCGCTTACCGGCACATGGATGCAGACAGTTGGGCAGGCGTGGCTGGTATTGGAATTGACGGGATCGGGAACTGCGCTCGGCTTTGTGATAGCACTTCAATTTTTGCCGGTGCTTTTATTTGCGCCGTTTGGCGGGGTTTTGGCTGATCGGTTTTCTAAGCGTAAATTGCTTTTTATAACACAGACGAGCGCGGGTCTTCTTGCTCTTATGTTAGCTATGCTTGTATATACGCATACGGTTCAGCTTTGGATGGTATATGTACTTGCAGCGCTCCTTGGCTGTGTGAACTCGATTGATAATCCGACTCGGCAATCTTTTATTTTTGAAATGGTGGGAGGCGAGAAGCTGCGCAATGCGATAACGCTGAATTCAACGGAAATTAATTTTGCACGAATCATAGGCCCCGCAATTGCGGGCGTGGTGATCGCAAGCGTGGGCATTGCTATGTGCTTTTTTATTAACGCGGTATCTTATCTGGCGGTGCTTGCATGTCTTTATCTGATGCGCGGAAAAGATTTGCTTGCAGTAGAGGCCGTGAAGCGGGCAAAAGGGCAGATACGGGAAGGATTTCGGTATGTACTAAACACACCGGTGTTGCGGGATCTCTTGATCATGATGGCGATTATCGGAACATTTGCCTATGAATTTCAAATCAGTTTAGCGCTTATGGCAAAGTATGTATTTCATGGGAGCGCGAGTGATTTCGCGTTGCTCACATCTGCAATGGGCGCGGGATCTGTCATAGGGGGACTTGCGGTGGCGGGACGCAAGTCGTCGAGCCCCAAGGGGGTTATAAAAATACTTGTGCTTTTTGGCGCGGCAATGATTCTTACTTCCGTATCGCCGACGCTTTATTTGGCGATGGTAGGAATGGTATTTGTTGGTATCTGCTCGATTGCATGCACTTCACTAGGCAATTCGATTCTTCAGCTTGAAAGTACTCCGCAGATGCGCAGTCGCGTGATGGCGCTTTGGTCGGTTGCGTTTCTTGGTTCTACGCCGATCGGCGGACCCATCATCGGCTGGATCGGCGAGCATATGAATCCGCGATGGGGACTTGCGGTAGGAGGAGCCTCTGCGATCCTTGCCGCAATCTTTGGCGCGATTGCGATGAGATATCATCCTAAGTCTCATCACATAGCGCATGAATAGCAAAATCCTCCCGATCAGGAGGATTTTTTGTTGCATGCGAGGTGTTATTTTTTTTCTTCGGCGGCGGACGGTGATTTCTTGGTCTCAAGAATGTTCATGGCGCGGTTTACTACTTCAAGGATGGTGTTGTGGGATTTGACGAAGTAATCATTGGCGCCTAATTCCATTGCTCGATGGACATCTGCAGTTTCTCCAAGGTTGGAAAGTACAAAGACGGGAATATCTTTCCATTTTTCGTTTTCCTTTACTTGCTGGAGTACGTAGAATCCATCACGGTTGGGCATGAGAAGATCAAGGAGAATAAGATCGGGAGCAGCGTGTTCTTTGAGGTATTCGACGGCCTTTTGACCGTCACGGACGACGTCGATAAGGCACCCTCGCGGAGCAAGGTTGTCCTGGAGTACGCGTACGATATAATCTTCGTCTTCGACAATGAGTATGAGTATGCGAGATTCTTTTTCCATATGTAAGACCTACTGCACAATAACTCATCTACTGCGATTCCAGAATTTCGGCCGCAAACCATTTAGACCTCGTCAGGTTACTTAACAGTAGCCTTCCTCGGTCTTCATGGTTTGCAGCTCGAAATTCTGAAATCTCGCTACGAAAGTTATTATGCGGCAGGTCTATAGATTATATATTATTAAAGGGGTATTTCAAGATAAAATGCAGATCCTTTATTTATCTCTGATTCGAGAAATATTTGATTCCAAGATTTTTCCCCGGACTTCAAGGTGTTTCCTACTATAGCAGATTTTTTTCGTATGTTATGCACAGCGGTTCGTGTAAATTGTATATTTGAGATAAAATAATCTCATAGATAAAGATTAATTTTTTATAATTTCTAGCGAGGAGTAAAGTGTCTCGCTAAGCGAGATACTTTGTCCGAGCGACAGAATTTCAAGCTTACTTATAATTCCTAGCGAGGAGCAAAATGAAAGCTTCCTTTCATTTTGTCCGAACGACGGAATTTCAAGCTTGCTTATAATATGCGCTTCACTCATCCTCGTGTATATATAGGCGTGTTGTTGGTCATAAGTATCAGTGTATTGTACGTGCTGCGCGGCCGTATTTTTTCATTTTTTTATGCACCCACGCGATCAAAGCTTGAGCAGGGCGTGGGCGGAGCAGAGCCGAATGCAAGGAAAGAAGTGGAAGTTATTGCTGATAATTTGCAGATACCATGGGCGGTTGCTTTTCTTCCGGACGGCGATTTGCTTGTTACCGAGCGTCCCGGAACATTGCGGAGGATCGGTGCGAATAAACACGTATACAAGATAGAAGGCGTGCATCATGTAGGCGAGGGAGGATTGCTGGGAATGGCGCTCCATCCGAATTTCAAAGAAAATCATTTTATTTATCTTTACCTTACTACTGCGGGAGCTAGTGACGTGAATAACCGCGTGGAGAGATATCGTCTTGAAAATGATATGCTTTTGGACAGAAAAATTATTCTTGAAGGTATTCCGGGCGCTGTGTATCACGACGGAGGAAGGATTGCGTTCGGGCCTGATAGATTTTTGTATATTACTACAGGTGATTCAGGAAAAAGCGATTTAGCGCAGGATACTCACTCGCTTGCGGGGAAGATCCTTCGCGTAGGCGATGACGGATCGATCCCCAAAGATAATCCTTTCGGAAATGCTGTGTGGTCTTATGGCCATCGCAATGTGCAGGGTATCGCGTGGGATGATAAGGGAAGATTGTGGGCGACCGAGCATGGGCGTTCGGGCGTGCTATCCGGTCTTGATGAACTGAATCTGATTGAGAAAGGAAAAAATTACGGATGGCCGGTGATTCAGGGAGACGAGGCGCGCGTCGGAATGGAGACGCCGGTTGCGCAGTCAGGCTCCGATGAGACATGGGCGCCGGCGGGGGCGCTATTTTGGGACGGATCGATTTTCTTTGGCGGGCTGCGCGGGGAGGCGATCTATGAGGCGCATATAATTGGAGATAGAAAAGTTTCTTTGACGATTAATTTCCACAATCAGTTTGGAAGAATACGCGACGCGGTGCTGGGACCTGATCATGCATTCTATATCACGACTTCAAACACCGACGGACGCGGTACGCCAAAAGCAGGAGATGATAAAATAATCCGGATCGAGAATAGCGTGTTTCGGGGTAAATAATCCGGCGCATTCGGTGGGTAACGGATACTTGACTTTTTCTATTTTAAATTGTACTAATGTATTTAGGTTTTTTATTGATGTGGCCATATTTCTTAGGAGCGCAAAGGTATGTTAGATGAAGAGCGGGTGGTATTTCTTCGCGGTCAGAAAACGATCCTTAGGCCTTTAATGAGGAGTGATATGCCGACGGTCGTGCGCTGGATTAATGATCCGGATGTGCGCGAATTTATCGATATGCCGTTTCCCAAGACGGAAGCAGAAGAAGAGGAATGGTTTTGTGCGCTGGGAAAAGATGAAAAGAATCTTGTCTTTGCAATCGAAACGCTTGAAAAAGTTTTTATCGGCGTGATGGGGATTCATCGGATTAATTGGATTAATCGCGTGGGGACTACGGGAGCGTTTATCGGTGAAAAAGAATATTGGGGAAGAGGATTCGGGCCTGATGCGAAGATGATTCTTCTCGAATATGCGTTTCATACGTTGAACCTTCGGAAGTTATGTTCTACCGTGGTCGAATATAATACACGCAGTCTTAACTACAGCGATAAGTGCGGATATACCATTGAAGGTACGA
>Ga0209515_10010245_pt1 | contig 10474 bp, 12 predicted proteins | sample Subgroupgradi54m_FD_187454 | JGI IMG/M metagenome (GOLD analysis project Ga0209515, IMG submission 187454) | Subsurface groundwater microbial communities from S. Glens Falls, New York, USA - GMW60B uncontaminated upgradient, 5.4 m (SPAdes)... ...
TAAATATTTTATTTCCCTTCTTTCTCCCATTCGTCAGTCACTTTTCTTCTCGGCAACAATTTCAGGTAAAGTAAAAGAGATTTTGCAAACATTTGTTAAAAATCCAATTACTGTATCTGTTAAAAAACAGGAAACTGCGGAAAATATTCAGCAGGAAGTTATAAGAGTCCAACCGGGGTACAACAAAGTCGACAAATTACATGATCTTTTAAGACAACCGGGCTTTGAAAAAGTTCTTATTTTCGGACGAACTAAATGGGGCGTGCAAAAGCTAACAGAAGAACTGATTAGACGCGGCTTTAAAGCAGGAGCAATTCATGGAAATAAAAGACAAAATCAACGCCAGAAGATTCTGGATGCATTCAAAAATAACGAAATTCAAGTACTTTTAGCAACAGATGTTGCCTCACGCGGACTGGATATTCCGGATGTAAGCCATGTTATCAACTATGATATGCCGGAATCATACGAAGTGTATATTCATAGAATTGGACGAACAGGCAGAGTCGACAAAAAAGGCATCGCACTGACTTTTATTGAAGGCGTATAATAAATAGGTGGCGTACATAGTTTATATTCTTCGTACATCTCTAGATACTCTTTATACGGGTCAGACAAATAATTTGGCAAAAAGGTTAAAAGAGCACAAAAATAAAACCGGTAAATCTGCAAAATATATGCGGTCTTTCAAATCATTTAAGTTAGTTTATAGCGAAAATCATCCAACACTTTCACAAGCTTTGCGCCGAGAGATAGAGCTTAAAAAATTATCCCATGAAGAAAAAGAAGCTTTAATTAACGGTACAAATTAAGATTAGCATTAAGCTCTCGATTAAACGTATTTATAAAACCCAAAGTAAACCAAATTGTTATTACTGTAGAAATTATTGTTAGAACAATTGCGATAAAACCAATCATTCTTGATTTTTGATCTTTTTGTTTTAAATATTTTATAGCAGGCCAAAGCCCTAAGGGAGGAAGTAAAGCGCTCATTAGATAAATAAATATTTGTTTTCCAACAGTTATTGATAGAGCCTGATCTTTTAATTGATTGTCCATATTTTAAATTGTGCGTTGCTTTTTATCTTTTGTCAACATAGTTACAACTTAGCTATTGACTTTTTGATTTTATCTTTATGATAATAGAATTGTGCTAAATATCCTAAGAGATCTAAATATACTCAAGGAAGATCTTGCCAAACACATAATTTATAGTATTTTTATTGTTTGTGTTTCTTCTCTAATCACTTATTTTCTTTTGTCCTCTCTTATCACCAAAGAATTTAATGTTTTATCAACCTTAATCTCAAAAAATTCTCCGATATTTACGATTCTTCCTCACCCAGATGAGAATTTATATGTTGAAAGAGGAAGTCCTTATGATAATAGAACAATAGGAAGTGAAAGTGCCAATGTAACATTTCATGGCCCCCGCGACAAGAAAAAAGTAGCCCTCACTTTCGACGCGGAAATGACAGATGGAATGAGGGCAAAATATTTGTCTGGAGCAGTTAAAAGCTCTTACGATGAAAGGATTATTGATATTCTCAACAAAACACAAACAAAAGCAACTCTATTTCTAACAGGAATGTGGATTGAGCTTTATCCCAAAGAAACAGAAAGTTTTTCTAAAAATCCTTTGTTTGAAATCGGAAGCCATTCTTACGCCGACAGTTCTTATTTCGGCTTTTGCTATGGACTAAAACAAATTCCCTCAACCCTTAAGATAGAAGATATTGGAGCAACTGAAAAGCTAATCCGAGAACACGCACATATAGACAATCGTCTATTTAGATTTCCTGGAGGATGCTACACCCCAAGCGATGTAAAGCTGGTAAATGAGGCGGGTGATATTATCGTCCATTGGGATGTTGTAGGCGCAGACGGGTTCAATCCAAACACTAATCAGATCGTAAGAAATGTCTTGGATAATGCACAAAATGGATCCATTGTTATTCTTCATATAAATGGTGCTCCAACAGCTCCTAAAACAGCTGATGCTTTACCAGCTATAATTTCAGGACTGCGGAAAAAAGGTTTTGAATTAGTTAAGGTGTCCGAACTTCTTAACTTACCCCCAGAGCCTATAACGAAATAATATTTTGCTATACTTAATTTATGAAGTGGTTCAGAAACTATAAGTACAAAGGACTTACTCTCGTTTTTATAAGTATCATACTTACAATTTTTTTATCCAAATATAACTTCTTAAATCAAGCACTTTTTAATCTTCGGCATATTCCTTTTTTTGGTTCTTTTATCGCCGGCATACTTTATGTCTCGGCTTCAACTGTTGCACTTAGCATATTGATTTTTTCAGACTTATCAAAAACACTATCTCCTATCGAGATTGCTATAATTGCAGGAATAGGCGGAACTGTTGCGGATTTTGTTCTTTTTCGTTTTTTTAAAGGCGACATACTTTCAGAAATTACACCTATTTACAATAAGTTGGGAGGAAAACACCTTACAAAATTAATGCGCCATAGATCTTTGCGATGGAGTTTACCTATTATTGGAGCAATTATTATTGCGTCTCCTTTCCCCGATGAGATAGGAGTTACCTTAATGGGACTATCTAAAATAAAAACTTATCAATTTGTTTTACTTTCTTTATTTTTAGATATAAGCGGTATATTCCTTTTGGTCTATGCGTTCTCTTTAAGAAAATAGCTTTAGAATATAAGGGGTAAATATTAGAACTCCCACAATTACGGATCCCACAGATGCTACCAGAACCATTCCGGCTGCAACATCTTTTGCTATTTTTGCTTCTTTTCTGTGTTCCTGAGTAATAAGATTTACCATTTCCTCTATTGCTGTATTTATCATTTCAGATAAAATTACAAGCAAAATCATTACCCCCAAAATTCCCATTTCAAAAGACGTAACGTGAATAAATATACTTAGAAGAATTACTATTAAAGCAACAACTAAATGAATTTTTAAATTTCTGTTGTATCTGATTGCATGAAATAATCCTTCAAATGCATATCCAAAAGATTTTACCAAAGATTTATTGTAAACCATGCTCATACTTTAATTATAAATCCAGCACTTTTTTATTCAACTAATTTTAAAAAGGTGCGGGATAAATCATTCCTAAAAGAAATTGTTTGCTAACTAGATATACTATTAATGTTACCACGATCCCCAAGATACTTCCAATTACCGTTTCCATAGGTGTATGCTCTTTCGTTTTAATTCTGGACCATGCAAGAAGAGGAATAAGAAAAAGCAAGAGAAAAAAATATCCTTTATAAACAATGCCTATAAATAGCAAAACGGATGTGGCAGTGGCGACGTGTATGCTTGCTTTAATCCATTTGTTAATAATTACTATAGATATTAATCCTAAAATAATTGCAAAAAATCCTATAAAAAGGACTTTAGGGCCGTTAAGAATATAGAGTGATAATAGATAGCAAAAAGTGGCAAATGCAGAGAAGGAAAAAAGAAGAGGCCTTTGTTCTCTTTTGGAAACATCGAAATTAGAAAAAACTCCAAGCATTACCCCTATGATCACAAACAGAGCAACAGCCAGGATAAATGCATATGAAAATATAGTCCATTTTAAAGCGTAAGAATAATCTTGGCTAAATCTTGCAACCAAAATAAAAGGTATTGGGAGAAGAGTGAAGACAGGACCAAGAAAAAAAGATATTGCTTTAGCAAATCCCATCATAAATTATTAAGATGCTTTTTAATTCTCTCCAAAGTTTTTTCTTTTCCTAAAATTTCCAAGGACTCAGGAAGAGGCAATCCTTTCTCAAAACCTGTTGTAATTTTGTACAAAACACTTCCTTTTGCTTTATGTGTATTTAGAACTTCTTTCATTGTAGAAAGAACTGTTTCTTTATTCCAATTTGTAATTGCGCCAAACTTTTCCAACAGAGTTTTGGCAATATTTTTTTCTTCTTTGGATAGCTGCGGCATTTTTGGTAGGACCAGATCTTTAAATTCTTTAAGAGTCTTCATTCTGGTCTTAGCAAGACCTAGAATGAAATCCAAAGTTTTTAAATCGCTTTTCAGGTAGGCGGTGACATCTTTGTCAAGTTTGTAAAATTCCGAAAGTGAACTTTTTAAACTATTATTGTCCACCACTCTTATATACTCTCCATTCATCCATGTTAACTTTTGCAAATCAAAAATGGGAGCGACTGTTCCAACATCTTTTAATGCAAAAGCTTCTATTAATTCCGGCATAGACAGTATTTCCTTTTCCTTTGGATGGCTCCACCCTAAAAGCCCCATGAAATTCAAAAGAGCTTCTTTCAAATACCCATCCTGTCTTAAATCCAGAACCGATTTTGCACCATGACGTTTGGATAATTTTGTTTTATCCGGACCCAGAATAACAGGCAAGTGCGCGAATACCGGCTGCTCCCACCCAAAAGCCTCATAGAGCAAAATATGTTTTGGTGTTGAGGAAATCCACTCGTCTCCGCGAATTACATGGGAAATGTCCATAAGATGATCATCAACTACATTTGCCAAATGATATGTTGGAAATCCATCGGATTTGAGAATTACAAAATCCTCTACAACATCTGTCTTAAAAGAAATTTTTTTATTCCCTATCGCATCTGTCCAGGATATTTCCCGATTAGTTGGAATTTTAAACCGCACCGCCCCCTCGTCTTCATAGGCTGATCCTTTTTTAAAAAGGGTTTCTACATGCTCTTTGTAGATCTTTTTTCTTTCCGATTGTACATATTCCTCGTCCCATAAAATTCCAAGCCAATTGAGGATCTCAAAAATTGCCTCTTTTGCTCCGGGAACAATTCGGGCTGCGTCGGTATCCTCAATACGAACTATAAACTTACCCTTAGTGTGCTTTGCAAAAAGGTAATTAAAAAGTGCAGTTCTTGTGTTTCCAATATGCGGAATTCCTGTAGGGCTTGGTGCAATTCTAACTCTGACCATAGGCGATGTATTGATTGTACTTGAATTTTTCTTTATACTCAAGACGTGGCTACTTTAAATAAAGCAAAAAAAGAAACACAAACAATTCTTAAATGGGGTGGGATATCTCTTGTTATAATATTTCTTTTTATGATAGGAATAAGATTTCTTACACTTGTAAAAGATTCCCTGACTCCTCCTCCCCCTCCTCAAGCATCTTTCGGCAAATTACCCCCAATTCCTTTCCCAAATCAACAAAAAGAAAATATCACCTATTCTCTCGATACTTTAACCGGATTCCTTCCAAATTTTTCCGATCGCGCAAAAGTATATAAAATAACTGCTCTACAACCAACTCTACTTGGACTTGAGAAAACTCGTGCCAAAGTTGCAGCAGTTGGTTTTACTTCCAGCGGGTTTCAAATTTCGGAAGATACATATCAATGGCTAGATCAAGACCAACCTCTTCAGCGAAAAATTACTATGAATATTTTTTCATCAGACTTTACTCTTTCGTCTCCATACTTGATAACACAATCTCTTGAGGAGTTTCCAGGACCTGATGAAAAAAGCCGTGCAACCGAAGTAGCTAGATCTTTTCTTTCAAACATGTCTTTATTTCCACAGAATATTGACGAAAATAAAACTAAAACTGCTTTGTATTCGATAGAAGGAAGCGCTCTTATTCCGACATCCAAAATACCTAAAACCAAAATAGTAAGAGTCGACTTTTTTCAAAAAGATCTGGACGGCTTACCAATTTATTACGACAAAGGAATATCATCAACTATTGATTTCTTAGTTGGAAAAGAAGGACGGGAATTGAAAGTTGTAGATGCACGTTTCTTCAATAAGAATATTTCGCAAACGTCTTCTACTTATGCAATAAAATCTGCCTCTCAAGCATTCTCAGAATTACAAAAGGGCAAAGCCTATATTGCCCATAAACCTACTGATACTGTTGAATTTACAATCAAAAAAGTATTTTTGGGATATTATATAGGAGAAGACCAACAAGAATTCCTGATGCCCGTTATTGTGCTTGAAGGAAATAATGATTTTGTCGCTTATGTTTCTGCAGTTAGGGATGAATGGATAAGTAATTAATATTTCCCGATATTTCGTACAATAATTTACTCGTATCAAAAAATCTATCCTGACTATCCATAACTATAATAATTAGAGTGTGATCTTTTTCTTTTCTTGAAGTAATCAATACTTGACCTGCTTCAGTTGTATAGCCTGTCTTTACTCCATTTACCCCCTGAATTCCTAATAATTTATTAAGATTTTTTAACAAATATTTATTTCCCCCTGTAACGTCTGTTATCTCCCAAGTTTTTGTTGCAACTATTTTTGCGAATGTCTCATTTTCTAAAGCTGTAGATGCTAACCTAGCCAAATCTAAAGGAGTTGTATAATCGCGGCTATCCTCAATTCCAATTGAATCTGCAAAATTGGTATTAGTAAGATGGAGTGCCTTAGCTTTTTCGTTCATTTTTTTGATAAAAGCCTCTTCCCCGCCTGGATAATTTTGGGCGAGAGCGAGTGCCGCATCATTTCCGGATGGAAGAAGCATTGCGTACAAAATATCTAAGAAGTTTAATTTTTCTCCTATCGTAAACCCTACATTTACTCCCTCTATTTTCTCTTTTTTAATTATTAATATATCGTTCATTTTGTAATAGTCCAACGCAATTATTGCTGTCATAATTTTCGTGGTCGATGCCATAGAAAATAGAAGATTTGGATTTTTTGAAAAGAGGACAACTTTTGAATCTTTGTCCATTATGACCACCGCTTTTGCGGAAATATCAGGAAAAATTTCCGATTTGAGAACCGGATATTGTTCGTTTGTAATTTTAAATGGAAGCTCTCTTATTTTTTTTTCAAAAATGTAATACCTTAAAATCAAGTCCAAAATAGCGCTGCCTACCAAAAATAAAAGACATAACAAGGTAAATATATATAAAATGGGCCTCCTTTTGTTTTTGAGAAAATTAATGGGAAAACCTTTCATCTACCCTCTCCATGTCTCTTGGGAAAAGACTCGCCTCCCGAATATTCGCAAGTCCCAAAATATCCTTTGTTATTCTTTCGGACCCAAAAGAAAATCCGCCCTCTCTTGGCATACCATATCTAAAAGCCTGAAGATAAATCTCGCTTTTTTTCAAATCTATTCCTCGCATCGAAGCGTTCTCGACCAGTTTATCGTAGTCATTTATTCTTTGTCCTCCGGTCATCCACTCTGTTCCCCGGCCTATCAAATCAAAACTCAATGTATATCCTGGATCTTCTGGATCTTCAAATGTGTAAAATGGTCTTTTTGAAACCGGATAATGAGTAACAAAAACTAAGTCTGAATTTTTTTCCTTAAGGGACCATTTGCATATTTCTCGCTCATCTTCGGGACTAAGATCAGGTTCGTGCCTATTATCTTTACCTGTTCGTTTAAAAATAATTTCCTGCGCTTCTCGCAATTTTATTCTTGGATTTTTTGCCGGTATTTTTGGAGCTGTTACATTATACATTTTAAGAATATCTGCATTTTGACTGCTTACGGTGTCAATCATAAACTTAACTACGTATTCTGCCATGTCCATCACATCAAACCAACTGTCAATAAAACCAAATTCCGCATCCAGCGTTGTTACTTCTGTTAAGTGTCTTGTTGTTACCGAAGGCTCTGCTCTTAGTGTTTTGTTTACAGTAAAAACTCTTTCAAACACTCCAACCATAATTTGCTTATAAAATTGCGGACTTTGAGCCAGATAAGCTTTGTGATCAAAATATTTAATCTCAAAAACCTCGGATCCGCCTTCTGCTCCTTGGGGGATAATCACGGGTGCTTGAAATTCCGTAAATTCTTTTTTCTTACATGCAACTCTGAAAGAGTCTATTACTGTTTCTTGTACTTTAAAAATTGCCGCAACTTTGGGATGGCGAAGAGTCAAACCACGATTGTCCAAAAGTGTTGGGAGTTCTAGGTTTAAGTCTTTTCCACCCATATCAAAAGGTAAAACTTCCGCTTTAGCCAAAACAGTAATTTTTTTTGCTTCAAGCTCAACACTGCCGGCAAGTGAACTTTTGTCAATTGCATTTTCAGGTCTTTTTTTAACAAGTCCTTCTATTTCAATAACAAACTCCGACCTCAGCTTACTTGCGACTTCATAAGCACTTGGAGAAGCCTTGGCATTTATGACTATTTGAAGCATTCCTGATCTATCACGAAGTGTCAAAAAGACAAGCTTTCCATGATCTCGCCTTAAATACACCCACCCCTTAATCGTAATTGATTTACCGATATGATTAACCGTTTCTGAAATTAATGTACGCATTACCCATATTGTACAGAACTTCTCTCCCCTTGACAAGATTTGATATAGTTAGTAAAATATATCTTTGTTGTTAAAAATAAAAAATATTTAAAATTATTATGGCAGAGGGATTAAAAAATTCAGGAGACGGAAGTACATTTAAAAAACCTACTCCGAGAGAACGCATTCAAGAAGCAGGAGAAGTAGGAAGAATATTAAAGCGTCCTGCACATATTATATTCAGAGAAAATGACTCCACAGCTATTTTTGGAGATTCTCCTATTGAAGCGGGTGAATTTCCTCCGGAAAGAAGAGTATTAGATGCCTTGCAAGAGGCAATCAAGAAAAAAAATAACACTACTTCTTAATGTCTTTTATTTTGAGCTGCAGTCTTTTTTCCCCATTCCACTCATTTTCATCAATTATATAAACGACATCAATCTTATCTCCTATTTTAATTTTTGAAAACATTTCTCCCATGCCAAAGGCAATTGCGCTAAATTTAACATCTGACTTCTGACTACTAACTACTAACTTCAAATGCTTTCCTTCTGCGCCTATTGCCCTTATTTCTTCAACAATAACACCTTTACTCATAAAAGTCGGTTCTGGATTGCCCATTCCAAAAGGAGCAAGATTCTGTAAGGATTCATATAATTTTATGCTGACAAAAGAAAGAGGAATTTCACAATCAATTTTAAGACGAGGAATAAGCAAATCTTTATTAAGCACTAATTCCGCTCTATCCTCTAAAATCTTTTGCAGTTGCAAAAGCTTTGTTGTTTCAACAGTAAATCCCGCCGCCATGGGATGTCCTCCCGCATCAACCAAAAAAGAAGAATGTTCTCTAATAAATTCAATGATGTTAAATCCGCTGATGGATCTTGCCGATGCTTTACTAAATTTTTCCCCAATTGAAACCACTATTGCGGGACGATAAAACTCTTCAACCAACTTTCCTGCAACAAGTCCAATAACTCCCTGCTCATAACTTTCGTGAGCAATAAATAATAAATTTTTAAGTTTAGACTTTCTGGAGTTAACATAAGCCTTTGCATGCAAAACTGATTGCAAGGTTAATTCTTGTCTCTCTTTATTCGTACTTCCTAATAAACGAGCAAGTTCTTCTGCTCTTTTTGGATTTGTTGTACAGATTAAACGCAGACTATCCATTGCATACTCAAGTCTTCCCATTGCGTTAAGACGAGGCGCAATCATATGTCCTATTTCATAAACTCCAATAGAATTTTTTTCCAATACTGCTTCTTTCAATAACTCCAGGAGACCAGGTCTCCTTGTTTTATTGAGAACTTCTAACCCGTATTTAAGAAGAGTTCTATTTGCTCCTTTCAGAGGAACCAAATCCGCAACTGTTGCCAACGCAACCAGCTCTAAGTGATCGTTTCGGATTTCGGATTTCGGATTTCGGATTTCCTGGCTTAAAAGCCAGGCGACTCCTGTTCCGCAAAGTTTTGTCGTATGAACAATGGCAAATGCTTTAGGTAATTTTTTTGACGGAACATGATGATCTGTAATAATAACATCTATCCCTTGCTCATTAGCGAAATCAACTGCTTTGTTCGCAACAATCCCATTGTCCACGGTAATTATCAACTTTACATTGTCGTATTTATCTATGACATTTTGAATACCTTTTATTGACAAACCGTAGCCTTCATCAATTCGATGAGGAATGTATGGAAAAACATTCTCGTAGGGCTTGCCCTGAGCGAGCGAAGCGAGCCGAAGGGTTTCCCAGATAATTGCAGTGCCGCAAATTCCATCAACATCATAATCACCAAAAACAACTATCTTCTCCTTCTTTTTAATGGCATCTTTAATCCGTAAAGCTGCTCTTCTTAATCGCTTGGAGTCAATTGTTAAATTGTTAATTGTTATATTGTTAAGGTTTGGATTTAAAAACTCTTCAATTTCTTTTTTAGTTTTAATCCCCCTATTCTCAAGAAGTATTTTTATCAAATCCTTAATCATTAATCCTTTCTTGCCCCGCGGAGCCTCTTGTCCCTCGAAGCTTTTGCGAAGTGGGATGGCGGAGTGGGGATCCTTAATTCTTAATTCATTTAAAACTTTCCATTTTTTCATGCCACTTCGCTAATCCTTTCTTTAAAGAGTATCTTAAACATAATATAATAGACCTATAATAAGCCTTAACCTAAGCTTCGAGGCATGACCCTTCCGTAATTTTAATGAAGGAGGGTCATAAATCAAAATTCTTTGTTATACTATAACAG
>Ga0209515_10010246_pt1 | contig 10474 bp, 12 predicted proteins | sample Subgroupgradi54m_FD_187454 | JGI IMG/M metagenome (GOLD analysis project Ga0209515, IMG submission 187454) | Subsurface groundwater microbial communities from S. Glens Falls, New York, USA - GMW60B uncontaminated upgradient, 5.4 m (SPAdes)... ...
TTACCCCTCAATCGATGCCACAAATGGCCCGCGCAGCAACACCATCATTTTCATCCCCAGTGGTGCGCGCCAGCGGCGCGCTGGGCGTCTCTCCCGCAAGCGGGCGAGGGACCAAGTTGGCGCCGACGCGGACGGGACGCCCGCGCCCCCAGCGCGCAAGCGGAAAAGAGGGCGTGCGCAACCGCGCTCGCCCTCATCCGATCAAACCCGCGGTCGTGCCCTAGTTCAGGAACTTGGCGACGGTCTGCAAGAAATTGGCGACCGAGATCGGCTTGGCGATATAGCCCTCGCAACCACCCTCGCGAATCTTTTCCTCGTCGCCCTTCATGGCGAAGGCGGTGACGGCGATGACCGGGATGGCCCGCAGATCGGCGTCATCCTTGAGCATCTTGGTGATTTCCAGGCCGGACACCTCGGGCAATTGGATGTCCATCAGGATCAGGTCAGGATGATGCTCGCGCGCCATCTTCAGCGCTTCGCGTCCGTCCTTGGTCTGTAGCGTATTATAGCCGTGGGCCTGCAACAGATCGTTGAACAGCTTCATATTGAGGTCATTATCTTCAACGATCAGGATGGTCTTCGGCATGCTTCTTCCCCGTCCGGGCTGCTCTTGTCAGGGCTGAACGGGCGGCAGTACGCGACCCACGAAATCCCCTCGCGCGCCATCATGGTCAATTCCTACCGACAAGTCAAACCGCGGGATGGCACGGCGCGGTATTGTTTCATCGAGAGTCCCCAACCCGTCGGACGAGACCGGCCAACCCCAGGCAAAGCCAGCCGAGAATGAACGACGATCCCCCCACCGGCGCCAGCGGCGTTGCCGTCACCCAGTGGAACGCCAGGGCATACAGGCTGCCGCAGAACAGCAGGCTACCGATGATGAACAGACTGCCGGCCGCCGCCACCGGCCAGGATGGACGACGCTCGGCCAGCACGGCAACGCCGATCAGGGCCAAGGCATGCATCAACTGGTAGCGGGCCGCTTTGTCGACCAGCCCAGCCGCCACCGTATCACCGGCAAAGGCATGAGCGGCAACGGCGCCCATCGCCACCGCCACGGCACCGGACAGGCCGGCCAACACGAGCCACAGCCGCATCACCCTTGCTCCCAATCAACCGATGCACCGTCCGCGTCCCGCCACGGCGCACGCGGCGGCCGAGCGGCGCCGTCGAGCCGCACCGGCAGCAATACCTGACCATCCGGCTGCAAAAAGCCGCGCTCCTCCACATGGTCCTGTCCGAACACCTCGGCCGGCTCCAGCACCGGCTCGACGCAGCAGTCGGCCTGATCCAGCAGCCGCACCCACTCGGCCAGGGATCGCGACCCGATCAGCGCCGCAACCTCGGCGATCAGCGCGGTCTGGGGCAACGGCTCGTCCTGACGGGCGATCAGATCAGGCCGCCCGACCACCTGACAGAACGCGTGCCAGAACTTGGCCTCGATCGGTGCCGCCGCCAGAAAGCGGCCGTCTCGGGTCCGATAGATGCGATAATAGGCGGCGCCGCCGTTGAGCAGATCGCGGCCCCGTCCCAGGTCGCGGCCTCCGGCGCTCAATGCCAGATACTGCCAGGCCAGCGCGCTTTCCTGCAAAGACACATCCAGATGCGCCCCCAGTCCGGTACGCCCGCGTCGCACCAGTGCCGCCAGAATCGCCGTGACCGCTTGCAGGGCGCCGGCATGGTCGGCCAGCGGCGGAAAGGGAATGGCCGGCGCCGCCTCGTCACCCAACCGCGACAGGCCGCCGGTCAGGGCCACATAGGTCAGGTCATGACCGGCGCGCAGCCGCCACGGCCCGGTCTGTCCGAACCCCGAGAGGGCACAATGGATCAGCCGCGGATTGAGCGCCCGCAGCCGCTCGGCGCCGAAGCCCAGGCGCTCCAGCGTCCCGGGACGGAACGACTCCAGCAGCACATCGGCGGATGCCACCAGCCGCTCAAGCCGCTCCGCCCCCTCCCCTTTCAGGTCGAGCCGCACCACCGTCTTGCCGGCGTTCAGCGCCTTGTAGAACGGAGTCGTGCCATCGGCATCAAGCGGCCCGAACACCCGCATGGGATCGCCGGCCGGCGGTTCGACCTTGATCACCTGAGCGCCGAAATCAGCCAGCATCAGGGTGGCGAACGGGCCAGGGATATATTGCGACAGATCGAGCACACGAATGCCGGCCAGGCAGTCCATCGGCGAGGAAGACGACATGGGCGAATCCTTGTTTACGGCCTGATGCGACAACACTCAGGGCAATCGGGGGAACAGTTCTAATTTGGCGGTGATGCCCACCCCACTTTCGTCATCCCCGCGAAAGCGGGGATCCATGGCACCGCCAGCACCCTCTTTACGAGATGGGCCTGATCTTGCCCAACCATGGATCCCCGCTTTCGCGGGGATGACGAGTAAAATATAGGTATCATTCCTTCACCCGATTGCCCTGCGACAACACTGCCTCAGGATTGATCGCGGTGCCGCTGGCGGCACCGTCCATCACAGCATCCGGTCTATCACATGAAGGAACGACCCCGCCACCCGGCCCTCGGCCAGCCCCATCGGACCGACCACGCGGCCCGCCGCGTCGCAGGCCTCAAACAGGGGCGAAGACGGGCCTTCCTCGACCACCGTGGCGTAATGGAATTCGTGACCGCGCACCACCGTGCCGACGGCGCCGAACGGCGTTGCCGTGGCCAGCGTCGCTTGACGGTAGCCCAGTTGCAGCCGCCGAGTCGCAAAGCTGGTGACCAGCGGCAGCAGCCCGGCCATGGCATGGCGACTGCCCTGAGCGTCGATCAGACCGCGCCCCAGCACCATATAGCCGCCGCACTCGCCATAGATGGCGCCACCCGCCGCAGCGACAGCCCGAACGCCGTTCAGGAACCCGGCATTGGCCGCCAGCCGGCCCGCATGCAGCTCGGGATAGCCGCCCGGCAGATAGACGGCATCGCCCAGCGGCGCCTCATCGGCCAGTGGCGAGAAGAATCGGACCTCGGCACCGGCCCGGCGCCAGCCGTCGAGCACCGTTTCATAGGCGAAGGCGAAGGCCGCATCGCGGGCCACGGCGATGCACTGGCCCAGCACCGGCAACGGCGGCTCGCCCGCCGGCCCGACCAGCCGTGACGGCCGCGCCAGGGCCAGCAGAGCGTCGATTTCGGCATGGGTTTCAACCCAGTCGGCGGCCTGCTCGAGAAACGCCTCCAGGTCCGGTCGCTCCGCCGCCTGGATCAGGCCGAGATGGCGCGACGGCAATTCCAGCGTCCCCTCCCGCGGCAGCAATCCGAGGATCGGCAGTTCCGGCAACGCCGCCTGACAGCCGCGTACCAGCATGTCGCGATGTCCCGGCCCGCCGACCCGGTTGAACAGGGCTGCGGCCACCAGCACCTCATCGCGATGCGTCATGAAGCCACGCAGCAGCGCCGCCGCCGAACCGGCCATGCCGCGCACATCGGCCACCAGCACCACCGGCCAGCCGGTCAGCGCCGCCAGATCGGCGGTCGAGCCGTCGGCCTGGCCCGGAGCCACATTGGCGCCGTCGAACAGGCCCATCACGCCCTCGCACAGCACCAGATCGCTATCGTCGGACAGCTCCGCCACCAGCCCGGCCAGACTGGCGGGACGCATCGCCCAACTGTCCAGGTTGCGGCACGGCCGGCCGGAGGCAGCGGTATGAAAGGCGGGGTCGATGTAGTCGGGTCCGACCTTGGCCGAGGCCACACGAATGCCGCGCCGCCGCAACGCCCGCAGCAGGCCGAGCGTCACCACCGTCTTGCCGCTGCCGGTCGCCGGCGCGGCGATGATCAGGCCAGGAGCGGCGGACAGATCAGAGTCCGCCGCTCTGCACCGCCTTGGCGATGGTCTCGGCCATCTGCTCGGGCGGGGTGGTGTGGCTGAAATGAGAAACGAACTGGCCAGCCGGGTCCATCAGATAGACGATCGACGAATGATCCATCAGATAGGCGGCATCCTTGCCCTGCTCCGCTTTCTGGAAATAGACGCGGTATTTGCGGGCGGCATCCTTCACCTGTTCCTCGCTGCCGGTCAGGCCAACCATGCGCGGATGAAAATTGCCGACATAGGATTTGAGCACCTCCTGGGTATCCCGCGCCGGATCGACGGTGACGAAGATCGGCACGATCTTCGCCTCGACCGCCTTCGGCACCTGATCCAGGGCCGCCGCCATCGCCGACAGGCTGGTCGGGCAGACATCGGGGCAAAAGGTATAGCCGAAATAGACCAGCATGTAGCGGCCGCGGAAATCCTGGTCGGTGACCGCCTTGCCGGTGTGATCGGTCAACGTGAACGCGCCGCCGATCGCCGGAACGCCAGCCCCCGGACGACCCGGCTCGCTGCTGCCGGCGAACAGGCCCAACCGCCCCATCACGGCAATGATCAGGACGAGGATCGTCACGCCAAACAAGACCAACATCTGGGAACGCTTCATGATGGCTCCTTATATATACAGATGAGCCTGAAGGCTCATCTGCGCCCTCGCCGGGCGCGCTCCGCGCTTGGCCGCGGCCTCAATGGCCGCTGGGTTTTACACATCGTCCGGCCGTCATTGCGGCGGCTCATGCCGTCATCAGCCGCCACGCCATCCAGCTCAGCACTCCGGCATTGAGCACCAGCAGCAGCGGCGCATACCGCAACACCGCCCCACCCCACAGCCGTGTCGCCATGTGACCGATCAGGCCGACGCCGAACAGGCTGGGCACCGTGCCAGCCCAGAAGGCCAGCATAGCCAAGGCCGCCGTCAGCGGCGTCCCGTCCGAGGCGGCGGCGGCAATAGCGGCGTACAGCAAGCCACAGGGAATGAAGCCCAGCATCACCCCCAGCAGCCAGCCGCGCCAGCCGGTCGGGCTGGCGAACAGCGGCCGGGCGAAACGGCCGACATGACGTGACCACCACGATTCGCCAGAGGTGGTCGCCCCGAACAATCCTTTCACCGCCGGCACCGCCATGCCCAGCATGACCAGCGCCGATACCGCCAGCAACGCCGCCGACAGCCCGCGCAGCCCGCCGCCGATCAGCAGCCCGGCCACGCCCGCCGTCGCGGCGCCCATCACCGCATAGGTGGTCGCCCGACCGAGATGATAGGGGAACAGCGCCGCCCCGGTCAGCCGGTGCCACTCGCGCATCTGGCTGGCCGGCCGCGACTCCAGCCGCGCCGCCACCTGCGACAGCACAAACGGCCCGCACATGCCGGTGCAATGGGTCAGACTGCCCACCAGACCCATCAGGAACAGGCTGGCCATCAGCCCGCCGCCCTCGGCCACCGCCGCCCGGCAGCCGTGAACCCCTGACTCGAGCAGTGCAATAAGAAGACTCTGCTGATCCACCGCGGACACTTTCAACACCGACCTGCGGCGCAGCTTAGAGCCCTGCCGCCCAGCGATCAAGGCCGACCCCGACCGTCGTGGATTACGGTTTCGTCATGTGCAAATATCCCGACCAGAAACCCGCGGATATTGGTCATACCATCTGCGTCACGATGTCGCACAAAGCGGAAAGCAGAAAAATTCGATTGAGCGGGGGGCCTGTTTGAATAATACTTTGGTCTACAGGGAGGTTGTGCTTCTCCTTCCCTTAGTTGGAGCCAAAGGTCTCTGACGTGTGGTGCAAAATGAACTCAGCGTTACCGGCACCGGTGGTGCCGGATTGGGGGGCCCTCCAGGAAGCGCGTATCATTCGCAGCTTCCTGGAAGCAGGCCCTTTTGTCGTTGGCGACGACCGCAAATAACCGCTCCGTTTCCCAATCCGTCATGCCCGGACTTGATCCGGGCATCCACGCCACTCCGCCACTCAAATGTTCAACTGGTGGCACCACATGGATGCCCGGGACAAGCCCGGGCATGACGATCATATGAAGCCGTTATTCTGTAGCCTAATAGCCGCCGGCCAGCGGATCGGCGCCGAAGCGGTTGGGGCCGGCGGTGCCGCTCTGGATGAACCAGACCAGCAGCAGGAGAATGCCGACCAGCGGGATCAGGACGATCAGCAGCCACCACCCGGACCGGTCGATGTCATGCAACCGGCGCACCGCCACCGCCAGACCCGGCAGCAGAACAGCCAGGTTGAACAGCAGATTGACGACCCCCTGAGTCTCGGCCCCCAGCACCATGATGTCGATCAGCGCGGTGACGATCGAGCCGAGAACCACGAACAGGGCCCACCACCAGTATTCCCACCGCGCCGCGCGCCCGCTGAACGTCACATAATTGCCGAACCCGCGTGCAATGGCCTGCGTAAACCCACCCATTCCGTCCCCCTCTTGAAATCATTGGCGACTGGACGCCTCGGAGAGAATGGTACAGGAGACTTAACAAATCGCAATAACATACAGGGCCGGACTCAGTCGATCCTGATGCCCTGCGCAATAAAAACGAAATACCTGTGTCGCTGATCTTTCTGAAAATCATACACTCGAGTTCATTCCGCCACCTTCTTCACGTCTTCCCCCTCCAGCGCCGCGGACATGGTGTGCCAGGCCAGGGTGGCGCATTTGACGCGCATGGGGTATTGGCGCACACCGCCCAGCACCTCCAGCCGCTCCAGCGCCTCCTCCAGGCCGGGGGCCGGATAGGCGTCGCCCGAGCCGGTGGCCAGGTAATGGAAATTGTCGAACAGCGCCTTGACCTGCTCAGGGCTGCGGCCCTTCAGCACCTCGGTCATCAGCGATGCCGAGGCCATCGAGATGGCGCAACCGCGGCCGTCGAACGCGGCATCAACCACTTTGCCCTCGGCATCGAGGGTCAGGTAGACGGCGATCTGGTCGCCGCACAGCGGGTTGTGGCCCTTGGCCGAGCGGTTGGCCTCCGGCGGGTGGCGGAAATTGCGCGGGTTCCTGCCGTGATCGAGAATGACCTCCTGATAGAGATCGCGCAGTTCGTCGGTCATGAACAGAACATCTCCTCGACCTTGTGCAGGGCGGCGGCCAGCACATCGACCTCGGCACGGGTGTTGTACAGGGCGAACGAGGCCCGCGCCGTCGCCGGCACATCCAGGCGGACCATCAGCGGCTGGGCACAGTGATGACCGGCCCGGATGGCGATGCCGTGACGGTCGAGCACGGTGGCGATATCGTGGGGATGGGCGCCGGCCATGGCGAAGGACAGCACGGCACCCTTGCCCGGCGCGGTGCCGATCAGCCGCAGGCCGGGCACCTCGCGCAGCCGCGCCTCGGCATGAGCGAGCAGACTGGCCTCATGGGCGGCAATGCGCTCCAGCCCCAGGCTGCGCACATAGTCGATGGCGGCGGCCAGCCCGATCGCCTGGGCAATGGCCGGCGTACCGGCTTCGAACTTGGCGGGCAGCGGCGCGAAGCTGGTCTGTTCCAGGGTCACCGACTCGATCATATCGCCGCCCCCCTGATAGGGCGGCATGGCGTCGAGCAGCTCCTCACGGCCCCACAGCACGCCGATGCCGGTCGGGCCGTACAGCTTGTGGCCGGAAAACACATAGAAGTCGCAGCCGATGTCCTGCACGTCGACCCGACCATGAGTCACCGCCTGGGCACCGTCGATCAGCACCAGCGCTCCGGCGGCATGGGCCAGCCGGGTCATTTCGCGCACCGGCAGCACGGTCCCCAGCACGTTGGACATGTTGGAAATGGCCACCAGCCGAGTGCGCGGCCCGATCATCGCGGCGAAGCGATCGAGCATCAGGGCACCGTCGTCGTCGATCGGCGCCGCCTTCAGCCGGATACCCTTTTCGGCGCGCAGCAACTGCCAGGGAACGATATTGGCGTGGTGTTCCATCTCGGTCAGAAGAATCTCGTCACCCTCGCGCAGAAACGTCCGGCCCCACGAGGCCGCCACCAGATTGATCGCCTCGGTGGCGTTGCGGGTGAAGATAATTTCATGGGCATGGCGGGCGTTGAGGAACTCGCGCACCGTCTGCCGGGCCGAGTCGTAACGGGCGGTACAGCGCTCCGACAGCCAGTACACGCCGCGATGGACGTTGGCGTATTCCTCTTCGTACAGCCGCCGCTCGGCGTCGATGACCGCGTGCGGCTTCTGCGCCGAAGCGGCATTGTCGAGATAGACCAGCGGGCGGCCGTAGACGGTGCGCGACAGAATGGGGAAATCCCGCCGGACGGAGTCGATGTCGTAAAGGTTCCGTTCGATCGCGCTCATCCCATCCCTCCCAGCCGGCGCCGCACCAGGCCGGCCAGGGCCTCGCGCACCGCCGGTTCCTCGACTCCATCAATCACTTCGGCAACGAAGGCTTCCATCAGAATGCGCCGCGCCTCGGCCCGGCCTATGCCGCGGCTGGTCAGGTAGAACAGAGCGGCATCGTCCAGGGCGCCGACCGCCGAGCCGTGGCCGCATTTGACGTCGTCGGCATAGATTTCCAGCTCGGGCTTGCCGTCGGCCTCGGCCTGCGGCGACAGCAGCAGGGCGCGCGACAACTGATAGGCGTCGGTCTTCTGAGCGGCGCGGGCAACCCGCACCTTGCCCTGAAACACCCCGCGCCCCTTGCCGTCGAGCACGCCCTTCCACAGCTGGCGCGAGCGGCAATGCGGCGCCTCGTGGTCGATGACGATGGTGTCGTCCACCTGGGCGATGCCGTCGACCAGATAGGCGCCGTCCAGCCGGGCCTCGGCATGGGGACCGCGCAGCCGCACCCGCACCTGATGACGGGCCAGCCGGCCGCCGGTATGCAGCACCGTCGCGTGATAGGCGGCACCCTCGGCCAGATCCACCGCATGGCTGGCGACATGCCAACCTTCGGGCGCCTCGTCCTGAAGCTTGACATGGGTCAGGTGCGCATTGCGGCCGAGATAAATCTCAACCACGCCATTGGAGAAATACGGCTGATCGACCACGCCGCAATGGCTTTCCACCAGGGTCGCCCGGGCCTCGTCCTCCAGCACCACGACGACGCGGGGATGGAAGTCCACCGGATGATCCACCGCCACCCCCACCGACACCAGATGCAGCGGCGTTTCCGCCACCGTGCCGGCGGCAAGGTGAATCAGCACCCCGTCATGGAAGCTGGCGCTGTTGAGGTCGGCCATCGGCCCTGCGGCACTGGTCGCCAGCCACGGCTCGAGCCGCTCGGGATGGGTGTTGAGCACATGCGCCAGGCTGTGTACCTGCAACCCCTTGGGCAGCCGCCCAAGATCACACAACGCCGCATCCAGGCCGCCGTTGACCATCATCAGTCGACAGCCATCGAGGGGCAGGATCGCCGTGGGCAGGGCGTGGACCTCGGCGGCGGGCGACAGCCGCGCCGGCTGAAAGGCGATCCCGGCCAGCGCCCCCAGCGGCGTATAGCGCCACTCCTCCACCTGCCGGCCGGGCAACCCAGCCTCCTGGAAGCGGGCCAGGGCAGCGGTGCGGCATTCGGCCAGCCACCGACTGTTAAGCCCCGGCAGATGGCGGGCCAGCACTTCATGACGAGTCAACAGCGACGTCACGGCCGGCTCAGGCGCCGACTTCAAGGCGGTGCGCCGGGTCATGCCGCACGCTCCTGAAACGCACCATAGCCGGTGCGCTCCAATTCCTCGGCCAAAGTCCTGTCGCCCGACTGGATGATGCGGCCGGCCGACAGAATATGCACCCGGTCGGGCGGCAGCAGGCTGAGGATACGCTGATAATGCGTGATCACCAGCATGCCGCGCTCCGTCGAGCGCATGCGCTGGACCGCGTCGGCCACCAGCCGCAGGGCGTCGATATCCAGCCCGGAATCCATCTCGTCAAGCATGATCAGCGACGGCTCCAGCAAGGCCATCTGAAGGGTTTCGAACCGCTTCTTCTCGCCACCGGAGAAGCCGGTATTGACCGAGCGTTTGAGCATTTCCTCGTCCATCTCCAGGTCGCGGGCCTTCTGGCGCGCCAGCTTGACGAACTGCATGGCGTCCAGAGCGTCCTGACCGCGATGCTTGCGCACCGCATTGACCGCGGCGCGCAGGAAGGTCATGCCGACCACCCCGGGGATTTCGACGGGGTACTGAAAGGCCAGGAATATGCCCTCGCGCGCCCGCTCCTCCGGCGCCATGGCCAGCAGGTCGCGCCCCCTGTAAAGAACCTCGCCCGCCGTGACCCGATAGCCCTCGCGGCCGGTCAGCACATAGGACAGGGTGCTCTTGCCCGAGCCGTTGGGCCCCATCACCGCATGAACCTCACCCGGCTGGATGACCAGATCAATGCCTTTCAGGATCTCGGTGCCGTCGACGGTGGCGTGCAGGTTGCGGATGTCGAGCAATGGCATGTGAGTTTGTCCTTGGCAGTTACTGAACCACAGAGGCACAGAGGCACAGAGAAGGCACAGAGAGATATTTCTGATATCAATGCCTGCACATCTCATTCAGAAGCTGTCCAGAAATAAGTGATTCAACCACATTGTTCGTCACCCCCGCGAAAGCGCTACAGTATGTACATATCTCGCACTTGCGGCAAAACACACCATCGTCATTCCCGCGAAAGCGGGAATCCATGCGGCCTCTCGGCAGACGTTGCGCTGGATTGGTGCTGCAATAGCGAAGGCAAA
>Ga0209515_10010247_pt1 | contig 10473 bp, 9 predicted proteins | sample Subgroupgradi54m_FD_187454 | JGI IMG/M metagenome (GOLD analysis project Ga0209515, IMG submission 187454) | Subsurface groundwater microbial communities from S. Glens Falls, New York, USA - GMW60B uncontaminated upgradient, 5.4 m (SPAdes)... ...
TGTCTAAAGGAGAAGGTTCTCTCTGACCTCTACAACGCTCTGAGCTATTTCCCATCGGGGAATATTAGCATCTTTGGATTTAATTAGCAATCTAAAGTGGGCAGAGTCTTTATAAATTTATATATTTTATTGTCAATAGGCAAAATAACCTCTTTTAGCCTCAAATCCTATTATTAAATATATATAAATATAAAGGGTGTATACTCCATCCCTATGGCACCGGAATTTATGATTTATGTACCCGTGAGACAGGTAGCGGAATTCAGAGCAAGAACAGTCGATATTAATGGTTTTAGAATCCTTGGAGTTCTCCCAAAAAGGGAAATTGTTTCTGTTGAAAGGAGCCGCGGGCGAGTTGCAGGAGTTAAAAATGAGGAAAGAGTTAAATTGTCTGGAGAAAAACTTCGGGAATTAAGAAAACTGCAGGGTTTAACTCAGAGACAACTTGCTACGCAAGCGGGAGTATCCCCTCCTTACGTATCTTCTCTTGAATATGAAAAGCTTAAATTGGGTTCTGATCCAAATATTGCAGCCGACATTGCGAGTGTTTTAGGAATACCTCTTGAAAGGCTTATCTATAAAGGCGAGGAGCGCGAGTAATACTAGACTGACTAAGCTCAGGGTTAGGAAATTGGGCAGGTAAATAGAAAAATTCAATTGTAGAGCGTCCTGCGGGCACAAGAGCGGCCCTAAAATTATAATTGCAACGTTGATTCGCTTTACTAACTTATCAGACACAAAGTTTAAGCAGTTAGTGAAGCAAGATTGCAAGCAGTAGGAGGGTTGCACCTGTTAACGCGGATACTACCGCAAATACTACAGGCAAACAGCCCATTGATATGTACCAAGGTCGTCCTGTCTCGGCCATAACATCCTGATGGTAGTCCCAAAATTTCCCTTTGTCAACCCGATTAAAAGCAAATGTTATAATAGAAATATGCCAGAAGGACAAAACACACCGAATCTTTACGGAGAGTTCATAAGGGATCTAGAAAATAAAGGCTTAGAGGTTTTACCGGATGAACAGGTCCGCGATAGAATAAGAACAATCAGAAGTGCTACATCCACTGAAGAAGAAAAAAACGCCGCAAGGAATCAAATTGTTGAGTCCTCTTTGAGAATGATCCCTTATGCTATAAAAAAATTGCCCAACAATGGAATTCCACCTCAGGAATTAGTGGGTGAGGGTTTTGACATTATAAATAGGTGTATAGATAGATTTAATCCGGATTTTATTTCTTCAATAACAGAAGAGCCAGTTAAATTTTCTTCGTATGTTTTTGAGAGCCTAGATAAGGCGTTGCGTTCTCCCAGAAGTGTTGTAAGAGTGGGAGAACCTGTTAAAATCCCTGGAAGTGCCGTGTCTTTTGTGACCGCAATGAGAAAAGCAAGGGAACTATTTATGCAAGAGCAGAGCCGTGAACCCAACCAGAGCGAATGGTATGCTAGAACTCTTCGATTTATTGATGAAACCCGCAGTCCTTCAGCTTCGATACCTAGCCCAGAGCATTTTGAAGAGATAAAAAGAGCAAGATTTATAGGCGTATCAAGAGTCGGGAAAGTAGCGTACAGAGGAAACGTACATACGGATACTTTATCGCCTGCTGTAGGCCCGGTAGAAGAGACGCTAGCTGATGAAGCGGATACTGCTGAAGAAGCAATAAAGGCAATATTGGCAGATGATATGCAAAGAGTAATGGAAAAATTAAGTTTTAGGCAAAGAAAAGTTTTGGAATTAAGATTCGGATTAGGACTTGATGAAAAAGGAGAACAACGTCAAACAATGACGTTGGAAAAAGTTGGGGAAGTTTTCCATGTTTCAAGAGAAAGAATAAGAAGCATTGAAGCTAGTGCCTTAAGAAGACTTCGCCGTCGTGATACGGCTGGTGTGGTAAGAGAGTATATTGAGCCTGCAAATGAAAGATCTGAACAAAGCGTTATCGAAGCTCGATATAGGGAAGATGTAGATTTAATCGCCCGCCAAGTTTTATCTAAGTTAACTCCCCAAAACGTAAATGATTTTCTCGAAGATTTGAAAAAAGGATCTCCAAAAGACGGTAGATTAAATTCTGAAGTATTGTATAGAATAGGATTAATTGCAACAATAGCAGAAGAAAAATATTTTAGATTTAAACCGCCTCGGATAATGGTGAGAGACGTCGTTGACAGAATTAATCGCTATCTTTCTTCTTCCCGCCGCGATAATAATAAGCCTCAATGGAGCTCGGTTAGTGAAATAAAATTAGAAGAATAAAATCTCTAACATAGTTTTGTCGGGGTGCTGGGAATTGAACCCAGTGTCTCTTAGTCCCGAACTAAGCGTGATACCGATTCACTACACCCCGTGGTTTCTCATTTTAAATTCTCTTGTGCTAAAATACAATCAAGTCCCCGTAGTATAATGGATAGAATAGGCCCTTCCTAAGGGTTTGATGGCAGTTCGATTCTGCCCGGGGACGCTTTTTGCGGAGACTAGTTCATCGGTAGAACGCTCGGTTCGCCCGCCTGACTTGAAATGACGGGGATTGGCGCAGTGGTAGCGCGCACGGTTCGGGACCGTGAGGCCGGCAGTTCAAATCTGCCATCCCCGACAAGTCATTTCGGGCAGGGGATCGAGAGGTAGAGGGCTCAATTCCCTCGTCTCCGACAAATTTTAATTTCCCCGTACCCCAAAAATAAATGTTTTTATCTTTAAGGAACGGGGAGAAGAGATGATGGAAAAGCTGTCAAAGCTATTTTTGAGCGGGTGCTCTAAATAGACAGAGACAACTCGTCAATCATTTTTCTCTTCTCCCGAGACTGGTTTTATAGGGGGTTTAATCTCCTGGGTTTGCTGTCAGAGCAGAATGCCCTTCCAGATCACATCGCTGACCAGCGAGGCGCTGTCTTCTCGGCGACTGCCGTCATGGTGGTGTACTCCATCTCGTCCAGCGGCAAGCGGTGCGGCTCGAAGACCCCGTGCAAACGCAGGAAGTCGGAGATGTCGTTTGCCTTCTGGCGGGCGTTGTTGAACGACGGGTCGTCGAACATGTCGCGATGAAGGCCAAGCATGCCATTGGCAAGTTGGAAGCCCAAAGCGACGACGCGAGGCGGACCGTCGAAACGGGCCGGATGTGCATCGGCGACCGATACAGGCATCCATGGTCCGTTGTGCGAACCACGCATGAATCCCTCAACGATGTAGGGCGTGGTGAACGGTTCCAGAGCCTCACCGATCGCGGGAAAAGCACCCTGACAGCGTACGATGGCGGCGGGGTCGTCCTTGCCGACGTAGCGTCCCGCAATCAGCGAGAGCTTGTCAGTCGAGGAAACCCCACAGATCTCACCGGTGCTGCGATTCATCACGCGCTTTACCGCAAAACGGGATGGTGAGCCGATGAACACGAGCAGGTCGTAGAGATCCTCAGGACAGTTGAAGACGATCTTCTTGTGTTCCTTCAGGTCGTGAACCTCGAACGCAAAGCCCGCGTGTAGTGGCTCTGCGATGATGAGGCCGGCCGTGTTGAACGGATCGGCGAACATCTTGTAGAACGGAAGATTGAACGCGCCCGACGATGTCTTGTCGCCCATGAAGACGATCACCGGTTCGGACTGGCGCTCTTCAAGCTCCAACTCGGCTGAGCCGGGGCCCATGCCACGGATGTTTCCCGAGAACGCGTCGACGAGCAGGTCCTGGCCGGCGCCATAGAGCTTGAGCCTTTTCGCAACCTCGGTGGTGAGGACGAAGGTGTCCCATGCGAACTTGTGGATCTCCGTGTCGTCCTGGCCGTGGTCATGCGACATCACGAGGAACATGTCATCTCCGCAGACGTGTGCCTGGCCGTCGATGAGTAGTCTTCTTTGCACCGCTTTCGCCAGCTCTTCACGTCCCAAATCGAGCATTTCCGGATGTACGGCTGTGTGACCAACGTGTCCGCCGGTGTCTGCCTTGATAACGGACAAAGTCTGTGGCACGAAACAATTCCTTTCCTAAACCTAAAATGATAACCCTTTTTTGAAAACATCCCCCCACTTCAAAGACAACTTTTTAATTTTGTCTCCAAGGCGGGAGAATGTTTCGCCCTTTTCCAGTCTCTTATTAAAGAGCGATGAAGCTTTATTTGTCCAGCAATTTGGACATAAAACTCTCATCACAGAGCGCGATTATACCACAAAATTCGTCCTAAGACTTGCTAGCTCACCCTGGCCAAGATATAATCTAGAAAATGACTAAAAAAGACGCTGTCCGCTTTTTAATTCTCCGCACTGTCGGCAATTTCCTCCTGTTTTTTGCCCTATTTGGAGTTTTGGCAACCTTTGGACCTGTACTTTACTACGAAGCACTTTTTGGTCTTATGCAGGCAAGAGGAGTAACTTATAAAGTTGCAGCGGCTGCGCCCGATACCACTTCCGCTTTTGGAGAACTTTTGAAAAGCCAGCAAGGCCAACCGCCAAATGCCGTACTGGCTCCTGAGTTTGCAAGTGTTTTAACAGGGGCAAAAGAACAAATATTGATACCCAAAGATACAGATTTTGATATTTTGATACCCAAACTTGGAGCAAATGAAAAAGTTTTTGCAAATGTTAACGCTTCGGTGTCAAACGAATTCTTGCCCATTCTTGCCCAAGGAGTGGCCCATGCCAGAGGAACGGTTTTCCCCGGTCAACAAGGAAATATTTACATGTTTGCCCATTCAACAGATAACTTTTGGGATGTGGGCCGCTACAATGCGGTATTTTATTTGATAAAAAACTTGACTCCCGGAGATGATATTGTAATTTTCTTTCAGGGTGTAAGACATAACTACGTAGTTACAGGTTCAAAAATCGTGGACGACAGCGAAGTTTCCTACATTGTAAATGGACAAAAAGACAAAGAGCAATTAATTCTTCAAACCTGCTGGCCTCCGGGAACTTCCTGGAAAAGACTTCTCATTTTCGCCCAACCAAAATAGTTACTTTAAGCCTATTGTATAGAGATTTGGGGGGATTTGGGGGTTGTTTAAGTTAGTCAGAATTACAATTTTAGAGCTGTCCGGCCACGCAAACACGTAATTATCTATAAAGGGGCCTGCGTAAATTATTGTGTCATTTGTGTTGTCAAATTCCATTAAGTGAATCTGCCCGCCCGTTACGTAAATAATGTGTTTTGAATCAGGAAGCCATCTTGCTGAAGAAATTATCTTATCATTTAGGTTTGCTTTGTAGTTTTTATCCTCTTTGGCGTCGTAGACGTAAACCTGTCCTTTTTCTATATTTCTTTGTTCCGGCGTTGCATCTACTCCAAGGAGCCGTGGAGCAATGATTATTGGAAGATTTGCTGCTTGCGACGCAGTATAAATAATTTTTGTTTCGTCCGGTGACCAAAGTGTATTTGAAAAGTTCTGGGAAATAAGTTCAATTAGCTTTGGTTTAAGGCTATCTAGCAAAGCCTTGTCTTTCTTTGCTTTCTGAGTAGTCCAGTCTGTCCTAACAGAGACTAAGGTTTCCGTAACGTCCTGAGGGTTTTGGGTAAATTGCGTAGGGTCCAAAAGATAAGTCGTTGGCAAGCCGGCGTGGGCCGATATTGTAGCCAGAAGTTGTGAGCCGTCGGGTGACCATGAAAGTGAAGCTCTTGAGAAAAAATCCAAGATGTCGTCTGCAATATGCTTTGAAGAACTCTGCAAACTTAAGATTGGAGTGGAAGTCATATTCAAGACAAAAATCCCGTTTTGTTTGGCAGAGCCCGACGCTTGAGTAAACGCGAGTCTTGATCCGGATGGATCTATAACTACTTTTTCAACTCCATCAGCCGTAATGCTTTCAAGTTTTGGCGCGGTTGGAAAAAGCAAGGCTTCCGCTTTTGAAACAACTTCCTTATCTACCTGTATTGTCTTTTGCCAAGGTAAATAGCCTTGTTTTACAATCCGTACCGTATAAGTTCCCGGGGCAAGATTTATGGTATTGTCCGTTGCTGTAGTTAAATGGTCATTTATAAATACCTGTGCTCCGTTTGGTGCGCTTGTTGCAACAAGAAGCCCGGTGCCTGAAAGGACGTTTTTGCCTGGGGAAAAAGAAAATCTATAACCTCTGCCATACATAACTACCCCAAAAGTTCCCACGATTAAAAGAATCAGTACTAGAAAGGGAAGCAGGAGCTGTTTTTTCATTATTAGTATTATACAAGTCAATACTGGGACTTGCAAGATATTTGGGCGGGGACTATAATTTTAATGATTGAAGCTAAGGTTGAATTTTGATAGGTTAACTAATAGGTTTGATATAGTCTCGAAGGGATGCCTTCGGCATTTTTCTCTATGATTTCAAAAAGAATTGGAATAGATTTAGGTACCCCGCATAATCTTGCCGTTCGGCTTGTTGTACTATTCGTACACGCCTCACGGAGCGATTCGACGGGGCAGGCCGCTTCATTGAAAGGAAATTATGATATCTAAGAGGATTGGCATTGACTTAGGTACTGCTAATACTCTTGTTTATCTTGCTGGCGTGGGGGTTGTCTTAAATGAACCAACAGTTGTTGCTGTTACAGCAGAAGAAAATAGAGTTGTGGCAGTTGGAAAAGAAGCAAAGGAAATGCTTGGCAGAACTCCTGGCAATATTGTTGCCATGAGGCCTCTTAAGGACGGAGTAATCGCCGACTACACCATAACTGAAGCCATGCTGTCCTATTTTATAGATAAAGCGTGCGGAAAATCCCGCTTTTTCAAGCCGGAAGTTATGGTTTGTATCCCATCTGGTGTAACCCAAGTTGAAAGAAGGGCGGTTTTGGACGCGACAATGGCGGCAGGGGCCAAGATTGCTTACTTAATAGACGAGCCTTTGGCTGCTGCAATCGGAGCGCGGATTCCTATTGCTCAGGCTGCGGGTCACATGGTTGTTGATATTGGTGGAGGCTCAACCGAGTGCGCCGTAATTTCACTTGGCGGGGTTGTTGTGCATAGTTCGGTTAGAATTGGGGGAAACAAAGTTGATGAGGCTATTGCAAGCTATACCAAAAAGAAATTTAACCTGCTTATTGGTGAGAGGACGGCAGAAGAGATCAAAATTGAAATTGGAAATGCCTTTATAGAAGACAAGGCAGCTTCGGATAAGAAAAAAATGGAAATTAGAGGAAGAGACAGTGTAACGGGATTGCCCAGAACCATAGAGCTGACCGAAGTTCAGATAAATGAAGCTATTGCGCCTGTTCTTATGGACATTATCCAGGCTGTCAAAGGAGTTTTGGAGCAATCTCCGCCCGAACTTGCAAGCGACATTATAGATAAAGGCGTTGTTATGAGCGGCGGAACGTCACTTTTAAAAAACCTGGATAAATTTATGACCAAAAACACCGGCGTTCCTTGTCACGTGGCTGAAGATGCGCTTTTGTGCGTAGTTAGGGGTACTGGTGTGGCTCTAGAAAACATAGAGCTATACAAAAGAAGCATAAGTAGGAAATAAGTAGAGTTTTATCCTATAATAATTTCGAGGTATTGTTTGATTACTAAAAGCGAACCTAAAAATGCAAAATTTTCACAGAGTAGAGGAGCCATAGTATTATCATTGATAGCGCTTGAAAAACTTAACAAATTTTGGCCTTGTGAAGCAAAACTTTAGGAGTAAATTTTGAAAACAATAAGTACTCAAAATAGACTAAAATTGGGGACAGTGAAAATTGCTCTCATACCTTATAGTAATTAGACTATGTTTAACAAAAAAAATCTTCTTGGGGTTGGCTTCACAGATGAAAGGTTGATAGATATCCTAGAGTATATTGACAAAACAGTCCAAAAAAGGGAAGAAAAGTTCTATGTTGTTACCCCAAACCCCGAAATTTTGGTCATTGCAAACAAGAATTTTGACTATAAAAAAGTGCTAAAGGGAGCAAAATTAGCCTTGATTGATGGGATAGGGGTAATAGTTGCCGGCAGGTTGCTAGGTGTTTCGCTAAAACACAGAATTTCCGGTATAGATTTTGTGGAAAGTGCCTGTAAGTATGTTGCAGAAAAGCCTATAACAGTGGGATTTCTGGGGGCAGGGCCTCATGTAGCAGAGAAGACTGCTGAGTGCTTAAACAAGAAATACCCTGGTCTTAAAGTCGCATTTTCTGTCCAAGAATGGAAAGGCGCTAGCCTCAAAAAACATGCCGACATTCTTTTTGTCGCTTTTGGGTCTCCAAAACAGGAAATCTGGATCTCTGAACACCTAAAAGATCTTCCAGTAACTGTTGCCGTAGGCGTGGGAGGAGCATTTGATATGATTTCCGGCAAAGTTAGGCGCGCTCCCGTCTTTGTCCGTGCCATTGGTCTTGAATGGTTGTTCCGTCTTTTGACTCAGCCTTGGAGGATAGGGCGCCAGTTTCGACTTTTGGAGTTTGGGTGGCTGGTTCTTAGAGAAAAATTTTCAGCCTAGCTCTTGAACTGAGCGATTAAATAGGATTTAATATAGAAGATGGATTTTAAATTTCTTCAAAACCCCATGACTCACAGCTGGGTTGTGCTTGCTCCAAGGCGCTCCAAGAGGCCGGATGAGAGCCGCGGAGATATTTCTTTTTGTCCTTTCTGTTTGGGCAAAGAAGATGATACCGAAGTATATCGAGTAGGCGGGGAGAAAGGGGACAGTAACTGGCAGATTCGGGTTGTAGCTAATAAATTTCCCTTTGCACCAATTCATGAGGTAATAATTCATTCTCCGGATCATCATAAGAATTTTGAAGAGCTTCCAGATTCTCAAATTGAGCTCATTTTAAAAACGTACAGACAGCGTTTTCAGGTTCACAAAGATAAGGGGCAAGTCTATATTTTTCAAAACCACGGAGAAAAAGCTGGCGAGAGCCTCCCTCATCCTCACACTCAGCTTGCAGTTGTTCCGGGCAATATCGTACTGGATATGCCTCGTTTGGCAATTGGCGGAGAGCTTTTAGAGCTAACCCGAGATCAAGTGGTGCATGAAACAACCTTTTTCCAGCTTTTCTGTCCTAAAACTAGCGAGTGGCCGGATGAAGTTTGGGTTCATCCTAAGAAAAATTCAGATTTCTATGGTGAAATCTCCGACGAGGAAATTTCCGACTTAGCTTTTGTTTTAAAACGGCTCATTCAAATCTTCTCGCTAAGACACGGAAACGAATTCCCTTACAATTTTTATATTTATCCCGGCAAAAATTGGTATTTAAGATTAATTCCAAGAGACAAGAGCTTGGGCGGGTTTGAAATAGGCACGGGGATTTATATTAACACTCAAGATCCAACGGAGACCATAGATTTCATAAGGAAACATTTTGAAAAGGGTAAAGGCGATGAGGAAATAGATAGAGAAGAGTACGGGAAAAGCGCCTAGACTTAAGCCGTGGGGCTTTTTTGCTGAATTCCAAGTAGCCACAAAACTGCTTCTTTCTTGTATCTTCGGTCTCCTCTGGAATTTATTCTGATTGCAGGAAGTTTTCCTCTTTTACCCCATCTTTTTATGGTAAGAGGGGAAACTCTTAAGATTTGCGCGACCTCGCGAACGGTTAAAAGGTCTGGAAGGTTATCGATTGATAGGGTTTGAGTGTTCATAGGCACGCGACTATATTTATGTTAGTCAATATCAATTACAAAGTAACAAAATAGAACATACTTGTCAAGAACCAAAATTATTTACAATAGTTCGCGATCCTCCTAAAATTGCTGCACGAGCCGCGCTATGAATAATAGGTAAGGCAAGTGCTAAGATTTGGAGGGTCAATAGGGAAAATGTCGAAATTTAAATTAGGCCAACAAAAATCCCGCCACTTGGCGGGATTTTTGATAAACTTCAGAACAAACTATTTAAGTTCTACAGTTGCGCCTGCAACTGTTAATTTTTCCTTAGCTTCTTCTGCTGTTTTCTTGTTGACTGCTGTCATTACTTCTTTTGGAGCTGCGTCAACCAAGTCCTTAGCGTCTTTAAGCCCCAAAGTTGGGACTAATTCTCTAAGAGCCTTAATTACCCCGATCTTATTGCTACCGGCACTTGCTACAACAACATTAAAGACTGTCTGTTCTTCTACGGGTTCTCCTGCCTCTGCTACTGCTGCGCCTGCTGGGGCCGCTGCAACCATTGCCTGAGCTGAAACTCCGAACTTTTCTTCCAAAGCTTTTACAAACTCCGAAAGCTGCAGAACTGACATCTCTTCAACTGCTTTCATTAAATCTTCTTGCGATATTTTTGCCATTTTAACTTTCACCCCCTTCGCTTACTTCTTCTCCGCCAGCTGGCGGATTTGTTTCTTCTTGGGTTTGTGGCTCGACTGGTTCTGTTGCAGCTCCTACTGGAACTTCGGCAACAGGTTCGACTACGGGTTCAGCCACTGGAGCGGCTGCTGCGACTGCCGGCTTTGCCATGACAACTGCGTTTAAAGTCATAACTAATTTTTGCAAATTCCAATTTAGTGCTCTATGCAGTCCAAATATTGGAGACTTAAGTCCCATAACAACTTGAGATAGTAAAACTTCACGGGCGGGAAGTGCGGAAATTTTGATTACATCCTCAGCGCTT
>Ga0209515_10010250_pt1 | contig 10471 bp, 10 predicted proteins | sample Subgroupgradi54m_FD_187454 | JGI IMG/M metagenome (GOLD analysis project Ga0209515, IMG submission 187454) | Subsurface groundwater microbial communities from S. Glens Falls, New York, USA - GMW60B uncontaminated upgradient, 5.4 m (SPAdes)... ...
TTCGGCCATCGTGCCAGTGACGACTTGACCGGTGAAGTCGAAAACACGGCCAAGGTTTTCGAAAAAAGCGGCGTCACGGTTGAGATCAACACTTCGGGATTAAGAAAACCGGTGAAAGAAATTTATCCTTCGCTCGGTATACTTAAAATTTACCGCAAAGCGGGTGTGCCGATCACATTTTCATCGGATTCCCATGACCCGCGGGATGTCGGAAAAGATTATGACAAGGCTGCCGCGCTGGCGAAAGAGGCGGGCTATAAGGAATATTTGGTTTTTGAAAGGCGTAAGGTCAAAAAAAGGCTCAAGCTGTGATTAAAATCCAGGGGATCGATCATGTGGCGATCAGCGTTCGAAGTCTTGACACGTCTTTGAAATTTTATACCGAAGTACTGGGTCTTCGAGTGACGGAACGGGAATATTCAAAACCGGGCATTGAGTATTTTTTGGATTGCGGCGCTTCGCTCATCGGTCTGATTCAGGGCAATGAATCGGAGGGAAAACATTTTCTGCAGGACGGCGGACTGGGCGGCAATCATATTTCGTTTCGCGTCCATACGGACGATTTTGATAAAATAGTTGAGGAGATAAAGAACCGCGGTATTACGATTACGTATATGAAAAAGAGGGAAAAATCGTGGTCGCTTTATTTTCTAGATCCCGACGGCAATAAACTGGAAGTCACGGCATGGTCTTTGGAGGATAAAAATGGCTAAATTAAAAGAAGGGGATAAAGCCCCGGATTTTGAGTTGAATGACCAGAGCGGTAAAACGGTAGCCCTTAAGAACTATAAGGGGAATAAGCGGGTCGTGCTTTATTTTTATCCGAAAGATGATACGCCGGGTTGCACGGTGGAGGCCTGCGGGTTTCGCGATTCGATTAAGGCCGTGGACAAAGAAGATGCCGTTGTTTTGGGTGTGAGCCCCGACGGAGGCGCCTCGCATCAGAAGTTTATAGAGAAATTTAAACTTCCTTTTATTCTTTTGAGCGATGAAGACAAAGTGGTTTGCAAGGACTATGGCGTCTGGATCAAAAAAAGCATGTACGGCCGTGAATACATGGGTGTCGCCAGAAGCACGTTTATTATCGATAAAGAGGGAAAAATTGAAAAGATTTTAGAAAAAGTAAAGCCCGAAGGGCATGCGGAAGAAGTCATTGAATATCTCAAGAATGCCTAAAATTGTATTCTCAAATAAAAATAAAACGGTGGAGATGGCCAAAGGTTTTTCAATTCTCGAGGCTGCGATGGACCATAAAGTGCCCATTTACCACACCTGCGGCGGCAACGCTTCGTGCAGCACCTGCCGCGTTCTGGTTTTGAAAGGCGCGGACAATCTCTCGCCTGTGGAAGAGGCTGAAGCTCAAGTGCTGGATTCGTTCGATCTGAAACCTCCGCACCGGTTAGGCTGCCAGGCGGTTGTGTTGGGCGGTGAGGTTGAAGTTGAAATCCCCGACCGCACTAAACCTTGCCGAGATAACAAAACTCCTCCTTTGCCAAAATAAGAAACTGGGGTTTTGAGCATGGAGCACGATCAAAAAGAAAATAGTTTTGCTGTGGCGCTCATTTCATTCGCGCTCTCAGCCGCGATCAACGGCGCCGTCCTTTTTTCTTTTGACAGAATGTATTCTCCGGAGCATTCCTCGTGGATCAAGGAGAGGCGCGAAACGGCCCGGAAGAAAAAAGAACCGCTTCAGTTTGAATTTGTCGAAGCGCCCCCGGTAAAAGTTCCCGCCAAATCCAAGAACAAGAAAAAGATCGCGGCATTTGATGCACTCAATAGCGGCGCAGTTCGGAATAAAAACGGCGAGGAAGGCTCTCCGCACATGAAAGTGCGCGGGCCTGCCGATCAACTCGCGCAAAAGCGCGGCAAGGCCGCTTCCGAACCGGCCCCAGAAATAAAACCCGTTGCGCCGGTTTCCGCCGTGAACAAACCTGAAAAAAAGGCCGGCCGACAAATTAAAGAAAACAAAGATGAAATTATCCTTCCAAAGGAAACACCGGCACAATCCGCTATGAAACCAAGGTCCAAGAGTGAATGGCTTAGCGGGCAGGACAAAATCACGACTCAGGCGATGAGCAAGACCCTTTCTCCGGGGACAAAGTCTTTCGGAATCACTTCTTTCGAAGCAGCCGGATCCGGCATGGGTGAGTACATGAAACATTTGAAAGAAAAAGTCTGGCTCGCCTGGTTTCCGTGTCTGGCGTTTCAATACCCGAGTGATTTTCGCGGTGCGGATGTTGTGGTCAGTTTTACTCTGGATTCGCGCGGCGAAGTAAAAATCGTTAAAGTGCTGGAATCACACGGCAGTAAAGTTTTTGCCTCTTATTGCATGGAAGCGATACAGAAGGCCTCAAGCTTTGGGGTAGTACCCAAGGAAATACTAGCATTGACCGGAAAGGACGAGTTAGAGATAAAGTTTGGGTTTCATTACGGTTAGGTAGGACGAGCGCCTTGTATTTTGCCGTGCTCGAACAGTCCTCGGCGCAAGCGTTAGTCCAAAAGCAGCAAAGGAGGCTTGCGTCCTGCGGAACTGCGCCCGGCAAAATTACAAGACGCTCGTCCCGTCCATTCAGCGCTTAAACTTTCTGGTAAATCTCAGCGCCGGATTCTTTGAATTCTTGGGATTTCTCTTCGAGGCCTTTTTGGAGGGCTTCTTTTTCTTCGAGCTTGAGTTTCTCCGCGTAGTCCCGCACGTCTTGGGTGATTTTCATGCTGCAAAAGTGCGGGCCGCACATCGAGCAAAAGTGCGCGAGTTTCGCGGATTCCTGCGGCAGCGTCTGGTCATGAAATGACCTTGCGGTGACCGGGTCAAGCGACAGGTTGAACTGGTCTTCCCAGCGAAATTCAAAGCGTGCTTTGCTTAAGGCGTTGTCGCGGGCCTGGGCTCCCGGATGGCCTTTGGCCAAGTCGGCGGCGTGGGCTGCGATCTTGTAAGTGATGACCCCGGTTTTTACGTCTTCTTTGTTCGGTAGCCCGAGATGTTCTTTCGGCGTAACGTAGCATAGCATCGCGCAGCCGTACCAGCCGATCATGGCCGCGCCAATTCCTGAAGTAATATGATCGTATCCCGGGGCGATGTCCGTCGTGAGCGGGCCGAGTGTGTAAAAAGGCGCTTCACCGCATTCCTCAAGCTGTTTTTCCATATTTATTTTAATGAGCTGCATCGGGACGTGTCCCGGGCCTTCGATCATGACCTGCACATCATGTTTCCAGGCGATTTTTGTAAGTTTCCCTAAAGTTTCAAGCTCCGAAAACTGCGCTTCATCGTTGGCGTCGGCGATAGAACCGGGTCTTAAGCCGTCACCCAGCGAGAATGACACATCGTAAGCTTTCATGATTTCGCAGATTTCTTCAAAATGCGCATAAGTAAAATTTTCTTTGTGATGCGCGAGGCACCATTTGGCATGGATCGAGCCGCCGCGCGAGACAATGCCGGTGACGCGATTGGCCGTCAATGGAACATAGCGCAAGAGAACTCCCGCGTGAATGGTGAAGTAACTCACGCCTTGCTCGGCCTGCTCGATCAACGTGTCCCGGTAAATTTCCCAGGTGAGTTCTTCGGCTTTTCCGTTTACTTTTTCAAGTGCCTGGTAAATCGGAACCGTACCGATCGGCGCGGGAGAATTTCTTATGATCCATTCGCGTGTTTCGTGGATATTTTGTCCGGTGGAAAGATCCATCACGGTGTCCGCGCCCCAAAGCGTGGCCCAGGTCATTTTTTCAACTTCTTCCTCGATCGACGAAGCAACAGCGCTGTTGCCAATATTGGCGTTTATCTTGACGAGAAAGTTTCTCCCGATAATCATCGGTTCGAGCTCAAGATGGTTGATGTTTGCCGGAATGATGGCGCGGCCCCGTGCGACTTCGTCCCGCACAAACTCGGACGTAATCTTTTTTGGAATGGAAGCGCCGAAGCTTTCACCGGCGTGCTGGAAGCCCGCACCGCTTTCGATCATTTTTTCCATGCGCTGGTTTTCCCGGATCGCGATGTATTCCATTTCTTGGGTGATGAGGCCTTTTTTCGCGTAGTGCATCTGCGAAACATTCCGGCCGCGTTTGGCGCGAAACGGGTTTCGGGACCGTATGAATTTTAATTGAGATCCCTGATTTTTTAATTCTTCCGCATCCCCGCGTTTTTTAATCCAAGATTCACGGATAGCGGGAAGACCCTTGCGAATATCAATTTGGATTTCAGGGTCGGTATAAGGGCCGCTGGTGTCATAAACAAAAAATGAGGGATTTGCTTCGTCTTTCAACGTAATTTCTCTCATCGGCACGCGAATGTCGGGGTAAAGATTTCCGGCAACGTAAACCTTACGCGAGGAGGGGAAAGGTTTTTCGGATCGGACGGTTTTTGCCATAGCGGAATTATTCTAGCATAAATTCGGGGAAGAAGTGCTCCTATAATTTATTTTATGAGAATGTTTTTTTCTGCTATGCTTGGTAAAATGAACTGCAACCTTTGCAACAGCCCCGATCATGTCCTTGTTTATAAAGGCTCCGAAAACATCTCTTCTTTGAAGCCTATTTCTTCGGGCTATAAGATTTCCGAAAACTATCTTGAAAAACCCGATAAAGTAGTCAGGTGTTTAGGCTGCGGCTTGATCTATGCTGAGGATGCTCCTCTTAAGAAAATCACCGGGGATTATTCGGAGATGGTGGACGGGGATTATTTGAAAGAAGAAAGAGGCCGCCGGTGCCAGGCCCGGCAAATTTTATCTCAGATCGAAAAGGTCAAACGGGGCGGAAAACTCCTCGATATCGGCTGTGGGCCGGGGTTTTTTCTGGATGAAGCCAAAAAAAGAGGGTGGAGAGTTTTAGGGCTTGATCCTTCGGCGTGGGCCGCGGATTATGCCAAGAAAAACTTTGGGATCGATGTTCGAAAAGGGTTTATTGAAGACGCGAATTTCCCAGAAGCCGTTTTCGACGGGATCATGATGAACGATGTGATCGAGCATCTTTCGGACCCAAAAGCGGCGCTTGCCAAAATGAGACGCTGGCTCAAGAATGACGGCATCCTTTATATCAGCACGCCGGATATCGAAAGTTTTTTGAGCCGTCTGCTTCGCGCCAAGTGGTGGGGAATCAACCAATATCATCTTTTTTATTTTTCGAGGAAAACGCTGGGCGAGCTGCTCGGCGTCGTAGGCTTCAGAAAACATTCTTATATCGCCGCTCCCCGGATTTTTTCTCTGCGGTACTGGTCGGAACGGCTTGAGGGTTATCCGGCCTATATCTCGGCTCCTTTTAATATTTTTTCTAAATTTGACAAGTCCGGAGATTTTCTTCTTAAGATAAATTTGTTTGACCAGATCGGCATTATGGCCAGGAAAATCCACCGGTTGGATACGGTGGATTTTGAAACGCAGTACGAAGCGCCGGCTCACTCAAAGAAAGAAAAAGTGACCGTAGTGTTACCGGCCTACAATGCTGAAAGGACGCTTGAGCGCACGGTTGCGGATATTCCAAAAGAAATTGTCAGTGAGATCATTCTGGTTGACGATAAAAGCAGAGACGATACGGTTCGGATAGCCGGAAAATTGGGGCTGGTTGTTTACAAGCATGAAAAAAATACCGGGTACGGCGGCAACCAAAAAACTTGTTACGATAAAGCCATAGAACAAGATGCCGAAATTATTGTCATGGTGCATCCGGATTATCAGTATGACCCCAGGATCATTCCCCAGCTCATCGAGCCCATCCAAAGCGGCCGCGCCGACGCGGTGTTCGGTTCCCGCATGATGAAAGGCGGGGCGCTGGAGGGCGGCATGCCGCTTTGGAAACACAACGCGAACGTACTCCTCACGGCTTTTGAGAATGTGATGCTGGGGACTTATCTTACGGAATATCATTCTGGATTTCGCGCTTACAGCGCGAAACTTCTGAAGACAATTGACTATAAGGCCAATTCCAACGGGTTTTTATTTGATACAGAAATCATCGTGCAAATTCTTGCCAATCGCTTCAAGATCGAGGAAATTCCCATCCGGACGAGATATTTTGAGGAGGCCTCTTCGATAGGGTTTTGGCCGAGCGTAGGCTACGGCCTGGGAATCGTAAAAGTGATGTTGGCTTATTTTTTGTACAAGAAGGGAATCCTGCGGTACAAAGCCCTCGAACCTATTTCTTCTTTGCTTTCGTGAGGTATTCGATCATGTCGCGCGTGGACACGACACCGATAGGGATACCGTTGTCGAGCACCGGCACATGGCGAAACCGGCCGATCGCCATTTTATGAAGCGCGAAAGAGAGCGGTGCGTCTTTTTCCAAACACTCGGGCTTGGGCGTCATGATGTTTTTGACGGGAAATTTGGCCGGGTCTTTCACGATTCCGGCCACCTTTAAAAGAATATCCCGGATGCTGGCTATTCCCAAAAGCCTTTTGTCGGGGCCGCAGATCAAAACACAGCCTTTCATCGGAAGCACCTGCATTTTCTCAATCACTTCTTTTACCGGTGTTTCGGGACTCACGATGATCGGCGGAATTTTAGAAATGAAATTGGACACCGTCTCGGTCATGATGAGTTTTTGAAGCTTGTCTTTCCCGGGTGTCGGCAGGTCTTTTTGCGTCAGTGAATGAAGGCACTTGCCGCAGTGATCGCTTCCGACGATATTTTCGTAGCCGCAAGCGGGGCATTTTTGCGTCATGATTTATGAACCCTTCTTTTCAACCGTCCAGACATCTTCCGTGTAAAGGACGCTTTTTAGATCGCCCTTGCCTTTTTTCTCGGTCACCAGCTTGATTTGGTCCGCCATCATGTCCTCATAAGTCGGTTTTTCAATGCAACGGAAAACGCCGAACGGCACCGGCATTTCGGGGTATCTCATCTGCGTCAAAAGATACGCGTAGTTGGGCGACGGGTCGTTTTCTTTGTGAACAAGCAGTTTTTTGTCGCCGAGACGGCTCGTGTCGGCGATCTCGGTTTTAAAACCGTCCAGCGTGATGCCTTTATTTTTTTCTTTGCCGAAAACGAGGGGCTTTCCGTCCTCGAGGTAGATCGCCCGGTCATCGCGTGTTTCACGGCCCGTCACCGAAACAAAGGCGTCTTTGTTGAAGATGATGCAGTTTTGATAAATTTCCACAAATGAAACACCTTTGTGCTGGGCTGCCCGCGCGAGGATTTGGCCCATATGGCGCGGATCGGTGTCAATGGTCCGGGCAATGAACGTCGCCTCGGCGGCGATCGCAATGCAAAGCGGGTTGATCGGATAGTCAATTGTGCCCAGCGGCGAGGATTTCGTGATTTTACCGATTTCCGAAGTGGGGGAGTACTGGCCTTTTGTCAGGCCGTAAATCTGGTTGTTGACCAGAATGATGTTTAAACCAATATTGCGCCGCATCGCGTGGATCAAGTGATTGCCGCCGATACTCAAGCCGTCCCCGTCACCGGTGATGACCCACACGGTGAGCTCCGGCCGGACGCATTTGAGTCCCGTCGCGATCGCGGGCGCGCGGCCGTGAATGGTGTGAAACCCGTAATTGTTCATATAATAAGGAAAGCGGCTTGAGCAGCCGATGCCGGAGATAAAGACGTGGTTTTCGCGCGGTGTGGTGAATTGCGCAAGTGTGCGCTGCATCACCGACAAGATGGAATAATCCCCGCAGCCGGGGCACCAGCGGACGTCTTGCCCGGAGACGAAATCGTCTTTCGTGTAGGGCAAATGAGCGGCAGCGGCTTCGGGGGTCGTCATAAAAGTTCCTCAATTTTTTGTTCGATCTCTTTTATTTTAAACGGTTGCCCCTGAACTTTGTTTAAGCCTACGGCGTGAATGCCCTCAAATTCACCGCGGATCAACCAAAGGAGCTGCCCCATATTGAGTTCAGGGACAAGGATTGTTTCAAAACTTCTTAAAATCTCCCCAAGATTTTTGGGAAACGGGTTTAGATAATTCAAATGGCAGCTCGAAACTTTTTTCCCGGTTTTGCGGAGTTCCGAAACGGCCGCGTAAATCGCTCCGAACGTGCCGCCCCAGCCTAGCACCAAAAGTTTTCCTTTGGGATCGCCAAAAACTTGCGCCGCCGGAATGCTGTCGGCGATGCGCTTTATTTTTTCGCGCCTTAAGAGCGTCATGCGGTGGTGATTTTCGGGGTCGTAACTGACGCCGCCGGTTTTGTCGGCTTTTTCAATGCCGCCGATGCGGTGTTCGAGACCCTTGGTTCCCGGAATGGCCCAAGGCCTTGCCAGTGTCTTTTCATTTCGGACAAAAGGCAGGAACGGCCCGTCGCTTGTTGTGGGATGCGAAATTTTAATCTTAGGGAGTTTTGAAATATCAGGCAACTGCCAGGGTTCGGAACCGTTCGCGAGAGTGCCGTCTGACAGAAAAAAAACGGGCGTCATGTATTCAATCGCAATCCGGATAGCCTCAAGCGCATAGTCAAAACAGTTGGCCGCCGTCGACGCGGCCACGACGGCGACGGGGGAATCCCCATTTCGGCCGAATAGGACTTGCAAAAGATCAGATTGCTCGGTTTTTGTGGGCAGGCCCGTGGAGGGTCCGCCTCGCTGGATATTCAAAATCACAAGAGGGAGCTCCGCCATCACGGCGAGATTGATCATTTCGGATTTTAGGCAAACACCGGGACCGCTGGTGGCGGTGACACCGATGTGTCCGCCGAAAGAAGCGCCGAGTGCGGCGCCGCAGGCGGCGATTTCATCTTCGGCCTGAAATGTCTTGATGTTGAAATTTTTCCTTTTAGCCAGTTCATGCAGGATATTGCTCGCCGGCGTGATCGGGTAGCTTCCATACAGCACTTGCTTGCCGGTGAGGGTCGCCGCCGCGATGATTCCGAGAGCCGTCGCCTCGTTGCCGGTGATTTTGCGGTAGGTGCCGGGCTCGATCTCGGCTTTTTTAATGAGCGTGCGCGGGGGCATCGTTTCGGTGATGTCGCCGTAATTGTAACCGGCTTTCAACGCTAGGATGTTGGCTTCGGCGATGTCCGGTTTTTTGGAAAATTTTTCCTGAATCCATTTGACCGTGTGGTCAAGCGTGCGGCCATAAACCCAAAACATCAGCCCGAGCGCGAAAAAGTTTTTACAGCGGTCTATTTCGGTGGGCTTGATTTTTGAATTTTCCAGCGCGTTCTTTGTGAGAGATGAAAAAGGAACGCGCAAAACCGAATAGTCCTTCAGCGTATTGTCTTCGAGAGGGTTGGATTTCCAGCCGGCTTTTTTTAAATTTTCCTCGGCAAAGGAATCGGTGTTGACAACCAGCAGACCTCCCGAGTCCAGGTCTTTTAAATTGACTTTGAGCGCAGCCGGGTTCATGACCACCAGAACATCCGGAGAGTCGCCGGCGGTGTAAATATCGTTTTGACTGAACTGGATCTGGAAACTCGAGACACCCGGAAGCGTCCCCTGGGGCGCGCGGATCTCGGCCGGAAAATCGGGAAGTGTCGCGATATCGTTTCCCATGAGCGCGGAGGTATCGGTGAACTGGTCTCCGGTGAGCTGCATGCCGTCGCCGGAATCGCCCGCGAAGCGTATCGTTACGGATTCCGTTTCTTTTTGGATAACCATGTTAACCGCCTTCCACCGTCTCGTGAATCTGGTTCGCGCGGGGAGGCAGATTGAAGATTTCGGTGGGAAAGAGTTCTGAGATAAAATTCGCAATCGTTCTCACGGACAAAACGCCGTTCATTTGGCCGAATTCATCCACCAGCGGCACATGGCGCACGTTGGTGTCATTCATGACTTGCAGCGCGTCACCGATCGTGTCGGATTTTTTTAGCGTTTTGGGATTCGTGTGCATGTACTGCGTAACGGGCTCGTCGAGCGAAGCGTTTTTACCGAGCACGTTCATGAGCACGTCGCGTTCCGTAAAAAGCCCGGTAACTTTGAGATGCTGGTCCGCAATCACGATGTAGCCTGATTTTTCGCGCTGCATGAGCGCGATCGCGTCTTTTAAGCGGATGTCCGGCAGGGCCGTGACAAGTTTAGGACGAAGGATCTCGTAAATCCGGGTTTCTTTTAAAATGTCTTCTATTGTTTTGGGCATTTTTATCACTTAATTTAACACGTCATTCTGAGGAAGTCGCCGTGGCGACTGACGAAGAATCTCAATAACGAGATCCTTTGTCGTCCTACGGACTCCTCAGGATGACAACTATAGAATTAGTATAGCATAAATTAGACTTTTTGCTAAAATGAAGCCATGTCAAATGAACGAGTAATCAAAAAATTAAGCGAGTTCGGCGAGGGCTTCGAGCATCATCACGAAAACTACGAGGCGGCGGCCATTTCGGCTATCCGTGAAACCGGCGGCGAGTGGGCAATCGGCGGGCTTACGTTTTATTTTCCGGAGCATTTCGGGTTTTGTTATGGCGTTGACAAGGCCATCGACATGGTTTTTGAGACGTGCGAGCGCTTTTCCAGCAGGCGTATCTTTCTCACGGATCAGTTGATTCACAACCCTTACATCAACGGCAAATTGAAAGAAAAAGGCGTGCGGTATTTGAAGCGTGATTCTCAGA
>Ga0209515_10010251_pt1 | contig 10470 bp, 10 predicted proteins | sample Subgroupgradi54m_FD_187454 | JGI IMG/M metagenome (GOLD analysis project Ga0209515, IMG submission 187454) | Subsurface groundwater microbial communities from S. Glens Falls, New York, USA - GMW60B uncontaminated upgradient, 5.4 m (SPAdes)... ...
CCAGCCATAAACGCAGACTTAAGAACGTGAACACAAACGCGAGCGAAAACGCGGCCAACTGGATCCCGTAGAGCCAGCGCGAAAGCTCCGGGGAATTCCGGCCGTACCGGCGCAGGAGCGGATCAAGGACAAAGAAAAACGTGGGGCCATACTGGCGCCCATTCACGACCTCGACCGGCCCGCCCTGCATCTGATGCATCCGCAGCGGAGCGGCTTCTTCCTCGATCTGGCCTAAGTTCGGCTCGGCGAGGGGATGCCGAACGCCGGAAAACATGAAGTGCGCCGCCGAGTAGAGCACGCCGCACGCGACGACCGCGACCGAGATCCGTTTCCTCCAGCCGTTTGACCCCTTCATCGGATACGCCCCTTCAACGCTTCGTACAAACATGAAATATCGCGAACCAGCCGTTGATGATCGAACCTGCTTAAGACATGCATCCGGCCCGCTTCTCCCAGCCTTTGGCGCAGCGCCGCATCTTGGGCCAGGGTTTGAAGGCCGGCAGCCAACCCCTGAACATCTCCCGGCTGAACCAAAATCCCTCGCGGAGCAATCCGGAAGCGCCCGACCGGGAGAGCCCCCGGGGGCACATCGTGGGGATCATCGAGCAGATCTCTAACACCGCCCACATCGGTGGCGATCACCGGGCGGCCGGCGGCCATGGCCTCGATCAACGCCACCGGCGTGCCTTCGTTCCACGAGGTCAGGCAGGTGACGTCCAATCCTTCGTAGACGGCAGGCACATCATGCCGCCAGCCGGTGAATTGCACCTTGCCCTGCAACTTCAGGTGCTCAGCTTGATGCTCCAGCGTCCGCCGCAGAGGTCCGTCCCCCACCATGATCCCGAGGACTGGACATCCCTCCCGCATCAGCTGCTGCAAGGCCTGGAGAAATAAGCCGGGATTCTTGATGGGGACGAGGCGGCCGACGATCCCGCACCGCAGCGGCGAGGAGCCGTTCGGCATGGGGAGTTGAGCCAACGAAGCAAGGTCGAGACCCAGAGGGATCACCCGCCATTGCGCTGGGCGGCCAATCCCCTTTTCCAGCAGCTCCTGTTGAATCGTCCGGCTTACGGCGATGAGACAGTCTGTCCGTCGAGCTAACCATCGTTCTATTGTAACAAAGAGGCGGGAAAGCCACGCGGAAAAATACCCCTCCAAGACATGGCCATGGAACGTATGGAGGACGACGGCTCGCGCGGCCGGAACCCGCCCGGGGCCGATACGGTTGTACAAGTGCGCGGCCAGCCGGCCCAACATCCCCGCCTTCGCCATATGCGTGTGGATGATCTGCGGACGCTCCCGCCAAAAAATGCGGAGAAGCGCAATCAACGTCACGACATCCGCCCAGGGACGAATGGGCCGGCGCAGCGTCCGCAGCCGAACAATCCTCGTCCGAGATCCCTGCAGCGATGCAGTCATATCCCCTTCGTCCCAATCCGGCGTTCCCACCACGAGGCACGTTGAAAAGCGCGCCGGGTCGAGCTGCGTGGACAGGAGCACGGCGTGAATCGACGGCCCGCCGATATTCAGGCGGGTGATGATTCTGATAATTCGAATGGGGGCTGTGCTCATGGGCTGAGATGCACTCGCCGTGGGTCAGCGCGCCATCGGGGCGGTTTCCGCGTCATTCGCCGACGCATGACGAAGGGCCTCAAGGCCTGCATTGATCCCCCTGAACTCACCGATCCCGAGAGCGCGGAGCTTCTGGCAGTCGAGCTGAATCCGCAAGGGGCGGAGGGCAGCCTGCCCCATCTGGCTAGTGGGAGCAGGCGCCACGAGCCTGGCATCCAAATCAAAGGAAGCGCAGATACGGCGCGCCAACGAAGCGCGATCAAGAAAATCCGGACCCGTCGCATGGAAGGTGCCGCTCTGGCCGCGTTCGACTAGGAATCGCGTCGCCGCAGCGAGATCTTCGGTGTAGGTGGGGCTTCCCCATTGATCAGCCGGAACCACAACACGCTGCCCCGCCCGCAGCTGCTCCACCAGCCGGAGAATGAAATTCCGTTTCGCCTCATCCGGCCCATAGAGCCAGGCCGTCCGGAGAATGAGGTGGTGCGTTGGGAGGAGCGTTCGAATCGCGGCCTCCCCCTGTGCCTTGCTCTGCGAGTAGACATTCATGGGGCATGCGGGATCGGATTCGATATAGCGCTCTTTCGTGCCGTCAAAGACGGTGTCGGTGGAATAATACACGACGGTGCATCCGTGGGCCTGGGCATACGCTGCAATGGCCCGGGGCCCCTCCATATTGACAGCAAAGCACTCCGCATGATCCGTCTCCGCTCGATCGACGTTACAAAAGGCGCCCGCGATGAAAATCCGCGCCGGCTTCAGCGCCTGGATCGTCGCGATCATCTCGGCCGGCTTGCCCAAATCGATGCACACTTGATCGGTGCGCGGCAGCCGGTGGACACCCTCGATCACTTCATGCGTATCTCGCAACACCGCACAGAGCGCTCGCCCCAACTGTCCCGAAGCGCCAATCACAAGACCCCGGGGGTTCATCCGCTGTTACACGATCTTCGGCTGCGGGATCGGAATCACAAACCGGCCGCCGCGCGCCGCAAACGGTTGCATTTGGGCGATAATTTCATGCTTGAAATTCCACGCAAGAATAAGGATGTGGGAGATTGTCGCATCCTTCCATCCATCGGCGTTGACGACCGGGATGTGGGTCCCCGGCATATAGAGCCCTCGCTTGTGGGGGTTCCGGTCAAGGATGTAGTGCAGTCGGGGCGCCGCGCTGGGACAAAAATTGAGCAGCGTGTTGGCTTTGGCGGCCGCCCCATATCCGGCAAGGCGGGCGCCCGACCGGCTCAGCCGGTCAATGCGCGACTCAAAATTCTGTTTCCACTGCGTCACCCGTGCGGCGAACCGCCTGAGGGTTAACCGGCGGGTCAGGCTGTGCTGCCGTTCTTGTCGCCGCAGGCGTTCGACACGGGCAGTCGTCCGGTGATGCATGCCTGCCCGCTGAATCGAGAAGAGAACGGAACCCCCATGCAGCGCGACTGGCTCAACATCCACAAGCTGAAAGCCGCGCTGCTCACAGAGCATGCGCATCGGCTCCACGGACAAGTAGGAGAGATGTTCGTGGTAAATCGTATCGAACTCCAATCGGGCAATCAAATGTCCGAGGTAGGGCACCTCGATTAACAGCACGCCATCGGCAGTCAGAAGGCTGGAGACCCCGTCGAAGAAGCCATGAAGATCATCAATATGGGCGAAGACGTGGCGACCCAAAATCACATCGGCCGGCCCCTCCTTCGCGGCCAATCGCTTCGCGGTGTCAGCCGAGAAAAAATCATTCACGGTTGGCACGCCGGCGGCTCTGGCCATCGCCGCAATATTTCCGGCCGGCTCGACCCCCACCACCCGCACCCCGCGCCGCTGGAATTCCCGCAACACGAGCCCATCGTTGCTCCCAAGCTCCACCACCAGATGCTCAGGACCTAAGTGATGATGCGCCATCATCCGAGCCGCAAGGCCGGCCGCGTACCGGCGCACGGCTTCGGAGGTGGAGGAGACGTACAAGTAATGGCGGTAGAGCTGTTCGGCGGGCACCACATAGGTGAGCTGAACCAATCCGCAGGCAGGACAGGCGGTCACGGCGAGGGGATACGAACGCTCCCGGGCAAACTCGTCCGTCGAAGAAAGGAACGCGTTGGCTAATGGCATCGTGCCAAGATCGAGGAAGGGCTCGGGAAGCGAGGTGCGGCACATCCGACACCGGGTATGCATTGATTTGCGCGACACTCCGCTGCGCGGGGTGCCGGCTGCCGCTGCCGGGTTGCGACGGGTATTCACGAACGCCGAGGGGGTCATAGGCTGAAAACCGTTTTACGTTGGCCGCGGCTCGTTGCCCGCATCTCTTCTTGCCCGGACCAGAATAATTTGGCCCTCCCCACAGAAGCTTTCCAGGGTGGAAACGATGCACGCAGCAGGCAAGAGCAGCGCGGCAAGGGCTGCATGCAGCAATTGAACCGCGAGGACTCGCGGCTGCTTCGAGAGCCCCTCACGGATGATGCCGAAGACGACATTCCGCGGCCCGGGAAGGAAATTGAGCCACGATTGCACGCACCCGATGGGCGCATGCTCCCAGCTGTAGTGGTGCATCCGCTCGATAGCAAACCCCTGACGGCCGAGCAGGCAGAGCAACCCGCGCTTGGTAAAATTCCAGTAGTGGTGCTCCGGGTCGTGATGCAGCCACCGTTTTCCGCAGAGCCTCGCCGTCAAGCTTCCGGCGTTGGGCACTTCGACCCAAAAGACACCCCCCGGCCGCAGCATCCGCCTGACCTGGGCGAGATACGCCTCGGGAGACGGGAGGTGTTCCAACACATGGATCATGAGTATGACATCGAAGGTGTCGCGCGCAAATGGGGCATCGGCCAACTCGCCGACATAGACGTTGATCCCAAAATGCCTTCGGGCAAACTCCGCAGCGGGCCTGGACAGCTGCGTGCCCTCGACCGCCCACCCGGCTTGCTTCAAGACGGCCAAGAGTTCGCCCCGCTCGCAACCCACATCACAGACGCGCGAGTTGGCGGGAGCACTGCGTAAAATACGTTTGGCTCGCTGGCGGCGAATCATCCGCCACAGAGGATGAAAGATCCCTGAAAGGCGCTGGGCCGAATCATCCGAGTGGTAGCGATCGTAGAGTTCGATGGATGGCGGCCGCTTGAGATCAATTCGGTAACATCCGCATTCACGACATCGAAACAACTGAAACCGATGATCGTCAGGAGCCACCTCGCTCCAGTGGGCCTGATGACACACCACACATATGAAGGTGCCCACGCTAGAAGGAAGTGCTTCAAGGTCAACAGCATTGGAAGTCATCACGATCCGCCCTCACACAAGGTGTGGATGCTTGTCTTTCTCAAATCGCTACAACGATTCAGCGGTCCAACCAGCTTGAACGAAGAGAGAGTTCGCGTCGGCTTCTACTCCTTCAGCGGTTTTCAACGGTGGTAACTTCGCCGATCCAAATGGTCGTTTTTTCCATGGTGGGCGCCTGCAGGCCGCTAGAAACGTCCTTACGCTGTACGCAAACAGTCCTGGCAAGTTCACTGATGAACTCTCAGCGTCATACCGAACAGGAATGGGCACCTCGCCCACACGAAAACCTTTCATCACGCAGTCCATGAGGATGTCGCTCGCAAACGCGTGCGTATCCGGATATGTCTCCAAAGGCAGCTGTGCCAGCACCTCGGCCCGTAACGCCTTCAGCCCGGAATGCCACTCTCCCAGCGTGATCCCGAACCACAGGTTTTCAAAGATGGTGATACAGCGGTTGCCCAGATACCGATACCAGTGCATCCCGCCCGCCAAGGCTTCATCACGGCTCCGGATGCGGTTGCCCTGCATGACGTCAAAGTAGTCCCGCCGGATATATTCCACCAGAATATCGACCAGCCCGGGATCATATTGGAAATCCGGATGCAGCTCCACGACCACATCGGCTCCGTGGGCGATCGCGTGCCGGAAGAGCCGCTTCAGATTCCCCCCATAACCGTAGTTCTTTTCATGGCGGATCACCTCTATGCCCAAGCGCGTGGCCAGCTCGGACGTTCCATCCGTGCTCTGATTATCCCCCAAGAGCACGTGCTTCCGCAGACTCGCCGGCAATGCGTGGTAGGTCTTCTCAAGCGTCCGCGCCACGTTAAAGGCCGGCATCACCACAACGACCTTCATTCCGCCTCCTCCTCGTGTAGCATCATGCTCGTGGCGCTCAACGATGCTTCAGGCTCCAGTCATACGGGATGTGGTTCGCCATCGGATCCAGCCGTTCGATCTCGGCCGGATCATGCGGGATGGTCGCGCAATTCGCCACAATCGCAAGCGCGGCCCCGATGCCTTTGAATCCGTTCCAGATCATGGGGGGAATTTTAACCAAGCAATAACAGGCCTCTCCCACAAAGATCTCTTCTAATTGGTGACAGGAGGGAGAATTCGGGCGATCGTCGTAGAGTACCAGCTTAATCATCCCCACCACCACGGCATAGTTGATCGTCATGCGCGTGTGCCGGTGCCATCCTTTCACCACCCCTGGATAGACCATCGAAAAATAAATCTCTCCGAACTGCTCAAAATGAGGATCGCTCGATTTCAGCATGTGCATCACCCGACCGCGCTCATCGGGAATCTGCCGCAGAGGATGCACGAGGACGCCGTCAATCATCGCGTTTCGTGAGGAAAAATTCCCGATACCACTGGATCGTGCGGCGCAGCCCTTCCTGGAGATCGAATTGCGATGTCCAACCCAATCGCTGCCTGGCTTTGAGCGCATCCAGATACTGGTGGGCGATTTCATTGGGGGACTGGTTTTGGATCATCGGCTGCACCCCTTCCCGCCCCATCAGCGCGAGAATCTGGCGGACGATCTCCAGCACGCTCACCGGGCGCTCGCTGCTGAAATTAAAGGCTTCGCCGCGCAGGGAACCGTCTGCAGCGAGCCGTTCAGCCAGCTGGAGGTAGGCCATGGCGCCGTCTTCGACGTAGAAGTAGTCCCGGACTAGGGAGCCGTCGCTGCGAATGATCGGACGCTCATCTCGAAGCACGGAGCGGATCGTCCCCGGAACGATGCGATTCCAGTTGAGGTCCCCCCCCCCATACAGGTTTCCGCAGCGCGCAATGACCACCGGCAGTTTGTAGGTCCGCCCGTAGGCCTGGGCCAAGAGATCCGCACACGATTTGCTGACGTCATACGGATGCTGGCCCTTGAGCGGGGCGTCTTCGCGATACGGAAGGTCCTTGTGCGCTCCGTACGCCTTATCCGATGACGCGATGATCACCTGTTCGACCGAGGGCGACCGCCGACAGGCCTCAAGAACGACCCAGGTACCTCGAACGTTACTCTCGAAGGTGGAAACGGGGTTGCGGTTGGCAATGGTCACAATCGTCTGGGCAGCCAGATGGAAGATGGTCTTGATTTCGTACTCGCCCAGAACGCGTTCAAGAAGTTCTTGATCGCACACATCGCCACGTACAACACGGATCTGCTCGATCATTCCTGAGCGGCATAATTCCGACTGGGGCACCCAGTCGCGAATAAGAGCGACCACCTCTGCTTCCGCAGCCCGCAAGGCTTGGCTCAACCAGCTGCCTTGCAGGCCCGTCGCTCCTGTGACCAACACCGGGCGATCGCGCCAGAATGCGGAGTCTCTCGTGCGTGCAGCCGCCGCTAGAGTTTCCATGGAGCCGTCCCTGTCGCCCAGAGTTCGTTCAGCAACTTGAATTCCCGATAGGTGTCCATCGGCTGCCAGAATCCCGTATGGGGATACACCATCAGCTCCTTCGCCTGGACCAACCGCTGGAGCGGTTCCTGCTCCAGAACCAAGTCGTCGCGGTTCTCCAAGAAGCGCTCCAGAAACGCCCGTTGAAACACAAAGAATCCCCCGTTGATCAATCCCCCTGTGGCCTGGGGTTTCTCGTTGAACTGGACGGCCAGCCCCGAGGGATCCGCTTCCAATTCGCCGAAACGGCCGGAGGGGCGGACGCCAGTCACGGTGCCGATCTTCCCATGTGCACGGTGGAAGGCCAAGAGCGCCCGGATATCGAGATCGCTTAAGCCGTCGCCATACGTCAAACAGAACGTATCGCTCTGCAGGTACCGGCCGGCCCGCGCCACACGAGCCCCCGTCTTTGCGGTTTCACCGGTTTCGACGAGTGTCACACGCCAGTCCTCGTCGGCGTTATCCGTATGATGCTGGATCGCGTGCGGTGTGCCCAATTGAACGGTCAGGTCGGAACTATACGTCCTGTAGTTGATAAAATAGTCCTTGATGATGTGCCCCTTGTACCCGAGACAGAGGATGAAATCCTTCAGCCCGTAGGAGGCGTACCGTTTCATGATATGCCAGAGAATGGGGCGGTTCCCGATGTAGAGCATGGGCTTCGGCCGCAATTCGGTCTCTTCTTTCAAGCGGCTGCCTTCGCCACCGCAAAGGATCATCACAGGAATCCGCATTGCATCTGTTCCCATTAGGCGCGCACTCCGATCATCGTCCTCCTAGATCTCATGAACACCGAGGAGACGACGAAATTCCTGCCACATCCGCGGCCAGGGCTTCTGAGCTTCCATGCGGGAAAATGTCGCCTGCAAATCGCGCAGATTGAGAAGGTATCGCTCATAGGGCACTCCATCCACCACAACCTGATGCGCAACTCGAGCAATCCACTCAGGATGATTGGCTAACTCGTCTATGTCAGCGAGCTGACCGCGCTCGTCTGTAAAGTAGAGCCGGCGCACCACATCAAACAGGAGCGTTTTTTTCTGGCATCGAACCACCGCCACATCCACAAGAGGGGTTGCTCCAGGGCTGTTCAGCTTGGCCAATGTCGCAGGAAATCCGGCGTAGTTTGCCAACAGCGCAAAGGCCTCCGTCCGTTGATCCTTTGCTCCGTAGCCGCGGATGAGAATATGCAGCGGGTGATCGTCCACCACAGGAAAACCACTCGGGGTAGGATGGATATTCCGAGTCACCCACAAAAAGATCTTCAAGAGCTTCTGTTCGTCATTCTTTGCCGCTCCTTGGGCTACCTCCGCCGCGAAGCGGCGGGTCTGCAGATCTCGACTCAGGAAGTTGATGGCTTTTTCATAGAGCGGAACCGATCTGGTGAACTCCTGGTAATCCACCCCGATCCGGGTGGTCACGGGCCACCGTGCGAGCACGATGAGTCCTGCCCCGCACAACGCCGGCACGATCCAGCGGATGCGCTTGTCACGCGTTTTCATGCGTTCGGTTCCATCTTCAATATGTTTGCGTCGCCTTCATGTGTCATTTCTGTTTGCACAGTACGTCGCGCCGGTCCGGCTGCAAGCTGACCGAACTCCACTTGCTGCCCAGCGATGGGATCCAACCCGCTTGGGAGCAATCGTGAAACCGGTTTCTGAGTCACCCGTTGGAGGACCTCGAGATAGAGGGGTATTTGCCGATGCAGGGAGAACCGTTCCTCGACGGTCTTTCGCCCTGCGGCGCCCAACCGCCGGCGTAACGCTGGATCTTCCAAGAGCTGCCCGAGCTTTTGAACCCACTCATCTTCGGAGCCCGCCAGAAAACCGTTCACGCCGTCCTCAATGATTTCGCAGTTTCTGCCGACGCGTGACACCACGCACGGAACCCCCACCGCCATATATTGCACGGTTTTGAACCCCGTCTTGCCAAGGACCCAGGGATCGTTCGGCAAGGGATAGACGCCCACGTCGAGGTCCTGGAAATGCAGTACGTCCTTTGCGAGCGTCCATGGTTCCTGGATTACGTCTACCCCGGAGACTTGAAACGGCTCGCTCGCACCGACCACCTTCAGGGCAAAGGCATGGCGATCCGCAACGCGGCGCAGGACCTGTTTCAGGCTGTGGAGATACGGTGTCGTGCTGTGGCTCCCGATCCACCCTATCACTGGCTTCTGCCGGTGACGCGTTGGCACAGGCACAAATGTGTGCGTATCCACCGAAGTGGGGATGACGTAGACGTTCGGATTGAACTGCCTGACGTAGTCTCGGAGGTAGTCGTTGCATGTAATCACGCAGCGGCTCCACCGAAGGATCGCGGGAAGTTTCTGCGAGGCGCGCAGCCAGTTCACCGCTCGATTCGTCCCGCTGCGCTGGGGAAGAAAAATGGCGTCGTCCAAATCAAACACGACCGGGATGTGCCGCAGAGACAACAGCCATTCGATCAGCGGAGGGCCCAATGGAAACGCCTCGAGATGAACGAAGACGGCGTCGTATCGCCCGCTGCGGAGAACGTCTCGCAGTCGCCTCAGCGTGCTTACCAGGAAATAGCCGAGCTTCTTTCCCCAGCGACCCTTCTGGTAGATGATCCGATAGAATCCCGACGAAAGAAACGAACTGACCGTACAGGAAATACCCTGCGCCTCTAGGTGCGGGATGTACTGCAGCACCCGATAGCGGCTGCTGGCGCCTTCGATGGGATGGGGAACTAGGAAGAGGACGCGCACGCGTTCACCTGTTGTTGATACTGGTGCACATACTTTCGTAGCGCCTCTTCCCAGGTTGGCATCAGATCCATCCCATGCGTCTGTAAGCGCTCATTCTGCATAGCTTCTGATGCTGCTCGTGGTGCGGGCAGAGGAAACGCCTCGGAGGTTATTGGAGTAATAGTCACATCCTTGCGTCCTAGATACTCCACGAGCTTACAGGCAAATTCATATCGGGAGCAGACGCCGTGGTTCGTCATATGAAATACCCCAGTGTGGCGGGTTTCAATCAGGGCTGCTATCCCCCTTGAAAGATCTTCAGTAAAGGTGGGGCTGCCAATCTTATCCGTCACAACCGATAGCGTACGACGATCCTCCAGTAGGCGGAGGATCTTGCCTGCAAACTTCTTATCACGCTCCACACCACCCACCATCCATCCCGCCCGGACAATGAGATGGTTGCGGAGCTGCTGAACGGCAAATTCCCCAGCGAGCTTCGTTCGCCCGTACACGTTCACTGGATTGGGCCTGTCAGAT
>Ga0209515_10010253_pt1 | contig 10467 bp, 9 predicted proteins | sample Subgroupgradi54m_FD_187454 | JGI IMG/M metagenome (GOLD analysis project Ga0209515, IMG submission 187454) | Subsurface groundwater microbial communities from S. Glens Falls, New York, USA - GMW60B uncontaminated upgradient, 5.4 m (SPAdes)... ...
TCACTTCAACCTGGCACTGGACAGGTTTTGCAGAGCCGTCAGTTGCTGGCTCAGGAAATTGCTGGTTTGCGACATACGCGAGACGCTGGAATCGAGCGCGGTAAATTGGGCGCGATATCGTTTTTCCAGGTTGACCAGACGCCGTTCCATTTCTTCCTGGCGCTGGTCGATGGTTTTGATGCTGGCGTTCAAGCCTTCTTCCTTGGCGCCGAAGAGACCTTTGGTCTTGGTGTAGTTGTCCACTGTGGTGGTCATCAACGAACCGTAGCCACGGCTGAAATTGATGTCGCCGAACGAGCCGGTGGTGGTGGCGGTGATCTTGACCGACAGGCCGTTGCTGCTGGTGAGGAATTGACCCAGACCGGTGGCGGAGGTGCTGCCGATACTGCCGGCGACATTGACGCCGCTGGTGGCGGTGGGGGAGGCCCCCAGCAGGTTGGTCGCGCCGTTGCCGGATGCGCTGGCGGCGGTGCTGGTGCTGCCATAGGTTTGCGAATAAATCGTGATGCGATTGCTCGACGCGCTGGTAGTGACGGTCTTGCCGGCCGCCGACAGCGTGGTGTTGCCGTTCAGACGCGCCTGTACTTCGGCGGCCAGCGCAGCAGTGGTGGCATAAGTGCCGGCGCTCAGGGTGACGGTGGCGGAGGTGCCGTCGATCACGACGGTGAACGTATCGTTGTTGCCGGCGGTGATGGTCAGACCGGCATCGGCGCTGGCCACCAGAGAGCCGCGCGTGGCTGCGACGGTGGTGGTGATGGCGTAGGTGCCGGCGGGCGTGTCGTTGGTGGAACTGGAAAACGTCACGCGCGTGTCGGTGGTCTGGCCGACCCGGGTGAACAAGGCGCCGACCGGCGTCGCCCCGGCGGCCAGGGCGGTCTGGAATTTGGCGGTGTTAAAGGCCAGCGTGCCGTCCTTCTGAAAGGTGATGCCGACGCTGGACAGATTGGTGTAGCTGCCGGACAGGCCGGACAGTCTCTGGTTCAGGGTGCCGCGAATGCCTGCCAGGATGCTGCGCGTGGTGCCGTCACCGTTGAGCAGCCCGGCTTTTTTGGTTTTCGCGTCATAGGAAGTGAGCGTGCTGATCTGTGTGACCAGCACGTTGTAGGCTTTGACAAAGGAATCGACGGTGGACTGCGCGCTGCTGGTGTCCTGGGATGCGGTGATCGCGGTAGTGACACCGGTGGCGGTGGTCTTGAGCAAGTTGATGGTCAGCCCATCCACCGAATTGGTCAGTGTATTGCTGTTGCTGGTGATACTGACACCGTCGATCTTGACCGAGGCGCTGGCGGCGGCGGTGGCTTGCGTCAGGTTTTTACCCGAGCCGACGGCAGCGACAGGATCAAAAGCCAACTGGGACAAACCGGAGGTATTGGTATCGGTGCCGTCGTCATCGTGGGTGGTAATGCGCAGACTGTTGGCGGTGCCGCCATCGACTGAACTGATCGCCAGCCGCACCCCGGAGCCATCGTTGATCAGATTGGCGCGCACGCCGATGTTGGCGCTGTTGATCGCATCGCGGATGCTGCCGACGGTGGTCTGGCTGCTGCTGATGGTGATGGTCTTGATGGCCTTGTCGGCATTGGCGGTGAAGGTGTTTGCGCCGCTGCTATAGGTGCCGAAGGAAAATGTCATGGTGCCGCTGCCGACCACTGTGTTGGCGTCGGTAAACGCGTCGGAGCGCAAACCGTGCGAGGCGGCCAGACTGATGACTTCCAGGTTGTAGGTACCGGATACTGCGCTTGAACTGGCGCTCACGCTGGCGACGGTGGTGTCGGCCACGCTCGCCTTCATGGCGGTGAATTTGGAAATATTGTCGAGCGCCTTGACGGCGTCCTGGAACGACAGCACGCTCGATTTGAGCGAGCCGAGTGCGCTCAACTTGGTCTGAATGCCGGTTTCGCGGGCTTGCAATAACGCCAGCGGCTGGCGTTCGACGCTCATCAGTTTGTCGATGATGCCATTGACATCCAGACCCGACCCGACTCCTGCCGATGAAATCGACGCCATACCCAACCCCGTTCAACCGTAAAAACACCCACAGCCCGTCGAGTGACAGGCTTTCAGGCTTTCTGTTCCAGCATCACACCCTTGAGTTTTCCCAAAGCGCGGCTGATGGCCAGCATTTCCTCGGAAGGAATCTGTCTGACTACTTTATCGGTTTCGGTATCGATAACTTTAACAATGGTGCGGCCACTGTTATCGTCAATCGAAAATTGCAAGTTGCGCGCGATCGGGGTCAGGAACTTGTTGGCGGCATCGACAGCCGCCTGCAAGTCCGCCTTGTTGACGGCGGCAGGGGGCGGAGTGGCGGCCTCGGGGGCCGACGCGTCGCCGGGGTTGCGCGTCGCCGGCAGAAGCTTGGCGGGCGGCGCAACGTAGGTTCTATCAACTACTGGTGCGAAATTCATGGCGCACCTCCTGTCATTCAATTTCAGTGACTACACAAAAACCATCTGACGATCCCATCCATTTGGTTTTCTTCGCTTTCCTTCAATATCGGCAGCCCGGGTGGATAAGTTGAGGCTTACCCACCCGTTGTTTCTTAACCGCGCAGCAAGGTCAGGACATTGTTCGGGATGGCATTGGCTTGCGCCAGCATCGCCGTACCGGCCTGCTGCAGAATCTGGGCGCGGGTGAGCGCCGAGGTTTCTGCCGCGAAGTCGGCATCCAGAATCCGGCTGCGTGCGGCAGACAGGTTCTCGGAAGTTGACATCAAGGTCGTGACAGTGGACGAGAATCGGCTTTGCAAGGCACCCAGATTGGCGCGCGAGGTATTGACCGTCGCCAGCGCCGCGTCAATCGTCGTGATCGCCGCCGTCGCCCCGGACGCAGTGGTCAGATCGAGCGACGAGACCCCGGCCCCCGCCGTGGCGGTGGCAGCGGTATAGGCAGCCGTCAAACCGGAAGCTGTTGTACCGGTACCAGTACCGTCCGCAAGGGTGATGCCGGCACTGCTGGTGGAGGTCAGCGTGATGGTGGACAGTGTGGTGGCCGTCGTCGAAGCCGCAACGCTCAGGCCGGTGTTGACGGAAAGCGCGGCGGCGGAAGTCGTGACCGTGACGTTGCGCCCGTCGGCAGCGGACAGACTTACCGCGCCGGTGGTGGTGCTGGCGCTTGCGGTCACACCGGTTTGCGAGGACTTGGCGTTGACTGCTGCGGCAATCGCGCTACCGCGTGTCGCGGCGTCAGTGCTGGCGGCGATAACACCAATATCGACGCCGTTGATCAGAACCGCGCTGGCTGCCAGTGCGGTGGTAAAGCCGGTGATCGTGGTGGTGCTGGCAACGCTGGTGGCGTTTGCGGTAGCCGTCACATTGGTGCTGCCGCTGACCGCGTTGATCGCTGCGGCTTTGGCGATGGCACTGCCGGTGCTGCTGGCAAAGGACACCCCGTCGGAGCTGGAGGCGCCAACGGTATAGTTGTTGATCGACAGCATGCCAGCCGTCAGTGCTGTCGCCAGGACCGCTGAACTGGTGACCGCAGTCGAGTAGCTGGAGCCGGAACCCACCCCCAGTGCCGCCGAACGGGCGCTGCTGATGGAGGTGACCGAGACCGTCTGGCTGGCGTTGGCGCCGACCTGGAAGGCCTGGCTGGAGAAGGTGCCGTCCAGCAGGCTCACCCCGTTGAACTGGGTGGTGGTGGCGACGCGGTCGATCTCGGCAATCAGGGCGCTGGATTCGAGGTTCAGTGCGGCGCGGTCGGTCGAGCTGTTTGAAGCGTTCACCGATTGCACCGCCAGTTCGCGGATGCGTTGCAGGTTATCGGTCACGGTTTGCAATGCGCCTTCAGCGGTTTGCGTCAGCGAGATCGCGTCATTGGCGTTGCGAGCGGCCTGATTCAAGCCGCGTACCTGGGCGGTAAAGCGGGTCGAAATGGCCAGCCCGGCGGCATCGTCCTTGGCGCTGTTGATGCGCAAACCGGAAGACAGGCGGCCCAACGCGGTGCTCAGCGTATTGCTGGTGCCGGCCAGATTTCGCTGCGCGGTCAGCGAGGGAATGTTGCTGTTGACTACTGAAGACATGATGAAATTCCTTTCCTAAAGTGGGAAGCCATGCCGGCAGTAGTCTGACTACTTTGGCTGGCGTACTTTGGTTTCACCACACGGATGTAAACCGCCGTTAGCAAGAATTACGGCGATGTCAAGAGGAACTTTAGGGGAGGAGGGAAGAATTTCCCTGTTTATATTCTAGTGGCCGGTTCGGCTGGCCATCTTTTGAATAGCGGGGGGAAATGTGTTCTATTCGGTTGGTGGTTGGTGGTTGGCGGTTGCGGTCGGCAGTCGGCGGTTGAATCCGGCACCGTGCTGTCGTGCCGCCGACTGCAACTTATTCCGGCAAAACAAAATAGACCGTCGTGCCCTCATTTACGACGCTTTCCGCCCAAACTCGACCCCCGTGGCGCGAAATAATGCGCTGGACGGTGGCCAGGCCGATGCCGGTGCCTTCGAATTCGTTGACGCCGTGCAGGCGCTGAAACGGTTTGAACAGTTTGTCGGCGTAGGTCATGTCGAAACCGGCGCCGTTATCCATCACAAAGAAAGGCTGGTCGGGCAGGCTCATGGCACGGCCGACACTAATATGAACATGGTTGCGTTGCCAGGAAAATTTCCAGGCATTGCCCAGCAGGTTATCCAGCACCACCCGCAGCAGCCCAGCATCGCCGACCGCCGTCAACCCGGGCGTAATGTCGATGGTGGCGGGGCGCGGGGTGGCCTGGCTGACAATCTGATCCATCACCTCGGTGGCTAGTGCCGACAGGTTGAACGTGCGCTTGTGCATTTCACGCAGCGACATGTGCGACAGACTGAGCAGATTGTCGATCAGTAGATTCATGCGCGCGGCGGCTTCGGTGACCTTGTTCAGATAACCGCGTGCGTCCAGGCTCAGTTGTTTGCCAAACTCTTCCAGCAGAATGCGCGTGAAGCCGTCAATCGCGCGTAGCGGTGCGCGCAGATCGTGCGACACCGAATAGGAAAACGATTCCAGATCGGCGTTGGCCGATTGCAATTCAGCCGTGCGCTGCGCAACCCGCTGTTCCAATTGATCGCGCGCTTGTTCAATCAGCGCCAGATACTGTTTGTGTTCGGTGATGTCATGCGCATAACCGACGATGCCGATCAACTCGCCGTCGGCCCCCAGCGTTGGCACCCGCACGATCTCGGCCCAGCGCCGGGTGCCATCGCGTTCGCAGGCTTCCTCGGTTTTGAGCGGGCGGTGGGTGCGTATGACTTCTTCATCGCTTTCCAGATAAAGCCTGGCGCGTTCGGGTGGCCAGAGCTCAGTTGTGGTTTTGCCGACCGGATCCGTGGCGGGATCGAGCGGACCGGTTTCGCCAAACAACCGGTTGGCCATCTGAATCCGGTCTTCCTTGTCCTTGAACCAGATATAGCAAGGCAAGGTATCGAATACCGTGCGCAGAATGCTTTCGTTGCGGCGCAGGGCCGTGATCGCCTGATCGCGTTCGGCGGCATGACGCGCATCGCGCAGCAACAGCGTGAGATAGGCCACCACATCGGCCAGCACTTCCCGATCTTCGACGCTGAAGACGTGCCCGGCGGGCGCATTGAGCGAAATCAGGCCGGTCAACCCCGCTTCACAGGCAAACGCATGGCCGCACAAGGCGGCGCTGCGATGCCGTTCGGCGCAGCGGCGCAGGGCGGCATGAATGGAATCCAGGGGTTGCGCATAGACATCGGCGATCTCGATCACCGGATAACGGAACAGTTGTTCAGACAACACATCCTGCGTCAGCACTTCAAGGGGGGCTCCCGCTGGCAGCCGCATACTGACATCGGCAGCCGGGCTGACTGCAAAAAACATCAGATCCACCTTGCAGTCAGCATAAAACCCGCGCAGCAACTCCAGCACCTGCGCCAGAATCTCATCCGGCCTCTGTCCCGCCCAGCTTTGGGTAGCGAGGCAGTTGAGCAATTGCAAACGTTGATGGTGGTGCGCGGCCGGCAGCACTGGGGCCGTCGCGGCGGTCGCTTCAGCTGCGACTGGCGTGACTGCCAGCGGGATCGGTGCAGCCAGTGCCGTAGGTGAAGCCCCAGCCGCAGCGCCGTCCGCACCCGGCAACTGCGCAACTTGAGCGCGCAACCAGGCGATCAGCTGCGCATCCTGTTTTGGCTGGGTGATGTCTTCGATCAGGCTGGCCACCTGCGCGATCGCGCCATTGGCCTGGCGAATCGGATAGGCACGGTCGCGCAGCCAGCGCACCGTGCCGTTTTTCAGCGTCAAGCGATATTCGACATCATGGCAGCCACTGATACGGGAACGCTGCAACGCCTGCTCGACCACTGCACGGTCTTCCGGCGCCACCGCAGTGAGCCAGGCGGCTGGGTTTTGATACAGATCGGCAATCCTGCTATCCCACACCGACGCATAGCTGGGACTGATATAGAAGAAACGCGAACGATCCGGCGTGCTCAGAAAAAAGACATCGCGCAGATGCTCCGCCAATTGGCGGAAGCGTTCCTCGCTTTGGCGTAGCGGCTCGGATTCTGCCGGTACCGACGGACGCCCGGCCTCCAGGGTCTGGATGCGACGCTTCAAATAATCGATGTGTTCGATCAGTGCTTCAAATGTCTGTGGTGGAGGTGTGTTACGGGGCATACGGCTCATCTATCCAGGGGCCTTCTGTGGGCGGTCTTGCGTCGTTAAGCCCCATTTTACATGGGTGTTTTTACCTACATTTAACAATTGAAGAGCGGTGACGAGTGCGCGATCTACTCCCCTCCCCCCTCGCGGGGGAGGGGAGTAGATCGCGCCTTTGTCACCTGTCGCCGCCCTGTAAGGCAAATTCCTACAAAACCCAAGGCCGTAAATCGCACAGCAAGATTAGCGTAGTTCCGCTTATTGCGGCCTTAATTCCTGTCGATAATTCGTTCCACTGGATTCGCGCCCAGAACGAACAAACCAACATTACATCGAACGGAGTGCAGCATGAAAACACAGAAGCTGATGGACGAAATTCGTGAAGCCAATCTTTCCTATATCTTGCTGGCGCAGCAACTGATTCGTGAGGATCGTGCCGAAGCACTGTTCCGTTTGGGCTTGAGCGAGGAAGTGGCCGATATCATCGACAGTCTGACGACGGCGCAAATTCTGAAAATTTCCGCTTCCAATCTGTTGATGTGCCGTTTCCGTTTTGATGATCAGGTGGTGTGGAATCTGTTGACTCACCATGGTGTCGAGCGTAATGCTTCCGGTATTCATGCCGCAATCCTGATGTCGGGCCGCACTGCGGAGGCCGCATGAAAAAGCCCAAGAGCGTGCTGGGCGAGGCCGACCAGATTCGTCTGGCAACGGATTTGATCAGGCTGGATGCCCGCCTGCAGGTGCTGGAGTCGGAAACCACGCTGAGCCGCGAGCGGCTGTTGAAACTGTACAAGGAGATCAAGGGCAAATCGCCGCCCAAGGGCATGCTGCCTTTCTCGACTGATTGGTTCATGACCTGGCAACCAAATATTCATTCGTCGCTGTTCATGAATATTTATCAGAATCTGATCAAGACGACCGAGATCGATGAGATTGAGGCCATCATTCATGCCTATCGTCTATATCTGGAACAGATTCAGGGTTTGGACATGCCGGAGGTGTTGTCGATTACGCGCGCCTGGCGGCTGGTAAAGTTTTTCGATGCCGGCATGCTGACATCGACGGAGTGCAAGCAGTGTCACGGTCATTTTGTCGTGCACAGTTATGAGTTGGTTGAGAATTATGTCTGTGGCTTGTGCCACATGCCTTCGCGGGCCGGCAAAACCCGCCGCGAAGAGGCGCATCGCGCCGAGCATGAACACCATGCCGCAGCGGTCTAAAAAAATATTTTCACGAAAGGCCTAAAGTTTCTGCATCACTGGTCGTAAATGAAGTTATGTAACGTCTGCCTCTTCATCCCGCATTCGGGTCCCGGCGCTCCTCCTCCCCCTGATCTCTCGTTGCCGGATCAACCCCTGCGGGATTTTTTTTGCCTTTTTTCCCCGGAACAAAAAATTAACCGCCAAGACGCCAGGAGCGCCAAGAGAGATTCTTGTTTTCTTGGCGCCTTGGCGGTTAATACTTTTCGTCCTTCGGCATCACACGATCCTTTGGCCTCTTCCCTGTCTAAATTGTTAAAGATTTCTTCCGGCGTGCCGAAAATTTCCCAGTAGCGAGAGCAGTGAAAATCACAATTCAATAGCGAGATAGCAATGCTGGTCATTGTTGGATATATCGTCGTCGTCGGTTGCGTGTTTGGAGGATATGCCTTGCATGGCGGTCATCTGGCGGCCTTGTGGCAACCGACCGAGGTGTTGACGATTCTGGGTGGCGCGATTGGTGCGTTTGTCGTGAGCAATTCGCCCAAGGTCTCGAAAGCCACGCTGGGTGCTCTGCCCAAGGTGTTGAAGGGGTCGGCGCACAGCAAGGCGCGTTACATGGCGATGATGGCGCTGCTGTTCGAGATCCTCACCAAGATTCGCAAGGAAGGGCTGATGTCGATCGAGCGCGATGTTGAAGAGCCGCACGAAAGCCCGATGTTCAACAAATATCCCGAAGTGTCCGGCGATCACCATCTGATCGAATTCATTACCGATTATCTGCGCCTGATGGTGAGCGGTAACCTCAACCCGATGGAAATCGAAGCCTTGATGGATAGCGAAATTGAAACCCATCATCACGAAGCGGAAGGCCCGTCGCACGCAATGGCCAAACTCGGAGACGGCTTGCCCGCATTCGGGATTGTGGCGGCGGTGATGGGTGTGGTGCATGTGATGGGTTCGGTTGGCAAGCCGCCGGCCGAACTGGGTTTGATGATTTCTGCGGCGTTGGTCGGAACCTTCCTCGGCATTTTGCTGGCCTATGGTTTTGTCACGCCGCTGGCCGGTTTGATGGAGCAGTTTGTGCAGGAAGATACCAAGCAGTTCGAGTGCGTCAAGGTGACCTTGCTGGCGAGCTTGAATGGCTACTCTCCTGCATTGGCGATCGAGTTTGGACGCAAGGTACTGTACTCCACTGAGCGGCCGACCTTCGGTGAACTGGAAACGCATGTGAAGCAGCAAGGGAAGAAGTAGGGCATGACAAATGAAGGATGACAAATGAAAAGGGCGCGCAATTTTCTTTTCATGCCGCAGCGCGGCGTCATGTTGAACAACGCGAAACATCATGCCATGCGCAGCATGGCGTCATGGATTTGAGCAATGGCGCAGAACAAGGACGACAAGCAGATCATCATCCGCCGCATCAAGAAGGTGCAGGGCGGTGGGCATCATGGTGGCGCGTGGAAGATTGCCTATGCCGATTTTGTGACGGCGATGATGGCGTTTTTTTTGCTGATGTGGTTGCTCGGTTCGACCACCAAGGGTGACTTGAAGGGGATTGCCGATTATTTCAACACGCCGCTGAAGGTGGCGATGATGGGTGGCTCCGGTTCGGGCGATAGTTCGAGCGTGCTGCAGGGCGGTGGGACCGATCTGACGCGCAGCGTCGGCCAGGTGCAGAAGGCGGAAAAACCGGATACCCGCAAGACCATCAACCTGCAAGCGGCCAAGGAAGAGTTGGCGAAGAAGGAAGCCGAGAAGCTGGAAGCACTCAAGGGCAAGATTGAAGATCTGATTCAGAACAGCGACAAGCTCAAGCAATTCTCCGAGCAGATTCAGCTCGACTTCACGCCGGAAGGGTTGCGCATCCAGATTGTCGATGAGAAGAACCGGCCGATGTTCGATTCCGGCAAGGCGGTGATGAAATCCTATACCCGTGAAATTCTGCGCGAGATCGCGCTGGCGCTCAACGAGGTGGACAACAAGATCAGCATTTCCGGTCATACCGATGCCGCGCCCTACGCCTCCGGGCAGCGCGGTTACAGCAATTGGGAGCTGTCGGCCGACCGCGCCAATGCAGCGCGCCGCGAAATGCTGTCCGAGGGTTTGGCCGAGGACAAGGTAATGCGCGTGGTCGGGCTGAGTTCGGCGGTGCCGTTCGATGAGGCCGATCCGATGGCGCCGGCCAATCGACGCATTTCCATCATTGTGATGAACAAAAAAACTGAAGAAACCATCAGGAAAGACGGCAAAGTGGTCGATATAGGGGAGGACGTCGGGGCACGTCTTCCACCGGGCGCCGAAGAGAAACATATTGAAGCGGCGGGTGTGCAACCCTTGCCGGTAGTGAAACCATAGCGTGCCGTTGGTGCGGTGCCGGTACGATCAAACAGTATGAAAGAAAGTGGCAAGGAGCGAGTGATGGGTAAAAGTGACAATCAGCTGATCAATATCATCGACGACAAGGCCAAACTGGTTGGCTCGAACAAGATGGAGTTGCTGCTGTTCAATCTGGGCGGCTCGGAAGTGTTTGGTATCAACGTTTTCAAGGTGCGCGAAGTGTGCGAGTGCATGCCGATCACCAAGACCCCCAATATGCCGATGGGTGTGGAAGGCATCATTTCTCTGCGTGGCAGTATCTTGCCGGTGCTGGATCTGGCTGCCTGCCT
>Ga0209515_10010254_pt1 | contig 10467 bp, 8 predicted proteins | sample Subgroupgradi54m_FD_187454 | JGI IMG/M metagenome (GOLD analysis project Ga0209515, IMG submission 187454) | Subsurface groundwater microbial communities from S. Glens Falls, New York, USA - GMW60B uncontaminated upgradient, 5.4 m (SPAdes)... ...
AGTAGCCAGCTGGTTACCGTTAAGTCTAAAGCGCGCACCAAATAGGTGATCATCAAAAGCAGCAACAAGCCTAAGGCGATTTGCGTCGATTTCGTTCCCCGAATAATCACGATAACCCTGTAGAGCAAAAAGCTGGCAATCGCCAAATCAATTAGTGTTTTAAAAATGTCCATTTTGCATCTCAGCTTCTTCCTTGTCTTTCGCGAGAGCTGACCAAACCGTTAATGCTCGACGTGTCGCGGCAACATCGTGAACGCGAAGGTAATCTACTCGCTCCCCGGCGCACCAAAGGGCAACCGCGAGCGATCCTTCCAGGCGATTCTCGGGCGGCAAACCATCCAAAATCGTCCCGATCATCGACTTGCGGGAAGCGCCGATGAGAATGGGCAAACCGAAGGCGTTTTTAAAAACATTAAGGTTCTTTAAAATCGTTAAATTGTGCTCCAATGTTTTACCGAAACCGATACCGGGATCGAGAATCACTCGGTTTCGATTAATTTCGTGATGATCTAGATAGCGCAACCGTTCTTCAAAGAAACTCGAAATATCGCTCACGACATCCTTGTATCGCGGATTATTCTGCATCTCCTTAGGATATCCCTGCATATGCATTAAAACAACCCTGGAATTTGGGAACTCGCCCAAAAGCAAGGTCATACCTTCCGGGTCCGCGCGTAAAGCGGATATATCATTGACAATGGTGGCGCCAGACCATAAAGCTTCGCGGGCAACAACGGATTTGGTGGTATCAATAGAAATTTGCGATTTGCGATTTGCGATTTGCGATTTAAGATATTTAAAAACGGGGCGAAGGCGGGAAAGCTCTTCTTCGGCAGAGATTCGCTCGGAGCCGGGGCGGGAGGATTCGGCCCCAATATCGATGATATCGGCACCCTCGGCAACAAGCGTTTCAAATTGCGACAACGGGGATTCTAAGTGCCGCCCTCCGTCGTAAAAGGAATCCGGTGTAACGTTTAATATCCCCATCAATTTAGGGACCGTAACGTTTCTGTGCGTAGATACCGGAACAGACCTGGGGCTTGGGAAAGGATAATCTTGACAATTTGGCTGAGCCGATTCTAACCCAGATCGCAACGTACCGCAACGAGCGTAGTCAAGACTACGGTCGTGAGGACACGTAATGAGCTGGGTTAGAATCGGCCAGCCCCCCTGGGGAGACCCATCTTTGGGCGATTTCTGCGTTGCTCGGCGGTTACAATGTCTAGACATTGCTCCCTTCTCGCGCCTTGAAATCGCTCCAAACCTGGGACTCCAAATTTGTCAAGATTATCCTTTCCCAAGCCCTTAAGCTGCTGTAGCGAGGGAATTAGCGCGGATAATTTCGTCAATTTCAGATCCATCCAAAATCTCTTTTTCCATCAAGCGTTCAGCCAACTTGTCTAAAGTTTTGCGAGCGCCTTTTAAAATTTCAAGAGCCTGAGTTCTAGCCTCTTCAATAATACGCCTGGTCTCCTCATCAATGCTCTGGGCCGTTTTATCGGAATACTGAGGAGCCCGCGTCAAGTCTCTTCCCAGAAATACTTCTTCGTCTTTCTTTTTATAGGTCATGGGACCCATGCGCTCACTCATGCCAAACTCGGTAATCATCCGATGGGCAAAACCGGTAGCTTTCATTAAATCATCCTGAGCCCCGGTCGTAATATCTTCAAAAACTATTTCTTCCGCGCAACGCCCGCCCAAGAGCACTTTGAGCCTATCCATCAGTTCGCTTCGAGTGGTTAGGTAGCGGTCTTCCATGGGAAGCTGCAAGGTGTACCCCAACGCCGGCCCTCTTGGAATAATAGAAACTTTGTGCACGGGGTCACAATTGGGAAGACTTTTAGCAACCAGGGTGTGCCCCGATTCATGATACGCGATGATCTTTTTTTCTTTATCGGATATCATGCGAGACTTTCTCTGAGGACCCGCTATGACGCGATCAACGGCTTCTTCCAACTCCTCCATGGTAACAGCGGGCTTGTCTTTGCGAGCGGCAAGCAGAGCCGCCTCGTTGGCAACATTGGCCAAATCGCTGCCGACAAATCCCGGCGTTCGTTTCGCGATGACTTTCATATCAACCTCGGAAGCCATCTTGATGTTTTTCGAATGGACCGCTAGAATTTCTTCTCTGCCTTTTAAATCGGGAACGGGCACGCCGATATGCCGGTCAAAACGACCGGGTCGCAGAAGGGCGGGGTCTAAAACATCGGGACGATTAGTAGCCCCGATGAGAATGATCCCTTCTTTGGTGTCAAAACCATCAAACTCGACTAAAATCTGATTTAAGGTTTGCTCTCTTTCGTCATGACCGCCGCCGATACCGGCAAAACGGTGCCGGCCCACGGCGTCTAGTTCATCCACAAAAATGACAGCGGGAGGATTTTTGCGGGCCTGCTCAAAGAGATCCCGCACTCGAGCGGCTCCAACTCCCACAAACATCTCCACAAATTCGCTTCCTGAGGCGGAATAAAAAGGCACTCCCGCCTCTCCCGCCACAGCTTTGGCAAGCAATGTCTTGCCGCAACCCGGCACCCCATAAAGGAGGACGCCCCGAGGAATTTTGCCGCCAAGTTTCTGAAACTTTGGCGGGTCCTTCAAAAACTCGATGATCTCCTGAAGCTCTTCCTTGGCCTCATCGCACCCGGCCACGTCTTTAAAAGTTGTTTTTTGCTTTTTAGCATCGACTAATTTGGCCTTACTTCTTCCAAAACTTAATGCCTGACGACCCCCCGTTTGCATTTGTCGCGAAATGAAAAACCACCACACGCCAAAAAAGAGAACAATCCATCCCACGTTAAGCAAAAGCGACGTTAGCCATCCTTTGTCGACTTCCGCTTTGTAATCTTTCACTTTGGCGTTTTCCAAATTTTCTATTAAATTGGGGTCCGCCAAAGCAACGGTTACAAACTCTCTAGCCGCGTTTTTGTCATCTTTGTAACTGCCGCGGATTTCCTGCTCTCGCACAACTACCCGCTCAATTTTCCCATCCTTAAGCAATCGCCTAAAATCAGAATAAGCGATAACCTCTCGAGTAGCCGTGTCCCGATAGACATGCACAACAATAAAGAACAAGGCGATGGCGAAAAGCCAGAGCGCCATTTGCCGCAATGTTTTTGTATCCATATTTTTAATTTTTGAGCGTTTAGGGTCTAAGCGTTTCGCTTTTTAAAACTCCGATATAGGGCAGTTCCCTCAAGCGGTCATTGTAATCCAGCCCGTAACCCACCACGAAGCGATCCCCGATATTAAAACCCATATATTGCACAGGAACCAATACCTTTCTTTTTTCGGCCTTGTCCAGGAGAACTCCAATACTTAAACTTTTGGGTTCTTTAGCCAGGAGATGCTTCCTGGCGTAAGCTAACGAAAAACCAGTATCGACTATATCATCGAGTAACAAAACATCGCGCCCCCGAATGTCGCGGCGTATATCAAAATGCAACCGAACCATCCCGCTAGATCGATCACCCTCATAGGAAGATAGGCTTAAAAAATCCAATTCCACGGGAATTTTAAGCTCGCGCACCAAATCCGCCAAAAACATAAAACTGCCCTTGAGTATGCTCACGATAACAAGGCTTTTTCCCTTGTAGTCTTTGTTGATTTGCCGGCCCAAAACCTTGACTCTGGCCGCGATCTGTTTTGGAGAAAACAAGACCGCGTCCACCGTTTCCGGCGTATAAACAGTCGATTTTCGCGTTAATACAGGCATTTTATTCCCTCGTCGATACTCTAACTCATACCCGCCAATTTTGCAAGATGTTCTATGGCTTTGGGATTGAGCTCGCAAAGCTTGGGGATCACCTCCAATCGAATACGGTTTCTTAGAAACCTGGGATCACGATTGGTCGGGTCCTGAACGTAAGAAATTTTAGCAGTTTCCAAGTAGTCCAGGATCTCCCTTTTAGTTACCCGCAGCATTGGGCGAATGAGCAGGACTTTGGAACCTGGGCGAATTTTGCGAATCATCCTAGCGCCGCCAAGACCCTCGCGCGAACCGCCTCTTAACATGTTTAAAAGCACGCTTTCCGCCTGCTCATCCATCGTGTGAGCCGTCACGACCTTATTGAAATTCCCCTTTTTTGCTATTTCCTCGGCAAAGCGGTAGCGCAAAATCCTACCGGCATCTTCCAAACTTTTGCTCTTCGAATCGGCAAAGCGCCGCACCGGCAGTTTTCTGCAATAAACCTTGGCATTGAGCCTTTTAGCCAACGCCTGGACCAATTTCACATCAACCCTAGAGTCTTTTCTTAAGCCATGATCAAAATGAGCGATAGCGAAGGAAAAGGGGACGCGCTGAGCAAACAACCCTAGCCAATAAGCCATAGCTGTTGAGTCCGGCCCGCCGGAGACCATGGCCAAGACTCGATCTCCGGGCACGATCAAATTAAAATCGTCAATGGCTCCGATGAATTTTTTCCAGGTAGTTCCCCAAAAACGTTTTCCCGGCTTAGATGTCAAGGGTTTCGGAGTGCCCATAAGGCCTCTTTTTTGTTCGTCACCCCCGCGAAGGCGGGGGTCCAGTCCCTCCGAAGACTTTAAGTTCTGGATTCCCGCTTTCGCGGGAATGACGGAGGCTGGGAAGTTCTGCAATGGTTTAGCAAGCATTTAATGCACATCGGGGAAATGATAGACCCCGCGGTCGTAGAGATGGTAAGCGGTTTGATAAAACGATATTTCATCAAGCAGTAAATCTTGATCTTGCGCGCTGAGGGTGGTTTCCTTTTTGAAAGAATTGCCGGCACGATCAAACTCAAAGACCCCGGCAAATTTGCCCGTGCTTAATACCGCTAAACGATTGTCCCTTAAAAAGCCGACGTCTCGATCATGTTGCATCAGGGCATAGCCCGCCTCTCCGGGCAAATGGAGCAAGTCGCGGCCGTAAAAAATACTGTCGTAGCCTAAACCCAAGAGGCCCAATATGGTGGGCGCCACATCCATAGAACAACCGAGAGTATCCACCAGGCGGGGCTGAAGTTTTGATGGCGCGTAAATGACAACGGGCACTTCATAAGATTTGATCGGTATAAAATCCGCGCCATAAACCCGGGCGCCATGATCGCCCAGCATCACAAAAACGGTATTTTCAAAGAACGGCTTCTCGCGCGCCAGTTTAAAAAAATCCCCAATGGCCCAATCGGCGTATTTGACCGCGTTTTCCCTATTATGCTGGCCGGGATCTAAATCAATGCGTCCTTTGGGATAGGTGTAGGGCTTGTGGTTTGAGACCGACAAAATCGTCGCGAAAAATGGTTTGCGCTGTTCGTGCAAAACCTCCAGCTCATCAATCGCCTTATGGAAAATATCTTCGTCACATACGCCCCAAGCCGTGGTAAAAGTCGGGTGTTCGAAATCCTTCTGCTCAACAAACCGGTCAAAACCGTTGGACAACATGAAATCACGCATATTGTCAAAAAGGCCGCGACCGCCGTAAACAAAAAGAGTCTGATAACCCAACATTTTTAATACTCGAGCGAGCGTTATGACATTTTGAGACTTATGGCGTTTAACGATGGAGGCTCCCGGAATCGGAGGAAAAGAAGTTAAAACAGCCTCCAAGGCTCTAACTGTTCGATTGCCGGTAGCGTAAATATGGCTTAGAAGGATCCCCTCTTTAGCCAGCCCATCGAAATTGGGCGTCAAATTCATGGGATGCCGGCCTAAAACTCCGGTAAAATTAGCCCCCAAGCTTTCCTCTAAAATCAAAACCACGTTCACCGAACCCAGGCCCTTTCGCGGCAACACATGTCGCGCCAAAGGATTCGCGGTGTTATCCAAAGATTTTGATCCGGCATCCACAATCAAATTTTTCAGACGGCCAAAAGCTTGCGTTTCATCAATAGTTTTATAGAACTGATCGTAAACCAAATCATTAGTCTTTAAAGCGTAGGAAAACGTGTAAAAGCCATTGGCTCCAATTTCATTTAAGATGGGATAAGAGCTGAAACGGACTCGGGAAATATCCAGGCCGGATAGCAAAAGCGATCCGCAAAGAACCCACGCGCCGCAAAAAATAAGACGTTGTTTGCCGGATACGGCAATCACGGACCACTGCTTGATTGGCTTTCTAATGGACCAACATAACAGCCCCGACGCCGCGGCCACCAATGCCAACACCAAAGGCACGGGATAGCTTTGCCAAATATTTTCCAAGACTTCGCGAGGTGTGACGAAGAGATAGTCTACCGCCACATAGTTAAATCGCGCCTGGAATTCATCAAAAAATAAGTAATCCGCTATATTCAAAAAAATCAATAAATACAGAATCAAAAAATAACTAAATCCTAAAAAGATCGCATGAGCGCGGCGGGCAAAAAGGCGATTGGAAGCCGCGGCGGCATAAATCACATAAGGCAAAACAACGCACAGAGCCACGGCGGCGTCGATCCAAAACCCAATCAATAAAGCTTTCGCGATGAAGGCGGGGTTATGGGGCAAACTGCGCCAATAAGTAACAAAAAGAGCCGCGCGCAGTAGGAAGAAAAGCAGAATTTGGTGGCCCCAGAAAACCAAGGCCAAACGCAGACGGTTAGCGGCTAACATGCAGTTCATTCTAACTTAAAATCTTATTTCAGAAATTATTGCGGCCAAAAATATTAAAAGCCCTCCCAAAGCGCGGATAGGAACGAACGTCTCGCCTCCGAAAGTCCAGGAAAAAATTCCCCCGAAAACCGGCTCCAAAGCAAGCAAGAGCGCTACCTTTATGGGAGCGGTAAAGACCTGGGCCGTCACCTGCAACAGAAAGGAACAGACCGTAGGAAAAAGCGCCAGATAAAAAATTGCCCATAAAACGTGTGGCGAGCTGTAGCCAAAAGAGATGCCGGTAGCCAGGCCGTAAAATACGCTAAAAATGCCAACAACCAGAATCTGCTGGAAACAAAAAACATAAGGATCAATACCGGTCTTCACATATTTATCAATCCATAAAATGTGAAGAGCGCAGGTAAAAGCGGCGATCAAAGTCAGAGCGTCACCGCCATTTAAATTTCTTAACCCTCCCGTTAACAGCCAAAGTCCGGCTAGCGATACGCCGACGGCAACCCAGCGCAGTAAAGATGGAACTTCCCTTCCTAAAACAACCGCTAAAGGAGGCGTGAAAGCCACAAAAAGACCGGTGATGAATCCGGAATTAATGGCTGAGGTAAACTGAAGGCCAATGCCCTGAGTGATATAGACCAGCCACAGAACTGCCCCCAGTAAAAGACCGGGCACAAAATTGGCAAAAATCGCTTTTCCCTTAAGTTTAAGGGTTACTCCCAAAACAAAAGCAGCCAACAGAAATCTATAGGCCGTTAAGGCGGTGGGGTCCATGTAAGCCAAAGCGCCTTTAACGATAAAAAACGTGGACCCCCACATTAGGGCCGCCACGGCCAGCCCAAAATCCGCGAGGTAACTCTTAATCCCAAAACGCGCAACTATTTTATCCATCATGTGATTGGAAAATTCGAGCTAACGATGAAACAGGTCTTTGTAGGAACGGGCGAAGTGGCGGCCACGCCTTCGTTGGCCAACGGGCCTAGTCTTAGGAGACTCAAGCTGAGGAGGATAGGCGTAAGGAAAGTCGGGAAGCATAGCTCTAGGAAAAACAACTCCAACAAAGCGTTCAATGGCAGCCACAAAAACCTGTTCCATGGGATCAACCAAGGTGATCGCGTCTCCCACGCTATAGGCGCGAGCGGTTCGGCCCACACGGTGCACGTAATCTTCCGGGTGACGCGGAACATCGTAATTAATGACGTGACTAATATTGCGCACATCGATGCCGCGCGCGGCAATGTCGGTGGCGACTAGAATCTGCGTTTTGCCTTTTCTAAAACTATCCATGGCGGCCGTGCGCTGATTCTGCGTGCGAGCGGCGTGCAATACGCCAACGGCAAAACCCATCTGAGCTAAGCGATTAACCAAGCGATCCACTCCGTGTCTCGTGCGGCAAAAAACCAAAACGGAACGCATCTGAATTGCTTTTAAAATAGCTATTAAAAAATCCGTTTTCTGGGGTTGTCCAACGGGGTACACAATTTGGCTGATGCCCTCGGCGGTCGATTTTGGACTTGAAATTTCAATGCGCTGCGGACTGCGCAAAGCAAAAGCCGCGATCTGCTCTACTTTGGGATCCAGCGTCGCCGAGAATAACATCGTTTGGCGTTCCCGCGGCACTCGCTGGAGAATCGAGCGAATGTCCGGTAAAAATCCCATGTCCAGCATCCGGTCCGCCTCATCCAAAACTAAATGCTCCACCTTGTCTAGTCTAAAGGTTCCTTGCTTTAAATGATCGAGCAGTCTGCCGGGAGTCGCGACTAGAATCTGGGCTCCCTGAGAAATTGCTTTTCTTTGGCCATAATAGCCAACACCGCCAATAACGACCACAACTTTAAGCTGTGTGAACTTGCCGCAATCACGAAACACGCTCTCCACCTGGTAGGCCAACTCTCGCGTGGGAACAATCACTACGGCGCGCAAACCGTATTGGCTCGGGCGCTCCAGAAGCTTATTTAAAATCGGCAGAACAAACGCGGCCGTTTTGCCGCTACCCGTTTGAGCGCAACCCAAAACATCTATTTTTTTCATGGCGACCGGAATCGCCTGAAGCTGAATGGGTGTGGGCGTGGCCCATCCCAAGGTTTTGATCGCGCGCAAAAGATCCGCGTGAAGACCTAGTTTGCTAAAAGGCATGAAGTAACCATATCAAATAAAACCAGTATAAATCGGAGGGAAAAATCTGGGGCGCTAGGATTCGAACCTAGGAATGGCGGCTTCAAAGACCGCTGCCTTACCGCTTGGCGACGCCCCAACTCAATTTACGATCAACGATTTCCGATTGTTGATTTTTCCGAAAAACCAATCTCAAATCAAAAATCTCAAATCGGCAATCGAAAATCCTAATGGCGGCGGTAGGAATCGGACCTACGACCTAGCGCTTATGAGACGCCCGCTCTTCCACTGAGCTACGCCGCCACAATTTTGGATTATAACCTTTAAGAAGTAATAGGAGCTAACTTAGCGCTAAAGTGGCGGAGCGCTTTGGGGGCGGTCACAATGCGATAACCGCGCATGGCGCTTTTTTTGGCCACGACTCTCGCGAAAACCTCAATTACCCAGTCTATGTGGCTCTGCGTATAAACACGCCGAGGAATAGCGAGTCGCAAAAGCTCCATATGAGCTTTGTCTCCAAAGGCGAGCGAACCAATCTCACAGCCTCTAATGCCGCCTTCTAAATACAGCGCGCATGCCAAGGCGTGCGCCGGAAATTGATTTCTTGGAATATTGGGCAAAAATCTCTGACCATCAATATAAACCGCGTGCCCACCCGTCGGCCGAACGATCGGAATACCAAGCTTCAGCAATCCCTCTCCCAAATATTCCGTTGACCGGATGCGGTATTTTAAATAGTCTTCATCCGTCACTTCTTGCAAGCCTTGCGCGATGGCTTCTAAGTCACGGCCGGCTAAACCTCCGTAAGTGGGAAAGCCTTCAGTCAACACCAAAACCCTTTTCGCTTCCTCAGTCCACTCGCTATTGTTAAGCGCCAAAAAACCGCCGATGTTGGCAAAAGCGTCTTTCTTGGCGGAAAAAGTGCAACCATCCGCCAAAGCGAACATTTCATGGGCTATTCGCTCAACGCTTTTATTGGAATAGCCCTTTTCTCGAATTTTAATGAAATACGCGTTCTCCGCGAAACGCGCCGCGTCGAGTAAAAGCGGGATATGGTGGCGATTTAAAATTTTCCTGGCCGCTTTTAAATTCCCCATCGCCACCGGCTGGCCGCCCAAGGAATTATTCGTCATGGTAATCAAGCAAAAAGGGACATTCCGGCGGTGTTTCTTGGCCGCGAGCTCCAAGGCTTTTAAATCAATGTTTCCCTTGAAAGGATAAAGACTTTGGGAATCTTGAGCCTCACGGCAAGGTAAATCAATCGCCGCCGCGCCGCTGGCTTCAATATTAGCCCGCGTTGTGTCAAAGTGCGTATTGCCGAGGAAAACCTTTCCTTTGCCCCCCGTGACGGAAAATAAAATCTTCTCGGCCGCGCGCCCTTGATGCACGGGAATAATAAACTTGTATCCCGTTAGTTTGCGAACGACATCTTCAAAGACATAGAAGCTCGTGGCCCCGGCATAGGACTCGTCCCCGCGCATTAAGGCCGACCACTGCAAAGCGCTCATGGCGGCTGTGCCCGAATCAGTCAAAAGATCAATGGTTACTTTATTGGCGGGAATTTTAAAGACATTGTAACCGGCGGATTTTAAAACTCGCTCACGCTCGGCCCTGGTGGTTAAAGCGATGGGCTCCACCATCTTGATTTTGAAAGGCTCAATGATGGTTTTGTAGTTCCATTCTTTCATAGCAAGTGTTAGATAAGAGAGGGCGGAGTCTCGAGCTTTAAGGTTTCCGGCTCGGCAAGTTCCGGATTTTTGCCGTCCTGAATCGTTGAAAGCCTGGTTTTAATATTCTCCACCCGGTTACCCGCGT
>Ga0209515_10010256_pt1 | contig 10466 bp, 12 predicted proteins | sample Subgroupgradi54m_FD_187454 | JGI IMG/M metagenome (GOLD analysis project Ga0209515, IMG submission 187454) | Subsurface groundwater microbial communities from S. Glens Falls, New York, USA - GMW60B uncontaminated upgradient, 5.4 m (SPAdes)... ...
CCGTGGTGCTGTGTGGCCCGCGCGTGTGGCCGGGGTTGGCGCTCGGCGCGTTCTTCGCAAACCTCACGACCGCCGGCAGCGTCGCGACGTCGTGCGCGATCGCGACGGGAAATACGCTCGAAGCGCTCATCGGCGCGTGGACGATGCGGCGGTTCGCCGGCGGGCAGCGCGCGTTCGAGCGCCCGCACGACATCCTTCGCTACGTGTTGACGACGGCGCTGGCGAGTACGGCCGTCAGCGCGACGATCGGCGTCACCAGCTTGGCACTCGCGGGCTACGCCCCGTGGGATCGGTACGTGCCGATCTGGTCGACGTGGTGGCTCGGCGATGTCGTGAGCGACTTGGTCGTGGCACCGCTGCTGATCGTGTGGGCGTCACCGGCCCGCACTCGCGGGCGGCGCATCGAGGCCGCGGCGCTGGTGGCCGCGATTTGGCTGTTCGGGCAGGTGGTGTTCGGCGCCTGGCTCCCGTGGAGCGCGCACCACTATCCGTTGTCGTTCCTCGGCTTGCCGCCGCTGATCTGGGCCGCGTTTCGATTCGGCTCGCGCGGCGCGTCCGCCGGCAGCATGCTGATGTTCGCGATCGCGATTGTCGGCACGCTGCGTGGGTTCGGGCCGTTCGCCTTGCACGAGCCGAACACATCGCTGATCTTGTTGCAGGGATTCACCGGGACGATGGCGGTGGCGGCGCTGATGATGGCCGCGCTGGTGACCGGCCACGAGCGCGTCGCCACCGAGCTGGGCGACGCCAACGCGCGGCTCGAGCAAGACGCATCGCGACAACGCGACGCCGAGGCGCGCATCATCGCGTCGCTCCGGGAAAAAGATGTGCTGCTCAAGGAAATCCACCATCGCGTGAAGAACAACCTGCAAGTCATGTCGAGCCTGCTCAGCCTGCAAGCGGATCAGCTCACCGACCCGGCGTCGGTGCGCGCCCTCACCGATAGCCAACACCGCATTCGCTCGATGGCGCTCGTGCATGAAGCGCTGTACGGCTCGCCGAACCTCGCGACCGTCGACATGCAAGCGTATCTGACGCGCCTCGTGCGGCCGCTCGAACAGACGCACGCGACGGCCGGTCGCGTCGACGTGGTCATGGACGGCAGCGGCGTGACGCTGCCGATCGATTGCGCCGGGCCATGCGGATTGATCCTGAACGAGTTGATCTCGAACGCGCTGCGGCATGCGTTCGCGGATGGTCGGCGCGGCCGCGTGCGCGTCCGGCTGCGTCGCGCCGGCGATGTGGTGACCGTGTCCGTCGACGACGATGGCCTGGGCCTACCGGTGGGCGTGACGCCCGAGCACGCGACCACGCTCGGCTTGCGGCTGGTCGCCGCGCTGACGGAGCAGCTCAACGGCCGCCTGCGCATCACCCGTGAGCACGGCACGGCGTTCACGCTGGAATTTCCTGCCATAGGATCCGCGAAATAATCGACATCCGACGAGCAATCCTTCCTCGCGTTGCCGCGCAAGGATGAACGCGCTGTCATCAGAATTTCACGAACACGTCATCCGCCTCCGATACGCTAACCGTAGGTGCAACGACACGCACATCGTCCACGCCGTACGACGTGCGCGGCAACTTTCCCCTCACGGCAAAACCAGGAGGTGATCAGCAATGACGCAACGAAACATTTCGATCGCGATCGGCGTGGCGCTGGCGGGTGTCTTGGGCACGGGCGTGCCGATCACCTTCGCGGCGGATGCGAACGACGTGCAGCAGCGCGCGAACCAGGCGGCCGACAAAGCGGACAGTGCGTCCAAGGATGCCAAGCAGGCCGCGAAAGACGCGAGCAATCTCGACGGCAAGCAGTTCTCGCAGATCTCAGGCAAGGTGGTCAATGTGGACAAAGACAAGAACCAGTTGACTATCGAGCGCAAGTCCGGTGTGTTCGGCAGCGCGCAGAAAGAGCTGTTCACGTTGAGCATGAAGCCCGACGTCCTGAAGAAAGCCGACGTCGACGTGGCCAGCCTGCCGAAGGGTGAATCGGTGACGATCGCGTACGAGGATCAAGACGGTCGGCACATCATTCACTCGATCATCATCGACGACAAGGCGAAAGACAAGATCAACTACTAAGCGCACGTCTCAGTGACGTCGCATCGATGAAGCGGCGGTGGGGAGCGATCCCCGCCGCCGTTGTCACATGTGGACGGATGCCATCCACGCAGAAGCAGCAGTGTCTCCCTCTGGAGTTCGGCTCGGGGTAGTGCTCCGCGGGACGCTTGCGCCGGCCCACCGTGCCGGCGCAAGCTCGGGTGCCGCCGCTCGCTCGTCGCTGTGCTTATCCTGGGGCGACACCATGGCCGCTCGCGGCGGCACACGCCCGCTCCGCACGACCCCTCGCCTCACTGCCGACATTGCAACTGAGGCACTACCGAAGCAGCAAAGCAGTCGTCTCGCGGCGGTCGCGCGATATATAATGAAGGCCACGATGGCCTGGGCACTCTATATTCTCCGATGCGCCGACGGGACGCTGTATGTCGGCAGCACGACCGACATCGACCGACGGATTGCCGAACATCGGAGCGGGCAGGGCGGGGCGTATACGCGTTCGCGGCTGCCGGTGCGCGTCGTCTATCGCGAGGCGCACCCGGACCGATCGGCCGCGCAGCGGCGGGAGGCGGAGATCAAAGCGTGGCCGCGGGCGAGCAAGCTCGCATTCGTTCGCGCGGCCAGGACGCAGCGCGCGATGGCGCGGGCATGATGCGCCTGATGAGCTGGGCGATCGCGACCGTCTTCGGCGTCGGCCATGCGCCGATCGCGCCGGGCACGTTCGGAAGTTTGGCGGGCGTGCTCCTGTGGTATGCGGTGAGCCTCTCCACGCCGCAGCAATGGGTTGTCGGGCTGGCGATCAGCTTGATCGGCACCTGGGCCGCCGGCGATGTCGCCCGTCGCGCCGGTGAGAGCGACCCCGGCCGAGTCGTCGTCGACGAAGTCGCGGGGATGTGGCTGACCCTCGCGGGGTTGCCCAAGACGCTGCCGATTGCGATCGCCGGTTTCGTAGTGTTTCGCGCCCTCGACATCATCAAGCCGCCGCCGATCCGCCAGCTCGAGCGCCTGCCCGAAGGCGTTGGGATCATGGCCGACGATCTCGCAGCCGGCCTCGCGGGCCGCGTCATCCTCGCGATCGCTCTGCGACTGCTCCAGCGGTAGGGGACCGCGCAACCCTTACGCGGTCGGCCAGTTGTGGTATGGTTGTCCTATGTGTGCATCCCCACCCGGGCGATGCCACGCGACAACGACCATGAGATCTCGAGTCGGACGTACCATTGCCGTCGCTGGGGACACCATCACCGTGCTCCTCGATAAGCGGCCGCTGACCGCGGGCCTCGATGCCGACGTTTCCTCCAGCATCAGCGTGAAGCTCTCCGGAGAGGAGGGCGCCCCGCAACCGGTGGGCCAGCCCGGGAGCTTCGTGGACATCGCGCTGCCGCACGGTCGCCTGCTGGGGATCGTGGTGTCGGCGCGATTGGCCGGGTTGCCTCGCGGCGACAGCGGTCGCGGCGGCGCGGACGCGACCAATGTGGAAGAAGACCACCGCTTGCTCGACGTGCAGCCGATCGGGACCCTCAATGCCGACGGCAGCTTCGAGCGCGGCGCGGACAGTCTGCCCGTGATCGGCGCCGAAGTCTTTCGCGTGTCGCCCGAAACCCTGCAAAAGGTGTTCGCCACGCGCTCGCCGGGATCGCTGGCGATCGGCAAGCTCTCCGCGATGCGGCAGCAAGAGGCGTTCATCGACCTCGATGCGCTGCTCGGACGCCACCTCGCGATCGTCGGCCAGACCGGTGCGGGCAAGTCGTGGACCGTCGCCTCGATCTTGCAAAAAATCGCGCGCCTGCCGAAATCCACCATTGTCCTGCTCGATCTGCACGGCGAGTACAGCCAAGCCTTCGGCTCATCGGCCACATCCATCAGCGCGGCGGACCTGGAATTGCCCTACTGGCTCATGAACGCGGAGGAGCTGATCGACTTGTGCCTTGAGCGGCAGGAGCAGTCGGCTTCGATGCAGATCGCGAAGTTCAAGGAAATCCTCCAGCACGCCAAGGAAACGTATAAAGAAAACGCGACGCTCGGCATTCCGAAGATCACCGTCGACACGCCGGTCTACTTCGAGTTTCAGACGGTGATGCGCGAGCTCGAGCGCCTCGATGGGGAGCTCGTGCTCGTGAACCTCGTGCGCACGCACGGCCCGTTCTACGGCTTGTTCACGCGGCCGCTGATCCGGCTGCAGTCGCGCCTGAACGACAAACGCTTCGACCCGATCTTTCACCCGAAGAAGCACGCCACCTCCGCGTCGATGGAATCGCTCTTTCGTCGGCTGCTCGGCGAGGAGCAGAAGCCCTCGAAGCTCTCCATCCTCGATCTGAGCCAAGTCCCGTTCGAAGTGCGCCCATCGGTGATCTCGCTGATCCTGCGCTGCTTGTTCGACTTTGCGTATTGGCACAAGCGCAAGACCGGGCAGCCGTATCCGCTGGCCGTGTTCTGCGACGAGGCGCACGCGTATCTCAACGATGCGGATCCGTCGCATGAGGCCTCGCGGCTGTCGGCGGAACGCATCGCGAAGGAGGGGCGCAAGTACGGCATCAGCCTCGCGATCATCAGCCAGCGGCCGCGCGAAGTGTCGAGCACGATCCTGTCGCAGTGCGGCTCGTTCTTCTGCTTGCGCCTGTCGAGCCCGGAGGACCAGGCGTACGTGCGCAACTTGCTGCCGGATTCGATGCGCAGCCTCACGAGCGTGCTGTCGACGCTGCGGCAAGGCGAAACACTGGTGGTCGGCGACGCGATCATGATGCCCACACGGGTGCGGATGGACCCGCCCGATCCGAAGCCCGACAGCGGCGACGTGTCGTTCCTGAAATCGTGGAGCGCGCCGCACAAGCCCATCGACGTGGCGGGCGTGCTGGATTTGTGGCGGAAGCAAGGCTTGAAGAAATCGTGACCGGAGGAGGGACGGAATGCGCTGGGCTCTGATGGCGATGGCGGTGGTGATGAGCGGGTTCGCGACGCCGGCGGCTCGGGCGGAGGACAATCGGGGCGATCGCGTCATTAACGGCGTCCTGAACGGACTGCTCGGCACGCCGGCGCAAGCGCCGGACCAAGTCTACACCGCGCAGCAACGCGACCGCTTGGTCTCGATGCTGCAGGGCGGCGAGTACGTCACCAGCCGCCAGAGCGAGCCGGTCGACGCGATGGTCTACGGCGTCCCGCTCACGCACGTCAGCCACGTCTACAGCGCGAAGCCGATCCCGCCGACGCAGATGACGCCCGGGCAGGGTGCCGGGCGGTAATTTCCGCACGCGTCGTCACACTTCATCCGACGGCCGCCGGTGTATCCGACGGCCGTCGTTGTTTTTTATCCTCAGCGATCGCGCGATGCGGGGTTGTTTCGCTGGCAGTGCGTCAGTCACTGTCCGCAGTGAGGCGCGGGGTCGTGCGGAGCGGGCGTATGCCGCCGCGAGCGGCCATGGTGTCGCCCCAGGATAAGCACAGCGACGAGCGGGCGGCGGCATCCGAGCGATGCGCCGGCACGGTGGGCTGGCGCGAGCGCCCCGCGGAGCATGACCCCGCGCCGAGCTTCAAAATGAGTCACTACCGTTTCGCCCCGCCTATTGCCAAGCTCCATGCTCCCCAGTATGATCACATGAACGACGCCGATACGCATTCCGGCGCACTATCCACGATCCCGTTATCGCGACGCGGCTTCCAAGAGGAGGAACCATGCGGAAATCCTGGCTCGGTATCGTGCTTGGCGTCTGTCTGCTCGCGCCCTCGGCGTGGGCGAAGACCTACGCGATCGACCCCGATCACACCACCGTCGAGTTCAAGATCCGGCACTTGCTGTCGTTCGTGCGCGGGACGTTTGAGAAAGTGGATGGCCAGTTCGATTACACGCCCGACCACCCGGAACAGTGGAAGGCGACAGCAACGATCCCCGCGACGAGCGTCAACACGCACGTCGACAAGCGCGACCAACACCTCCGCTCGAAAGATTTCTTCGACGTCGCGCAGTTTCCGAACATGACCTTCACGAGCACGGGTGTCACCGACGTGACCCCGACGAGCGCGAAGCTGCACGGCGATTTGACGATTCACGGTGTGACCAAGCCCGTCGTGTTCGACGTGGAGATTCACGGCGTGGCAAAGGACCCATGGGGCAACGAGCGCGCCGCGTTTACCGCGACGACGAAGATCAACCGGAAAGATTTCGGGCTCACGTGGAATCAAGCTCTGGAGACGGGACAACTGCTCGTCGGAGAGGAGGTGGAGATCACACTCGAGGTTGAAGGGATCGCGAAAGGCTAACCGCAACTCGTGACACATCGACAAGGAGCAGCATGGACGCGAAGCGAACGCATGCATTAGTGGCAGCCTCGATGGCGGGTTTGTTGGCGGCCGTGGTCTCGGGTGTGACGGCGCAGGCCGCGGACACCGCGGCACCGGCGAGCAAAATTCCGTGCTACGGGATCAACAAGTGCAAGGGGACGGGCGAGTGCGGCGGCAAGGGCCACAGCTGCGCCGGCAAGAACGAGTGCTCGGGCCAGGGCTACATCTCGCTCGACAAGGACACCTGCCTGAAGATCCAGAACGGCCGCCTGACGGCGGACAAGCCGGCGGCATAAGGATCGCCGAGCGGCGCGACGGGGTCATGGCGATGATGCGAGCGGAATGGCCGGTGTTGGGCTGCGGCGTGGGGTTGCGCGCCGAGCACTACGACGCCATTCTCGACGAGCAGCCGCCGATGGATTGGTTCGAGGCGGTCTCGGAGAACTTCGTGGACTCTGGCGGCCGCCCGCGCCGCATCCTCGAAACGGTCCGTCGCCATTACCCCGTTGCGCTGCATGGCGTGTCGCTGTCGATCGGTTCCACCGATCCGCTCGACCGCGCGTATCTCGAGCGGCTGAAAGCGCTCGCCGATGCGATTGATCCGGTGAGCGTCTCCGACCACCTCTGCTGGACCGGCGTCGACGGCCGCAACTTGCACGATTTACTGCCGCTGCCGTTTACCGAAGAAACCATCCGCCACGTCGTCGAGCGCGTCGGCCAGGTGCAAGAGCTGCTCGGTCGGCGCATCTTGCTCGAGAACGTCTCGTCGTACGTCACCTACCGCCACTCGACGATGCCCGAGTGGGAATTTTTGCGCGCGGTCGCGGAGCGGTCCGGGTGCGGCATTTTGCTCGATCTCAACAACGTGTACGTCAATGCCTTCAACCACCGGTTCGATCCGTACGACTACCTGGCGCACATTCCCGGCGAGCTGGTCGGCCAATTTCATCTCGCCGGTCACACGGACATGGGCGCGTACCTCTTCGACACGCACGGCCGCCCGATCGTCGACGAGGTGTGGGCACTGTATCGCGCCGCGCTCGCGAAGTGGGGGCCGGTGTCGACGATGATCGAGCGGGACGAAGACATCCCCGCGTTTCCGGTGCTCGCCGAGGAAGCCGCGAAGGCGCGGGCGATCTTTACCGAAGTGTGCGCGGCCTCAAGCGTTCACTAGTCTCGTACTTCAGCTCATTAATGCTCTACAAGGGGCGGGTCCTGTCACCGGCGACAGCCCACCGTGCTCGCGGGACGCTATCTTCGGAGTAGGGTCTCGTCCCGCTGCGCGCGCTGGGCGCCCGATCGCCGGTGCCACCCGCCCAAAGATTGATAGCGGATATGCACAATAGAATCCCGCCCGACGTTCGTGGCTAATTCAGTGCATCCTCATTCAATGATGTCGGACACCCCGTCGTTGCGAGAGACCCAGCGGTGGATGGCCGCGCACATCGCACCCGTCGACGAGCGGCATCGTGCGCGCGTCGCGGCCGTGCTGCTCAACCCGCAAGCCGACTCGCCCGGCGAAGCGCGCCTCGCCGTCTACGCCGAGGGCTACCTTGTCCGCATCCGCGAAGCGCTGGCGGAAGTCTACGAAGCCGTCCGTCACATCCTCGGCGACCATGCTTTTGCGCAGCTCGCGCGCGACTACGCCGCGGCGCACCCGTCGGGCGATTACAACCTCAGTTTCGCGGGCCGCGCGCTGCCGAAGTTCCTCGCCGGCGCGCCCATCGCCAAGCAGCTGCCGTTCCTGCCGGATCTCGCGCGGCTCGAATGGGCGGTCTGCCGCGCGTTCCACGCGCACGAGCAAGCCCCGATCGATGCCTCGCGACTGGCGAACCTGTCGCCCGATGCGCTGGCCGGCTCGACGCTCGCGTTCCAACCGTCCGTCTGCGTGATTCGCTCCGCGTGGCCGATCCTCGATTTGTGGCAGGCGCGCGAGACGCCGCGCGAGCAGATCGATATCGAGCTCGTCGATCGTCCACACATCGTCTTGCTTTCGCGCGACGACGTCCACGTGCACGTCGAGCCGATCAGCGAGCCGCAAGCGCGACTGCTCGAGCAGCTGCTTGCGGGCGCCACACTCGCGCACGCCTGCGCCTCCGCCGCGTCGGCCGGCACCGAACCGCTCCCAGTGTCGGACTGGTTCGCGCATTGGATGCAGCGCGGCCTCATCGTCGATCTTCGTCCCACCTCGTAGTTTCCTCGCCGAATTGATTCAACAGATTTCAAAATCTCAAACCGGCTAATGCAAACCTTCAAGCCGCCCACATCTATTGCTCATAAAGACTTTCGACATGCCAAGAGATAAAAGAATTTACATATTGGGTCGGAAGTCCTCGGCAAATGCAACTATCTGCAGCCGAAGTGTTTTGCTTGTGATCGATCGGAATGCGACGTACGATGGATTCGATGATTGGATGCGGTTCAGTGCCGCGAAATCGCCGTCACCGTGGAGGTCGACATGCCGACTGCAACGCGAACCGATGCGGGCATTACGATTCAGCGACCGACACCCGAAGAACTTGACCGGCTCCAAGTCGTCGGATGGCCGGTTTGGAGTAAAGAGCCGTCGACGTTTCCCTGGCAGTATGACGAGCAGGAAACGTGTTTCTTCCTTGATGGCGAGGCGACGATCAAAACCGACGGCAGCGATCTGGTGGTGCGGGCCGGCGATCTGGTGACGTTCCCGAGCGGCCTGCGATGCGTCTGGCAAATTACGCAGGCGGTCCGCAAGCACTATCGGTTCGATTGAGGCTGTCCATCGGCGTATTCGTCCATCGACCACGGGGCCCTCATCGCTGTCAACCTTTTCGGACGGCCGGCGTCATATTCTGCAGTGACGACATGGTCGGCGAACAAGGAGGCGGCGATGGATCGCAGACGGGCACGATGGATGATGGCGGCGGCGGTCGTGATGCTCGGCGCGACGGTCGCGACGGCCGAGGACGGCGGCCTGAAGGACCAGCGGCAGGCGTTTCGCGGCGAGGCCCAGGCTGCTCATCAACAAGCCAAAGAGTATCGCGAGGGAAAGCGAACCGAGATCGCGCGGCTGCGCAGCGAGATCCAAGCGCTCCGACAGCAGATGACCGGTTCGAAGGACAACGCCACGCGGCAGCAGCTGCAGGCGCAGATTGTCGAGCGCCGTGAGGCGATGTGCAAGTTGATGGGCGACGCCGCGGCGCATCGCGTCACCCAGGCCGAGCAGGGCGTGACATTCGCGCAGCGACGGCTGGAGTTGGCCAAGGCATCTCAGGCGCAGCTGCAGGCGCGCGAAGCGAAGATGGACGCGAAGTCGCGTTAAACGATCCGACTGTTGCAATCACAGACGACGCCGAGGTTTCCTCGGCGTCGTTTTTTGCTGCGCGATTCGGCTCGCGACTCGCTGTTTCTGTTACCATACCCTTCGAACCTCGGAGGTCGCGATGAATCGCCAAGCACATCGACATGCCACGGCGGCGGAACGGCGTCTCTACGCCGGCCGTCCCCGCGTCACCTACAAAGGCTCGTTCGCGCAATTCGTCGTCCGCGGGCGATGGGAATACATCGAGCGCCGAAATTGCCGTGGCGCGGTCGTGATCATCGCGGTGACCGATGAGGACAGACTCGTGCTGACTGAGCAATTTCGCGTGCCTGTGCAGCGGTCGGTGATCGAGCTGCCGGCCGGCCTGATCGGCGACAAGCGCGCGCACCGCGCCGAGGCGCCAAGCTTGGCGGCGCGCCGCGAGCTGCTCGAGGAAACCGGCTACCACGCGCGGCGCATCGTGCCGGTCGCGCAAGGCCCGACGACGGCCGGCCTGACATCGGAGCAAATTTGGATCGTGCGCGCCGACGGCCTGACGAAGCGCGGGGCCGGCGGCGGCGACGGCCACGAGATCATCACCGTGCACGAGGTGCCGCTGTCGAGCATCCATGCGTGGCTGAAGCGGATGCAGGTGAGCGGGCGGCTGGTCGATATCAAGATCTTCGCCGGCTTGGAATTGCTCAAGCATGGAGCCGCGAGCCGCGCTCGACGCTGATGCGACACATTCAACGCCTTTCGGAGCGCTCCGCAGCCTCATAACCATCGCAGCCGGGTGGTGGCCTACTTTGCCGGGTGGCACGGAGCCGGGGCCCCCGCCGCCCGCACGCAGCTCCGAGCCGGC
>Ga0209515_10010258_pt1 | contig 10465 bp, 14 predicted proteins | sample Subgroupgradi54m_FD_187454 | JGI IMG/M metagenome (GOLD analysis project Ga0209515, IMG submission 187454) | Subsurface groundwater microbial communities from S. Glens Falls, New York, USA - GMW60B uncontaminated upgradient, 5.4 m (SPAdes)... ...
GCATGGCGCCTTTTTTTGAGGTTCGATTCCTCATCCAGCTGGCCGTTTCGCCACATAAGTCTTGTCCCCAGATGGATAAGCAGGGCGAAAGGAGTTTTCAATGTTCTCGGTTTTCTTTCTCGAGGCGGGAATCCTCAACATCGGGCTCGGCATCGTTCTGATTCTCTACTTCCGGAATTCCGGAAAGGCAGTCAGCAACGTTGTCATTAGCGTTCTTGCCACCGTCGTCGGTGATATCCTTGTCGCAGTCGGAGCATTCGCTCTCGCCTGGACGATCCTCTTGGGTCGTACAGATGAGCCTTGGCCGGTTATCACGGGTTCGCCTGTGACCCTGGCTCTGATCGGGAGTATGTTGATAGTAATTGTGTTTACCACGATTGCTAACTACGTCTTTCCGACGAGCCAGAATCCGCCACCTCCGATTACCTAGACTTTCCGACAACTGTCGGCGTGCCGCGTGGGGTGAGATGGGGTCTTTTGACTTAATGCTCTAAAACAGCAAAGAGCCATCTGGCTCCTATAAACTCACCCCGCGCATCACGAATTAAAATTAATCCTTAGCCAAAGTTAATCCCCAAATATTTTTTATCCCATTTCTTTTTAATACATAAGAAGCTTCGAGAAGAGTGGATCCTGTGGTGAGAATGTCGTCAACTAGAAAGATATTAGGATACTGAGATATTAAGATATTGGGAGAAGGGGAAAAGGCGTTTTTGAGATTTTCTTTACGTTTGTCTCTTTTTAATCCGTATTGATAAATTGTTTTTTTAGTTCTTTTCAAAAGGTTTATGGTTGGAAGATTGAGCTTTTTTGAAAGTTCTAAGGAAAGAAGCTCTGCATGATTATATCCTCTTTGTCTAAATCTTGAAGGATGTAGTGGAATTGGGGCTAAGATGGGTTTTTGGTCGTAAGCTTTTTGAAACTGCTCACTTTGAATAATTCCTTCATAAAAAAGTTCAGTCAAAACTTCTGTAAGGGAAGATAAATAAGGCTTGTATTTGAATTGATAAATAAGTTTCTTAACAACGCCTTTATAGTTAAGAGAGGAAAAGCATCCATTAATTATATATTTTCCTTTGCAACCAGGATGAGTCAAGCTGTCAATCGCGCCTCGATTACAGACCAAACAAACAGAGTTATCTGCAAAAGAAATAAAGCTAAAACAATTAGCGCATAAATAGTCACCTAATTTTCTGCAGTTGACGCAATATTTTGGAAAAAGAAAATCAAGTAGCCCCATTTTATTATCAGTCTATCAGGAAACTTTGCTTGTTGAACAGAAGGGTTTTTGTTTGTATAATTAAGGTGTGGAGAGTGGGCCGGACGGTCAAGGCACAAGTTTGCTAAACTTGCAGGGTGAATAGCCCTGAATGGGTTCGACTCCCATACTCTCCGCTGCATGAGAAAATATCTAGATGAAGAAATAGAAAAGGCTATAGAATTACGAAAGAGTCAAGGCTATTCTTTTGCTCATTTACAACGAGTAACAGGTATTCCTGCAACAACTATAAGGAATTGGTGCGTGGATGAATACATTGGAACTAGATGGGATACATTATTACGTTCTAACGAACGGAAAAGACAGGAATTAAGAGTATCCGAGATAGCCACACTAGATACAATTAAAAATATAGAAGTTGAAAATGCAAAGATTTTAGCAGCTATAATCTATGGCTGTGAAGGCTCAAAATACCCCGCAACTAATAAACTTGAATTAACAAATAGCGATCCTAATCTGCTAAAAGTTTTTATTAAGCTTTTGAGAAAATCATTCATTCTGGATGAAGCAAAACTCAGAGTGCATCTGCAAATTCACGACATACATGATTTTAAAAGTGTTAAGTCTTTTTGGAGCGATCTATTAGATATTCCAAAAAAGCAGTTTATCAAACCAACAATTACTAAGGTACGAGGAGGGAAACACAGAAGAATATATCACGGAACATGTAGTATAAGATATCATGATTATCGCTTACAATTAAAAGTTATAGGAATTTATGAAGCACTGTTAAAAAAACTTGGAGAGGTCGCATAGCGGACTAGTGCAGCAGTTTTGAAAACTGCCGTGGGTGAAAGCCTACCGTGAGTTCGAATCTCACCCTCTCCGCATTTCGGGATGAGCATACCAAAAATGCTCACTTTGGCTAGCTATATCAACGTTTTCGACCGGTTCGAATATTTCATCACTCTTTTCCTCAGCGATCTCCACTTTCGAACGGTTTGTATAATCTATAAGCTCAGAAAGAATTTTGAAGGGCTTTGTATAAGTTGTAATAAGCTTGCCAGTATTTGTTTCTATCTGAAGTGAAGCAAACATTAGACGCATCAAGCTTCTTTTATCTTCAGCATCCTTTTTCTTCAGATAAATTTCTTTTGCTCTCTGAGAAAGTTCATAGAAGGAAACGCTATATTGAACGCTTCTCACCTGCATCTTTGAATGTTTTTCGATTGCTTCAAGAATATTGCTCTTTTCATCAGAATACTCCTTAAATTTTTTCTTATAAGTTTCCTCGTCAATTTCTTCATCAACTTTCATATCAAGCAATTTATCTAATCTCTTTTGCGCCTTCACAAGCTTGTGGCTTAAATCTTCTAAAATAGCTTGGTGGTAGTCAACCTCGTCTCTGTGTCCTTCTTTTATTGCTCTTCGTATCCAACCACGAAGTCGAGTGTTAATAACCCTGAGCTTATCAAGACATTCAATGAGCTGAGTTTCAATCTTATCCTCTTTTATTGACGCAACCTGATTACATGGTTTGAAACGATTACAATACCCATAGAGCGTTTCTTTTTGACTTTCCCACGTAATTGCACCATTACACTCGATACAATGAGTTAATCCTTTGAAAAGGTGGTTATGAAGTGTATATTTAGGAGCGTTTTTTCTTTTGAGAAGTGCTTGGTTTTTAGCGTATACTTCTTTTGTTATTAATGACTGATGCTTTCCCTCATAGAGCTGGCCTTTCCAATCGAAGTCGCCATAATAGAATGGGTCAAGAAGCATATCGTATATTCTGCCCGTAACAACCTTATTGCCTTGTTTACTTCGCAAACCTTCCTCGTGCATGGTGTCAGTGAGTTTTTTGACCGAATAGTTGCCGGTAGCAAAGAGCTCTAACGCTTTCTTGACCAGTGGCGCAGTAGACTCGTCAAGAACTGGAATTCGATGTCCTTCTACCTCAACTGTTTTATACCCAAGTTTTGCCTGCCCTGGATACCATCCTTGCCTTATTTTTTCTTCCTGACCTTTTCGTACCTCTTCGCTTAAGTTATCAGTATAAAATTGAGCAACTGAAACTTTAATACTCCATATAAATTTATCGTGAGAGCGAGAGTCCTTATTTAAAATAAAGTTTTCTTTGACAAAGTGAACTTGTCGTTTCAGGTCAACTGTTATCCAATCGTCTATATCTACAGCACTTTTTTTGTTTCTTGTAAGCCTGTCTACCTTCTCACAAATAATAACGTTAACATTTTTTGTCTTTATAAAAGCAAGCATCTCATTAAATATTTTTCTTTGTTCTTTGCCACTTGCTGATTCTGAGAGAGAAAATACCTTTGCAATGGTAAATTCCTTTTTCTCTGCGTATGCTGTGAGGAGTTTTCTTTGTGCATCAAGAGAATAGCCGCTTTCCTGCTCTCTGCTTGATACACGACAAAATAATACTGCTTTCATAACTTAAATGCCCCCACTGGTGTGCTCAAAACGGTTAAGTTCTGTCCAATGAGGGCATTAAAAAACTTAACCGACAAATCTGAGCACATATTCATGTTATGTAGTTTTGCCTCAAATGTCAAGAAAAACGCTTTCATAATTCAGATCCTTCTATCATTCCCTTAAATCTCTGTTTTCTATACTGCATTTTTAGACAATTCCTACAGCCAATTTGAAGACTGATAGGATGTCTATAAATTGTCCCAACTCTATTATTACAGACAGGGCAGGAAAACCAATACCGTTTTCCATTAAAGCGTGTTTTTGAGGTCAATAAGTTCAGCTTCAAGCCCATCACTTCAATCTGAGACTGTAATACCTGTTGTTTTACCTCTTTATTTACACGGCGAACAATATCGTCAATCTTTATCTTTTGACTATTTTCAACTAAATTATTTTTTCCTAAATCGTATGGGTTTATCATTTGTTGTTTGATTGAACTATTTGATTTTGTCCCACTATTGCTGTTTGGGTTTTTATATTTACTTCAATCGCAGGCTGTTTAATCATCTTTAATGTTTGCAAGGAGCTTAGATAGTGGCGATTTGCCTTGTCTAACTCTTTACTCAAAACCGCTAAATATCTTACTCCTATATCTGTAACGCCATCACGTGATAAATATGCAGTGATCTTACATTGTATTTCAAGGGTGCGGACAAAGTTTATTACTACTAACTCTGCTGTAGCTTTTTCGCTGGGTGTTCCACATTGGTATTCTTTTTGTAGGTTGCGGCTAAAATCAATGGAAAAAGCTCTATATCTTTCAGGAATAGCAGATGCCATAAGTATTCCTTTATCAAACTCAAAAAGCGTCAATGCTTTATAAAGACTGGATTTAGTAGTCAGTTCTTCACCACTTTTAGGTTTACTTTTAGGATTGTCGAGTTCTTGTTGAGCCTGCTCAAAAATTGCAATAGGATCATCACCGATTGCGCATTTGCTGATAAATTCTTTTGCGTCAATCTTTTTGGTAGTAGACACTGGTTTTTCTATTGGAGGTTTTTGGTTTATTATTTCTTTACTGGCCTCGTTGGATTTATTTGTCATATGCTATCCTCCCTTTCTGACATAAGTGACGGTTGTGACGGTGTATTGTCTATACCATCGTTATTATTTTGTAATTCTTCAGTAACACTCTCCTGTATATCTGTTTCACTGTCACTACTGTCATAACTGGTATCAATGCCATACTGCAATGCAAGTTTCTTAATAAGTTCGGAGTCATAGTGAACGCCTCGCTTGCCACCAGCTCCTCTTCTCTTTATAAATCCTAGGCCTTTTAAAATTCTCCCAATTGTTTCATTTTGTATTGCGAATTTATTATCTTTTCCCTCGTTAAACCTGCTTGCGATAAGGTCTATAGGCAAGAACGCATCTTGTACCTGACCTTCCATAGCAATAACTGTTTCTAATAATTTCGCTTCAAGAGTATCTGTGGCATCTGCTTTTTTCTGCATCTCTATCTTTTTAAGGATTTGCATAAATATATCTTTCTTTTCAGGAAAAAATGTAAGCATTATCTGATAGAGAGGAGAGATAATATCACCAAGCCTTCCGTGCGCTGGTTTATCAGCAACAATAAGCTCCTTTGCGTAATGGGCTACTCTAAATGCGGTGAGCCTATTCTTGAGATCAAGCCCATTCTCGGGTAAAACAGGATTACTAAAGAGCTTGCTTGAGGGCTTCATATCAATCGATATGCTGCGTGATTCCAAAATATCATCAACAGGGCGATTAGTAGCAATAATTGTTGCTCCAAACAATTGAAACACTTTCGTATCCTTGAACGCTCCCTTTTCAGGCCATAAGGTACGAGAGGATACTGAGCCTTTTTCAAAGCGGGCAAGTATGAGGTCATCGCAATTCGCTCGCTCTATTTTCTTTGGAAAATTTTTGACATCAAAGCCAAGAGCTGCTCTGTGGTCATTTCCCCACCGGATAATGTCTGCTTCCCGCACACATTCTGTAAATACGCCCCGTCTGGCAACGTACAACGCACCTTTTGCGGTTCTACTTTTGCCTCGCTCCTTTACTGCATAAAGATATAGAAGTGGTGAGAAGTGCAGTTTTTCAAGCAAATATGTATGAATATCCCACAGAGCCAGTAAATGGTAAAAATCTTCTTGTGGTAAATCGGATATTTCAGTGTGATAGGTGAATAAATCCTGATACAAAAGATCATCTGCTGTACAATTGTTTTCCGAGTGCTCTTTTGCAAACTCAAGCACCTTGTCTGCTTGAGCAAAGTAATAGGGACATGTTTCCTTTGGTGGAGGAGCGTAAGTCTCGTCACCAAGCTTGATTTTATCAACAAGCTCTAAATCAACTGTTAGGTATTGCAGCTTTTCACCTGCATCGACAACATCAATAACTCCTGGTACATCAAGAGCATATGTTGCTTTATTGGTGGAATCTGTTTTCACTTTCTTTTGCTCCCCTTTTTTCATAGATGCATTATCATGACTCTGAGGCAATTCGGTTTTTTGCTGTAGCGCAAAACCAAATTCCTCTTTTATCAATTCTTCCACTGGTCGTGGTACGTTATTATCCATATTGTCTCCAAAGCTCCTCCATGAGCTCGTAGTAGGCTTTTCGCTTACCCTCATACACGGCATAGTACAATTCTTGTCTCTTCCTATTTTGCTCTTGGAAAGCTGCGATATGCCAATCAACCATGGCATTAAAAGGCTTTTCGCTTTTCTCAAGAATCAATAAAGTATCATCCACACTTAGTTTTTTCATTTTTTTATTTGTTGTTGCTCTTTTGCTAATAACTCAAAGAATGCAAAAAGCATATTTCCAAATTCTGTTAAGACATCTTGTTTTAGATCAATTCCGTAATCTTCTTTCATAATCACCTTCAGCTCGGCTAACAACTCTTGACTAACCATATTCTCAAAACCTCCCCTGATATAATTTATCTTTGAGCGTCTTAATGGCGATTACAAACTTGCGAGGGTCTATCATTACTTCTGGTGAGTCTTCCTTTGCGAAGTTAAAATTGTGTATTAAAATTTCTCTTTCAGGGGTGTCTAGGTACACAAATTGAGAACGTTTGGGATTCGAAGGATCTTCTTCTATATTCACTAACTCCAGACCTTTAGCGAATAAAAAGCATGCAGTATAGAAGCTTGCTAAGCGGAAATAACGAGGGTCTTGATGTTTATTTTGTATATTCATATTTATCTTCAAACCATTCTATTAATGTTAGGGTAAAAGCTTATACATTTTTTGCTTTTTAGCCTTAAAAAGGGTCTAAAAAAACCAGACTGTTTGTCTGGTATGAGAATATCAAGAGGAAGGGAAAATGTATGTGGCTGGCAACAAATTTGTGAAAAGCTACTTTTTCTTTTTCACAAAACCAATGGAACGCAGGAGCTTACGGAGATCATAGCACTTACTTTTTACCTCATTCTCTGGATCTTCATATTTTATTCCTCGTTCGCTGTGTAGTTTCTCGTAAATAGCTTTGTATGACATTTTTGGTGACTGCAATCTGGATCGGTAAATTTCTGCACTTATCTCAAGTTCTTCCGGAGAAATAGAGTCTATTGCCATATTGTAAGGTACTGAATTTTTGAAATGATCCATCGCTTCCTGTATTGATTCCCAAATTGCTTCAATTGCAACGAGGAACTCTGGTTTAGTTAAAGGCTTATTTATTTGAAGTAAAGGATAAGCAGGCTCAATAGATCTTTTGGATAATTTTGCTCTGTTTGATTCATACCAGTTATCCATTACTCCTTGTCCTCGTGTCTTCACCTCAAGCCTACTTGGTGGGGATCTAAACTGTGGGTCATAGAGCCATTTTCTGTTCAATTGAGTACCTATGTGTAGCACGGTAAACGGTTGAGTATTTCCCATTACTTCATCCCACTGAATAATACTTTCAACAACGTATTCCAGTGTAACAGGTAAGTTCAACTCGCCAACGAGTTTATATGCTTCTTTCTGCAATTCAGCAAAATCAGGAAGCTGATCTGCTTTATATAGTATTAACCCATCCTGATTACGTTGATTTGCGGGTATACCCAACTTCTTTCTGGTTGCTGCGACTCCTTCCTGGAATCCTTCACAAAATTCGAGTAACAAAATGTATTTTCTCTCGTTTTCACTAATGCCTTTTGCCAACGGATTGATTTTAATTTTCATTTTAATATGTGGCTAGGTTAAATTGATCCTGACGAACTTAAGGGTATTCAATCAGATTTTTTAAGTTCTTTGTTAATTTTTATTTTCAATCTGTAACCAAAAAAGAAATAGAGAATAGTACATCCAATCCAAATTATTAGTGTTGCCCATTCTAGTGGGTCGTTACTGCCTAGTCCAAAGCGAGGAAGTATTACCCCTAATCCTAACCCTATAAATCCAATGACTATAATAAGATTTGTCCTATTCTTAAAAGTATTCAAACTTTCGTTTTCTTTGTATAAAGTTTTAACCTTTTGATTGTATTCTCTTTTTACAGGGTCTGTAGTTGAATCTTCTGTAAATGTCTGAATAAACATCCTGAATCCTTCTTCTAATCCATAGTCTTTAATATTGGAATAGAGAAGATAAACAAACATTAAGGCCACTAAACCAACAACAACCGAGATAATTTGGTTAACTACGCTATTAAGATTTGTTTGTGCGAGAAGCATAGAGCTTATTCCGTAGAATACTATGGGGATCGCTAGCCACAGGACAATTTTAAATAAACTGAATACAACTTTAAATACTTGGTCTAAAGTAATTCTACCAGTACCTAAAGCTACACCTAATGCGATAGCTATAACTAAGAAAAAGAAAAAATTAAAATCCATATTTTAGTTCTTAGTATCCATTTCCTCTATAACCACCCATATAATCAGGGTGTAGCTGGATTGTATCTCCTCTGTCATTAGATCCCCGTAATCCTCCTAATTGGTCAGGATGAAGTTTAATTAGGTTACTTTTATCATCATAACCTCTCAATCCTCCCATTTGATCAGGATGGAGTTGAACAGAATTTCCCTTATCATCAGTTCCACGATACCCTCCTATGTAATCAGGACGGAGCTGGATAGTACCACTCCCAAATTCTTCTCTAGGGGTTGGGGTTGGAATAAAAGTGGGCATAGGTTGAGGTGTAGGATACTGATAATATTGGGGTGTTTGATCGTTATATTGATACGGATCAGGCGATACTGAATTTCCATTACTCTGATCACTCTCATTTGGGGTAGGCTTAGAACTGATAGAGTTTAAATAACCTTTAATTTGACTATCTGAATAACCTGATTGTCTTGCTTTCTCTATGAATGCTTCTATTTGGGGATTATTACTATAAAGAGGGTGTACTACTGGGGTTGGTTGTATTGTTGGGTTGGGTACTTGAGTAGGAGATGGCGCTATTACTACAGAATGAGATGTTAAATCCGCTTGAGGTTGATGGTGTACGCCAAGAAGCATAACCCCACTAATAACTGTAGTTATGGCAATTAAAGTATGTTGAATCCAATTTATCATTTTAACCTTTCTCCGCACTAATTATACTCTTTAATTCCAAAATATTACAACCGAACCTATATTACAAGCACAACTTTGTGGCTAAATATAAAATCAATCGTATGGAGTTTGTTTGACTGATACTTTACCCTCAAAGGTACGATGGGATATAAAATCAATCAGCAGCTAGGTGAAAAAATCGAACGGGAACGCAAGAAGCGTAAAATGACGCAGGAGGATCTTGCAGCTAAAGTAAAAGTGCAAACGGCTACAATCAGCAATATAGAGCGAGGAGAAACGGATACTTCCGTTTATACTGTCTACAAAATCGCTGAAGCCCTCAAAATGCACGTAAAGGAATTGTTTATTTTCCGTTAGTTTGTTACAACAAACTTTTCCAAGAAACTGCACACCAAATACGATTGGGAATTACACCTACACTAATTTCTATTGAATTTATCTCGTCTAATCCTCGCAGCAACTTTAAGCAGACGCAAAGCTATGTTTTGTCTTTCCTATCAAATACCGTTAAGGCCCGTCAGAGAGAGTAAATATGCCTGTAGCTCAAATTTTTGCATTGTGTCACTACCTTTACGACACTGAGAAAGGCAATAGCCATTCCTAAAGGTAAATATTCACTATTTCTGTCGTTGAACTAAATTGTGCAATTTGTTAAACTCACCATATGCCAAAAAAACAGCCTCATGATGTCAATCCAACAAACAACCCAGAAATAATCAGTATATTAAATGAAGTAAACCAAGCGTATCAACTTAGACAAGAATTGTTAAAGCAATGGAGTAAGGCCAATGAAGACAGGAATGTAATTACCTATTTTTCCTCCTTTGTACATCCAGCAGCCATGATAGATGATAGGGATAGGGATACGATTGAAGGTATTCTCCAAAAAATGGACAACAGCAAAGGACTAGACTTGATTGTAAATAGTCCAGGAGGAAGACCTTTAGCAGCAGAGAGGATTATAAACGTATGTAGAACTTATTCTAAAGGTTTCCGAGTTGTTGTTCCTAAACTTGCTAAATCTGCAGCAACAATGATTGCATTTGGAGCAGATGCAATTTTATTAGGAGAAAGCTCAGAGCTAGGCCCTGTTGATCCACAAATTACCTACATTGATCAAACAGGTAAACCAGTAGTTAGGTCTGCATATTCTCTTATAAAGGGAGTTGAAGAAATACTTACTCGAATCAACCAAGTTGGGTCTGATAAGCGAGTAGAAGGTTTATTATCTTTATTACCTCCAATAGATCAGCCTTTTCT
>Ga0209515_10010265_pt1 | contig 10456 bp, 9 predicted proteins | sample Subgroupgradi54m_FD_187454 | JGI IMG/M metagenome (GOLD analysis project Ga0209515, IMG submission 187454) | Subsurface groundwater microbial communities from S. Glens Falls, New York, USA - GMW60B uncontaminated upgradient, 5.4 m (SPAdes)... ...
GATGGCAGTGATGGATAGCTCTGATCTTTCTCAAGTGTTTCAATCGGCTCAAAAATTGAACAGTTTTTATGGCACTGATATTTATACGGCTTTGACCCCAGAAAATCAGCAAGCCACCTTGTACATTTTGATGGTTCTTGAAAATAGTATCCACTTTAATAATGGATTAACCGACAATAAAATCAGCCCCACTTTTTCCGATGATATGGCTCAAGTTGAAGATGCCATCGTGGTAGGAAAAATAAAAATAAAAAAAGAGGAGGTATATTCGGGAACAAATGCTTTCTTTTTACCTGATGCCACAGGTGAAACAATAGGTACAATGGCCATCGATGAAGATGATGAAGACCAATATACAATAGTTCATGAAGCCACTCATGCAAAACAAGCTATGTCATCAAACCATGGTGACAAAATATCCGACGAAGAAGAGGCCTATCTGGTTGAGGCTAATTACCAAGGGCTTAAGCTAGGTTTTGATGTCGCTTTGGAACGGTATTCGGATTCAAATGACATAAAAGCCAGAAAAAACATAATTGGTTTTTACGAAGCCGGAATACAAAACGCTACTGGTCATCTTGATTCTCCATCGGGCAGGGCAACTTGGCTCTACAGTTATTTACTGAAGGAAATGGAAAAAATGATCCCCTCGCGTGACAACCAATATGAGGCTCTTACTCTGGCAAAGCTTATTCACGAAAATGCTGATGTCACAGCTATAGACGCGCAAAGAAAGATTCTTAAGGAAACAATCGATAAGAGAGAAAAAGTGGGGTTGGCACAAGAGGAACTTGGCTTGATTGTAGATCGTTGTTTCCCCGATTCATTTAAGTCTTCTTATATTTCGGCTAAAATAATCTATGGTGATGGCACAGAAGAAAAAGTAGAGACCGAAAAGCTCAATTTAGATGAGATTTTCAAAAAGATTGTTTCTGATCAAGCCTTGCTGAAAAACGCTGATTCTTCAAAAGATTACTCTATACCCTTATTATTTTTACAAGGCTTTCAAACCGCCATTGAAAACTCAGATATTAACGCAGCAAAAGGGATAGTGGATCAGGCCTTGGCACTCATCTCTGTCTCTGAGTAAATTCAAAAATAGAAATTACTATTTTCTTTTCAACTTGTTTCTATTTTCTAAAAGCCCCAAATAATTCTGCCTCGTCACAACACTCTGCTTTGTTTGTCCTTCCAGTTCTTGCCTAGCATTGCCAGCAACACGCCCACCACGCACAGCGGCGGATTTATTTTGATCGAAACCTTGGGCATCATCTTTTCGGGCAATCTCGGTGGTGGATGCTTCACCAAGCATGGTGAAAATCAATTCCAAATCGGTCATGTGGTCGCGTAAATTCTCGCGTTTCAAACCCTTGAGATTTTTATACTCAGACGGCGTGACACCAAACGTAGCCTTGGAAATTTCGGCGGTCAGGATGGCATATTCTTGGTCGTCACCCACATTGCGATTTTTCCATTCGTCCGTCAGTTCTTCACGAATGGCAATTCCACGCACACGCTTCTCAATCCAGCTCTGTGGATAACCCTTGGCCTGATACAAAGCTCTGGCTCTTTTGGATGCTAACTCGGGGTCCTCAATTTCTTGCACACGTTCGTAGCCTACCTTGGCCAGCCAACGTTTGAATGGCTCGGCTTTTGGGGAGGAAATGGACTGAATAATACGAAAAATCCCTTCGGTATTCGCACAGTTGAGGTTTTGAGGTCCACCTGATGTTTCTATGGAAAGGGTCAGTACAATTTGTACCCACCCTTTAGCCAATTCAGCATCACGTTGCTTCATTTTTTGCACATATTGTTTTGGATCAGTCGAATCAGTTAAGGCCGCAACAATGTCTTCAACAACAAAGTACCATTCGTTATTGTGCAGTGTCCTACGAATTTTCTTGGATTTAAAAACAACCAAATGGTGGTCACTCTTTTCAGGCAATTTATTTTTTTTCGATGTCATTTTCAGGTCGCCCCTATATTTTCAAATGATCAAACCCTTCCCACTTTCCCTTAATCTCTTGTCCCATCGAATCTAAAATTTTCACTTCTTTTTCCCCTTCACCCAGAGTTCCAATCCGATAAAAATGCAGCCCCTTTTTCTTGGCACGTTCCAGAAGCGCCGCTTCGGCTGTAGATTTTACAGTGAAAAGCAATTGATAATCTTCTCCTCCTGACAAAACAACTTCGTGCAGAGACAACTTATTTTCTTTAATTAAAATTTCTATCCCTTTTTCGGTGGGAATGTCACCAAACAAAATCTCGGCACTCACCCCCGGGCTCGCTTCAAAAAGATGTTTGAGATCGGCCACAAGCCCATCGCTAATATCAATCATCGCCGTCACTCCTGTCTCCCCGCTCAAAAACCGGCCCGCCGCTAACTCGGGGCTGGGTGTTTTATGCGCGCGAATGAAAGGGGATTCTTTGGTTTTTCCCTTCTTGAGCAAACAGAGGCCCACAGCAGATGAGCCGATGGCTCCCGTTACGTAAATTGAATCACCGACCTGCGCTCCTTTTCTAAATTTGCATTTTCCCTTTTCAACTTCTCCCGTCAACGTGACGCTGACAAAAAAACTTTTCGGAAGACGGGTGATGTTGCCACCCACTATCGAAACATTAAATTCGCGCGCCATCTGATCCATGCCCGCATAGAAGTCGAGAATCCATGACTCAGAAATTTTTTGGGAAATTCCGAGCGAGATTAACGCATGCTTAGGCGTTCCTCCCATGGCCGCAATATCGGAAAGGCTCACCGCAAAGGCTTTTTTGCCCACTTCAAAAGGGGTAAAATATTTTGGATCGAAATGAATTCCTTCAACCAGAGTGTCAGTGGTCAACAATTCCAACAAACCGTTTCCCTTATGGACAACAGCGCAATCGTCACCAATGCCGCAAACCACTTCGGGTCCCACGGAATGAAGGGTGTGTGAAAGACGATCAATAAGATGAAATTCTGAAAAACTCATGACTGGTACCTTGACCATTTAGTTTTGACACTATTGACACGGCACAAGTGCTTGTAATCAATTTAATCTTGGTTGATACAGCCAATCAATATTAAATTGAACAAGCACTAGCTACCTAAGAGGCACAATTCCAGTGGAGGTAATAGTCAACGAAATGGGAGAAACCACCGGCCCCTCTCCCTCTTTAAAAGCATGAATCCGAGTGACCCCTACAAGATTTTCGTTGGACAAAAGGTCATCGCGAATTTTGTCGGGCTTGGTGCTTCCTCCGGCTTCCACCGCCTGCAAAGTAAAGGCCATCGCGTCAAAGCCAAGAGCCTCGAGGCTAGTTGGGGTTCGTCCAAAAGAATCGTGGTAGGCATTTACAAATTGAGCGCCACGCGGGGAAGAACTGCCGGTATAAAAAAGATCGATGAAAAAAGAACCAGGAAAACTGTTGGCGACGTCGCTAGAAAAACGGGAATCGTTCCAGGCATTGGTCCCAAGCAGTGGGATATCTTTTATAGAGACAAACTGTAACCCCGACGACACTTTTGCGAGAGAGCGATAACTATCGGGGACAAAAACCGCATCAAACCCCGCATTTCCTCCGTTGTAAGAATAGCGCGAAATGGACATCTTGAGTTTGCGGGCATCTTCTCCCAATTCGTTGCTGGCGGTATTATAGCTCGACTTTGCGGCAATCGTTCCCCCATTGGCTTTGACTTCATCCTGAAAAATAATGGCCAGCTCGTCCCCATAATTAATGTTAGGATAAAAAATACCAAAAGATTTCAAACCTCGTTTTCGGGCCAACAAAACTAAATCGTGTATCTGATCGTGGGCCTTATATCCCATTTGAAAAATAAAATTTCCAATACTCATCACCCCTTCTTTTTGGGTAATGGGAAAAAGAACCACCTTCTTTTGCTGCGCTTTTTTAGCCGCAGCCTCCGCCAGAGGACCTGAAATAGGGCCAATGATGACCGAAACATTTTCTTCGTCGGCTAATTGATCCACCATTTTAGCCACATCTTCAGGAGTTGCTGTTCCTAAATCTTTTTGAACCAGTGTCACCTTCTGGACTTCGCCACATCCCGCCTGCTGACCTGCCGCACATTGGACCCCCCAAAGAATGGCCTGACCAAAAGCACTTTGGGCGCCCGACAAAGGAAGCAAGACCCCCACACGCAACGCGTTGTCATCGTTAGAAACTCCCGCAGCAGGCCCTCCTAATTTTTGCAGAAGTTTTTTGGCCGACGATACATATTCGTTTTTCGGATAGCTGCGAATAAAATGAGTAAAATGCCGACGAGCCTCTTCAGTGTTGCCCGCTTCATAATAAATTTTTCCCCATTTGTAGTCGACATAAGCTTTGCTGTATCCATCGGGATAATCCTTGATCCAATGGGGAATGGCGTCGCTGCTAATCGGAGAGATCACCCAAGAATGAAGACGTTCCATCGCAGAAGCAGAAGCAATAATTTCAGGTGCTGATAATTCTTTGAGAGAAGGATCGTTGGACTCTTCGTACAAATCGACAAGACGGAGATAATTATAATCACTTTCTTCTTTCGCTTTGGAAAGTTTATCGGCCAGAAAAATATTCAAAGAATAAAAATGAATTTGAAGCTTGGTGGGAAGATCGTTGATCTTAACCTTGCCCACCAGAGAATCGGACTTCGCAAAATCTTCCTTTTGAAAAGCAGAATAAGCCCCCATCAAATAAGCTTTTGCACGATAAGCGGGATCAGGCGTTTTTTGCGCCAACGTTTCAAAATCGGAAATAGCGGCGTCCCAATTCTGTTGAATAAAATAAATTTTTCCAATTTTGTAAGACGACTCGTCGGAAAGTTTATTGTAAGGATAAGAGAGATAATCTTGATAACCCTTCAATGCGCTATCGTAGCTGGCTTGCTTGTAATTTTGTTCGGCGGCGTTGAAAGCCGTTTGCCAGGCATCTTGGACTTGATTGGGATAAATTGGTTTCCGGATAATTTTTCCGAAAGTGGCGCAACGTGAAAACACAAGCGTCACCATCACTATTAAAACAAGGTCAATAATTTTTCGGTTTATTTTCATAAATTTCTTCATAAATCTCACAATCCAAAAAGACGATTCCAGAATGAACGAGGGGAAGCGGGATAATTTTTATTGCCCATGGATACTTGTTTTAGAAATTTCAAAGATTCTTTTCTAAAAAAATTTTCCGGAACCAAACGTCCCTTTACTTTCAAATTTCCCTTTTGTTTTTGGCCTGGCGCTAGAGGAAGTCCAAAGCCAGCAATAGTAAAAACAGATCCCGTTTTAGACGCCTGCGGCACCTTGAAAGAAGTCCATCCCCACAAAGTGGGTATTTCGACAACTCCTCCCTGTTTGGACATTACCTCGTCGATGGGGTATTCGCACAGAAGATCACACTTTTCAACTGCAAAGAGTTTGTGAGAAATTAATTGTGGAGAAATAAATAAATCATATTCCTCTCCGGTTTTGACATCGGTGGAATGAAGCGTATAAATCTCTTGCGGCAAAAGACCTGCCGGAATATTTATTTTTTGTTTTCTAAATTTTTCGGAGCGTCCAAAACCGTTACAAACCGAACAGCGCTGACGAATACTTCTCCCTCGGCCAACACATTTGGGACAAACTTTGAGCGACGTTTCTCCTTCCACAACCGATTTGATTCTTCCCGAACCAAAACAGTGAGTGCAAATCAAAGCGTGAGTGCCTCCGCCCGCGCCGCTTCCTTGACAAGCCCCGCATTTTTCAAACGCGTTTAATCGCACTTCTTTGGTCACGCCAAAAGCCAGCTCTATCAAAGTTAAAGGAAGAAGTTGCGGTTGCTGATACCCCAAAATCCGGTCTTCGCGCGTAAATCCAAAAATGTCGTCAAAAATATTTTCAAGATCTTCAACAGCCACTGCCTGCCGCTGACTGGCTGTTTTCTGATCGCCACGGTTAACGCCGCCATCCACATCCACCCATTGCGTGACGTTCTCGAGCATATAATTATACGCTTCAGTACATTCACGAAAAAGTGTGGAGGCCTTGGGATCATTGGCGTTGCGGTCGGGATGATAACGAAGAGCCAATTGTCGGTAAGATTTTTTCACCTCCGCCGGGGTGGGAGGATGAGACAAACCAAGAGTCTTGAGAGCTGTTTGATAGTTCAATGGATTTTAGTGTTTTCGGTATTTTCTTCCTCGGGCGAGCCTTTGGAAATATTAACCAAAGCCGCCCGAATAACACGATGCTGAAGTTTGTAGCCCTTTCGCAAAACGGTCACCACCGTCCCGCCAGGATATTTTTCGGAGTCGACCATCCCGACCGATTCTTGAAGATGAGGATCAAATTCTTTCCCCTCGCCGGTAATGGGAGTCACACCAAATTTTTCCAACACCCCAACAAATTGTTTAATCACCAAAGAAACCCCCGTAACCAGCGGCTCGGCATCAGCACTTTTAAAATTTTCGGCGTGATCGATGGTCATTTCCAAATGATCGAGAACCGGCAACAATTCTTTGAGCAAGCGCTCGTTGGCAAATTGAAGACTCTCTCCTTTTTCTTTTTCGATCCGTTTCCGAAAATTATCAAATTCGGCAAGTTGACGGAGATATTTTTCATTCTGTTCTTTTATTTTGTTCTCAGACTCTTTGAGTTTTTCTTCCAACAATTTGATTTCTTCGTTTAATTCCTGATCGCCGACCGGAGGAAGCTCGCCTGGCGTTTCATTTGCTACTTCTTCGGCCACGGACGAGCCTTCAGACAGCTTTTTCCCTTTGAGAACATCTTTGAGCTCTTGCACTTTATCGAGTGGATTTTTGGATGACATAATTTAAAAATAATCTCCCTCTCCCGTTGTGTCAAGGAAGGAAGGGGGAAACCGCCTGATTTCCAAAAAGATGCCCCATTGGTGTCAGCGCAAGCCGATTTTTTTCCAGCCACCCTTTTCGCTTAAGCTCCGCAAATGCCGGTTGAAAATAATTTTCCATTTTTTCGGAAAATAATTTTTCGAAATTTTGGGCATCGACCCCTTCGCGAAGGCGCAATCCCATCATCATAAATTCCCCCATCGCTGTCTCGCGGGAAATTTCTTCGACATCGAACCATTTTTGGGGAGGGAAAAAACTCTGGATATATTTCTGCGGCAATTTTTCGTTGGTGGTTCGATAGCCGGGAAAAGAAGAGACCGCTCCGGCGCCCAAACCAATGTAGGAGCCATACCACCAATAATTGAGATTGTGTCGTGACTCGTGTCCCGGCTGACAAAAATTTGAAACCTCGTAATGGTTGTATCCCGCCTGCTCCAAAAATTTGTCACAGCTTTGGGACATCTCCGCCTGATGTTCGTCAGAAGGAGAAGGCTGATGCCCCTCGTCCACATCGTGAGCAAAGCGGGTTCCCTTCTCGACAGTGAGGCTATAAGCGGACAGATGCGGCGGACGGTAAGTCAGGACCTCGCTCACTTCTTCTTCCCATTCTTTGAGTGTTTGTCCGGGAAAACCATACATGAGATCGACATTCCACGACGTAAAACCAGACTCCGCAATCCACCGGATCGCTTCGCGTGCGTCATCAGCGGAATGAATACGCCCAAAGTTGGACAAATAAGCGTCGTGCAAACTCTGCACCCCCATCGAGATGCGGTTGATTCCAGCCGTTCGAAATTCCTGTAATTTTTTGAGGCTCAGTGTCTTAGGATTGGCCTCGAGCGTGATTTCGGTTGTTGGAGTAATTTGAAAATAATTTCCAACCTCCTTCAAAATAATTTCCACATCACGAGCCGGCATGAGAGAAGGAGTTCCCCCGCCAAAGAAGATGCTGTCGAGCTTTGTAGGCTTGAGATAATGGCGACCGGTTTTTTCAAAAAGCTGGCGGCGTTGTTGCATCTCGGAAATAAGGGCAACACGATATTGATCGGCAGGAATTTGATCCGCCGCAATTTTGTAGGAATTAAAATCGCAATAATGACACTTGTAGAGACAATAAGGAAAATGAATGTAGAGAGAAGTCATCCTACCGTTTCTTTTTGGCCGCCTGTTTCATCGGCTTTTTGCTGACTTTGGCGACTTTGGTAGATTTCTTAACAGATTTTTTGGCTGGTTTTTTTCTTGGTTTTTTGTCAGCAGAAATTTTGCGGGTATTTCCTCTTTTTTTGCTGACGTGCGGTTTCCCGGGCTTGGCTTGGACAATATCAGCAGGAGGACCTTGCTGAATAGAATATTTTTTCCCGGCAACAGTCACAAAAAATTTGTTCCCTTTTTGTTCCAGCTCTTTGGTAGCTTCGTAATAAGGGGCGCGATTGAAACGGGCGCCAAAACTTCTCCCCTTCACCAAACAATAGAGCGTCCCTTTTTTACCGGTCCATAATGTGTTCGGATCGAGAAGCTCGATACTCTCATCGGTCAGCGTGATCAAATACCCCACCATGGTCCTCTCGAGCTTCACCACCCAATAAGGAACATCCTCGACATTAAAATAAATCGGTTTGTCTTCGCCAGTGAGGTAATAATGCCCCTCGGCATCCTGGGCGATGTGTTTGTGAAGATAACGAAAAGTTCGTTCGTGAAGAATAGGATAATCCCCTTGAAACCAGTTCCCTTCTTCATCTAAACGAATGCCATCACTATTATGAGCATTACTACGACGGATATCTGCCATAAACTAGTACCTTCCACGTTAATATTGAATAAACACTAGTATAGGCAGGACTTTAAAAAAAGACAAGCAAGTATAAGGTCTTAAGTCTCTAGGGCTTAAGTCATTTTTGAGGTGAAAAAAGAAAGTTAAAATTTCAAGTACTTGATTTTATTTGTTATTTTATTAACGTAAGAAGTTGTTCTTCGAATAAAAATAAGTTACCCTCGGTGACAAATGGCCACACATATCCTCTCAAAACGCATAATCGTACCAATATTTATGCCCTTTGCTTTTACGGGGCTAATGAGTTTGTTCCTGACAGGTCTCTTTCTCTTGATTGATGGGCATCCGAACTTTGTGCGTCTTGGTTCCACAATAGTGATTGGCATTGTCTGTTTGTGTATCGCATTGCGACCGCGTGTCGTTCACTTGGATGATTTAGAGGGAACCGTCCGTGTAACTTGGGGCACCTGGTGGCCCATCACCTATGCACACTACAAACGCGATGACTGGATGGCCTTTATTTGTGAAAAACGTTATCCGGTCGTCGTCTTCCTAACTGGTAGGGGGGGCGCACGCACTTCCTCACTGCCGCCATGCTGGTGGGTCCGTGGAATGACCAAGACCAAAAAAAGTGTTCTTCTTTCAATCAGCCCGGACGAAAATAGCGCGCTGACTTGGCGTTCGCTTCTTGCAAAAAAATCGGGCATTCAGCTCCGCAACCTATCGGCGCGCGTGAGTCTCCGAAATTATGGAGAAAGTGGACACAGTAGCTCCCCACAAAACGCGGGAAAAGAAGACCCCTTCTTTAAAAAAGACAAAGCCGCTTGGCGACTCTATGCCGCCATGTGCGGATCGGGAGATTGGGACTATGTGCATGCCGGAAGCAGTTATGACGCCGATGCTCCAAACGAATTGGGTATTTATTCGTTTGATATTCCACTTCTGGCTTCTGCGGCAAACGTCCAAAAACCATGGCGCGTTCTTGAACGTCTCGAACGGACCGGGTGGATCACGTCGTTCGACAACAACATCACCCCACTCGCCCAATGCGAACGCAAATTTCCTTGGGTCACCGTTGACCTGCTTTTGTCTCAAAGGAATCTTGGATGAAAAAAATGGAAAAAACCCATTTTTCCCTTGAAGAAAGCGGGCAAGCTGGATATAGAGGCTTTCAGTGCTTACCGACAAAATTAAAGAATTAATTTCATCCGACGCCACCAGTTTTCCTTCCGGAAACAAAAAGGCCAAAATTGTTGCGATCTGTTCTCAAAAAGGGGGAGTGGGAAAAACAACCACCGCCGTCAATTTAGGGGCCGCCTTTTCTCAACTTCATGGAAAAAAAGTATTGGTCGTCGACTTGGATCCGCAGGGGCATGTCGAAAAATCATTGGGCTCCCTTATTCCCGAAGGAGTGGAATACGCTCCGCTGTCGGCCACTCTTATCAGCAAAAAAGGAAATATTCTTTCATCGGTGGTACAAACCAAATCGGAACATCTGCACATCACTCCCGGCGATCACTCTCTCTACGATACCGAAGGGGCGCTCTCGAGCAAAATTGGCCGCGAATTTATTTTGTCCCAGTCGCTGAAAGGGGCTAAAACCCAGTACGATTATATTTTGCTGGACTGTCCCCCCAATTTGGGAAATTTAACCATCAACGCCCTATGCGCCGCGGATTATGCGGTGATTCCGTGTGAGATGTCGGTACTGGCCTTTGAAGGGGTGACCGATTTGCTCAACACGGTCGAAACGGTGAATGAACGGCTCAACAAAGCGCTTAAAATTTTGGGCGTCCTTTTTACTCGCGTTGATGGACGAAATATCACGATGAATCAACTCATCGAAGAAAATCTCAAAAATAAGC
>Ga0209515_10010268_pt1 | contig 10455 bp, 13 predicted proteins | sample Subgroupgradi54m_FD_187454 | JGI IMG/M metagenome (GOLD analysis project Ga0209515, IMG submission 187454) | Subsurface groundwater microbial communities from S. Glens Falls, New York, USA - GMW60B uncontaminated upgradient, 5.4 m (SPAdes)... ...
AAATTTTAAATTTTTAATTTGTGCGTTCGCAGAAATTCTGCGTTCACGCATAATTTTAATTTGTTTCGCAAGATACATCGCCGTCGCCTCTCCTTCCATGGTCGGATTAAGAGCCAGTATAATTTCGTCTATCTGCTGTCTGCTATCTGCTAACCGCTTAATTAAATCATCGATATACAATTCTTCTGGTCCAATGTTATGGAGTGGATCAATTACTCCCCCCAGCACATGATACCGCCCCCTAAAACTTCCCATTTTTTCAAAACTAAACACATCTAGCGGCGTCTCCACGACACAAATCGTCCCCTGGTCTCGGGTAGAATCATCACAAATCTCACATACTTCAGCACTGCAGATATTTTTGCAAACAGAACACAATTGCAGTCCTTCTTTAAGCCCTAAAACCGCCTCGCCTAATTTTTTAATTTCTGGCTCGGGCACATGCAGCAAATAAAACGCCAACCGGGCGGCACTCTTTGGCCCAATCCCCGGCAAGCGTTCAAACGCCTCAATTAAACTCTGAATCTGTTTCGGAAATGTCATTTTACTTCACAATTCTAACAAAAATGATAAAATCCCGTAGCCATGTCTGAAAAATTACCCATTTCCCACCAGGCCGAAGCAAGCCCTTTTGAAATATTTGTCGACAACGGTGACATAAATAATAGTGTTGACTTATATCTAAAACAGATCGGCAGTATCCCCCGAATCTCTTTAGATGAAGAAAAAAGTCTCGGAAAAATCATCCTTGAAAATAAAAATAAACTAAAAAAACTTCAGAGCAGTGAATATCCCGATCATTTATTGAACCAAAAAATTATAACCATGCAAGAAAAGAAAACGATCGCCAAGAAAAAATTGGCCGCCGCTAATTTACGACTGGTCGTTAGTATTGCCAAAAAAAATCGAGGCAGAGGAATTGAATTTTTAGATTTACTCCAAGACGGCAACATTGGACTTATGCGCGCTGTCGAAAAGTTTGACTATCGAAAGGGGTTCAATTTCTCCACTTATGCCACCTGGTGGATTAAACAATCAATGACCAGGGGAATCGCCGACCAAGCCCGAACAATTCGTCTCCCAGTCCACCTTTACGACCAGGTCGTTAGGTTTGGCTACACTCAAAGTCAACTATTCCAAGAACTCGGTCACCAACCTACCAACGAAGAATTGGCTAAAAAGTTGGAAACAACACCTGTTAGAATCGCTAAATTGAAACGGGTCGCTCAACACACATTGTCACTCGAGGCCCCGGTCGGCGAAGGACAAAACACCCTACTAGAAGATTTTATTCCCTCAGTTGACCCAAAAACCGATCCCGACGAAATGACCATTCAAAAACAAACTAAGGAAGACATCGAATCGGTCCTTGGGTCAATGCCGGCTAGAGAAGCCAGAATATTACAAATGCGTTTCGGTTTAAAAGATGGGGAAAGTCATACTCTTGATGAAGTGGGCGCCAGGTTTGGCCTTACGCGGGAACGAATTCGCCAAATTGAGGCCAAGGCTCTAAGAAAACTGCGCCACCCTTCCCGCTCCCGACAACTCCGCGACTACTATTTTTCATAAATAAAAAATTGCCAAAAAAAGCCCCGCCAAAGGCGGGGCCAAGTGTCAAAAATCACAGAGTCAAAGATCCAAAATATCGGTTAGTTGCGGGAGACGAACTGGTGGCCTGTATTGAACCTGAAACCAAGGAGCCAAGGGCCGACGTGCCACCCCCGACTGCCAGAGCTCCAGAAGACACTGACGACAAAGACCGCGCCTTTGGAAACTTCCACCAAAAACAAGTTGAGGTTACCATTATTCAAAAGATCACCGGCTTCGCCATTAGGTTGCTGGTCAATTTTTGCCCCCAACCAAGCGCAAAGCTCAGTCGCAGAAAAAATACTTTTTGAACGAGCAGAGAGCAACTCTTGGCCAGTAGTTTTCCGACCGAGCAAAAATCGTTGCAGCTTCCCAAATTCAAAACCAGCAATCATCGGTTTTGCTGCCGCTACCACAGAAGCTCTGAAATCAGAAAACACATGCAATCCTGTGCGGGTTTGGTAGTAGTCGCTCGGATTGTGTTCTTTGGCCAGGGCAACTGCCAGAGTCCTTTTGTTGGGTATCAATAGCTTTGGAGTTTCCGCCCGCTTAACCTGCCCTCCATCCTTCTCAACAAGAACTAATTCATCTCTAAGAAAGCGGTGCATCCCGTCTACTCCCCCAAGTTTATTGAGGACCGCTTTCATTTGTCCCCACTCCACACGATTATAATCATCCACCTTCTTACTCCTTACGAGCTGATAGCTCGAGGTTTCTCACTACCCGTGAGCTAAGGGGCTTTGGCAATCAATGTTAACCGCAGCAGAAAATCACCATGGTTCACCCTGAAAGTAACTTCCTGCCGCGGCGAACAATTTTCAACGAGCTTGAGTATTATACTACAGGTTAGCAAAGAAGTCAAGGGAAAATTAGAAAATCTTTAGCTTCTGCCTCAACTTATGTGTATTCCCGTGCGTCAACATACCCAAATATGACTCCACTGTGGCAAGCTTGGGTTTTTTCTGAAGGTTGCGAAACATACGTTTTTTTGTTGCAGTCCTCAGCACTCGGTGATTGGGAAAATGCACCCAGCCCAAAAAATCCACCCCTGACGCCAGTGTCCTTATTGATAATTTCTCGGAATGAAGAGTTAATCGAAGTCTGTTTGACAAAAACTTTCTAAATAGAGGAACTAGGTTCTCAAGTTCTCCTCTGTTTGAATTCATAATTACGAAATCATCCGCATACCGGATGTAATACTTTTCCTTCATTTCGTGTTTAATAAATTGATCAAACTCATTGAGGTATACATTCACCAAAAGTTGCGAGGTAAGATTGCCTAAAGGCAATCCCTTGCCTGGCTCTGAACAAAAACTGGAGACCACTTGACCAACTAGCCAAACAGCATCGGTGTCTAAAATGTCTCTTCGCAAAATTTCCATAAGGGCTCTGTGGTCAATTGAAGCAAAGAACTTTTGTATGTCACATTTCAGCACCCAAAGTGTCCGTGTGTTGTTGCGCGAGGCTTTATACGCTAGTTTGCGAAACCGCTCCAGGGCTTTATGTGTCCCTTTGTTTTTCCGACACGAAAACGAGTCCGCAATAAATTTACGATCAAATAACGGGTAGAGTATTTGGTAAATAGCATGATGCAACAGTCGGTCACGCACTGTTGCCTTGTGGATATTCCGCGGTTTAGGATCAGAAATGTTGAATGCATAATAAGACCCATGAATATAACTTTTTCTCGACAAATCAAGACGGAGTACCAAAATGTTATCAAATAAATTCTGCTGAAATTCCTGGACGTCACGCTTCTTACCTTTCCCTCGGTGAAACTCTCGCCAGGCAGAAAGCAGATTCACAAGAGAAATGATATCTTCATATCTGTGCGCCAAACAAACTTGCCGATCATCAGTCATGCAGCAGAAGTATACAAACTCTGGTACAGCTTCAATGATCATTTGCCTAGAAAATTCCGCTATACATTGGGTAACAAAATCGACTCTCTACTTACTGAGGTCACGGAATTACTTCTCACAGCAACTTACCAAAACCAAGAAAATAAGTTGTCAACAATAGAATTAGCGATAAGAAAAACTGACTCGTTGAAATTCTTTCTGCGATTAGCTTGGGAGCTTTGCGCCATTGATGATAAAAAATATGCCCAAATTTCAGAGTCGACTTTTGCACTTGGCCGTATGGTTGGTGGCTGGAGAAAGAGTCTACTTTCTAAAACTCCCCCGGCTTAAAGCCGAGGGAGAAATATTGGAGTTTCGAGAGACGAACTGGTTGCCAGCATTCCACTCGTTACCAAGATCATCGGTGTTGACGTTCCACTTCGAGTTGCCAGCATTCCAGTTGACGTTGACAACAACCACCTCGCTATTGTGCTCACGACCATCTAGATCACCACCCATCGAATAACTCTCTGGGTTGAATTTCACTCTGGACTAAAAGCCCACCAGTCTCAAGCACCAACTACCGCTATTTTTTAAAAAACCTCGCGCCCAAACCGTAGCCGGGACGTTATCAAAGGTTTCTTGTTGAAATTTTACCAAAAAAAAGACCCCCGGGTCCGGGCAAAGTGCCCAAGATCCCAGGGGTTCAAAGGGTCAACACACAAAAAAGCGGTTAGTTGCGAGAGACGAACTGAGCGCCCGAAAACAACCCGAAACCAAGCGGCCAAGTGCTGACGCCCCACAACCGATAGCCAGAGTGCCAGAAGACAGAGACGACAAAGACCGCGCCGTTTACCCCCTCCACAAGGAAAAGGTTGGCGAAGCCGTTGGTCAACAAATCACCAACTTTGCCATTTGGTTGTCGACCAATCATCTCAGCTAGCCAGGGACAAAACTCGGTGGCAGTAAAAATGCCGTTTGGAAAAGCTGTTTTCAACTGTTCACCGGTCGCATTTTTTTCCATCAGGAAACGCAGGAATTTCTTAAACCTTCTTCCCACATCCGTAGGTTCTGCAGCCGCCACCACCAACCTTCGAAAATCACTCCCCACCCAAAGCCCAAGCCGATCCTTGTAAAATGAATCGGGATTGTGCGGTTTGGTCAAATTGACAGCTGGCATTTGTCCATTCGATTTCAAAAACTCCGGCAGCTTTAATCTCATTAGACCAGTGGTTTCTGGTAGCCAGCACGGCTGCCGCCGGACAAACTTTTTCAACTCGTCGTACCAGAGATTCCCGTTCTCACCCGCAAGATTTAAAAAAAGGGTGCCTACCAGTCTCAAAACTTTTGAGAGTGGCAGTTGTCCAAGCATGCCTTGCGACATGGTTTTCTCCCTTGAGCAATCTGCTCAGATTTCTCACTGCCCGTGAGTTAAGGGGTTGTCGGCCAACATAGTTCTTCGCCACAACAGAAAATTACCTTAAGACAGCCAGAAAGTCATTTTCTGCTGTGGCGACCACAGTTTTCAAGGAGCGTGCTATTATACTACAACTACTGTCTGGCCCCCATTCCGCCCGATAATTGCTGCAATTTTGAGGCCGCCACCATTTGTGACTTATACAGCGCTTCCCCAAATGCGGCTTCCACTTCATAATCGCGGACCCCGTCCCAAGACACCTCTAAAACTTTTTGGTCACCGGTCAACACTATTTTCAGCTCACCCTTGGTCGTAGACTTCACCACTTCAATCCGTTCCGAGGCTAATTGTCCCTGAATTTGCTGGGCGGTTTTGCGCATCTGATTAAGATCCCCTAGTTGTTTTAGTCCATCAAACATTCCCATAACTTTCACCTACCTTTCTCTGCTAACACAAATTTAACCTTCAAATCTTGGCCCATTATACCAGAAACCACCTTTTCTAAAATTTCCCGATTCTTCAACTCTTCCAACCTTTCTTTGTGAAACTTATAAAATACCTCCAGGGTTAAATAGTCTCCTACAAGCTCGGTCGGCCGACTGGCCCGTAAAAAAGCCACTAAACTATGGTTGTAGCTTTTAACTGCCGTCAAAATCTCAGGCCATTTGGCAATCACAACAGTTGAGTCAGTTTTCGGTTTTTTGTTTTCGGCCTCCTGTTTTTCAGTCGGCAGTTTCTCGGTTACTGACGTACCGATAACCGGAGAACTTGGATCTGATAACTGAGAACCAAGAACAGATAACTGGGGCTTTGCACAATATTCAATTATTACCATTTCCAGCGGTAATTGTGGGATGGGGCAATCGCGTATCATTGCATTGGCCACAATCAATTTATTAATTAGATCTATATTATGATCTCTATCACCATTTCCGGACAATAAATTATCTCGTAATTTGTTTACTAGCCCACTGATTAAATCTTTTATTTTCCCATCATCTTCGACAAATTTATTTACCAGTTCTAATGCTTCTTTGGCATTACTTGCCAAAATCGTCTTCAAAACTTTTTCGGCATAATCAGATGGTAATTGCGCCGTTAATGTCGCCAAACTACTATCACTCCCCATCGCCATCTGCTCAAGTAGTTTTTGCGCATCACGATGGGACGTTCCCGTGATTTCCACGATCTGCAAAAGAGTTGACTCTTCTATTTTCATCTTTTCCTCCGACGAAATTTTCTTTAATTTACCAAAAACATCATCTTTTGACGTTTGTCCAAAGTTATACACCAAACAACGTGATATCACTGTCGGTGGCAATTTTTGCACCTCAGTGGTCGCTAAAACAAAAATCACGTGCTCCGGCGGCTCCTCGAGTATTTTAAGCAGTGCATTGAATGCCGATGTGGAGAGCATATGCACCTCATCGATGATATAAACTTTATATTTGCTACCCGTCGGAAACAGTTTAGCTTTTTCGCGCAAATCCCGAATATCATCCACTCCAGTGTTAGACGCCGCATCAATTTCAATCACATCTAGTGATGAGCCTTTGGTAATGGCCTGGCAGGAATCGCACTTGTTGCATGGTTCCTCTCCCTTTTTTCTACTTTGACAATTGACAATTTTGGCAATCAGCCGCGCGGTCGTAGTTTTCCCCGTTCCTTTTGGGCCAACCAGAAGATAAGCGTGGACAAAATTGTTATCAAGCAGTGCCTGGCCGAGACTCTCACGAATCTTTTTATTGTCTAGCTCAGTGATCGTTTGTGGTCGATATTTAAGGTAGAACATTTACTCGTGGTGAACGCCAAGAAGATGCAACATACCATGACTTACCATCTCCCCAATCTTGGTGTCAACCAGAACATTATCTCTGTTCGCCTCTTCTTGCGCCAGTGGGTAACATACCACGACATCCCCCAAAATTAGCACCCCATCTTGCTGGGCAACAAACCCCTTACCTTGACCCGGGCGAGAAAATGGCCGACCCCCGTCTTGGACAACATCTTCAAGTTGAGGAAAAGATAACACATTGTGGGGACTATCATCGCTCAAATACCGCTTCGCCAACTCGCTACTTTTTCTCGTCCCACAAACTAGCACCGACACTTCTACATCTGAAGCGACATATCTTTCTTTAAGAACACTCTCAATCGCCGCCTTAATCTTGTCGCGGTTCACCGGAAACTTCGAATCAGCAGTAATCAACACCCTGGTCATCCTTTGAGAATGTTTGCTACCAACGCCCCATCTGCCTTACCTTTTAGTTCTGCCATGCTAAATTTCATTAGAGTTCCAAAGTCAGCATTAGGATTTTTGGCTTTGATTTCGGCAACTTTTACCTTAACATCTTCCTCGCTCATTTGCTCTGGTAAATAAGCTTGAAGAATTGCTAATTCTGCTTTTTCTCGATCAACCAAATCAGCTCTTCCCGCTTTGCCAAACATCTCAATCGACTCATTGTGGGTTTTAACCTGTTTAGAGAGTACAGACAACATATCATTGTCGGTCAACACATAATCTTTGCCTTTTTCGATCTGTAAGTTAAACACCGCTCCCAACAAAAACCTCAGGCAATCGACCTTGACCTGATCTCTCGCCTTTTGCGCCGCGGCTAAATCTGACTGAATTTGATCAAGTAGCATCTTTAATACATTCTGCGATTGGGATGTTTCTTTGCAAGCGCTTTTAGCCCCGCATCCCGACGTACGACGGGGGAGGAGCACAAAGCATTGGTTAATACATTCTTCTGTTTGGATGTTTCTTAGCCAATGCCTTTAGCCCCGCAGACCGCCAGCTGGCGGTCGAGGAGCGCAAGGATTTAGTACATCCTTCTGTTGGGATGTTTTTTCGCTAAAGCCTTATTCTTCCGGACCGTTGCTGGTTTTTGATAATACTCCCTCTTTTTAAGTTCCCCCAAAATATCCTCGTTCAAAACTTTTTTTTGAAAGGCTCTGATTACCTGATCTGATGATTGTCCTGGTTGTGCTTTGACTACTACCATAAATTCTCACACCTGCCTTTCGACGCTCACTTCTCCTAAAAGGTGAACATGTAGGTGCGGCACCGCCTTGGCCGCCCCACCGTTAATTACGATTCTGTATCCCTTCTCAACAAGGTTCAATTCCTTAACTTTCTCCAGAATTTTATTTTTGATCAATATCACAATTTTATCATCTGCCTCCAAAAGATCGCCAATATGTGCCTTGGGTATAAAAACTAGGTGTATCGGCGCTCGCGGATGGATGTCCCCAAAAGCAATTATCTTGTTATCCTGATACTCCACTTTTGCAGGAATCTCCCCCCGCACGATCTTACAAAACACACATTCCTCCATGGCACCTTGGATTGTAATCCTTTTACAAAACCGGGGCAAGACAGATGCTACGCTCGGCAGGTACTCGCCGACAAAAAACTAACCACCGCAGGCTTTTGTGGGAAAACTAGTGGTTCCCCCGAAAGATCCTGACCCAAGATCGTCTGCAGCCTAACTAAGCCAAACAAATATCTCCTCTTTGCTTCAATAAATGCCCGCCCCGCCATTACTTGCCTTAGTGAATAAAAAAGCAGCATCAATTGCAGAATTTCAAAATTTATTCGCCCCGACTTTTTCAACACTGGCAATAGTGAACCCAAATCGAGACAATTACCATCAGAAAAGAACAAACTATTTACTAGCTCCAACTCTAGTGGGGCAAAAACAAAGTGTTCAAAGTCAATAAGCGCCAGTTGACCGTCAACTAACAAAATGTTTTGTTTTTGTAAATCACCATGAACCGGGAAAAGGGGTCGGTGGGAAATTTTTTCCACCATTCCCCTAGGCAACAAAAACTGACGAGAGACTCTTTCAATCTGATCAAAAATTGTCTGCCCATTTTCAAATGCGGACACTGGCTCAACCCGGGAAAAGTACCCCAATAGTTGACTATTTAGCAAACTGTTTGGAACTTTGGATGCCTTTATCCCTACCATCTCATAAATCAGCAGCGTCCTAGTATCCAGCATTTCAATTTTTGGCACCAGAACCGCTGGCGCTAAATATTTCGCCCCCGACATCTCTTGCTGTGCACTCACCACCGAACCACAAAACTTGAGAAACACCTTTTCTTTCTGATCACGAAAAATTCTTTTTTTCATTTTCAAAAAACAATACCGGGAACTCTTCCTGAAGCGTAAATGCTTCAGCAAATTTCCCTTCACTCCTTCGCAAATGATAACCCCGAATTGTCGCCAATGACCGTTCAAACCCCAAGGCCTTTGGGCTAGCTTGTGAGGAATAAATTTTAAACAACTTTTCTTTCTTCATAAAATATTTCGTCGTGTCTACCAAAATTTGTGTTTTGATCGGCAGCATGCCTTCAGCACACAGCACCATCGGCACCCGGAATGACTTCCCCAAAGTCTCCCGCAGCACACCCATCGCCGCCACTTTCGTCGCCTCTATCCCGATCTGGAATGCCTGTTTATGATCCGGATGAGCATCGTATGGATTAAGTAGAAACAGCACCTCTGGCTGCACTTCCCGAATCACTTTAACCACTTCAAACATCAACTCTTGACTACAGGTCAAACCCAAGTCTGGTTGATTGAATACAAACGACTTCTTGATCCCCAAAAAACGTTGCGCCTTTACCAACTCTTTTGACCGAACCTGTGCCACCAATTTTGGTGACACCTCAGCTAACGTTTTATAACTCTGCCCGAGTTGTGAATTGGTTAGCACCACTTCATAAGCAACAAAGCCACGCTCTGCCTGCAACTTAAATATTGTTCCGGCACAAGAAATGTTGTCGTCGGCATGCGCCGAGATGATTAAAAGGTTTTTCATAATTGAAAGTATTCTTCGACAATAAAACGTGTATCCCGGGTGCCCGCTGCAATCGCCTCTTCTGGCGATAAGACAACGCAGGATTTTTTAAAATCTGCTACCAGTTTGGCAAACTGTTCTGGGAATTTACTCGCCAGAAAAGCCAATACCACCACATCACAAGGATCACTATTCTCCCTTGCTTGCGCCCGAGTTTGAATCCGGTGCCGAGAGATAGGACAAAGGATTGCTCCAGTATTTGTATCTGGAGAAAACAACCCGCCATATGAATCTAAAATCTTATAAATGTTGGCATGGGTGGTTAATTTTAATGGGTAAATTACCACCCCGGCAAAATCGGCAGCCAAAACAGCTTCGCGGGCATAATAACCAAACCCCGCCATCTCGCCATTTTGACTAGCCACCGACTCTCCCAGGCGCCCATTGATACCTTCTTTGGCCAAAAGTCTTGAAGATTTTTCTTCACCTAAGCGCCCTTTAAAAAGCACCGGATCACTCCCGGCCAGCTTGGCCAAAAGAAGTAGTTTGCCCAGAGTAAATCTTTCCCCCACGTTTTTTGTCACCAGCGTCTCTTCCACAAACACCGGCAGCGACACCTCTCCCATAAAGTTCCCCAACAGGAGCTTCGCCGCATCGACACGCTGTTGTGAAAGAGTTTTGCCTAATTGCATTGAAAATTGTTCAAATTCAGCAACTTGCCCACTTGGAATAATCTTTAAACTATCCTCTAGCATTTCATCGGCATGAGAGCTCTCGTGTCCATCAGTACCAAAAAGTACCA
>Ga0209515_10010269_pt1 | contig 10455 bp, 7 predicted proteins | sample Subgroupgradi54m_FD_187454 | JGI IMG/M metagenome (GOLD analysis project Ga0209515, IMG submission 187454) | Subsurface groundwater microbial communities from S. Glens Falls, New York, USA - GMW60B uncontaminated upgradient, 5.4 m (SPAdes)... ...
GCGTCGGCTTGGGAATCTTGAGGTAGCTGTGAAGCTCCTCGAGCGTCAAAATGTCGGAATCTATGGGCATCATGGAGACAAAAAATAGCAACTATTAATAGTTGCTGTTCGTTATTATATAACCTAACAGAACCCTGTCAAGGAGGATTTTGATAGAAAATGGCAGATGGAATCAAAATTTAGACTGAGATGGGAAGGAGAATCTCGACCTGTGTGCCTTGGTTTGGGGTACTAGCAAGTGAAATCTGACCGCCGTGGCGCTCGACTACCCCTTTAACAATTGCCAAACCAAGCCCCATTCCCCGTTCTTTGGTCGTAAAAAATGGGTCCCACACCTCACGCTGGCGCTCAGAATCGATTCCATGACCGGTATCACTCACGCACAGGATTAAATGGGTCTTGCTGACTCGTGTCGCCACCTCCAGTCGCCCGCCTTGAGGCATCGCTTCCAAACTGTTGAGAAAGAGGTTGAGCAACACCTGCTTGAGCTGTTGAGAGTCCGCGTTGATGCTTAACCCATTTTCAGAGAATGCGGCGTGAACCTCAATACCCTGCTTTAAGCACTGGTTGGAGAGCAAGGTAAGCGTATCGTCGATCAGCGCTGAGAGGCGGACTGGTTGAAGTTGAAGTGGCGCGGGCTTGGCAAAATCTGAGAGCTCCTTGACGATCGTATTGATGCGGTCAATCTCTACCTGCACGACGCGGAAAAACTTCTCACGAAACGCGGGATCGGCGTATTTTTCCGGCAGGTACTGCGCGAACGTCTTAATCGCCGACAACGGGTTCTTGATTTCGTGCGCCATCCCCATCGCAAATTGGCCGGCCGCCGCCAACCGTTCCTGAAACAGTAACCGCTCGGACGCCGACTTCAGCTGTTCGTTGACTTTGATGAGCTCCTCATACGAGCTCGCATTTTCGAGCGCCATCGCCGCTTCGTTGGCGAGCATCGCGAAGGCGTGCAGATCGTCCATGGAATAACCTGCTCCGGACAACTTAGCTCCCAGCACCAAAAATCCAACGAGACGATGCTCGATCAGTCCAGGAATCGCCAGCTCCGCTTCCAAGCGTTGCATCTCTTGATTGATCCTGATGTCCGGGTAACGCACCGTCTCCTCTTCGCTCAACACCCGACGGTGTTCCGCCAGCCACCGCACCAGCGCGTGAGAACTCTCAAGTCCGTAGCGCGATTGGAGCGCGAGCCGCTTCGGACCGTGACTCGCCCGCAGGACGTAGCGTTCGTTGGGTTTGTCCCAAAGGAATAGCGATGCGTGCGAGACGCGCACAGAGCGGCTGACAATACGCGTGATGAGCTCGGAGAGTTTGGTGACATCGCGCACCTGTGTCATCCCACGCGCGGCTCGCTGGAGTGTACGCTGGTAGCGCCATTGCTCCCTCAACAAACGCGCCTCCGCCTGTCGCCGAAGATACGCATACGCAAACGGCCCCGCCGTCGCCAGCGCCGTACACAATCCCAGCGGCACCAACCACCATTCTCGACCAATCCATCGCTCAAGCCTAAATCGTCCCCACAATCCCACGAGGAACGGTGTTCCCAAGACCACAAAGTAAATAACCAAGAGTAACCCAGCCCGCGTGATTACAACCCGAATGTCTAAAAATCGATACCTGATGATCGCGTAGACAGTGGCAACCCCAATCAGCGGAAAAAGGATGAGTTGGGGGGTGATCTGAAAATGGTAAATGGGTAAGAACAGTGTAGCTACATTCACCCACGCGAGAAACACTCCAATAAGCGTTGATAGACTCTGCATCCGCTTCGATTTGTCGAGGTCTTGATTCCGAAACGCCTCCAAAAGGAGTCCAAAAGCCTTCAAATATGTGAGAAAAAATGAGGCGAGAAGAAACAGATACAGTACTCCTGGTTCAGGGTAATACGGAAAGAACAACTTTGGAGGAACATCCGTAATCATCCAAGGCGTTACGCTCGAAACCCCTGTACAAGCGGCTAGGATGTAATGGATCGGATGAACCTTGCGTTTTACATCGAGGAAGATGAGCACGAACCGTAGGAAGAGTATTGCGGTTAATCCTCCAAAGAAATGTGAAACACGGCTGGACCAAAGAGCAACTTCATGTGGAACACGGAACATCGTTAAGAAAAAGCCAAAGCTCCAGAGAGCGCAGAACAGAACCCAAACGGCAAAGGCGCGATTGAGTCGCGAGGAACTATCCTTCACATAAATAAAGGAACTGAGTGCTAGAAAAGCAGTCGCTGAAAACAGTGTGATAAACCGAAAAACGTTCAAGGTCATTGTCTAGTCGTTTTAGACCGCTATAGGTAAGGAGAGGACTATACTTGTTCCCTGCCCAAGCTGACTCTCAACGAAAATGCTACCACCGTGTTCTTTCATGATCCCTTGCACGACGGCTAGACCCAACCCCGTGCCAGTGGACTTGGTCGTAAAGAAGGGCTCAAACACATGCGGCAGGTCTTTGGGAACAATCCCACAACCGCTATCTGTTAGCGTCACAAGCAACTCACCATGGCTGGTCGCTGTACGGACGGCGAGACGCCCCTGACCATCCATCGCCTGGAGACTGTTGAGGACGAGGTTCAAGAACACCTGCTTGAGCTGCTGGGGATCGCCGAGGATAGTTTGGCAAGACGTATAGTCCCGCTCAAGCACCACCCGCTGCGCCATCAGCTCACTATTGAGAAACTCCAGCGTGTCGTCGATGACGCGCGTCACGTCGAGCGGGCGCAGCTTCGGTGGCGCGGGCTTTGCAAATTCGAGGAGCTGCTGCACAATCAGGTTGATCCGCTCTACCTCCCCACCCACGATCTTCTGAAACTTCGCGCGGAATGCTGGATCTGCGTAACGACTCTCCAAGTAATCGGTAAACGTCTTGATGGAGGCCAGCGGGTTCTTGATTTCGTGGGCCAGCCCCGCCGCCAGCGTCGCGACGGCTTTCATTTGATCGCCCTTGCGAACTTCTACCAAGAGCTGTTCCCGTTGCGCAGCTAACTCGGCCGGTGTCGCGTGGAAGAGCGCGCGATCCACAAACGCTTGAATTCGTTCTCGCAGCGGATTGAAGAAGATTGCAATGAGGAACGCAACTATGGTTGTCGCAATAAACGAACGGTAGCCAAAAAACCCTTGGAACCACTTTTCTGTTACAAGAACTACAACGAGATACATCGCTGTAATACAAGCTACTAACAACGAATAAACCAAACTCCGCCTAATAATGATTCGGATATCCAAAAGCTGATGTTTAACAATTGCGTAAGCGATAGCAGCAACATAAAGCGAAACTAACGGATTAAGCACGGGAGGAATTGGAAAACGGTACCATGCAAGGTAATTCGTGTACCCTGATAAAAATCCCACCAGGTATGCCCAAAACACCCACCAGAGCTGCCTTCGTAAACGCCCTGAAGCATTAACTGCTGTCGTTGCCAATATCCAGAGTCCGTACGCAACGGAGGAAAACATTTGAAAGAGATGTATTGGAAAGATCGGACCAGGAATCAACCAAAATGGAAAGACGAGGTGCGGTCCTACGCCTGGTGAGAACAAAGGTGTGTAGACGGTGAAGCAGATCAAGAAGCTCAAGAAGTAATTACCTAAATGGAGTAATCGTTTGTTCCGTTTATCCGACAAGGCTGCGGCCAATTGGAGAAAAACGGGCGGCATGAGGACGACTGGGATCATGCACGTACGCTCAAGGAAATCAGCCCGAAGCGAATTATCTGTCACTCGTAACCACAGGAAATAGAACAAAGCCCAGATGGCGATCAAAAAGGTAAGAAACGAGAAAAGACGGGCCGTTACTAACCGTGGTTGTTGACATAACACGATCGCAATAATGGCGCTGCACACCACAAAGTTTATAAAACCAGAGTACGCGTAATAGGCTAGCGGGAACTCAAACATGTCTGTTATTAAAGAAATGTGGCTCCTACGTTACAAAAAACTCGCCCACTCATTTATACCGCCACAGGCAACGCAAACGTCACGCGCGTTCCCTGCCCCACCTGACTTTCCACAGAAATACGGCCGCCGTGTTCTTTGATAATTCCCTGAACGACAGCAAGACCGAGACCGGTGCCGCGAGGCTTCGTCGTAAAGAAGGGATCGAAGATGTGCGGTAAGTCCTCAGGGGCGATGCCGCTCCCGGTATCGGTGAGCGTGATGAGGAGTTCGCTGGCCTTCTGTGATGTGCGAACCTCCAAACGGCCTTGGCCGTCCATCGCCTGGAGGCTGTTGAGGACGAGGTTGAGGAACACTTGCTTGAGTTGTTGGGGATCGCCGAGAATCGTCTCCTGCGCTGCGTAGTCGCGATGGACCTCGATATGGTGCGCGAGGAGCTCGCCGTTGAGAAACTCAAGCGTCTCATCGATCAAAGACGGGAGACTTAAGGGGGTAAGTTTGGGAGGCATAGGTTTGGCGAACTCGAGGAGCTGCTGGACGCTGCGGTTGATCCGCTCAACTTCACTGCCGACGATTTTCTGGAACTTCGCGAGGAACTCTGGATCCGTGTGGCGTGCTGGTAGGTAGTCCATGAATGTTTTAATGGACGCTAGCGGATTCCTAATCTCATGCGCGAGTCCAGCCGCCAGCGTGGCCACCGCCTTCATCTGCTCACTCTTTCGAACTTCTCCGAGGAGCTGCTCCCGCTGGGCCGCAAGCTCCGGGGGGGTTGCCTTGAAGAGGGCCCGGTCGACGAGGGTTTGAATGCCACTGCGCAGGGGGTTGAAGAAGATCGCGATGAGGAACGCAACGATCGCCGTCGCGAAGATCGACCGGTAGCCAAAGAACCCCTGGAACCACTTCTCCATGATGAGAACCATGACGAGGTAGACGGCAGTGAGGGTGGCGACCAGAAGAGAGTAGACAAGGCTCCTGCGAAAGACTACCTGAATGTCCATAAGCTGGTGCCGCATGATTGCATAAGCCACGATTCCCACAAAGGCTGGTACGAGAAAATCGTGTGGCACTGGTTCTGCGCGAAAGTAGAACCCCAAGAAATGCAACAACGGGCTTAGCCCGAGGATTCCAGAAGCAACCGCAAAGTAGCGCAGTCGATTTTTCTCATTTCCCGTCGCGAAACGAAGATTTCTGACGGTCACAACCATAGCAAACGTCGCAGAGATCACATAAAACACGACCAGCAAGTGGTAAATGGGGCCGCCGATCGCTGCAAAATGAGGCGCATGGCGAATGACCCCTATGATGTAATACGGAGAAACCGTCAAGACCGCAAACAACCCTGCCAACCCGTAAGCGATGAGCAAGCTTTGACGTCGAAGAACGTAGCGCTCATCACCCGTAATCGCAAAAGCCAGATGTAAAAAAGCCGCCAAAGTAAAACCCGCCGGAAAATATGTGAGGCGGGCCAACGTGAGAATCGTTCCATCTGAAAATGGGAGCGAGGTCAACGTTGGAAAGAAGCACCAGAAGCCACCACAAAGACACAGCAGGATGAAGGGTTTCGCCGCTGGAACTTGTCGCCCTCGAAGGTAAACGAATAGCGCAATCGTGTACGCTGAGATGAGAGCGAAAAGCGATGCAAACACGTAAATGTTCGGTTGCCAGTGGCTAATCATGTCGGATTCCAAATTCCTTTCTGAAATAGCTTACTGCACGAGTAATACCCTTCCCATTGAGGGATCTACTAGTGTGCCATACAAACCCTAATAGGGTCAATATTTGTTTGAATTTACATCAAAATATAAACTGGCGTATGGGTCGTTTTGTAAACCTACGCTGATTGTCGAAATCGGGCCTGCCCTAGACGAGTGCTTTGACGGTTGAGGCGACGGTGCGTACGACGTCTTGGATGAGCACGGGGGTGAGTTCGGGATACAGGGGGAGGGAGAGGATCTCTCGCGCGGCGGCTTCGGCGCGCGGGTAAGACGAGGGCTGTGAGACGTAGGGGGCGAGGGCGGGTTGCGCGGGCAGTGTTGAGGGATACGCCACTTGAGTGGCAATGCCCTGCGTTGCGAGGGCCTGTTTGATGGCGTCACGATCCTTCAGCCGAATGCAATAGAGGTGATAGACATGTTCGCACGGCTGCAGCTCCTGCGGCAGGATCACCTGATCGAGTCCGTGTTGGCGGAACGTCTCTTGGTAGCTGTGCGCATGACGGCGCCGGGCCTCGTTCCAGTGATCCAGATGCTTGAGCTTGACGCGCAGGATGGCGGCTTGGAGTTCATCAAGACGGCTGTTGGTGCCCAGCATCGTATGGCGGTACTTCTCGCGGCTGCCGTGGGCCCGGAAGAGCCGGACGTGCTCGGCCACCGCCGCATCGTTCGTCACCACCATGCCACCATCGCCGTAGCCACCAAGATTCTTGCTCGGGAAGAAACTGATCGCCCCCGCGTCACCGAATGAGCCGACGCGTGCGCCGCGGTACCGAGCCCCGATGGCCTGCGCGCAATCTTCGATGATCTTCAGATGATGCTCGCGGGCGAAGTGCTGGATGGCCTCGACGTGACAGGGATGGCCATAGAGATGGACGGGGATGATCGCTTTCGTCCGAGGGCTTACCTTGGATGCGAGTTGCTCCGGATCGAGGTTGTACGTGGCGAGCTCAATGTCGACGAACACCGGCCGCGCCCCCACAGCGACGATCGCTTCGGCTGTCGCAAAGAAACTATAGGCCGTCGTGATCACCTCATCGCCAGGACCGATGCCACAGGCGCGCAGCGAGAGCTCCAGCGCATCTGTCCCCGACGCCACCGCGACCGCGTGTTTCGCTCCGCAGTAGGCCGCGAGCTCGCGCTCAAACGCCTCGACCTGCGGCCCGAGGATGAACTGGCCGCTGTCCAGGACCGACTGGATGGCGGCGTCGATCTCGGATTTGATCGTGCGGTACTGCGCTTGCAGGTCAATGAGCGGAATTTTCGTCATTGAGTGGTCATTGCCTTGGACGAGCGTGCTGGGAACTCCGTAATTCCTAATCGCGCTATGCGATCGGTGGATGCTGACGGAACCAGTCGACGGTACGCCGCAGCCCTTCTGAGAAACTGATCTTGCCTTTCCAGCGTAGGAGCCGCTGCGCCTTGGATGAATCCGCAAACGTGCGATGGACATCGCCGGGACGCGGCGGCTTGAGCATCGGCGGCACCGAGAGCCCCATGATCGTGTTAATCTCGCGTAAGAGATCGAGCACCGTATGCTCTTCGCCGAGCGCGACATTCAACACTTCCCCCGAGATCCCCGATGTTTGTGAGGCGAGGATCGTCGCTTCGGCCACGTTGTCGACATAGGTGAAATCTCTCGACTGCTTCCCGTCTCCGTACACGGGAGGAGATTCCTTGCGCATCAAACACGCGATGAACTTTGGCACGACGACCGCATAGTCATTCTCCAAACTCTGGCGCGGACCAAAGACGTTGAAGTAGCGTACCGCCACCGTCTCAAGCCCATAGCCGCGTGCGAATAATCCACAGTAGATCTCATCGACGAGCTTTGAAGCCGCGTACGGGGAGATGGGCCGCGCCGGTTGATCTTCGCGCAGCGGCATCTGATCGGTCTCGCCGTAGACCGAGCTCGACGACACGCACACAAACCGTTTCGCCTTGGCCTTCACCGCCGCATCCAAGAGGTTGACGGTCCCGACGACATTCACCTTGGCATACCCAATCGGATCGGCCATCGACTTAGGGACACTGCGCCACGCCGCCGCATGAATGACGTACTCGATGCCCTGGCACGCTTTCATCATCGCGGGCTGGTCTTGGATGTCCGCCTGGAGAAACTCCACGCGCTGACGGACCGCCGTAAGGTTGTCGAGTTTACCTGAGGACAGATCGTCCAGCACCCGAACCTGGTGACCATCCGCGAGCAGCCGATCCACGATGTGGGAGCCGATGAATCCCGCCCCCCCTGTCACTAAGTAACGAGCCATGGCACCACCGCTGGTGTTAGAGTTTCACGACACGTGATGAAGACTTTGGCAGCGTGTGATAGTGGTTGCGCGTATCGACGATGACCGGCGCATGACGCAGCACCAACCCGTAATCGACTTTGGAGTGATCGGTGAGAACGATCACGCAGGCACAGCGGCGCAGCGTTGCTGGGGTCAGCGGCACGGAACTGCGACGCCTGCCGTTGAGCTCCGTCGAGGGCACAAAGGGATCGTGATAGTCGATGATCGCCCCTCGCTCCTCGAGGATCCGTGCCACGTCAAACGCTGGCGAGTCACGCAGATCGCCCACATCCTTCTTATACGCCAACCCGAGCAGCAGGACACGCGAGCCCTTCAGCGATTTGCGTCGAACGTTGAGCACCGTCACCACCTTCTCAACGACGTACTCCGGCATCGCGCCATTGATCTGCGTCGCCAGTTCAATAAAGCGCGCCTCAAAGCCATGCACGCGCACCTTCCAGGCCAAGTAGACCGGATCGGACGGAATGCAGTGACCGCCAATACCCGGCCCAGGATAAAACGGCATAAACCCAAACGGCTTGCTCTTGGCTCCTTCGATCACTTCCCACACATCGATGCCCAGCCGATCGCAGATGAGCGCCATCTCGTTGACAAGGCCGATGTTGACGGCACGGAAGGTGTTCTCGAGGAGCTTCACCATCTCGGCCGCCTTCGTCGAGGAGACCGGGACGGTGCGATGGATGATGGAGCCATAGAGCGCCGAGGCCAAGTGTGTGCACACGGGCGTCGTGCCGCCGATCACTTTCGGGATCGTCCGCGTCGTGTACGTTGGGTTTCCCGGATCGATGCGCTCAGGCGAAAACGCGAGACAGACATCGCGGCCCACTTTCAATCCACGAGCTTCGAGTGCTGGGCGAACCACTTCGTCCGTCGTGCCGGGATACGTCGTACTCTCCAAGACGACGAGCTGACCCTTGCGGATGCGCTTGGCGATCTCCTTCGTCGCGGAGATGATGTAGGACATGTCCGGCTCGCGCGTTTTGCGCAGCGGGGTCGGCACGCAGATGATAATCGCATCTTGCGCCCCGAGGACGTCGAAGGAGCTCGTGGCGGAGAGCCGGCGCGCGCGGCGCATCTTTTGCAGATCGCCGCTGGGCACGTCGATGATGTAGGAGCGCGCGCGGTTGACTCCCTGGACACGTCGAAGGTCAAGGTCAATACCCGTCACACGAAAGCCTTCGCGCGCAAACTCCACCGCGAGCGGCAGGCCTACATAGCCAAGACCGATGACCCCGATGCGGGCCTTGCGGCTGGCGATCCGTTTGGCTAGTTGAGCCAGTGGCGCTGACGTAGGTACGCCTGCAGTGCGTCGTCCCATGGTCGCAAACTCCTTCCAATGATGTGTGACACGTATGCCGTCGAGAGTGCGGAATAGGCCGGGCGTTGCGCCGGCCGGCGTTGACTCGCCATGGCAATGGGCTGAACGAGCTCGCGGGGGGCTCCGAGCAGCTCCGCAATGCGGTTGGCCAGTGTGACTCGGCTGCACCCACCCGCGTTGGCGATGTGGTAGATCTGAGCGCCGCGCAGATGTGGTGAGCCAAACAGGACTTCGCTCAGTGCGGCGATCCCATCAGCCAAATCCTCCGTGTACGTCGGAGAGGTGACCTGATCAATGAACGCTTCCACCGGTTGGTGCGCGTTGAAGCGCTGAACGCTATGATTGCAAAAATTCATTCGGCCTTGACCGAAGAGCGTACTCGTGCGCACCACCACGCCGCGCGGATGCTGCGAGGTCACGCGTTCTCCTTCCAGCTTCGATCGTCCGTACAGATTGATCGGATGAGGCGCATCGGTTTCCTCATACGGCGCGCCTTTTGTTCCATCAAACACGTAGTCCGTGCTCACATAGATGACGAGCGTCTTTGAGGCTGTGACTCCACGGACCACGTTGGTGATCGTCTGCACATTCTGCGCCCTCGCCGCGTCCGGCTCGCGCTCGCAACGATCGACGTCCGAGAGTGCCTGCGCGTGAATGATGACGTCCGGCGTCAGTTCCCGCACCGTCTGGGCGACGCGCTCCGCGTCCAATAAGTCACACCGCACATGGCGTCCCGCGTCGACGGCCAAGATGGCCGCGCGCGAGAGCCCGGTGACCTCATGCGACGGACTTAGGCGACGGCACAGCGCCTGGCCGAGGAGCCCGGTCGAGCCAGTGATAAGAATCTTCACGAAGCCTCCGCGTAATCGGACGCCACCAGTCAGCATGGGCGCGATACCAGTCAATCGTCTTTGAAAGACCCTGCTGAAACGACGTCCGAGGCTGCCAACCAAGTGCGCGGAGCTTCGCGTCGTTCATCGCGTAGCGCCGATCGTGCGCCGGCCGATCCTTGACGAACGTCAGGAGCTCGCGTGATGCGCCGAGCTGCTCCAGGATCATCCGCGCCGTCTCCACATTCGCTTGCTCGGTGCCGCTACCAACATTGTACACCTCGCCGATCGTTCCGCGCTCGATGATCAGCTGCAGCGCCTCGCACAGATCCTCAACGAACAACCATCCCCGATGCTGTTGTCCGTCCCCGTAAACCGGAACGGCTC
>Ga0209515_10010271_pt1 | contig 10453 bp, 10 predicted proteins | sample Subgroupgradi54m_FD_187454 | JGI IMG/M metagenome (GOLD analysis project Ga0209515, IMG submission 187454) | Subsurface groundwater microbial communities from S. Glens Falls, New York, USA - GMW60B uncontaminated upgradient, 5.4 m (SPAdes)... ...
GCGAGACCTTCGAAGAAGGTCGTGGCAATCTACTAACGTTATGAGATTCCCACGTCGGGCTTTGCCCTCCTCGGAATGACGTAGAGCATTTGAATGTATTAGAATTACTACCAAGGTTTTAAAATTGACTTACAAACAAAGAGGTTTGTCTTTCTTACGAAAGTTATTTTTTAAATAAAAATGGAAAGTACAATTACCAAAGGCCAGCTTCAGTCATTAATAGATGGATTGTTCTTGCAGCCAACACTTAAAGAAGATTCAAATATTGTTTCATTAACAAGTAATGAACTTGCAGACATATCTTTAAAAGTAAGCAAACACTTAAGAACTGAAAAATCAATAGATGAACTGTTGGAAAATGTAATAAGTATTTTAGGCGATTTTGGTATTGCAGAAAGAGTTTTATTATTTCAGTTAAATGGCGATAACACTAAAGCTTTATTAACGCACTATTGGGAAAGTCCATATATCCCGAAGTTTAACCCGCTTGGATTTGAATTAGATTTATCTGATTTACCTCTGTTAAAAACATTTAACACAAAGCATTCATTCCAGATAGAAGATATTTCAAAATATCTTGGTCTACCAAATTATATTTTAAAAAATAAATTAAAAGCATTATTTTTAACACTTAAGAGTAAATCTCTAATGGTTACAAGAGGAAGTTCAGACAATATTAAAATTGTGCTTAATCTTCAGTTCTGCACAAGAAACATAATATGGAGTAATGAAATTGAAAAAGTTATACAGTCTGTCATAGATCAGTTAGCAATTGCAATTCAAATATACTCAGATAAAAAGAAAAGAGAAAATCTCCAAAGGAATATAACTGAGCTACAGGAAAGTGCCATCAGGGAGCAAGAAGAGCTGCTTCGGCGCTTTGCAAGTGATTTACACGACCTTCCATGTAGTATCATTCCCAATTTAAAACTTGCAATTAAAAATAAAGATTTAGAAGAATGTGAAAGACTTGTAGATGACGTTCACAATAATCTAAGACAACTTATTAATGAATACATAGTTCCTGATATAAATCTGCTTGGTTTTGTAAACACTCTTTATCAGTTTACAAACGGATTTAAAAAAACATTTAAGGGTACGGTAATTGTTGAACTACCTGATGAAGAGATAAATATTCCTCATAAAAAAGCTATTGAGCTTTTTAAGGTAATAAGAGAATGGTTCTGTAACATAGAAAAACATTCTAATGCTGATGTTGTCAAATTTAAACTAAAGAAATCCAATGATTGTTATTTTTTAATGACAATTTCTGATAACGGAAAAGGGTTTGATATAAATGATAATAAAAATTTAGGTTATGGCATATTAAATATAAAAAGAAGACTTACAGAAACAAATTCAAAATTTGAAATTAAAAGTGAAATAAATAATGGGGCAATGCTAAAGATACAGACAGCGGTGGATTAATTATAAATGTCATTCTGAAAGAGTGAAACGACTGAAGAATCTCACAAAATAGCTATCGGTCAACAGAGATTCTTTGCCTTCGGCTCAGAATGACATCTTGCAATATGTTAAAATATTTATGTTATGGCATATTTTATAATAGGTTTACAGGTACTTAGCGGGATAGCATTGATTGTTCTTATACTTATTCACTCACCAAAAGGTGAAGGACTTGGTGGGATTGGCGGTTCAGCAAATTTATTTACAGGGCCTTCTCAGGCTGAAGCCGGTTTAGACAGAGTTACATGGGCAGTAGCAACTTCATTTATTTTTTGTTCAGCATTAGTTGGTTGGGGAATTATTAGGTTTTAGGGTTAGTAATCAAATAGTTCAAATTTATAAATAAAATAAGATTTATAATTGTCTAATGAGTTGTAAACACTTTTTAATCAAAGCCAAACTAACCGATAACGTAGAACTTGGAAAAGACTATTATGTAAGCTGGTTTCATGCCCCAGAAATTACAAATAGCATAAATCCTGGTCAGTTTGTAATGATGGAGTCTGGACAGTACCTCCTGAGACCTTTTAGCGTATACGAAATAAAAGGAGAAAATGCAGGTTTTCTTTATCGGGTAATAGGCGGCGGAACCAGTTTCTTAAGCAAACTTAAAATTGGAAATGAAGTTTTAATCCACGGCCCACTAGGAAAGGGTTTCACTTATCCTGAAAATGAAAACAAACCTATTTTAATAGTGGCTGGTGGAATAGGAATTGCTACTTTTCCACTTGTAGCAAGAATAGCTTCTGAAAAAAGATATAAAATAAAAACTTTATTTGGTGCAAGAAGTAAAAACGATCTTGTTTGTACTGAAGAATTAAAAAAATATGGAGAAGTAGAATCTATAACTGACGATGGCAGCTCTGGAAGAAAAGGATTAGTTACTGAACTTTTAACAACTGAACTAAATAAAAACAAAGATCAGGAAGTATTTGTCTGTGGCCCAACCCCAATGTTAAAGAGCGTTATAAAAGTCTGTAATGAATTTGGTGTTATTGCACAGGTATCATTTGAAGAATATATGGCATGCGGTTATGGAGTATGTATGTCTTGTGTAATTAAAGTAAATGGAAAAAATGTTAGAACCTGTGTTGAAGGCCCTGTTATGAGATCTGATGTGGTGGCTGTTTAAGATTAACTAATGCTATGTCATTTCTTAGCAGTTAACTCTTTATCAATCTTTTGTAAAAACTGTTGCATTACACTGATGAGTTCATTTAATTCAAATATTTTAAGTAAATTATCAGATCCATTTAATCCCTCAATAGGTCTTAAAATCTCTCTTACATTTTCATCCTGTACATTTTTTGCACCAAGAGATTCAAAAGAAACTGTCTGATTATTTTCCAGCCTTATTAATCCCGAATGCCCGATTTCCTGAACAGGATCAAGGTAATTAAACATAGCTGAAATTATAACTCTAGCACCAATATGTTCAGCACTTAAATCAATTTCACGTCCTGAGCTTAAAATATATTTTCTGTTTGAAAAAATCGCTTTACGCATGGTAGAGATATTTTACTATATTTTTTTGTGATAAGCATGTTAACAAAACAGAGATAACGTAAAACGTCATTCCGAGGAGCAAAGCGACGTGGGAATCTCCTAACGTTATGAGATTGCCGCGTCGGCACTTCGTGTCTCCTCGCAATGACGTGAAACTTCTTTAAATCTTTTTACAGAGAGGTCAACATATTTCCTTTCTATATCAATCCCTACAAATCTTCTATTAAGAATATATGCAGCAATTCCAGTAGTTGAACTGCCGCAGAACGGATCCAAAACTAAATCTCCTTCTTTTGTACTGGCAAGTATAATTCTCTTTAAAAGATTAACTGGTTTTTGAGTAGGATGTTTTCCAAATTCTTTTTCGTTTTTTTTGGGTGCAGTTATTGCCCAGACTGAGCGCATTTGCATATTTGGATTTTTTAGTTTATCCTCTGACCACTTACCACTTTTCATTAATTTGTAATTAAAATAGTGCTTAGATTTCTTATCTTTTTTTGCCCAGATAAGCGTTTCATGGCTGGATGTAAAATATCTGCAACTTATATTTGGTGGAGCATTTGGTTTAAACCAGCATATATCATTTAAGAGTTGAAATCCCAATAATTGTAAAACAGATCCACATAAATAAATAGAATGGTATGTACCGCTAATCCAAAGGGTTCCGGTAGGTTTTAAAACTCTTCTGCATTCAGCAAGCCATTTTTTATGAAACTCGAAATCCTTTTCAATACCTTTACTTACATCCCACTTCCCTTTGTTTACAGAAGCTCTTTTGCCTGAGTGACATGTAAAACCATTGTTTGAGAGAAGATATGGCGGATCTGCAAAAATACAGTCAAAGGTATTTTCATCAAATTGTTTTAGTACATCAAGGCAGTCTCCTATGTAGAGCTTGTATTTATCTTCAATTTCAAAAATCAGCTTATTCATGTTTTTTAGTATATCTTACATCTGGATATAAAAAGAATTCTAGAGTGACACGTCATTGCGAGGAGCAACTTTGTTGCGACGAAGCAATCTCAAAAACGTTAGGAGATTGCCACGTCGGCACTTCGTGCCTCCTCGCAATGATGTGAGACAAAATCATCTATTTGGATGATAGAAAAAGTATAAATCATGCAAACCTTCTAGACAATTGTTTTTATCAAGCCTTACTTGATTGCCAGACTTAAATACAGGGTAAAAAGTAAGTAGATAACGGGTAACTTAGGGATAGCTCTATTTTTGGATTTTTTACAGATAAGGCCGAAACAATGCATTAGGGGCCATATTTTACTTTAAAACCTTGAAAGAAAGTAATATAAAAAATAGTATCAATATAAAAATCATTGATGAGAAATCATTTGATGATGATCTGTTTATTGATGTAAGTGTCTCGATTGATGATTCAGTTAAATTATATTTAAAAGAAATTGGAAAAGTATCTTTATTAAAACCACTTGAAGAACTGGAGATTTCAAAAATAATTAATAATGGCGGAAAAGATGCAGATGCAGCAAAAAGAAAGCTAATACAGGCAAACTTAAGACTTGTAGTTTCAATAGCCAAAAGATATTTAGGTAGAGGGTTAAACTTTCTTGATTTAATTCAGGAAGGAAATATAGGACTTATGAAAGCCGCTGAAAAATTTGATGGTGAAAGAGGTTTTAAGTTTTCAACATATGCAACCTGGTGGATAAAACAAGCCATTACAAGAGCAGTTGCAGATAAAGCTCACATCATAAGAGTTCCTGTTCACATGGTAGAAAATCTTTACAGGCTTCGTAAGATAAGCAATGACCTTACAAATCAATTAAACCGCAAACCCACTGATGATGAACTTGCTAGTGCAATGAGAGTTACAAAGGACAGACTTGATGAAATACTTAAAGCAATTAAAGAACCTATTTCTCTGGAAACACCTCTTGGAAAAGAAGAAGATGCAAAACTTTCTGACTTTATTGAAGACGAAACTATTTTACAGCCAGAAACTTATGTATTAAACGAATTTTTAAAACATGATCTAAATAAAGCCATGGAAGAATTAAATGAAAGAGAAAGATATTTAATTAATTTACGATTTGGGCTCGAAGATGGACAGCAAAAGTCATTAGATGAAGTAAGCAAACTTTTTCAAATGCCACGTGAACGGGTCAGGCAAATAGAATTTAAAGCATTAAGAAAACTAAGACACCCTGTTAGAAGCAGTAAATTAAGAGATTACATAGAAGAAGACAAATAAAAGTATGACATTAATGGTAAGCATTTACTTTTATAGACTTGAATCTTTTTCCATCGCTGTATAAAACAGTTCTTACACCAATTACACCAAGATGATTTTTTTTCTTGTTGTCTAATTGCATTTCATAGCTTACAACGCCTTCTTCAAAAAAATGACTTATAAAATGTGCATTATTAATTTGTTTTCTATATCTCCCACGTTCTTTTCTTGGATAAAGCATATCTGCAATAACATTTGCTTCTTTTTCTGAAATCATCTCTTTTTTAACTTTACTTCCTATTGGTCTTGCAGCTTCTGAAAATGATCTGCCGTCTCTGTAAATAGCTTCAATCTGCCATCCGTATAAAGGAAGATTATAAGTTTTCTTCCCGGAGAAATTTCTATTGTTTTCTGAAAACTGTTTTGATATCAGTTCATTACCATATTGTCTTTGATTTTCCTTTACGCTGTTTTCAAGTCTTGCCTGTGCATTACCTTGAAAAAGAAGCAGAGAGGCAGAGAGACAGAGAAGCAGAGAGAAAACTTTTTTTATGTCATTGCGAGGAGACCCCCGCGTTCCGCTGGGGGCAGGCTCCGCAATCTCAAAAACGTTAGGAGATTGCCGCGTCGCTGCTTCGTAGCTCCTCGCAATGACGTGATTCAATATCAGTTCTGCCATCTCATACTTCATGTTTTGCTTTAGCCCATATCCCAACACTAAAAATATAAGCATAACAAGCAAATGCAATCAGCATGCCAATATACCAGTTTGGTTTTTGAATTGAACCTGCAATTTCAGCCACTTTAGTAATCACCGGTCCAATTACAGCTCCCCCAATAATTGCAGTACAAAGCAATCCGGACACCATGCCTGAATATTCTTTTTTATAGGAATCAATTGCCAAACCATAAATAGATGGAAACATAATTGAAATAAAAAAGCCGACTGCTGGAAATGCCCATAAAACAACTGTTAAATTTTTTGAACAGACAGCACAAGCCAATGACAGTGCAGCACACGATACATAAATCTGAATTGCTTTTTTGGTTGGAATTTTATCAAGAACAAAACTTCCAAGCAATCTACCAAGAAGTAAACCAAGCCAGTAATTTGCTATTGTTGAATTTTTTGTAGCTTCTGCAGCAGTACCCAGAACACTTGAGATTTTATGTACATCTTCCAAAAAAAGACTTATATTATTTGCAACACCTACTTCTACACCCACATAAAGAAAAATTGCCAACGTGTACAAAATAATTAACGGGTCTTTTAAAAAAGTAGCAAGAGTTTTTTCTGATTTTTTACTTTTCTCATCAGATATTTTTTCTTCCGGATATTTAGGAACTGCAAGACAAAACAGCATCACTATTGAAACAATTGTAAAAATCCAGTAAGTATAATTCCATTCAAGTCCTCTTAATTTAACAAAAGTGACCACATTCGGGGCAATATATGATCCAGCTCCAAAGAGCACCATAAATAGAGTCAGATTCCGTGAATATTTTTCCGGATTGCTTACTTCCTTGACAAGCGGGTTTGCAGAGACTTGAATTGCAGTAATTCCAACGCCACAAATAAACATTGCAACCATATTTGAATAATATCCAGGTACACTTGCAAACATCAGCACACCAATTGTAGTAATTAAAGATCCTAATATTAAAGTAACCTTTGTTCCAAACTTATTTATCAATGCCCCAAACGGCACTGATGTAAGTCCATAAGCAATAAAAAATACGGAGGCTAAAAAACTTGATGCTGAACCGCTTACATGATATGTATCTTTTATCTTTGGAACTATTGCACCAGCAACATTTGTAATAGCACCAAAAGTTAAATATGCAAATGCAAGTGCAATTAAAAGAAAAAGGTAGTTATTTTTAGTTTTTGGCATTTTTAACCCCTTAAATATATCATGATGAAATTAAATTTAAAGAAAAATTTTGCTATTTAAGGTAAAATCTTTTTCTATTAAAAAATAAAGGGATTTAATGAACTCCGCAAATAGAATTATAATAAAAAGACTTGGATTAAAGGTTGTACAAGCTTTTAAAATACTTGAACAGGAAAAAATCCAAGTTTCTAATAGTTCTGGGAAAGCAGGAGAAACTCCAGGTGGAACAGCGCTAGCTGCATCAGTGGGCCAGGCAGTTGTTGCACAGATTCCTTTGCGATATGCAGCAGGAGAATACAAAGACCGCCTATTAGATGCAAGAAACACTCAAGATTATGGAGAAGCCATTCAGCTAATAGAAGAAGCAGTAAAAGCCAAGCTTACTTTTTTAACTGATGAACGTACAAGACGAGACATTGAATCTATTGTAAGAGGTCTTAAAGAAAGCGGAGATGTTCAGGGTGCAGTTATATTAGCCACCTTTTGTTTTAGAAACAAAATAAACTATGAAACAAGACCAAATGCAATTACTACAAAAACTGTAATTGTATCTGGACAAAAAGAGTGTCCTGTAGAAACTGCACACTTAATGTCAAGTGCTATAGAAAATGGATTAATATTTGAAGAGAAGATGATTATGACTACTGCGGTTCATGTAAATGAGAAGAGAAAACCAGAAAATAGTGTTGCTTATGGAGGATTAGTCTTAGCTGCTGTTAAAAATAAACAACTAAAAGATTCAAAATTTGTTGAAACTGTTATGGCAAGACTTGCAAATCCTCAAATGCAAGAAGAAGAAAATAATGATGATGATATATGCCAGAGAGCAGAGTTTGCATACCAGATTGCAGCTGAGTATCTTGATAAAGGTCTGCCTATCATAGACAAAACAAGAATAGACAAAACAAGAATAGACAAAATAATTCATGATTTAAGAAGAATCCCTAAGCAAATACTAAATGCATGTAGACTTCTTCTAAAAGCATTTAAATGTGAGGGTCTTGATATAAGTCCAATAACTGTTGAGTCTACAATTTCTACTGTTTCTTCTACAAGAGAGAACTTATCCTTAGATAAAAAATTAGGAGAACTCTTATACAAAGTAATTTCAGCAGCTTTAGAAAAATATGAGAGGGACACTTTTAACTGGGAGACATTTGATGTTTTATGCCAAGTATTAATGAAGTCAGATGAAACTAAAGTATTTGCACTTCAAATAGCTGTAAAATGTGCTGAGAGTGGCTACATTCTAAGAGCCAGAACATATGACAATATTTATAATGGAACAGATGGCTTACAAGAAGTACAAAAAAGAAGAGATTTAACACAAAAAAGAGAGCAGCTTCCAGATTTAATAAAAATTGGACATGAAACTACCATAGAAAAACCTGTAGAAAGAACAGATTTACGTGGCGGACTTTAAATCAGCTTCAAATCCACTTCAGGAATATATTTTATAACCCTGTCTTCACAAGCAGCATCTGCAACTGCACTTGCTACTGCTGATGTAACTTTCTTATTAAAGATGCTTGGGATAATATAACTTTCATTTAATTCATAGTCCTGAACTATTGATGCAATAGCTTTTGCTGCTGCATATTTCATTTTTTCTGTAACAGCAGTAGCATGACTATCTAAAAGTCCTCTAAAAAACCCAGGGAAGCAAAGAACATTGTTTATCTGATTTGGGTAGTCAGAGCGACCTGTTGCCATGACCTTTACATATGGCTTTGCAAGCTCTGGCTTGATTTCAGGATCAGGATTTGAAAGTGCAAAAACTATTGGATCTTTTGCCATTGATTTAACATCATCTGATGTGATTAAGTTTGGACCAGAGACTCCTACAAACACATCTGCACCTTTTATAACATCTGAAATAGTGCCTTTTTGTTTGTTTGAATTTGTAAGCTGGGCAAGTTCTTCTTTTGCGGTATTCATTTCTTTTCTGCCCATATAAATAGCACCATTTCTGTCGGTAACTATAATATTTCTTATTCCTGCATAAAGAAGCATTTTTGCACAGGAAACTCCTGCGGCTCCTGCACCAGTTATTACTACTTCCAGATCTTCAAACTTTTTATTTACAACCTTTGTAGCATTTAAAAGTGCTGATAAAACAACTACTGCTGTTCCATGCTGATCATCATGAAAAACCGGAATGTCAAGTTCACTTTGTAATCTTCTTTCTATTTCAAAACATTTTGGAGCAGCAATATCTTCTAAATTAATCCCGCCAAAACCCGGAGCAATTGCTTTTACAGCAGCTACAATTTCATCAGGCGACTGAGTACTTAAGCAAATCGGGTAAGCATCTACATCTGCGAGCATCTTAAAGAGCATTGCTTTGCCTTCCATAACAGGCAGACCAGCATAAGGTCCTATATTTCCAAGTCCGAGAACTGCAGATCCGTCAGTAACTACTGCTACAGAATTTCCTTTAATTGTAAGGTTATATGCAAGTTTTGGATCTTCATGAATTGTTCTGCAGACTTCTGCAACACCGGGAGTATAAACTACTGAAAGATCTTTGTAATTATTAACTTCTTTTTTTAACTTAATAGCAATTTTCCCACCAATATGGGTATTATAAACTTCATTTTGAACATCTATAATGTGCGTACCAGGCAAATCATGTAACTTTGAAATAATTTCTCTAGCCTGAATAGTAGTAGCAGTAATCTGAACCTCTCTTGTTACAAAAGTCAAATTGCTTTCGATTACTTTAATATCACCAATATGCCCACCACAATTATTTATTATTAGTGCGATTTCAGAAAATGATCCGCTTGGAGAATTTAGTCTAATACAATAAATCTGAGGATTAAAAGATGAAGTTTCTTCTTTATCTTGTGTTAGAGCATTTAATTCTTTTTGCTTTGTTGGCATGGTTCCCTCGTTTCCTTTTTAACATTTTAAGCTATGAACTGCTGTTTTTAATTATTAATTAATAAACCTATCAATATGCTAAAATGCATACATAATTATGAATAACTTATTATTTTTTATATTAGTATCATTTCTTTTGATAAATACATTCCCTGCCTTATCAATTGAAGATGTTAAACAAACAAACGAAGAAAAAAGTTTAGTCCCTGAAAGTACAAACACTAAAAGTGAATTTAATCCAAAACCAGCAAGCGCAAGTTTATATAACCTGGGCTTAAAAAGCTATGAACAGGGAGATACAAAATCAGCAGTAAGTTTTTTTAGAAGAGCAATAGATCTTGATCCTCAATTTGTAGATGCTTACTATAACCTAGGTGCCATTTATAAAAAACAAAAAGACTTTCCTCTTGCAATTGATGCATTCCAAAAAGCTTACAATATCAGTCATGAAGACTATGAAGTAGCTTACGAGTTGGCTTCCTGTTATTTTGAAGAA
>Ga0209515_10010272_pt1 | contig 10453 bp, 10 predicted proteins | sample Subgroupgradi54m_FD_187454 | JGI IMG/M metagenome (GOLD analysis project Ga0209515, IMG submission 187454) | Subsurface groundwater microbial communities from S. Glens Falls, New York, USA - GMW60B uncontaminated upgradient, 5.4 m (SPAdes)... ...
ACCCGCTCCCCGACGATGCGGCGAAAGGCCTCTTGGAGGGTTCCCTGGATGGTTGGGTGAGAGGCTCGGCGCTGGATCTGCCAGCCGGCGTAGTTGGTGCCTTCGTAGGCGAGGGTGAGCTTGAGGGTACGCGTCACCCGCTCACCAGAAGTTCGGCGATTTGGACGGCGTTGGTGGCCGCCCCTTTGCGCAGGTTGTCGCCGCTGATCCACAGGGCGAGCCCGTGCTTCACGGATTCGTCGGCGCGGATGCGCCCGACGAGCACCTCGTCCCTCCCGGCGGCGTGAATCGGCTGTGGATACCCTCCGGGCCTGGCGTCATCCACCAGCCGCACGCCGGGCGCCCGCCTGAGCAGCCCGCGGGCTTGCGCCGGCGAGAGCGGACGCTGGGTTTCGATCCAGACCGCCTCGGAGTGCGCGACGAACACCGGCACCCGCACGCAGGTCGCCGAAATGGCCAAGCGCGGCTCTTCGAGGATCTTGCGCGTTTCGTTGACCATCTTCACCTCTTCCTTGGTCGAGCGGTTCTCCACAAAGACGTCCACCTGCGGGATCACGTTGAAGGCGATCTGCGCCGGCAACGGAGTGATGAGTGATGAGTGATGAGTGATGAGTTTGGGTTTCACTCGCCACTGGCCACTGGTCACTCGACACTGGCGGAGGGCTTGTGTTGTCTCCTCGTACAGTTGCGCCATCGCTTTCGCCCCGGCCCCCGAGACCGACTGGTACGTCGCCACGATGATGCGCCTGATGCGCGCCGCGTCATGCAGCGGCTTGAGGGCGACCAGCATGACGATCGTCGAGCAGTTGGGGTTCGCGATCAGCCCGTGGTGGCGCGCCAGCGCCTGGGGGTTGACTTCCGGCACGACGAGCGGCACGCCGTCCTTCATGCGGAAGGCGCTGGAGTTATCGACCACCACGGCGCCGCGCTTCACGGCTTCCGGCGCAAACTCCAAGCTGCGGGCAGCACCCGCGCTGAACAAGGCGACGTCGACGCCGTTGAAGCGCCGCGACTCAAGCCGCTCCACGCGGTAGCTTGTCCCGTTCACGCGGAGGCGCTTGCCTTCGGAGCGTTCGGACGCCAGCAGGCAGAGCCGCCCCACCGGAAACCGGCGCTCCTGGAGCACCCGCAACATCTCGGCGCCCACGGCGCCAGTCGCTCCCACCACCGCAACGGTATATCGCTTGCTCTTTTTCATCTATCGACTATGGTCTACGGACTATGGACTGAGCTGTTTGACGACGAGGTCCCCGACTTCGCTCGTGGAGTAGCCCATCTTGCCGGCCGCGAGGCTCTTGAGCTTCGGGGTCACCCGCATCACGGCCTGCTCGATGCGCTGCGCGGCGGCACGCTCCCCCACGTGCTCCAGCAGCATCATGCCGGCGCAGATCGCGGCGAGCGGATTGATGACGTTCCGCCCGGTGTACTTGGGCGCGGAGCCGCCGATGGGCTCGAACATCGACACGCCTTGCGGGTTGATGTTCCCGCCGGCGGCGATCCCCATGCCGCCCTGGATCATCGCGCCCAGGTCGGTGATGATGTCCCCGAACATGTTGTCCGTCACGATCACGTCGAACCACTCCGGGTTTTTGACCATCCACATGCAGCAGGCATCCACGTGCGCGTAGTCGGTCTGCACGTCCGGGTAGTCCTTCGCGACCTCGTTGAACACCCGCTGCCACAAATCGTGCGCGTAGGTCAGGACGTTGGTCTTGCCGCAGAACGTGAGTTTTTTCGCCCCCGCGGGGTGGCGCTTACGGTTGCGTGTCACCTCAAAGGCGTAGCGGAGGCACCGCTCCACGCCCTTGCGCGTGTTCACCGACGTCTGCAGCGCGACCTCATCCCGGCCTCCCTTGCGCAGGAAGCCGCCGACCCCCGAGTAGAGCCCCTCGGTGTTCTCGCGCACGACGACGAAATCGATGTCCTGCGGAGTCTTGTCCCTCAGCGGGGTCCAGACGTTGGGATACAGCTTGACCGGACGCAGGTTGATGTACTCATCCAGCTCGAAGCGCAGGCGCAAGAGCAGCCCTTGCTCCAAGACGCCGGGTGGCACGTCTGGATGCCCCACCGCGCCGAGGTAGATCGCGTCCACCTCGCGCAGCTCTTTCAGGGCGGAGTCCGGCAGCATCTCCTTGGTGCGCAGGTAGCGCTCGCCGCCGAAATCGTACGGCTGCCACGCAAGCGTGAAGCCGTCCAGCTTCGCGGTCGCTTCAAGGACCTTGCGCCCCTCGCGGATCACTTCCGGCCCGGTCCCGTCGCCGGGAATGACCGCCACACGGTAGGTGCGCCGTTGCGTACGACGAGGAGAAGATGATTCAGTCATCGACGGTTGTGTCATGGCCTCTCCTCATCCAGCGTGAGACTTGTGAAGCTCCTGCAACGTTTTCAACGCGTGGACATTATAGGGATCATAGCGCAAACCCGCCGCGAGCCAGCGCGCCGCGCCGGAGACGTCCCCCGCTTCCAGCGCCAGTTGCCCTAACCCGAAATAGCCCTGTGCAGTGCTTGGGGCTTGTTTGACGACTCGCTCGAATAATCGTTTGGCCTGTGCACGCTGTCCCTGCGCCAATTCAACGTCCGCCAGTAACAAGGGGAAGTCGATCACATCCGGATGACGGCTCATCGCGACAGCCAGGATCTGCGCCGCGTCCTCAAGATGGTTCAACTCTTTGGCCGTCTCGGCCACGGCCACGAAGAGCGACGCGGAAGCCTCCTCGGCTTGCGAGAGGGCGGACCGAAGATACTCGGCGGCTTCGCGCGGCCGATGCGCCTTTCGCAACACCGTGCCTAATTCCTCCGCAAACGGCGCATCAGGAACCTTGAGGCTGGCCGCGCGTGCATAGCTTTGCAGAGCTTCCGCTTCACGGTCCTGGCGCCAGAAGAGGCGAGCCAAGGCCTGATGGGCTTCCAGTTGCCGAGGGTCCAACTCGATCGCGCGCGTCAAGACCTCATGCGCCTTAAAGAGCAGATCTTGACGGCTGTAGAGCTCGCCCAACTGTGTGTAGCCCGCACTTGAACGCGGGTCCAAGCGCACAGCCTGCTCAAATGCTTCGAGGGCTTTTTTCGTCTCATCGCGATAGCGATACGCACCTCCCAACGCCAGGTAGAACGCGGCATCAGGCTCTTGCTGAGGCAGATGAGAAACCATGGTCTGAACCGGCGTTTTCCATGCCTCAATGCCGTTGTAGTTGACCCCAAATGTCTCGCCTACATAGAGCGCTTTGGGGGCGTTAAACTCCACCCACGGCTGATCATCGTGATGGATCCACGGCACGTCTGACACAACCTGCCGGACTTGCTCTGGGCCGAGCCGAAAGGACTCCAAGAGCACACGAGGATCCCCCAGGGCCACGCGATCCAAATCCTGTTTGATCGCCGGCTGCGCCAATTGCCGCACGAGCGCCTCATAGTCAAACTGCTGCGGTTCCAGCGAGCCGATGAGCAACAGATCGCCCGGGATCGTGGACCACACCGAGACATACGGAAACACCTCTTGGAACGTTTTGAGCAATAATTTCACATCGGCGGGAAAGATCCGATACAGTTGCACCCACTGGGCCATCACGCCATGCGCAGCCAACTGCTGCTTGGCGAGTTGATAGAACTCCTGCGTAAAGAGATTGGCGACCCCGGCCATCCAGGGATTCGACGGCTCTGAGATGATGACGTCGTACTGATTCGGGGTCGCCAACAAGAAGTTGCGCCCGTCCGCCACGAAGATCCTCGCCCGCGGATCGTCGTGCACGCGATAGTTGTAGTCCGCAAAGAAGCGCGCGCCTTCGACGACCGCCGGGTCGATCTCCGCGCAGTGCAGGACCGACACCGGGTACCGGCCCGCGCTGCCCAACGTGACCCCACTGCCCAGGCCGATCACCAGAACGCGCTGAGCCCCGGGATGGAGCAGCAGGGGGATGTGCGCCAAGAGGACCTGGGTCCCCATATCGATCCCGGTGGAGGCGTCCGTCTTGCCCCCGACCTTCAAGTACAGATGCCGGCCCTGCTTGTGGCGGTGCACACTGACTGTCGCGTTGAGGCTCTCTCGGTAGAACAGCAGTTCGCTGCTGCGCTCCACGGCATACGCCACCGACGAGGCGCGATAGTTCCCGGGCTCCAGGTACGCCCCCGCGGCCAAGGCCTGGCGCTGCCATGAGGGTACGAACAGCCACTGGCCCAATCCGATGTAGAGCGCCAGGCACGCCGCCGCCAGGCCCACCCGCCGCACCACGCCGACGGGGGCGAACCGGACATAGATGAGCAGGCCGGCCGCCAGGTTGATGACCGCCGCCAGGACGATCGTCTGCGCAATCCCAAGCTGCGGGATGAGCCAGAAACCGCTCAGGAACGAGCCGACGATCCCGCCGAGCGTGTTGATGGAATAGGCCAGTCCCAGCCGCTGCCCCAGCTGTGCAAAGCGGCCCGTGACGAGGTCGCTGACGATCGGAAAGAGCAGCCCCATGAAGAACGTCGGCAGCGCCATCACGAGCGCGCTCAGGATCACCTGCAGCCCGGCCAAGCCGACCAACGAGTCGGAGAAGACCGGCCACAGGGACACAAACCAGTCCGGCAACGAGCCGAACAACGAGATCGACAGCAGCCCGTAGGCGGCCAGACAGACCTCCAGCAGCACGAACTGTCCCAGCTTGGCAGGAGACTGGCGCAGGTGCAGCCGCGCGGCGATGCTGCCCACCGCCATTCCGCCGAGGAACGTGGCCAGCATGATGCAGAACGCGTAAATCGAGCTGCCCAGCACCAGACTCAAGCTCCGGGTCCAAGCCACCTCGTAGGTCATGGCCGAGAACCCGGACAGACCAAAAGCGAGGAACAGCCAGAACACCGTCCTGGATGACTGGTCGATCTCCGTCGTCGCCGCCGGGGCCGGCTGGCTGGAGGCGACACGGAACCCGACCTGGCGCAGATTCCGGTCGAGCGAGCGCGCCAGCACCCCGATCAGCACATTGAGCAGTCCCGCGCATACCACGGTCCGCGTCCAGCCCAGCTGCTGCAAGGCGACGTAGTAGACGAAGAGCGTCCCCGCCATCGCCCCGAGCGTATTGATCCCATAGAGGGAGGCGATTTTCATGCCTCGCTCCTGTGCCGTTCGGATCAGGAACCGGCTTAAGATAGGAAAGGTTCCGCCCATCAAGGTCGTGGGGATCAGCAACACTGCCGCGGAGCACAGGAATGACGCCCCGATGAGGACCGCGGGCGAGAAGTTCGACGCCCGGTACAGCGGGATATACACCTGCTCCACCACCGCAAAGAGCGGCAGGGTCAGGAACGCGTACAGGCCGATCACCGCCTCAAGGGCTGCATACCACAGCAAGCCGGACGCTTCCCGCCGGTCGATCAACCGCCCGAAGATCCAGCTGCCCAGCGCCAGGCCGCCGAAGAACACCGTCAAGATCGTGCTGACGGCATACACCGTGCTGCCGAATACCAGCAGCAGCTTGCGCAGCCACAGCACCTCGTACACCAGGCCGAGGGCCCCTGAGACGAAAAACAGAACGTAGACACCCCGCACGAATCCCATGAGCGGCTTCTCCTCTCGCTGGGTGGAGGTCATCGTGCGTGAGGTGCCGACTCGGTCACGAGACCTTGGGTGGGGCTCGACGCGGACGCGTACGGCTTCTTGGGGATGCGGCCGGCCTCGTACGCGAGGCGGCCGGCCTCAACGGCCAGGCGCATGGCGCGGGCCATCTTGACCGGATCCTTCGCGCCGGCAATCGCCGTGTTCATCAGGACGCCGTCGGCGCCCAGCTCCATCGCCACCGCGGCATCCGAGGCGGTCCCCACCCCGGCATCCACGATGACCGGCACGGACACCGCCTCCAACAGCAAGCGGATGTTGAGCGGGTTGAGCACCCCTTGGCCGGATCCGATGGGCGCGGCCAACGGCATCACGCACGCCGCCCCGGCGTCTTGCAATTTCTTCGCCATGACCGGATCATCCGTCGTGTACGGCAGGACGACGAATCCATCCCTGACCAGCACATGGGTCGCTTCCAGCAGCGCGGCGGTGTCCGGCAACAGCGTCTTCTGATCGCCGATCACTTCGAGCTTCACGAGGTTCGACAATCCCGCTTCCCGCCCGAGTCGCGCCGCCCGAATCGCCTCCTCGGCAGTGTAGCAGCCCGCGGTGTTGGGCAGCAGCGTGAGGCGTGAGCGGTCGAGATGGTCCAGCAGGTTGTCCTCGTGGGGACGGTCGAGATTCAGCCGGCGCACGGCCACGGTCACCATCTGCGCGCCCGAGGCCTCGAGAGCCTGGCGCATGAGCTCAAACGTCGCGTACTTGCCGGTCCCGGCGATCAGGCGCGACTGCAACGTGTACGGTCCAATCCGCAACCCGGTCTCTTGGGCCGTTTCCGGTTGCTGTGGACTCATGATCAGGTTCCTGCCAGCGAGACCGCAGCCCGCGGCTCCTCGACCACGGTGCCCTTGGCCACGACGACCACGCCCTTGTCCGTCACGGTGAACCGGCGCCGGTCCTCCTCCGCGTCGTAGCCGATTTCCGCGTAGCGGGGGATCACCACGTCCTTGTCGATGATCGCCCGGCGGATCTTCGCGTAGCGGCCGACCTCCACGCTCTCCATCAGGATCGCGTCATAGACCTCGGAGAAGCTGTTGATACGCACCCCGGGCGAGAGGACGCAGCGCTGGACTTTGCCGCCGCTGATGATGCAGCCGTTGGACACCAGCGAATCCAGCATCATGCCCAGCCGTCCCGTCGCTTCATCGGCAAAGACCGTCTTGGCGGGCGGCCACTGCTCATGGTAGGTGCGGATAGGCCAGCTGCGCTCATACAGGTTAAACTCCGGCGTCACCTGCACCAGGTCCATGTTCGCCTCGTAGTAGGCATCCAGCGTCCCGACATCCCGCCAGTACGCGGCCTGTGTCTTGCTCTCGTCCTTTCCGCCGGAGGCGGATCCGCCCTTGGCGGAGAAATTGTAGGCGAAGACCCTGGCCTGATCGAAAATGGCCGGGATCACGTCCCGCCCGAAGTCATGCGTGCTATCCTTGCGTTTGGCGTCCTCGATCAGCACGTCTTCAAGCGCCTGCCGGCTGAAGAGGTAGATGCCCATCGACACGTACGCGCGCGACGGATTCCCGGGGATCGGTTTGGGGCGCAGCGGTTTTTCCTCAAAGCCGATGATCCGATCGTGCTCATCGACCTCGACGATCCCGAAGCCCTTCGCCCGCTCTCGGTCCATCTCGATAACGCTGACCGTCACATCCGCCTGGCTTGCCTGGTGGAAGTCGACCATCTCGGCATAGTTCATCTTGTAGACATGATCCCCGGCGAGGATGAGCACGTAGTCCGGTTGCTCCTGCTCGATCGAATAGATGTTCTGATACACCGCATCGGCGGTGCCCAGGTACCAGTGCTCGTCGATGCGCTGCTGGGCGGGCATGACGTCGATGTACTCCCCCAACTCGCTGTCAAAAATGTGCCAGCCCATGCGCAGGTGCCGCTGCAGCGAGATCGATTTGTACTGGATCAGCACGTGGATCTTGCGGATGCCGGAGTTGATGCAGTTGGACAGCGTAAAATCGATGATCCGGTAGATGCCCCCGAAGGGCACCGCCGGCTTGGCGCGATCCTTGGTGAGCGGATAGAGCCGCTCGCCCTTGCCGCCCGCCATGATGAAGCTGAGCACCTGTCGCATCGCAAGATCCTTAGGGGAACCACGCCGCAAGTCCGTGCCGCACGAGCATCACGGCAAAGGCGGCCAGGAGCAGGTTGGAGACTTTGGAGATGACGCTGGTCCCTTGGCGTCCGATCCGCTCCATCAGCCGGTCGGCGGCTTGCAGCACCACCCAGACGAGCAGGATGTTCAAGCTGACGGCCCCGACGGTCGCCCACAGCCCGAAGCGCTCGCGGGTCAGCAGCATGGTGGTGAGCACGGCCGGCCCCACAATGAGCGGAACCCCCAGCGGCACCACCCCCAACGCCTCAGCACCGACGTCGGCCTTCTTCTCAGGACGGAGCAGGTCATTGAGCGCCAGCACGAACAGGATCACCCCGCCGGCGATCAGCACATCCGACATCGCAATCCCCATGGCGCGGAAGAGAAACCCGCTCACCCAGAGGAACGCCAGCGCCACCAAGAATGCCACGATCACCGCCTGATGCACCGCCTGACGGCGCTCAAGACGGGACAGGCCCTGAGCCAGCGTCCAGTACATCGGCAACAAGCCCAGGACGTCAAACGCCACAAATAAGGGGATACACGCCAGCCAGAATCGTTCCATCACCGGATTATTATACGTCTCAGGGACGGAAGTGACAAGCGACGAAGCGCTCACGTGTCCCTCCGGAACCTGGTACGGGTGTTCGTAGCTGGACAGAACCGGGGTGGCTCGTCACAGTTTCGGAAAATACCGCGCCAAGAATTCCCGCGGGGTCAGAATCTCAATCCCTCGAAAGGTGCCTAACGGACGGATGTCCTTCATGTTTCCGGTGATGAGGACGTTCGCGTGCGCATCGACCGCACATTCCAGGATGCGGTTATCCGCCTCAAGGCGCGTGATCACGGAGATCCGGGAAGTGGGCACCGGACGTGGACTTTACCGTCGACCAGAAGGCGGAAGACCTTGGCGGGAGGGCTCTGTGCAGGAAATGCTAACGCGGAGAACAGCACGTTCGTATCGACCACGACCCGGAGGAGTTTACCTTCGGGCGTCATCGATCAGGCGCTCGACATCCGCCTCGGTCCGGATGGACGCGGCCTGGGCCTTGCGCCGGCCGTACGTGAGCAGGGCCTGCCATTCTTGTTCCTCGCGCTCGTAGCGCCGCAGCGCCTCGCGGACCAACTCCGACCGGGTCATCCCTTTAACCTTGGCCGTTTTCAGGACCCGCGCCAAGAGGGCCGGCGGCAATGAAATGGTAACGACTCGACTGTGTCGCTTCATGATACCTCGCGTTGTTACAATGTATGACACTTTGAGTGTACTTCACGGCCGCTTGATCCGTCAAGGAAAAGCTATGTTGCAGTCAGAAGGTGTCAGAGATGTATATTGTGTCACCGGAATTCCATGGGATGGCTCCGATGTTTCCGAACTCTACGGAGAGATCACCCGCAAATCGGCAAAGGCGGATCGGTAGAACCTTTTGTCCCGCGTTAAGAGCTGCTCGGTTTGAAGCATGGCGTGGGCTCCCAGCAAGAAATCCGCAAGGACGCGGCGGCGCGCTTGCGAACGCTGTGGACGACGCAGACAGAACTGTCGCCAGAGGTATCCAGCGCGCCAAAGGGTCTGCGGCTCGGAAGGTCTCAATTGGATCCCTGCCTGCTGAAGGAATGTATCAAGGGCCTCGGCTTTAGGAAAGAATCCGGCCAGTTCCGCATAGACCACCTCACAGATGATGAGCGCCCCTTGCCGTGAAGCCATCCGCAACCCCTCTTTCGAAGCGGGCCCAAACGTCGGATCGGGCAGGAGAACGTCCAGCAGCACATTCGTGTCAACCGCGGTGATCATGGGCGAGGGCCGCGCAGTGCGCGGATGAGCGCATTGGTCCGCCATCGCTTCTTCACGTATGGCTTCAAGTATCCGTAATAGCCATCCCACACGTCTTGCCCGCTATCTTTCTCCACCACCACGTGATGGTCCTTCTCGACGACCCGCACCGCCGTGCCTGCGTAAAGGCCGTAGCGCTCGCGGATTGGTTTGGGAATCGTCACCTGGCCCTTCTCTGTGACCTTCATCGGATTCCTCCTTTTTCGGTATTACTTTCTTTCAAGAAAAGTATACCATCCGATTGCTGACTCGTCAACAGCGAAGCCCGGATCAGGTCGGAACGTGTCCCCTCGGAACCCGGTCCGGGTTTCCAGGAATTTCCCAGCCAGCTTGGCCACGGCACCACGGTGACGGTGCGCTTTCCGGTTGTCTGACCGACCTCCCCACTAGCATAGGGGAGAGGGCTTAGCGGTAGATATCCTTCCGATCGCCTGCGCGGATGACGTGAAGGGTGTGCGTAGAGGGGTAGAGATCATACAGAATCCGAAAGTCGCCGATGCGAAGGGAATGACTGCCGCCCTTGTCGCCTTTGAGGAATTTGCCCGCGTAGGGTTGTTCGACCAAGCTGTCAATCGCACGGATGAGCTGAGAAAGGATGGGATGGTGCTGGCGACGGAGTTTCTTCAAATCCTGGGCCGCGCGAGGATCAACAACAACAGCCCAGTTACTTGAGCTCACGTTTGAGTGACTCCCACGGGATGGCTCGACCCTTACGAAAACGAGCCCGTGCGGTAGCAAGCTGTCGAGTGAGCCTGGGCGTGGGGAGGTAGCCTGCTTCCGCAAGAAGGGTGCGGTACTCCTCCACAGGCAGGAGTACCATCGGTCGGTTCAGCGTCAGTGGGTGAAGCAGTGTTGCCGTAGCCATTGTGCTTCTACTATACCTGGCGAGCGTAGTGCGGTCAAGAGGAGAACCATGGCCATCATCGATGGCGTGCGCCAC
>Ga0209515_10010273_pt1 | contig 10449 bp, 8 predicted proteins | sample Subgroupgradi54m_FD_187454 | JGI IMG/M metagenome (GOLD analysis project Ga0209515, IMG submission 187454) | Subsurface groundwater microbial communities from S. Glens Falls, New York, USA - GMW60B uncontaminated upgradient, 5.4 m (SPAdes)... ...
GTCTTTGATGAACCAAGATCCAATTCAAAATACTGCGGATTAACGTATGGTAATTTTGAATCCCAAAAGCTCTCTCTACTGCCATCAATAGCCAACTGTACATCTTTTAAATTGCGTGATGCCGTCGCGGTAAATGAATCTAAATTTAATTTTCTTTTCTTGGATAAATACCCGCTAATTCTTCCCCTAACCTCTTCACTTATATCTGTGACATTTTTTTCATTTGAATTATAGTTAAAGCCGATAATTGAATCTTGCGGTATTTTGTTCTGAACCACTGTGTTAGCCATTTGTTCAAAGTCGCGGAAATAACCAAATCCCCTTCCTCCCACTTCTTTATATCCTTGATCCTTAATATCCCACAGAAACTTGTTCTGCAGAAAATCATCAGGAAATTTTTCATCCTTGTAATACCATACCAATAAGGTTTGTCCCAATCCCGACTGAAAAGGCAGGATTCTCTCATTTTCCGGCAATCCATAAAAAGTTTTATCACTTTCGGAAAACACTATAACTTTCTGAGGCAATCTGGGGTGTTGTTTTTTAATACTACTCAGAATATTTTTTCTAATTTCTGCATCAGCGATCAATCCATCAAGGCTTAAATTTAACCAGTGGAAATTTATTACAATTAGTAAAATAAAAAGTATTCTGTAAAGATACTGCTTCTTTTTTGCGTAACCAAAAAATAAAGTTGTTAACAGTATTGCTGTTCCGCAGGAGAGAAAATACAAATTCCTTGAGTCCAAAATGGCAATTTTCCCCCATTTTTCCGGGGATATTGTAAAAATTAGTGAATTAATTACAATTAGAGCCAGGCTAAAACTGATAGCTCTTCCCAAATTATTTTTTTTGTTTTTAACCCAAAGATTAATAGCTATAAGACTAATTATTAAAAAAATTGCCCCAGATGTGGCTTCCACCACACTCCCTAAAACAAACTTATCATATTCGGGAGTGGATTTTTCCCCTGTAACATCATCAGGCAACCGGGAAGCTAATTTCTGTGAAAAATTTACCAGTGCTGCGGAAGGAATTATCGACTGACTAATAGCTTTCTCCGGAAAAGTAATTGTGTTAAAGATAAGGTCATCTCTACTGTAGCTTTGATCCAATTGTCTGTTTTTATCTTGAGGGGCATTTGAGGAAACCAGAACCAGTCTAAGCACGATGTAGACAAAACCAAGTATCATTATCCATGATAAGAATTTTTTTTTGTTGGGTACTTTTTTTGTAAACAATATAGTATAAAGCGGCAGTAATATGAATAAACCCACGGCAATTTCTTTAAATAAGAGTGAAATCAACAAACTGACTATCGAAATAATGTAGGCATTTTTTTCTCCTTCTAAGAATTTGAAAAAATAAATTAAACAAACAAGTCCAAAAATCGTTGGTCCATGAGTCCCAATATCCGCAACCACCCAAGTAGTTGCTTGATAAATCGAAGCTAAAAGACCGAAAAGAACCGATGCGGCCAGAGATAATTTGAAGTCTTTTAAAAGAATGCGGGCTAATTTACCAACCAAAAAAACTACTGCAAGGTGAAGTAGCATGCTCACTATGAAATATCCCAGATAATTTAGATCAAAAGCCCGGAATAGTAAATTAATACTTAAGACGGAAAAAGGTGTATAGTGAGGACCGCTTGGTAAAAAGATGTCAGCAAATAAGGATACTCCATCTTTATGACTGAGTAAAATATGCCGATTAAAGGCCAACCACTCATCTTGTTGAAAAAAACCAAAAAAGGCTCTCCAGTAACCCAATAAAACTACTATCGTAGAAAGAATTATGGCCAAGGTGTTTTTAGAAGTAACCGTGAATCGAATTATTTGAGGTAGTTTAATCATAAAGACTAGTGGTATTTTATATCTTTTAACAGTTATAATCTAGAGAAGAATGAACATGCCAATGGTTTCGGTTATAGTTCCAACCCGAAATTCAATAAGAACTATTGAGAGTTGTTTAAAATCTATAAGAAAGCAGGCTTTTAAAAAGCTGGAGATTATAGTCGTAGATAATTATTCCTCCGACTTAACTCTGGAAATCGCTAAAAAATTTGCCGATAAGTTGTTTCAAAAAGGGCCTGAAAGATCAGCTCAAAGAAATTTTGGTGTCAAAAAATCATCAGGAAAATTTGTGATCTGGATCGATGCCGATAATATACTGCCTCCAGAAATAATCAAGGAGTGTTTACAAGCAATAGAAAATAACTTGCATGCCTTGATTATCCCGGAAATTTCAGTCGGAAAGGGGTTCTGGGCAAAGTGTAAGATCTTAGAAAAGCGGTGTTATTTGGGAGATGAAAGGATCGAAGCAATCAGGTTTATAGAAAAATCAGTCTATAATAAAGTTGGCAGAATTTCAGAAAACTTAATCTCGGGAGAGGATTGGGATATTACAACCCGTGTACGCGAGAGCGGCTATAAAATAGGTCGAATCAAAACTTTCATGCTTCACGATGAGGGACAACTAAAACTCACTGACGATTTAAGAAAAAAATATTACTACGCAACAAAGAGCTTGCCTTACGTTAGTCGTCATATTAAAGGGCCTAAAGATGTAATTCTTTTTATTTTTCGGCCGGCTTATTTTCGTAACTGGGAGATTTTATTGGCTGATCCTCTTCATACGTTAGGTTTTCTTTTTATGAAGCTCTGCGAGTTCGGAATAGGTTTGATAGGATTTATAAGAGCTAAATTCCGCCCTTAAAATTTATGAAGAAAAGTGATTATCAGTCATTCAAACAAGCAGATCAGTATTACCGCCTGCGTTTTAGTAACCTTAGCCAAGTGAATCAGGATGAAATGTTGCTGTTGGAAAAATGGTTAAAGGATGTCGGTACCAAAAAAATACATCTTGATTTAGGAACGGGAACAGGAAGAATAGTGACCATACTCCTTAAACATCATCCCAAAAAAATTTATGCGCTGGATCAATCCGAGGCAATGCTTAAATATCTCAACCATCTATATAAGAAAGAGGTTGAAGCTAAAAAAATCCGGACTGTTAAAGCTACTTCCAGTAAAATACCTGTCAACTCCTCAACCATTGATATTATAACAGCCTTTCATTTATTTAAACACTTGCCTGATATAGAACCAACCCTTAAGGAGGCAGATCGCATTCTAAAAAAAGGCGGTTATTTAATTTTTGATGCATTAAATACCAATAGTCTGATAAGATTTAATCTTGGTACATGCTTTGCCTTATCTGACATTGAACTATTTGATAAATTAAGTAAGAATGGTTTTATTATACATAATGTTGCTTATTTGCATAATTTTGGAGAAACCGTGTATAATTTATTGGGGTTAGCTGCAAAGATTATCCAGCCTGCAGATTTATTTATGAGTGAACATTTTAAAATTGGAACAAAAATTTTTGTGCTTGCCAAAAAGTATGGATAACACTCCCTCAATATTCGTAATGAACCAGCGCTCCCATTTTATGGAACCAGGTACTATTGTATTCATCCCGCCCTGGATAGTGTTGTTAATCGTAATCCTGACTATAGCTATACACCCATGGAGCGCTAAACTTTTCTCTCTTAAAAGTAGACAAAAAGCTACGCTGATTAGCCCTTATCTCTTAGCCTTTATCATCGGATCTTTAATGCCTGCTTTTGATGATCTTTTAACCTTTGTCTTTGGCCCGCCTTTTGCTCACCATTCGGTATTCCACTCATTAGGTGGATCCGTATTGACCTATGTTTTCTTTTATGTGATTTCCACGAAAAAAATTGCCAAATACGCTCTTATTGGAAATTTCGTTCACACCCTATTTAACTTTTATTTTGATAGAGTAACGCTTTTCTTCCCCCTAACCTATCAGGAATTTGGCCTGGCCGATATTATTAGACTTAATACCTATTGGCTCAAGGCAATCCATTACCCAATTATTATATTACTTTTCTTTTATGCAATCATTAAATACTTCCTGTCATATAAAAAAGTAGACAATTCGCGATGAAAATTCTTTACCTTGTCTCGGGAATTGGTCCGCCTGCCGGCTGGGGAACAGAATTTATCCAGAATCTTATAATTAAACTCTCACAAAAGGGTGTTCATGCGACAATTATAAATCCTATTTATAAACACACTCACCCTGATTGGAAAATTTGGACAAAGAATATAGAAAAAAAAAATGGAGTAAACATTATCTCGCTTGGAGCACCGAACTGGATAAGAAATAAGTTTTTACTTCATCTTTCGCTTACACCCATTTTAGTAACTTACGAGGTGTTAAAATTATTAGGAAAAGAAAGATTTGATATTATTCACGAATTTTCTTCAACCCCTTTTATTCTTTTAAGAAGCGAACTTTTAAAATTTATTTTTAAGATTCCAACTGTTTTTACCTTGAGTGTTTACAACAATACAATTTTGGGTAAACTTTTCTGGTTTAAAATTTTGGACTTTGCACAAACTTATTTAATACCATCCCATACAATAAGTAGACAAATTATAAATCTGGGAATTAATAAAAAGAAGGTGATTTTCTCTCCTCCCGGAATAGATCTAAAACCTTTTAGTAAAAAATTAGACAAATTTCAATCACGGAAAAAATTAGGATTACCAGCTAATAAATTCATAGTCGCTTATTATGGTTCACTAACACGAGAGAAAGGTGTTTACGATTTAATCCGGGCCGTTCAATTAATTAATGGGGCTACAAGGAAAAACACACTTATTGTTCTATTTGCGATTTGGAAGGGTTCAAAGGAACACCAAAAAATAAAAGAAAAAATTGACTCACTTAAATTGCCTCAACTCGAACTGGTTGAAAAATATGTTGATATCCCGACCGTCCTTGCTGCATCAGACGCCGCAATTTTTCCCCAGCAAACCGGCCACGGTGCAACAATACCGCCAATCAGTATTATTGAGGCGCTGCTGGGTAAAACTTATATCATCACAACCAAAACTGTCGGTGTTAGCGAGTGGGTAGACAAACATAATGGCATATTACTAGCTCCAAACCAACCTATTCTACTAGCTCAAGCCCTTAAGCAAGTATATCAGGAAAAAAGTGTGAACCGCACTAGCCAAAAAAAATACAAAATGTTGTCAGCAGCATTTGAGATTAATAATTCGGTGAAGCTTCATCTTTCTTTATACAAATCATATGTTTTGTAATTCTCTATGTGAATTGCGACATCAGCATACCATTGTACCCAAGCCTCAGATTGATTATATTGTGAGCATTTCCTCAGATGGTGTCGGTGTACCCGTAAATCTTTTTCTGGTATCATTAGTCAAACCGTAATTCATGGAAAAATTGATTCAATATAAATATTTATCCCGACTTTTCCTATACCTTTCCTCCTTATGGTTACTGTTGTTCTTTATCTTCATGCCTCACTACATCGAACTTTCCGAAACGCTCGAAACTTGGTTACCTACAAAGGGGCTGGTGATGTACAAGGACATCGCAATGTTCCATCTCCCCCTCGGAAAATTGGTTCTTCTTCCTTTACACCTTATTTCTAAGTGGAATCTGGAACTAGATCCATTTGTTGGTCTGGCCATAGGAATAGCAACACTTTTGTTTATTTACCATTTCAGTAAAAGATTTCTCAGTCAAAAGGCAACCTCAATTGCTCTTATTTTTTTTTCTCTTTTTTACTGGTTCTTTGGAACAAGCATTTTATATTTCCATGAACAGCTTATTGGGCTTCTGCTAACTGCTGCTCTATTGCTGCTTTTCCAACTCCATAAATACAAAAGTATCTCCGGTAAAAAAATCTTTCGTTTGGGCCTTATTCTCTCACTCGCTGAATTTTCAGGCCAAATTGCATCCATCACTGTATTTGTTGCAGCGTTGTTAGCTTTTTATATCCTTTGGAAAAGAAAAGCACAGCTACTACGAAACTCACTAATGCTGGCGTCAGGATTGGCTCTACCTTTTGCGGTTCTTGTTTTATATTTTATAAGCCAAAGCGCGCTATGGGATTTTATTTACTGGACTACCCTTTCTTACTTTACTTATGCAGGTTTTGTAACTCCTATTTCCGAACTTCCTTTCAAAGAACTCATCCTTTTTTATCTCCCACTCATCATATTAACATTTATATTTATATATAAGCTTCTTAAAAAAGAGAAAATATCTTTTGAATTTCTTACGGTCTTTCTTCTGACAATCTCTTCTGTACCCTTTATCACTCGTAGCGTCTTTCATCCTCATCACCTCAATTATCCCCTTGGAATTCTAGCTATAGCCGCCGGATACTCTTTTGACCAGCTAATAAAGTTTAAAGCTGGTAACAAGCTTTTTGCTACCACCACTGTCATTTTCCTATTCCTTGGTGCATTCACTCTCCTGTCATGGTATAAGTCACACATTACCTTCCCACCCAGCTTAAAAATAGTTAATGATGTATATCCCGGCGACCCGATGTTCAACGCCATAGAATGGGTCAAGAAAAATACAAATAGTAACAACAAACTCATGGTTGTTGGTGATCCGCTTTTTTATATGAGAAGCGATAGACTAACCGCTAGTCGTCCTGCTAAGTCAATCCCTTACACCTGGGAACCTATAGAGGATGTTAGCTCTGAAATCTTACAGACCCCACCTATATATTGGGTGGTCGACCGGCAGTTTATAAAAAAATTAATTGTGGATTACAAAAAAGAAAATATGGTCCGCTTTTTAGATGGAGAACTGAAGGCATGTTATTCTCTCAAAGAAACATTTGAAAATTGGGAAATTTGGGAAAAGAAATGCAATTAAATGTCTAAAAATAACAACATTAAACCGAATTCTTTAAAAAAGACACTTAGTTCATTTATTAATAACGCGTCTATCTCGGGGGCTGTTTGGAGAACTTCTGAAATTACTGCTCTATCGCGTGTAGCCCTAAAACGACCGGTACTGGACTTGGGATGTGGAAACGGGAGTTTCGCTAAATTGATCTTTACCGAAAAGTTGGACTATGGCCTTGATATTTCAGAGAGTGAGCTCAATAAGGCACGATCTGTAAATTGGATTAAAAAAAATACATCTCCTCATACAAGAATTATGGTCATCGGAGACTCACTTTTTTATTTAAGAAGTGATCTGCTTCCTTCTGCCAGACCTTCAAAAGGGATACCATATTCATGGAATCCAATGCCTCAAATTATAGAAGAAATTGAGACTTCACCTCCTCAATTTTGGGTAATAGATCGTAACCTTTTAAAAAGGCTTTCCGGCGAATACAGAAGAAAAGATATCGTCAGTTTTATAGAAGGGGATCTTTCTAATTGCTATACAATAAATAAAAAGTTTATTAACTGGGAGATTTGGTCAAGAACTTGTAAAAGTATAAAATGAGCAAAATCTTAGTATTTTTCAGTTTTTTTTGGTTAATTTTGTTATTTTTTTTTACTCCCCATTATATTGAGTTAACAGGAGTTTTGGAAACCTGGTTCCCATATAAAGGACTAATCTATTACAAGGAGTTTGCAGCATATCATTTTCCACTGGGTAGATTAATACTTTTACCAGTTCACATTCTATCTAATTGGAATCTTGAGCTGGATCCTTTTTTAGGCCTTTTTTTTGGCTTAGGGACTTTAATTTTAATCTACCTGTTTGGGAAAAGATATTTATCTCCTTGGGGAACTGCCATATCCCTAACCTTCTTTTCAGGCTTTTTCTGGTTTGCAGCCAATGGAATAATATTTTTTCATGAAATTTTAATTGGCTTTTTACTAATGCTAACTATATACTTTTTGTTTAATGCATACAGACCTAAAAATTTTTCTAATAAAACAGTCGTTCGCCTGGGGTTACTCATATCTATTACCGAGTTAACCGGACAAATAGTTACGATAACTTTAGGAGTAATTACTTTGGCATCCGTATTATTGATTACAAAAACCTTTAAGCAAAAATTACTATCCAATATCTATTTTCTAGCAGGGTTAATTTTCCCTTTCCTGATAACTATAATTTATTTTTCTTATAACAAAGCTTTGTATGAATTCTTTAGATATAATGTCACTTACTATTTTCTGTACGCTAATTATAAAAAAGACAGTCTACTCGACCTTCCATTTGAAAGCTTAAGTTTATTTTATCTTCCGGCAGTGTTATTATTTTTAATATTAATAATCTATCTCATCAAGGGACTTAGGAATAAAATTTACAAACCAACTTATATATTAATCTCTACTTTAACTATATCTACTATTCCCTTTATTCTATTTAGCGTCTACCATCCACATCATCTTAATTATGCCTTGCCGGTACTTTCAATAGCTTTTGGATTTAGTTTAGATCTATCTAGAAGATTGGGTAGGATAGGGAAGGTTTTAGCTTTTTCCGGGATCATTATTTTTCTAATTATGTTTTTAATATTTATTTTGCCTTGGCATCTATCAAGAGTCGTTTATCCTCCAAACTTCAGAATTGTTAACGACTTAATTGGTGATTCAAGATATTCAGTTTACAATTTATCAGAACTCATCAGTCAAAAGGTTTCCCAAATTATTTTACCACCTGAGCTTGCTCCTACCATCCAATATCCAAGTATAGATATCAGCCAAGGATACAATATTTACAACGAATCTAATCCTATTTATTCAACGGTAGAATGGCTAACTAATAATACTTCACCAGCCGACAAGATTATGGTGATGGGTGATCCTATAATATACCTTCGCAGCAACAGACTCCCTGCTTCCCGACCTTCAAAATCAATTCCATATGGCTGGGAACCAACTTTAATTAAAAATGAGATAGAAAATAACCGTGCAGACTACTGGATAGTTGATCAAGATTTTACAAAAAAACTTATCCAAGTTTATCAAAGGAAAGATATGGTTGATTTTCTAAACACAGAGCTTGAATACTGTTATAAAAAAGAAGTAGTATATACAAATTGGGAGATATGGAAAAAAGTCTGTGAATAGTTCTTCAGTTTACGCAAAATCTACTAAAGGGGTTATTAAACATTTTAAAAATACAGCTACTGTCTCCGGTACTATCTGGCGTTCTCATGAAGTTGCCTCTTTCGCCATTCTTAGTTTGAAACGCCCTATCCTGGACATTGGATGCGGGGACGGTATATTCGCCAAAAGAACCTTTACCGGCAAGATGGACTTTGGTTTGGATATATCAGAAACGGAACTCAACAAGGCTAGAAAAAATAACACTTATCAAAATTATATTCTAGGTGATGCCAGAAGCATTCCACTTCCTGAAAAATCAATAAAAACAGTATTTTCCAACAGCGTATTTGAGCATATCCCAAATCTCATACCAGTTTTATCGGCAATAAATAGAGTTTTAGAACCAGGGGGAATTTTAATCTTCACCACCCACTCTCCTTTATCAAAAAAGTTTTATGGAGTCAAACTTTTTAAAAAAATCGGCTTGAGGAAAGTCGCCAGGGCTTATGAAAATATTTTCTGCCAATATTTGCAGCTCAATACAATTTGGGATATAGAAACCTGGAAGAAAAACCTTTATGCCAGTGGATTTACAACCACGGAAATTAGAATTATCGTTTCTCCAAAAGCAGCATTCTGGTATGAATTTTTCATGCCATTTACTTTTTTACAAAACCGAATCCCTCTGCTTAAGAAAGTTAAAATTACAAAACTGGTTTTAGGTCTTTTAGGAATAAATTTTTCCGGAAATCATCCTAAAGGCCGTAACTTCTATATCGTTGCTAAAAAGATTTAGAATCTACCATTATTTATTATTTGTCTCAAAGTTTGTGCTTCCGGATAAATAAACTTAATGCCATTAATTAAAATTTCCGCCGGAACCCCTCTTGACTCAAATTTTAAATCAGATAATTTAGTTCCTCCGGCCGGTAACAATAATTTATAAGTATGCTCTGCACCATCAGCTTGCAGCTGAAGGTTAATTACATTGTCCAAGCTTTTATCAGTTTTCCAGGAAATTAGTCCCTCAATACCGCCGCTTTTGACAAACTCATTGATTTCTTGCAGTCTCTCCTGGGTGTTTGCACAAAGTGCCATGTTTTCAAGCTCGTTGATGCTTGATTTGTCTATACCGACAAAATTTTCTTCCACAGCTTCTATTTCTGCGATGGCCGGTGAATCATCATCAAATGTTTTCTCTATCACCAACCTGATAAAGTGAGCCTCTGAAGCTCTAAATTTATCCGTCACCAGCGCTAAATTTCCTCTTTTGGTTGATCTCACTTTCTTGACTTGTTCCCAAATTTTACCATCAAGGGAAATTTCAATTCTATATTCGGTTGGGGTGGAGTTGGCATAACCGTTGACCCAAATTAGCTGACTTACTCTTTTTAGCTTTCCTAAATCAAGTGTTACAGTTTCTTTTTTATTTTCCAACCACCATCCCCTGCTGCCCCGCCAAAGCGTTTCAGTTTTTCCATCGGTTAAAAAATCTTTTGTCTGATATTTTTCTTCTGAACTGGTATTAACTTTTGACTCTTTGTAAAAGACATTTCTTGATAAAAGA
>Ga0209515_10010274_pt1 | contig 10449 bp, 9 predicted proteins | sample Subgroupgradi54m_FD_187454 | JGI IMG/M metagenome (GOLD analysis project Ga0209515, IMG submission 187454) | Subsurface groundwater microbial communities from S. Glens Falls, New York, USA - GMW60B uncontaminated upgradient, 5.4 m (SPAdes)... ...
GGCCGCGTTTCGTCGCCATCGCGAACTCGATCGCCGCGCCCACGCGATCCTCGATCCGAATCTCGCGCGTGTGCGCGCGTTTCTCTCGCGCGAACCGCGCCTGCGGGCGTTCGTGCCGGCCGGCGGCAACGTCGTGTTTCCGCGCCTGCCCGCCGGCGTCGACAGCGGCGACCTGGCGACGCGTCTGCTCGATCGCTATTCGACGCTTGTCGTGCCGGGCCGCTTCTTCGAGTCGCCGCGTCACATCCGCATCAGCTTCGGCTGTCGGCCCGCGCTGCTCGCGCGTGGCCTCGCGAACATTTCCCGCGCGCTCGACGACCTGACCTGACGTGTCTACGTTGCTCGTCATGGCTGCGGCCTGAAGTGATTGTCACGAACGCGCTCGCGGTAATCTACGTCTATACCGAAAGAGAGGTGTCATGAGCGACAAGACATTCACGGAATCCTTCAAGGTTGCCGGCCATCAACTCGTCGACGCGGTGAGGAAGCTGCTGCATGAAGGCAACGTGCGCCGCGTGATCATCAAACAGGAAGGACGCACCATCGCCGAGTTCCCGCTGAGCGTCGGCGTGGTCGGCGCCGTGCTTGCGCCGGTGGTTGCCGCAGTGGGCGCTCTCGCCGCGGTGCTGACCGAGTGTCACGTTGAAGTCGAGCGCACGGTGACCGATGAGGGCAAGAGCGATAAAAAGGAAGGCGCGGCGTAGCCATGTGCGACCTCGGACACGTGCACGCTCAGGCTCACGACCATCAGCATTTCGGATTCCTGGTGGACACGCCGGAGATTCGCGCCCTCATCGACGAGACGAAGCGGCTGACCACGGCGATACTCGATACAGCCGCGCGCGTGGACGCGCTGCGCCCGGCGTTCGGCGCGCTCCTGGCGTTGGACGGATGGCTGCCCGAGAGTTGCGCGAAGCCCGATGAGTCCAGCCGTATGGGCGGCGGCATCGGGCAGTACGCCCTGTATCGCGCCGAAGACGGATCGCTGTGCCTGTTCTCGCTCGTCGTACCGGTCGGCGCGGCGACGCCAGTCCACGACCATCTCGCCTGGGGGCTGGTCGGGATCTACCGCGGCCGTCAGGACGAAACGGTCTATCGGCGGCTGGACGATGGCCGCGATCCGTCGCGGGCGAACCTGGAGATCGCCAAACGCCAGGAGCTCGGCCGCGGCGAATGCTACACACTGCTGCCGCCGACCGACGACATCCACTACGTCCGCACCATTTCGGATACGCCGTCGATCTCCATTCACCTTCTCGCCAACGACACCGCCTGCGTCTGGCGCCACAAGTTCGAACCGCTCACCGGCGTCGTCACGCCGTTCCGATCCGGTTACGCCAACGCACCGTGTCCGTCAGAAACCCAGCAATCTTAGGATTTGAGGATCTAAGGATTTGAGGATCTGATTTGAGGATCTATTTCTGATTGCGGTGATTGGTGCGCGCGGTCCTGACGGATGCGACGAGAATTGCTCGGAGTTGGCGGCTTTCGTCCGACAGCCAGTTGAGTTCTTTGAGTCCCGCCGTTGTCGAGATGATGTGCGCGTCCTCGATCACGATCAGCCAGTGTTCAGTTTCGTCGGCTTCCTCCGCGGCGACGCCAAGTGTGGCGATGAACTCCGCCCGCGAGCGCGCGCGGCGGGCGGCGTGATAATTCGCGGACTCCGCCGTGCCGGATCCCGTCAGCTGTTTCGCGATCACCTGAGACGACGGGTCTCTCGGCATCGCTCGCGCGAAGATCACGATGCGCGTTGCGAAGCGCTTCAGCCGCGCCGCGAGTTCGTTCGCTTTGGATGACACGGGACATAGCCGTGCAGAAACCGAGCCACGCCCAGAATCTAAGGATTTGAGGATCTAGGGATCTAAGGATTTGAAAAGCTGCCAGCGGGCCGACGGACGCCCTTGCAGATTCCGCAATTCGCAATTAGCTCCTCAAATGAGATCCTCAGATCCTTAAATCCTCAGATCCATAGATTTCAGGATTCAGTAGAATTCCCTGATGGTTCTCAAGGATTCTCGGCTCTTCCGCCAGACTTGCTATATCGACGGCGCGTGGGTCGGCGCGAGTGCCAACGGCGCGATTGATGTGGACAATCCGGCGACCGGCGCGATCGTCGGCACGGTCCCGCGGCTGGGTCGCGCGGAGACGCGCGCCGCGATTGACGCGGCGGCACGCGCGTTTCCGGCGTGGCGCCGGAAGACCGCGAAGGAGCGCGCGGTGGCGATGCGCCGCTGGTTCGATCTGATGATGGCGAATCAGGAGGACCTGGCGCAGCTGATGACGACCGAACAGGGCAAACCCCTCGGCGAGTCGCGCGGCGAGGTCGCCTACGCTGCGTCGTTCCTCGAGTGGTTCGGCGAGGAGGCCAAGCGCGTCTACGGCGACACGATCCCTGCTCACCAGGCCGACAAACGCATCCTCGTCGTCAAGGAACCAATTGGCGTCGTCGCCTGCATCACGCCGTGGAATTTTCCGCTGGCGATGATTACGCGCAAGGCCGGGCCGGCGATCGCGGCCGGCTGCACTGTCGTCCTGAAGCCCGCGTCGCAGACGCCGTTCTCCGCGCTGGCGCTTGCAGAGCTCGCCGAGCGCGCGGGTGTGCCGAAGGGCGTGTTCAACGTCATCACGGGATCCGCCTCGGAGATCGGCGGCGAGCTGACCAGCAACCCGATCGTGCGCAAGCTGTCGTTCACCGGCTCCACCGAAACCGGCAAGCTGCTGATGGCGCAGTGCGCCACGACGGTGAAGAAGCTGTCGCTCGAGCTCGGCGGCAACGCGCCGTTCATCGTGTTCGACGATGCGGATCTGGATGCGGCGGTGGAAGGCGCGATCCTGTCGAAGTACCGGAATACCGGCCAGACTTGCGTGTGCGCGAACCGGCTCCTCGTGCACGACGTAGTCTACGACGCGTTCGCGGGCAAACTCGTGGAGGCGGTGAAGAAGCTGAAGCCGGCGCCCGGCACTGATGCGAGCGCGACGCAAGGTCCGCTGATCGATGATCGCGCGGTCACGAAAGTCGAGAGCCACATCGCCGATGCGACGTCGAAGGGCGCGACGCTGTTGATCGGCGGCAAGCGCCATTCGCTGGGCGGCCGGTTCTTCGAGCCGACGATTCTGATTGACGTGACGCCGGCGATGGCGGTCGCGCGCGAGGAGACGTTCGGTCCGGTGGCGCCGCTCTTCCGGTTCACGACGGAGGCCGAAGCCATTGCGCTCGCCAACGACACCGAGTTCGGCCTCGCGGCCTACTTCTATGGCCGCGACGTAGGCCGGATCTGGCGTGTCGCCGAAGCGCTGGAATACGGCATCGTCGGGATCAATACGGGAATCATTTCCACCGAAGTCGCGCCGTTTGGCGGGGTCAAGGAATCGGGGCTCGGCCGCGAGGGTTCGAAGTACGGCCTCGACGAGTTCCTCGAGATCAAATATCTCTGCCTTGGGGGAATCTAAGGGTTTGAGGATCTACCTGGCGATTGGCGCGCTCGTTTACGCGACGACGCTCGCAGTGGTGGCGCAAGCGCCGACCGCGCCAAGAAAAGGCGGGAATCCGGAAGCCGCGAAGATCAAGAATCCGGTGGGTGCCACGGCGGAATCGGCCGCCGCCGGCAAACGCGTCTACACGCGCATGTGCGGCCGCTGTCATGGATCCGAGGGGAAGGGCGACGGCACGGCGGCCACCGGCAACATGCCGGACCTGACCGACGCGCAGTGGGATTTCGGCGGCAGCGACGGCGAGATCTTCTCGGTCATCCACGACGGCGTATCGGCCGACATGGACGGCTATGCCGGTCGCCTCAGCGACACGGACATCTGGAACGTGGTGAGCTACATCAAAAGCGTCGGGGTAATAAAATGACGCCCACGGCCGCGGTCAGCGCCGCGGCTTGAGCACGCGCACGGCCTGCGGCGTGCGGCGAATGGGGGCCAGCAGCCCGCCGAGCGCGAAGTTCGCGATCTCGTTCGCGACCATTTCCTGATCGAGCCGGCCATTCAGACGAAACCAGCGCGGCAGCCACAGGATCATGCCCACCAGGCTGAAGGCGGCAACGGTGATGTCCACGTCGCGGAGGCGTCCCGCCGCTTTGAGCTCGGTCAGCGTGCCGCGGACGAGATCCATGTAGATGCGCATCCGCTGTTCGATCTGCTTGCGCCCTGCCGGCGGCAGCGCGCGGATTTCGTCGCCGAGGTGCGCGATGGCGCCCTGGCCCCGCGTCGCGATCCGCGCGTGCCGGACGATCAGCTGGCGCAGCCGCTCCTCGGGATCGCGCACCGCGCGGACCGGCACGATCACTTCATCCCGCACGCGCTCCAGCCCGTACATCATGATCTCGAAGAGCAGCGCTTCTTTGCTTTCGAAGTGATGGTAGAGCCCGGCCTTGGTCATGCCGAGCGCCCGCGCGACTTCGCTGACGGAGGTGGCGTCGTAGCCGCGATCGCGAAAAAGCTGGGCCGCCGTCCGGCACATCCTGGCGCGCCTGGACTGGAGTGGCTGTGTTGCGGTCGCGCGGACGGTACTCATGGGCGGCGCGCTTATACCTCGCGCTGGACGAGGTCGTCAAGCCAGGTGTATGCTCCGATGCCGACCGACCGACCGACCGGTCGGTAGGTCGTGATCCAGCCGGGTTACGAAAGACGGCGCGAAAATACGGAAACTTGGAATGTGACGGAAGCAGCTTGGGCGCCCAGCCGAAATCAGGCCGAAATCGAGCCGGGACCCAGAGTCGAGCGTCGGCACGGCGAGTGCAAAGCAATACACGCACGCTCAGCGGAACGCATAGGTTTTCGAGGAGGAGAGGCAATGAAGAAGAGTGGAATGGCAGCGGTGGTGTTCGTCGCGCTGGCGTCTCTGGCGCTGCCCACCGCGGCGCGCGCGCAGAGCTCTATCGCCGGCGTCGTGAAAGACGCTTCGGGCGCGGTTCTGCCTGGCGTGACGATCGAAGCGGCCAGCGACGCGCTCATCGAGAAGACCCGCTCGGTCGTCTCTGACGGCCAGGGCCAGTACAAGATCGTCGACCTCCGTCCCGGCGTGTATGTTGTCTCGTTTACGCTCGCCGGGTTTCAAACCTTCAAGCGCGAAGGGCTCGAGCTGCCTTCCGCCTTCACGGCGACGGTCAATGCCGACATGAAGGTGGGCGCGCTCGAGGAATCGGTGACGGTGTCGGGACAATCACCGGTCGTCGACGTCCAGAGCAACACGAGAGCTCAAGTGCTCTCGCGTGAAGTCCTCGATTCAGTGCCGAACGCCCATACGATCCAGTCGGTGGGACAACTGGTTGTCGGCGTTACCCTGACGGCGCCCGACGTCGGCGGATCCCAGGCGATGCAGCAGACCTACTTCACGGTCCATGGATCGGGCGCCGCCCAGACGGCGGTCCTTATCGACGGGATGATCATCAACGGCCTCCAAGGCGACGGCGCGATCCAGAGCTACTTGAACGACGCCGGCAGCCAGGAGATGGTGTACCAGACGGGCGGCGGCTCGGTCGATTCGACCGCGGGCGGCGTTCGGATCAACCTGATCCCGAAAGAGGGAGGCAACACGCTGCACGGATCGCTCTTCGCGGGGCTCGAGCGCAGCGGCGCCTTCCCCGGGCAGAGCAACAACCTGTCGGACTTCCTCGCGGCCACCGGCGTGAAGACGCTCGACAAGATCGGTCTCTACCGCGACATCGACGGCACGCTCGGCGGTCCGATCGCCAAGGACAAGGTGTGGTTCTTCACCTCGGTCCGGCTCTTCACGGTGAACAAGCCGATCTCGAACACGTTCCGCATCCCGGCGGGACAGACCTACGCCAACTGCTTGAGCGGCGCCAGCGCCTGCGAGCAGGGCGTGGACAACCAGAAGATCAACAGCGTGCTCGGCCGCGCCACGTGGCAGGTGAGCCCGCGCAACAAGCTCTCGTTCTACGCCGACAAGCTGTGGAAGACGCGTGGCTCCGCGATGGCGGCGGGAGACGACCCCGATACCTCCTCGGTCGTCTGGACCTCGCCGCTCTATCTGACGACCACGGCGAAGTGGACGTCGGCGGTGAGCAACAAGCTGCTCATCGAAGGGGGCTGGTCGAGCAACAACGAGCGGTACGAGAACCTGAATCAGCCGGGGCTCGGGCAGTCGTGGGGCACGGCTGCGTGGCTGGCCGGCGCGCCGTACCGAGACATCGGATTCGCCACGACGAGCCACGCGATCTCGGTGGCCACCGGCGGCGGCGAATATCAGAAGTCGCCTGATCGCTACAACCTCCAGGGGTCGGCGTCGTACGTGACCGGATCGCACAACATCAAGGTCGGCGTTCAGGATTCGTGGGGCCGCGACGGCAACACGCTTCGGCAGAATGCGGATCTGGTTCAGATCTACCAGAACGGCGCGCCGTTCCAGGTCGTTCTCGAAGGGACCGCGAACCCGAGAACGTACTGGACGGAGCATCTGAACGCGAACCTGGGCCTCTACGCGCAGGATCAGTGGACCTTGAAGCGCCTCACGCTGAACTACGGGCTGCGCTACGAGTACGTCAGCGAGCAGGTCGACGGCCAGCCCGCGCAGATTGGCCGCTTCGCCAACATCCCGGCGTTCGGCGACATCAAGATGCCGGCGTGGAAGAACTGGTCGCCGCGCGCTTCGGCGATCTACGACCTGACGGGCGACGGGAAGACGGCCGCTCGGTTCGGCTACAACCGGTTCCAGTCGGCCGCCACCACGACGTTCGCCTCGCTCTACGACCCGGCCAACGCGCTGCAGGTCGTCCAAACCGGTGTGCCCTGGAGCGATAAGAACCAGGACAACATCGCGCAGGGCAATCCAGGGTGCAGCTTCGCAACCGACGCGACCTGCGAGATCAACTTCGCGACCGTTCCGACCAACTTCGGCGTCCTCGCGCTCTCGAGCCCCGATCCGGGCGTGACGCGTCCGTACTCGGATGCGTTCAACGTCGGCGTCACGCGCGAGGTCTTGCAGGGCGTGTCGCTGTCGTTCGATTGGTACCGTGGCTACGGCCGGAACCTCCTCGAGCGGACCAACATCCTTCGTCCGGGCACGTACAACGGCGATGGCACCGTGACCAACGCGAGCTATCGCCCAGTGACGGTCTTCAGCCCGATCGACGGTCACGCGATCACGATGTACGACACCGTGTCGGTGGCCGCGACGAAGGCAGTCCAGAACGTCGACGGCAACGACACGGACCTGAAGCAGCGCTATGACGGCTTCGAGGTCAACTTCTCGGCGCGGCTGCCGAAGGGTGGACGCTTCTTTGGCGGTACGGCGACTGACCGCACGATTGCCAACACCTGCAGCTCGGCGGCAACCAACCCGAACCTCCTCAACTACTGCGACCAGGAACAGAGCGGCATCCCGTGGCGGACGCAGCTCAAGCTGGTGGCCACCTATGAGGTGTGGTGGGGCGTTCGCGTGAGCGGCGCGCTCCAGAGTCTGCCCGGCTACCTCCTGGGGACGCCGGCTCTGCAGGCAGGTGGCGCGGGCAATCCGAACCTCACGACCGTGAGCGGGTTGGGAACGGCCTTCACTGTTGCGCCAACGAGCAGGTACGCCGTCTGCCCGGGCAACTCGGCCGCACAGGGGTGCGTCGTCAACGCGACGATCATCCCGGGGATGAACACCGGGTCGCTCAGCGTGCCGTTGATTGCACCAGGCACGGAGCAGACGCCGCGCCTCAAACAGCTCGACCTCGCGGTCAGCAAGCGCGTGAGCCTTGGTCGTCTCCGCCTGGAGCCAAAGCTCGACGTGTTCAACCTCCTCAACTCGAGCGACTACTTCAGCGTGCTCAGCACGACCTTCACGCCGACGTCGGTGGCGGGCGCCTCCTCCCTCCGACCGGGCGGCGTGCCGACCTCGTACCTTGCACCCCAGAGCCTCCTCCAGGGCCGCTTGGCGCGAATCGGTGTCAACGTGAGCTGGTAAGGAGCAATTTCGATCCGGAGGTCAGACTTGTCATTCCAAAATATTGGATGTCACCTCCGGATCGATTTCGGCGCTTACAACCTGTCGAACAGTAAAGGACCGTTCGCGGTCAGCAGCACGTTCAACTTCCAATCTACAATCGCTCATCCGCAATCCCCACTCCGGCCTTCGAGAGCCTCAGGCCGCCCTGAGCGTGTCGAAGGGCACAATCCGCAATATCAGCGTCGGCGTCAGCACGAGCGCCATGACGCTCCTGTGCGTCCTGAGCGCTCAGGCGCGGCAGGCTGAGCACGCGCATCCGGCAGCTTCGTCCGTCGTCGCGCTCGCATTGGCGCAGCGGCCGGTGCCCATTCGCTCGGGGATCGGATCCGCGCACGACGGCGTCTCCACGGCGTCGAAGCCGGCGCAGTCCTTCTACGATCAGGGGCTGGCGTATCTCCACTCGTTTGTCTGGCTCGAAGCGGCACGCTCGTTCAACCAGGCGCTGCGCCTCGATCCCACGCTCGCGATGGCGCACCTCGGGTTGACGATCGCGTATACCGAGCTGAACGCCGCGCCGGCGGCGCACGCGGCGATCGATCGCGCGAAGGCGCTCGCGTCCACGGACCACGATCGCCGGCATGTCGCGGCGCGCGCGCTGCAGATGGCTGCGGAAGAGGCGGCGAGCGACACGGCGAAGCTGGCCGCGTACCGCGCGGCGCTCGATGATGCGCTGGCGGCATTTCCGTCGGACGAGGAGATCTGGCTGCAGCGCGGGCAGGCCGAGTCGACCGATCCGGCCGAGCGGGGGCAGGGCAGCGTCGCGGGGTCCGTCCAGTTCTACGAACACGCGCTCACGCTCGCGCCCGCCCACTTCGCCGCGCACCACTATCTGACGCACGCGTACGAAAACAGCGGCCGGGTGCAGGACGCGCTGACGCACGGGGCGACCTATGCGAAGATGGCGCCCAGTGTTCCGCACGCGCGGCACATGGACGGCCACAACCTCCGGCGCGCCGGCCGGATCGACGAGGCCATCACGGAGTTCGCCGCGGCGGACGCGCTCGAAACGGCTTACTTCGCAGCAGAGAAGATTCCGGTCGAGTACGATTGGCACTACCAGCACAATCTCGATCTGCTGGCGACCTCGTATCAGTACATCGGCCAGATGCGGAAGGCCGAAGCGCTCTTCAGACGATCGTTCGCCATCGCGTCGACGCTGGTGGTGCAGGAGTTCAACAAACGGGAATGGCCGGTGTTCCTGCTGGCGCGCGGACGCACGCAGGAGGCGCTCGCCGCGGCCGGCGTCCTGGCCGCGCACCAATCGCCGGTTGTGAGCGCGACAGGGCACGTCGAAGCGGCACGCGCGCGGCTCGCGTTCGAGCAGTTCAAGGAAGCGGCCGACGAAGGGAACACGGCGCTGCGCCTGATGCGCGGCACCGAAGGCGCCGGGATCGTGGCGGACGCGCTGCAGGCGTTCCAGGGGGAGTTCCTGCTGCGCACGGGCAAGGCAGACACGGGGCGGCCGATGCTCGAAGACGTCGTGCGCAAAGCGCGCGCACGGCCCGGGCCGGATGCGTGGGCGCAGACGCTGTTCACGATCGAGGCGATCGCGCGCGCGGCGCGCGAGGTCGGCGACTGGGACTTCGCCGCGTGGGCCGCGCGTCAGATGCTGGAGCATGATCCCAACTACGCCGGGTCGCACTACGCGCTCGCGCTCGTCGCCGAACACCGCGGCGATGCGCAAACCGCCCGCGCCGAGCGGGCGCTCACGGAGAAGTACTGGAGCCGGGCCGATCCGGGGTTGCCGGAGCTGAGTCCGAAACGATGACGGTACGTAGTGTCCGCCTTCAGGCGGACTTCACAACGAGGAGTCAGTCATGAAACAGTGTGTTGCTCGTCTGGCGGCGATCGCCGCCGTGCTGTGCGTCGCATCGATCGTCAACGCCGCGCAGGCCACGAAAGTGGACGTCACCGGCAAATGGGCGTTCAACGTCGAAACAGCGGCCGGCTCGGGAACTCCGGTGATGACCTTCAAGCAGGACGGCGAGAAGCTGACGGGACACTACTCGGGGCAACTGGGTGAGTCCGACCTCGCCGGCACCGTGAAAGGCGCGGACGTCAGCTTCAGTTTCACCATCGACGCGCAGGGCACGATGATCAAGGCGACGTACTCCGGCACAGTCGAGAACAAAGACTCGCTGAAGGGGAAAGTCGTCCTCGAGGGCCTTGGCGACGGCACGTTCACCGCGAAACGGCAATGACCGGGACAGGGTTCGGGGTTCGGGGTTCCGCGTTCGGGGCTCTCGCCTTGTTATCGGTGTTCTCCGGCTCGAGCCGGACCGTCTCCGCCCAGGCCATCGATGGCGCTGTCGTCTATAAGGACCACTGCTCGACCTGTCACGATCAGCCGGACGGTCGCACGCCGCCGAAGGACGCGCTGAAGGATCGCACCGCGGAGACGATCCTCAACTCGATGAACAGCGGCACGATGACGATGCAGGCGGTGCAGCTGAGTACGGCTGACCGGCGCGCCGTCGCGGAGTATCTGGCTG
>Ga0209515_10010275_pt1 | contig 10449 bp, 12 predicted proteins | sample Subgroupgradi54m_FD_187454 | JGI IMG/M metagenome (GOLD analysis project Ga0209515, IMG submission 187454) | Subsurface groundwater microbial communities from S. Glens Falls, New York, USA - GMW60B uncontaminated upgradient, 5.4 m (SPAdes)... ...
CAATGGAAGCGTGAATAAAATTTTTGATCAGAAGGGACTCTATGGAATCAAGGTTGAGAAACGAGGAGATAAACAACTTTCACTGACAACTGGGGAATGGGAAAAGAATGATCCGGTATGTTGTCCGTCCCAACAGAAAGTATCATTACTGCAGTGGGATCCCGAAGAACAAACTTTTAAGGCTACGCAAACCAACCCGCAAGTTAGCAATAATATAGGAAGAACTTGGAAAACCTATCGAAGCGAGAAATATGGGTTTGCAGTAAATTATCCTATCGATGGCTCGATTGTCGAGAATGGCCCCGATTCTTACGAACTTGATTTACGAGAGGGTAAAGAAATTAGCGGCACTCAAACGCCCCTCCTTGAAAGCATAGAGGTGCAAGATAAAAACAGGCAGATCATTTTGACGATAGATGTTCCCGACCATAAAAATTTTCCTGTGGTTTCGGAAGAATACGGATGGGGGTTGCGTGCCTGTGGTGAGGAAGGATTTTCTACCATTAAATCTCAAGAGGAAACATCGCTCGACGGGTACAAAACTCTCCACGTTGTCAGTGTTCCAGACTATCGCCCCGATGAATCCTCTGGTGGAGAAGAACATTTTTATTGTGTGAACTTTCCACAAAACCCGATTATTTTTTATTACTCTCAGAAGACGAAAGAACGAGCTGATGCAGTTATCTCGAGTTTAAAATTTTTTAGATAAGATTTGCTGCAGTTTATTGAAGGATTGTTTTTTTGGGGTCTTATATAGAAGGCCGAAGACCTTTGGCAAAGATCTCAATTTTGTTGAAAATTTATGAAAAAACAAAAAATCACCATCTCCGTCATCGGCGGGCATGAGACCAATCAGGAGACTGAAGAATTGGCTTACGCCGTCGGGAGAAAAGTGGCTGAGGCCGGCGCGGTTCTGGTCTGCGGCGGACTCGATGGGGTGATGAGCGCCGCCGCCCGGGGAGCGAAGGAGGCCGGCGGGCTGACGATTGGACTTCTGCCGGGGAAAGACAAAAAAGACGCGAACCCTTATATCGATATTGCCTTACCAACTTCGATTGGTTACGCCCGTAACGCGATCGTGGCGTGCTCGGCGGATATCATCGTTGCCCTTCCCGGGAGTTATGGAACGTCCTGCGAAATTTCGTATGGTTTAGTGTATGGCCGCCCCGTTATTGATTTGGGGAACTGGAATGTGAAGGGGATGATCAAGGCACAGAATATCGACCAGTTTGCTTCAAAGCTAGAGAAACTTATAGAGAAAATCCAACCCCATGCCCGAGCTTCCGGAAGTTGAAACAATCAAGCGGGATTTAGAAAAAAAAATTATTGGACAGAAAATTGTTCGGGTATTTATCTATGATCGTCGGGTGATCAGAAATAGACCGTCTAGCAGTTTTATAAAAAATTTAACGGGCAAGACCTTTCATGAAGTTTCCCGCCGCGGCAAAGCGATTGTTTTTCAATTGATGGATTCGGGGTTTCTGGTCGTTCAGCTGATGATGACAGGCCAGTTGATTTACACCAAAAAAAATCCTCGTCCATCAAAGGCAACAAAAATCACTTTCCAACTTTCCAATCACAGTTATTTAAATTATAATGACCAGCGCTTGTTCGGAAGACTTCAATTCTGCCGGACGCTTAAGGAAATAAAATTTTTTCAAGATTTGGGCCTGGAACCATTCTCATTGAGTTTAAGCTCGCAGTGGCTGGCCAATCAACTCATTCCAAGATTGACCCCGATCAAAAATTTTTTGATGAATCAGAAATTTATTGCCGGGATTGGAAATATCTATGCCTCGGAAATTTTATTCGCGGCGGGGATTCATCCCCGACGAGCGGCCAAAACGTTAAGCAAAAAAGAAACTGATTCCCTTTATAGAAAGATCAAAGAGATTTTAAACGAAGCGATTCGGCTGCGTGGGACTTCCATGAGGGACTATCGTGATGCCGGCGGTCAAAAAGGAAATTATATCAACCGAATAAAAGTCTACGGCCGCGAAGGCCAAGCATGTTTGAGTTGTCAAACGCTCATCGAACGTTTTGTTCAAGCCGGACGCAGCACGTTTTTTTGCCGGCGGTGCCAGAAATAGACTGTAGACCAAAGACTATAGACTGGAGACTTTCCCCAAAGTCTTTGTCTATAGTCTACGGTCCTTGGTCTCTGTAGGTAATTAAAAATTATGAAATCGCGCATCAAAATCGATACCACCATTCTTTTCGGGATGATTCTTCTGACTGGGATTTTATTTCAATTCCCCGGGTTATATCCGAAGAATTTTATTATCGACGCTGTTTTGGACTTCTTAGGCCTCACAGCGGTTTTAACCGGGATGCTCCTTCGGATGGCGGCCCGGGCCTATAAAAAGGCCCGCTCGCAAAACGGTCATGGCTTGGTGACGGGAGGGTCGTATTCTCTCGTGCGAAATCCGATGTATCTGGGGACTTTTCTCATCGGGTCAGGATTCATCCTGGTTGTTTGGCCGTGGTATCTCTTGCCGGTTTTTGCCACTTTTTTTTTCGAGCGATTTAATATCCAGATCCGCAAAGAAGAAAGTCACCTACAGAAAATTTTTGGCGCGTTTTATGAGACTTATACAAGACAAGTTCCCGGCTTTTTCCCGAGGTTAAGAGATTTGAAAAGATTAAAGTGGAATGAAGTTTTTCCCGCTGGGGAAATGTGGAGCACCAAAGAAAAGTACGGTTTGATTTGGGGGCCGCTTTTGGTTTTTATATTGGAATTCCTTCAGCAGCGGATGGTCAGGTGAGCAAAATCCAGTACAAATTTAAAGTTGTGTCGAATAAGAAATTGTGTCCGCGGTTTTTTTGTCTTTCGCTTGATGCCAAACCTCTTTTGAAAAAAATTTCCCCCGGACAATTTATTCATATCCGAATCACCGACAGCTTGGAACCATTCTTCCGCCGGCCGTTCAGCGTTTACCGGGCCAAAAAACATGTGGAAATCTTTTATGAAGCGGTGGGACGAGGAACTGAGTTATTATCTTTGAAAAAATCAGGAGATAAACTGGATGTTTTGGGGCCGCTGGGAAATCACTTCAGCCTGCCGCCGGCGGGAACCAAGCAGGTTGTGATGATTGCGGGCGGCATCGGCATTGCGCCGTTTCTCATCTTATCCGATCAGCTTGCGAAGAAAGGGTACGAATTGATTCTTTTGTACGGTGGCCGCACCAAAGGCCATGTTTATCCGATGAAGGAATTTAAACACAATGGCTGCCGGATTTTTGTTTCAACCGATGATGGCAGCATCGGAGTCAAGGGAAGAGTTTTAAAACTTTTTTCTAAAATTCATCCCGATCCCCAAACCACCATGCTTTACACCTGCGGGCCTAGCCCGATGATAAAAGCGGTCCAAGAGTTTGTTTTAAAAAATAATTTGCGCTGCGAAGCTTCGTGTGAAGAAGTCATGGCCTGTGCGTTGGGGGCGTGTTTAGGCTGTTCGATTGAAACCACCTCCGGCTACAAAACCGTTTGTTACGACGGGCCGGTGTTTGATATACGCGAGGTCGTATTTTAATGGCAAATAAGAAGTAAGAAGTAGAGAGGTAAGAAGCAGAGAAAACAAGAAATGAATATTTTGGTCAAAATAGGAAACGTTGAATTCAAAAATCCTGTAACGGTGGCCTCGGGGACTTTTGGTCACGCGGAAAAATATTATGATCTCGAGGAGGTCAAGAGATTGGGCGCGGTCGTCCCGAAAACCGTCACGCTGCATCCTCGCGTCGGAAATCCGCCGCTGCGGATTTTAGAAACCGTTGCGGGTATGCTGAATGCCATCGGTATCGAGAATCCAGGGGCGGATGGATTTATCGAGAAAAAATTGCCGAGTTTTAGAAAAATAGGGATTCCTTTAATCATCAGTATTCTCGGAAATACCGACGAAGAATTTTTGGTGCTGGTGGAAAAGTTTAATCAGGCCCAAGGCGTGAGCGCCCTGGAACTCAATTTGTCGTGTCCGAATTTGAAACACAAGGTGTTGGTGGCGCAGGATCCCGAAGCGACCTTTCGGGTGGTAAAGAAAGTGAAAGCCGTTTCAAAATATCCGGTGATCGCTAAACTGACCCCTAATGTCACGGATATCACTTCCGTGGCAGCTGCTGCCGAGGCCGCGGGGGCCGACGGCGTGAGTTTGATTAATACTTTTTCAGCGATGGCGATTGATATTCGTACACGGACTTCGATCCTGGGAAATTTCACCGGCGGGTTAAGCGGCCCGGCGATCAAGCCCGTTGCACTCCGGATGGTGTATGAAGTGGCGCAAAAAGTAAAGATCCCGATTGTGGCCATGGGAGGGATCATGACGGCCTCGGACGCGTTAGAGTTTATGATCGCGGGAGCGACGATGGTGGCGGTGGGCACGGCGAACTTTATCAATCCCCGCGCCCCGCTTGAGGTCCTGGAGGGAATCAAGGCGTACATGAAAGAACATCGATTAAGAGATATCAAGCAGTTAATTGGAAGCTTACAGAAATGATGAGTACACAATTGCTCAAAGATAAATTGATCGTTGCCCTCGGCGTCGATACCTTTGAAAAGGCGAGGGGTTGGCTATGCCGGGTATCCGGTCCAAAGACTCCCGGATGGGAGATCAAAAAAAGAGTTATGACTTCGCTGAAGCAAATCGAGCGGGAAGTGATTTTCTGGTCGTTGGACGCCCAATTGTGAAAGCCCCGCGCCCTCAAGAAGCCGCTCAAAAGATATTGGACGAAATTTCGCAGGCTCAAAAATAATTCCGGGCGGTTAGCTCAGTTGGTTAGAGCACTTGACTTACATTCAAGAGGTCGAAGGTTCAAGTCCTTCACCGCCCATGTTCATTTCCCATGCCGAACAAACTCTATCTTATTCCCAACACGATTAGCGACGAGGCCGCAATAAATATCCTGCCGGCTTATATCTCTTCGGCAATTGCTCATTTGCGGTTTTTCGCGGTGGAGGAAGAAAAGGCCGCCCGTCGGCTTTTGAAAAAATTGAATCCGCAGTTTCCACTCGATCAAACTGTGTTGGTCAAACTGAACGAACATACGAAATTTCAGGATATTGAAAAAATTTTTGAAGAAGCGGGCCATCAGGATGTTGGAATTATTTCGGAAGCGGGCTGTCCAGCTGTTGCGGATCCGGGTTCGGAATTGGTTTTGTTGGCGCATCAAAGAAATTGGGAGGTCGTGCCTTTGGTGGGCCCGTCGGCGATTTTGCTGGCGCTCATGGCTTCGGGTTTAAACGGACAAAATTTTTGTTTCCACGGATATCTTCCTAAAGAAAAAGATTTAAGAATTCAAAAGATCAAGACGCTGGAAAAACGCTCCGCCCTCGAACACCAGACTCAGGTTTTTATGGAAACACCTTACCGGAATGAAAATGTTTTAGAAGATGTTTTGAATTACTGTGATGCCAACACGTATCTTTGTATCGCCTGCGATTTGAGTGCCCCGACGCAATTTGTGAAAACACTGCCGATCAAGGAATGGAGATCCCAGAAAATTTCGCTGCACAAACGGCTGGCGGTGTTTTTGTTGGGGAAAGTTAAGATTTAAGGGACGCGTATGTAATAACATTAGATTCCCATTAGATTCCAATTTTATTCTGTTATTCCCGACGAAAAAAGCTATAATACCCGCCATGCAATACGACCCCTTTCAAAAACAAGCGATTGATTATATTAACCAAGGTCATTCCGTGATTGTGGCTGCTCCAACGGGCGCGGGCAAAACCGTCATTGCCGAGCACGTGATCCGGGACTGTCTCAATCGCGGCACCAAGGTGATTTATACCGCACCCATCAAAGCCCTTTCCAATCAGAAATTCCGTGATTTTCAAGTGAATTTCCCCGACAAAGTCGGGATTTTAACGGGGGACGTCACCATCAACGCCAACGCGCCCACCCTCATCATGACGACCGAAATTTTCAGGAACAAAATTCTCGAGGAGAAATCGACTTTAAAAGATTATTCCTGGATCATCTTTGATGAAATCCATTTCCTCGACGATCAAGAACGCGGAACCGTATGGGAAGAGTCTTTGATCTTTTTGCCGGATCACATGAACGTTCTGGGATTGTCCGCGACCATTCCGAATATTCAAGAGTTGGCCGACTGGCTGCAGGCGATTCATCAACGGCCGATCAAAACGATCGAGGAGCACAAACGCCTGGTGCCGCTTCATATCAGTTATCAATGCCAGGGAAAGGTCTTGGATGATTTTCAAGGATTGGTTAAGGAAGGGTATAAAAATGTTCATCACGTTTATTCAAAAGGGCGGCGATTCTCGAAAGAATCGCCGCTGCGGCCTAATAAACCCTCGAGTTTGATCCAATATCTCCTCGAGGAAGATTTGCTGCCGTGCATCTATTTTGTGTTCAGCCGTCGGCGCACCGAACATTTGGCTGAGGAGATGAAGTCGTTTAATTTTCTTTCGCAAGCACAACGTCAGGAGATTAAATCCCTTTATGACAAACTCTGCGAGACCTTTGATGTAACCGGTGAAACAAGCGCGCAAGTATTGCGTCCGTTTATTGAACGGGGCATCGCCTATCATCACGCCGGAATGCTTCCGACCTTGAAAGAGGTCGTCGAACGGCTTTTTACCAGCCGTTTGATTAAAGTGATTTTCACGACGGAAACCTTTGCCCTAGGGATCAACATGCCAGCGAGGACGGTGATCTTTGATGAACTAAGTAAATTTTATGGCACCGGCTTCGGGCCCATGAAGACGCGGGATTTTTTTCAGATGGCGGGGCGCGCCGGACGGCGTTCGATTGATATCCAGGGTTTTGTTTTTTGCCGGGTGAATCCGCAGTTTATTTCTTCCCAATCCGTGTATCGCATCATCCACAGCAAACCCGAAAAGGTCATCTCGCGTTTTAACGCCTCCTACGCCACGATTTTGAACCTTTACCAGAAATTTGGCGAAAGACTTTACGATATTTATCCCCGGTCGTTTCATTATTTTCAGGAGAGCAAGAATTCTCGTCGAAAGGCCTTGGAACATTTACGCACCCAAGTCAATCTCTTGAAAACCTTGGGACATATTAAAGCCGGGCAATTGAGTGAAAAAGGGATTTTTGCTAGCCGGGTGTACGGCTATGAACTTTTGCTTTCCGAACTTTATGCCGAGGGAATTTTGGAAGAACTCTCGGAGGCGGCGCTTGGAATTTTAAGCGCCGCGATTGTCTTTGAACCCCGCAAAGGCGAACACAAACCGTCTTTGAGCGCTTCCGCCAAGAAATTGGAGAAGACGACCAGTGATGTGATCCGCGGACTGCATTGGATGGAACAAAAATTTCAGATCAAACACGTCAGCAAAATTTGTTATTACCATTTAGCCCCGGCGCTGGAGGCGTGGATCAAGGGCGAGTCGTTTGAAAAAATTTTACGCATGACCGATTCGGATGAGGGGGAAGTCGTGCGCTACTTTCGCATGGCGATTCAAATTTTACGCGAGATTAACGAGGCGCCGATTTCACTCGAGATGCGCGCCAAGATTCATCGGCTGATTAGATTGATCAACCGCGATATTATTGACGCGGAAAAGCAGTTGCGGGCTTGAAGAGTTATTGTTTTAGGGTGGTATTATGAAACGTCCTGCTTTGTTCATCGAACTGGAATTTTCGATCATTTTCCCCCCATGGGTTTTTTTTCAAAATTTCTAAAACAGCTTCGGCAAAAATCCGGTTGCCCTGGGCATTAAAATGCCCCGATGCGTTGATGAGATCTTCTGGGGCGCATAAAAATCTCTTGCAAGGGACTTTATCTTTTCCATGAGCCGCATAACGTTCCTGCAGAGCTTTTTGAGCATTGACATAAATCACTCTGGATGCATGTTCTTTGAGAAGCGATTGGATACGTTGGGGAAGATCGGAGAAAGCGCGGTCGTAAAAAAATATAAATGTCGATTTGTTTTGTTCTGCCGTTAACAGCAAGTGCTCTAATATTTTGTCATTGATTTCCTCATCGTGGTATTTGGTTTGGGAAGTATTTTTCGATAGCGATCGATTGTAGGCTAGCTGTTTGAGAGCAAGTCCTGTGTTGGAAATCGAAAAAATTTTCCATGACCCAAAACGGGCATGGGAGTCGATCCCCAGCGGCTGGAATAAATATTTCTTTCGAAAAGAGGGATCAAACAGATCATACGGGGTGGTTGCCTGCGATAACAAGACATCGTTTTCAATACGAAAACGCACGCGGTACAAGTGGGCCACACGGATATTACTTGAACTGGCCCATTCGTTGGGGCTGATTCGGTCACGGTCACTCAGTAAGAGATAGTTGAAGAAAATAATATCCGGACTGAATTTTAATCCATCTTTAAGATAGCGTAAATAACTTTGCCCTAAGCCATAACCGGGGACTCCAAAATTGAGAACCTCCAACCCGTGGACGGACTGCTCGAGGATATAGGCCCAAGTATCTGTGTTTTTTCTCCGTCACAAAAAACAAAAGAATCGCCGAAGACGGCCATTCTTAGGAGATTTGGGTTGGGGATAGAGGAATAGTTGCGGTTGGCCCGAAGGCCTTGCGCGTTGCTTTGGTAGGGCCCCAGGTCTTTATTTTCACCGATTGTGTATCCGAGGGTATTATCCAGTTGATTGATGAAATTTTTTTTCCCTTGGGCGAAATAGGTTGCTTGAATGAGCCGGATTTTGATGAGCGTATCCAGTCCCTTTTGATTGCCGATGAGGAAGAAACAATTTCCCTGGGTGATTAAAAAAAGAAGATAGCCGTACATAATTGATTCGATGACCAAAAGATTAAAAGCAATCAAAGTCGTGTAACGTAAGGCAGGGTGGCGGGAAAATTTCATACCGATGAGGCAAATAATAAATATTGAAGAAAGAGTCAGGATGCTTAACATGTATTTTGTTTCCTTTCGCTGGCACAATCAACTTGACTCATTATACTGACATCAGTTAAAATTTTAATTCTCTTCAGTAAATAAAAATGATCTCCTTAAGAAGGTGGTTTTTTATGCCTAAACAATCTGTCATTCCAGAACTCGACGCTGTCTCCCGCCGCGCGGGCAAGGCGATTATGGATTATCAGATGCTAAAAGACGGCGACCGTGTGGCGGTCGCCGTCTCCGGTGGCAAGGACAGCATTTCACTTTTGCATGTCCTGCGTCATCGCCAGAGGAAGATTCCGATCAAGTTTGAATTCAGTGCGGCGCACATTGATTTTGGTTTCGCGGATTTTGATCCGCAGCGGCTGATCGATTATTTGGAAAAAGAAAATTTTTCTTATCTGATTGAGAAAGTTGAATCCTTAAAAGGCGAACGCTTTGAAGACATCGATTGCTTCCGGTGGTCGCGTAACCGCCGTAAGGCGCTTTTTGAGTTGGCTGATAAACAAGGATTCACCAAAATCGCCTTCGGTCATCACATGGACGATATTGTGGAAACTATTTTGCTCAATCAATTCTACCGGGGAGAAATCGGTGCGATGAAGCCCAAGCAGGAACTCTTCGGCGGAAAGATCGTGATCATCCGACCGCTGGCGTATGAGCGCGAAGCGATGATGGTTCGCTTGGCACAAAAACTTCAGATCACGACCCTTGGCCAATCCAAATGCGCCAACGACGAAACCTCGCACCGGATGATGCTCAAAAAAATGCTGCGCACCCTTGAAGAAGAAAATCCCAATGTGGTGAAGAATATTTTTCGAAGCCTGAAGAGGGTTAAAGGTGATTATTTATTAGATGCAAAAGGTGATCCGCTGAACAATGACGCCGAATGAAAAAATTTTAGAATATTGGTTTGAAGGCGTGACGGATGAAACGCCAATCGATAAACGCGCGTTGCCTTTTCGTAAATGGTTTGCCAAAGATCCCTTGCTCGATCGAGAAATATTGGAAGAATTTGAAACGGATTTGATGAAAGCCCGTCAAGGTCACACCAAAGATTGGGAAAACTCCATCCGAGGCCGGCTGGCCTTGATTATCCTTTTCGACCAATTCTCACGCAACATGTACCGCAATACTCCGAGGATGTTTGAAAATGATCCTCTGGCTCTGACGCTGTGCCTTCGTTCAATTGAGGAAAAGATCGACGGTCAGTTGCCGCTGATTGAGCGGATGTTTCTTTATATGCCGCTTATGCACAGCGAAGACTTGAATGTTCAGAAGTTATCGTTGAAATATTTTGAACAATTGTTTGAAGAAGCCAAACAAAAATTCCCGCACAACGCCGCGTATTACCAATCCAATCTGTGCACCGCCCAGCAGCATTTTTTCATTATTGAAAAATCAGGACGATTTGTGCAGCGCGAGTCTTTACGGGATCATAAGACGAGATAATCAGTTAATGCTTCGAGGAAGCCTTTTACGCAGGATACTGTTTTCTAAAGCGAGGAATTTTTTGATGAGCTCTTTGTCTTGAAAGATTTCTTGAATCTTAGGGTTACTTAATATCTTGGCCATTTCTCCCCGGCGGATTTGGTCGATTAA
>Ga0209515_10010277_pt1 | contig 10448 bp, 9 predicted proteins | sample Subgroupgradi54m_FD_187454 | JGI IMG/M metagenome (GOLD analysis project Ga0209515, IMG submission 187454) | Subsurface groundwater microbial communities from S. Glens Falls, New York, USA - GMW60B uncontaminated upgradient, 5.4 m (SPAdes)... ...
CTGTGATATCTGCGATAATATTTTCTCCTTTTGAAACCGGATATGATATGGTTACTTCTTTTGGTGGTCTGCTATCTCCAGACGGAGTAATTGACAGACTGTTTGAACCTGTTTCTATCTCAACTTCGTCACTTTTTTCTAGCTTGTTTGCATCGATCCATTCTTTTGGTAATGAAACCAGAATACTGCTGCCAATTTTTTGCAGGCGTCGAATGAATTTAGTCAGTTTAAATCAATTTATATAATTTAATCGTCATTTTTATATTTTATGTAAATTTAAATTCCGCCATGCAGGCAGTAGCCTTCTGTCCAGGTCATATCACTGGTTTTTTCAAAGCAGAGATAGAGGAGAAAAGACCTGAGCTTCAAGGTTCTATCGGGGCTGGATTTTGCATAAAGGAAGGTGTTACTACAAGTATCAAGGTTTCAAGCTCTAAAAAACCTAGTTTTAAGATCAAAGTAACTGGTTATCAATCAGACAACACCCAAGTCTCTGAATTTGTAATTGAAGAATTTTTCAAGATTGTAAAAGAAAATTACTTTGTAGATGTAGAGCATCACATCAAGATTCCGGTTGGTTATGGACTTGGCTCAAGTGGTGCTGTTGCACTAAGTTTAGCATTTGCATTAAACAAGGCATTGCAAACAAATCTTTCTAGAACCCAAATTGGACAGATAGCCCATAGAGCAGAAATTTTTTGCAAGACTGGTCTTGGGACTGTTCTGTCCTCATATCATGGCGGTTTTGAAATTAGAACAAAGTACGGTGCTCCCGGCATTGGATCATTAAGAAAGATTCGCATAGATTCGTCAGCTATTGTTATTTGTTTTTCACCTATTTCAACTAAAAAAATCCTCAAAAATGATTTAGCAAAAATAAATGGTCTTGGTGGCAAGATGGTAGACAAGCTAATCAAGTCAAGAGACTATCAAGAATTTTTAGACATGTCTTTGGAATTTGCAAAATATGTTAGTATGATTACACCAAAAATGTATACAGTAATTGAAGATCTTCAAAACAATGGTTTCAAGTGCGGTGTTGCCATGTTTGGAGAAACTATCTTTACTCTGGTTCCAAAATCGAAAGAAGCTCAAGTGATAGAAATTTTAAAAAAATATAACGACGGTATTGTGATAAAATCAAGTATTGATACTAGTGGGGCAAGGGTTTCCTAGTGTTAATTCCAAAGTCACATCCTAGGGCTGCATCCCTACATATCAGAGAAAAACTAGTTTCTGGTTACAAATCAGGTCTTGTAGTAGAAGAGGGCCTTTTGTCCCATGGAAGAGGTGAGATGTTTGACTATCTCATAGGTGAAAAGACCTCAAAATATGCTCTTAGAGCCATAAAAGCTGCTTCAATGGCTCTTATTTTAGCAAAAGCACCTGTCATATCGGTAAATGGGAATTTTGCTGCCCTCTGTCCAAAAGAAATTGTTCAGCTTGCAAAGATAGTTGATGCAAAAATTGAAGTCAATTTGTTCTATACAAATGAAAAAAGAAAGAGAAACATTGCAAAAATATTGAAAAAAAATGGAGCAAAGGAGATCTTGGGTCTAGAATCCAAATATTATAAAACAATTCCAAAGCTAGATAGTGCAAGAAGAGTTGCTGACAAACGTGGAGTATTTTCTGCCGATGTTGTTTTAGTACCACTTGAAGATGGGGACAGAACAATTGCATTAAAAAAATTTGGAAAAAAAGTAATCACATTTGATCTAAATCCACTTTCAAGGACTGCACAGACAGCTGACATTACCATTGTAGATAATGTAATACGTGGAATGAAAATTCTAGTTGATATTTCTAAAAAATTAGCAAAGAAAAAAAATCTTTCAAAAATTAAATTTGACAATAAGAAAAACTTGACATATTCAATTAATCTAGTGAAAAAAAATCTTCGGAGAATGGCTCATGCCTAAATCTGTAAGAGATATTCTATCAATGAAAAATTCTAAAAAAATAACTGTACTTACTTCATATGATTATACCACAGCACAACTTTGTGACAAGGCAGGTGTTGACATTTTACTTGTTGGAGACAGTGGGGGAATGGTTATGCTAGGTTATGAAAATACAATTCCAGTCACAATGGAACAGATGTGTTTTTTTACAGAAGCTGTTGCAAGAGGAAGACAAAATGCCATGGTTGTAGCAGACTTGCCTTTCATGTCATACCAGGCAAGTAAATCACAGGCAATAGAAAACTCTGGTAGGTTAATCAAGGCAGGAGCAGATGCTGTCAAGCTAGAAGGCGGTCTTGAGGTAAAAGATACTGTAAGAGGAATAGTCGAAGTCGGTATACCTGTAATGGGCCATATTGGATTTCAGCCTCAAACTACTACCCTGCAGGAAGGTTATAGGGTTCAGGCAAAGACAAGAGATGCTGCAATAAAGCTAATCAAGGCTGCAAAAGCACTAGAAGAGGCTGGAGCCTTTAGCATTGCTTTGGAGATGGTTACAAAAGAAGTATCGAAGATTATTTCAAATTCTATCAACATTCCAACAATAGGGATCGGTTCTGGACCAGATTGTGATGGGCAGGTTCTTGTGTTTCATGATGTATTAGGATTGTATGAAAAAATAAAACCAAAGTTTGCCAAAAGATATCTTGAGCTTTCTGGCGAAATTGTAAAGGCTATTGAATCTTACAAAAATGATGTAGTTTCAGGCAAGTTTCCTACAAATGAACATTCTTTTTCAATGGATAAATCTGAGCTTGAAAGGTTGAAAAAAGAAGTTGAGTAAGCATCCATCACTTAATATTGTTGGCTCAGATGGTACTGAGCTTGCTGGAAAAAAAATTATTTTATGTATATCGGGAAGTGTTGCTGCATACAAGGCAATTGAGCTTGCAAGACTGTTAATGCGACATGGTGCAAATGTTACCTGTGTTGCAAGCAAAGCCGCAACAAATCTAATCAAGCCAAGCTATTTCAAGTGGGCAACAGGAAATGAAGTAATTACAAAGCTTACAGGCGATCTTGAACACATCAAGGTTGCAGATTATAAGCAATCTGATCTGATTGTAGTTTATCCTTGTACTGCAAACACACTTGGGAAATTAGCAAATGGAATTGATGACACGCCAATTTCCACTGTTTTAAGTGTTGGACTAGGCTCCAAGATACCAATTGTAATTGCACTTGCCATGCATGAAGCTATGTATGAGAATCCTGCAGTAACAAAAAACATTGAATTTCTAAAAAAGAAAGTTGATTTTATTGCCCCAAACTTTGTAGAGGGAAAAGCAAAAGCTGCTGAACCTGAAGAAATACTTGATTTTGTTCGCAAAAAGTTTGGCTCTTCGTCTATTTTGAGAGGGAAAAAAGTGCTAATCACTGCAGGTCCCACAATTGAGTATATAGATCCAGTACGAGTAATTACGAATCAAAGCTCTGGAAAGACTGGTGTTTTGTTGGGAACAGAGCTTGTTTCTTCAGGTGCAAAAGTAACTTTCATCTATGGTCCGGGAACAGAAACCCCGCCTAAAGGGGCCAAAATCATAAGAGTTGAAACAAGCCAAGAAATGCTAAATGCTGTAAAAAAAGAAATGAAGCAGAAATTTGATATTGTAATTTTAATTGCTGCAGCATCGGACTATACTCTGGAAAAACCAAGTAAAACAAAGATCAAAAGTGATCTTGCTAAAATTGTGTTAAAGTTAAGAAGGACTACAAAAATTATTGATGAAATTAAAAAAATTCAAAAAGATGTTTTTCTTGTCGGATTTAAGGCAGAAACTAATTTATCTAAAGCGAACTTGATCGGTGCTGCAAGAAAGAAACTAAAAGAGTCAAATGCTGATCTTATAATTGCAAATGATATTGGATTAAAAAAATACAAAGAAAATCCTAATTACAACAATGTGATTATTGTAGATTCAAAGAAAACGGTTCAATCAGGATGGAAGAAGAAATCAGATGTTGCTAAATTCGTTAGAAAAGAGATAGAAAAAAGAATTCCTTAATCGAAAGAAGGGCTTTGGTAAGATTCATATTATTTTGGTCACTGTACGGTACCACTTTTTAATGAATGTGTTGTTTTTGGGTGGAGCAGATGTATTTGTTGGTGTTACCTATCGGTTGTTGTTAGCAAAAATCTGAAATTTTCTTTTGTGCGTTTATTTTTGCTATTATTTTTATGAATTGAGGATCTTTGTACATCTTGTGCACGCCATAGAGTAAGTATACGAAGAAAGGTAGCATTACTACTGCCAAAATAATTCTACCAATCTTGTTTTTGAGTAGGAGTTTTCCTATTCTGTTCCTGTCCGTGTATATTGTGTTTCCAATACTGCAAATTGTCCATATTTCATGTAGCATTGAAAATTATACGTCATTCTTTGTTAAAAGTTTGTTTAATTTTGGCGTTTTGGATAATTGACGGATCTGTAAAGTCTGTGTCGGATAGTTCTTCGTGGAAAAAACCGTCGGACATAACTAACCAAACATTGAAAACAATCCAATACCTATCGTGGTTATTAGTGCCGAACAACTCATTATGAAAGCAATCAATTTTGCTCTCTCTTTTGAATTAAGATATACTTCTAATTCAGGAGGTTCTAGTGATGCTGTTAATCTCCCATACAGCTTTAATTCTTTCATTCTAATTTCTTCATAAAATTGAGGATGTTTTACAATCCATTTCTGGCTCCATTTCTCGAATTTTGCTTCAGTATAATCAACATTCAGTATTTTGTTCAGTAAAACACCTATCAAAGCAATTACTGATGATCCTATGAACATAATTGTCTGTATTTGCAAGTATAGTATTTACTTACAACGGATATTTGGATATAATGTTTGGTTATTGTTTACACAAAGTCAGCAATTTTGATCTTTACTTACTGCGTTTTGAATTAATGTAATCCACTTGTTATCTTCCTCGATGCTAATTCCGCACGGCTAAACAGAACAAAATACAATATCATGAATCAAAATACTTTATCAGACAATTTATCAGCAACCCCTAAAAATGATAATGCGGGGTTGTTAGAGTAATTGAGTCATGTAAGTATAGATAGTACCAAGAAAAGAGAATTCAAAATACCAATTCTACTAACAATAGTTGTATCATCTAGTCTTCTATTTCTGATTGGGTATAATGCACAAGCAGCAACAGTTCCTGATCCACCTGTTGGCCTTTCTGCAACACCAATCTTTCCTACTGTTGTTAGTCTATCATGGTCTCCGCCACAACACAATGGCAGCGCAGCAATTACACACTACATGATCGAATCCAAGACTGCAACTACAAGTTATGCTACCTTAATCACACTAGGCAATGTTACCAAATACAACAGTACAGGTCTTATCACAGGTAAGACCTACATATTCAGAGTCTCTGCGATAAACTCTGTAGGTACAGGCAGTCCATCAACTGAGGCAGTAGCAACACCAACAAATACATCTGCTCCACCCAAAAACATATCTCAAAATTCGCCAACTAGTTTGACTGCCACAACATATTCAGGAACCCAGATAAACCTCTCATGGAATCCGCCTTCAAGTAATGGAGGACCGCCTGTCACAGGATACAAGATCCAATACAGCCTAGATTCTGGCAACTTTACAAATCTTGTCTCAAATAGCGGAACTGCAGTCACCGGTTATTCCCATACAGGATTGTCCACTGGACACACATATACCTACAAAGTTTTTGCAATAAACTCTGTTGGTACAAGTAATTCATCAAACACAGCTTCTGCAGTAACAATACAGATATCTTCAGCGCCATCTTCACCCACAGGTCTTAACGCAAATCCAGCCTCTTCAACAAGTATTAGTTTGTCATGGACTGTTCCACAAAACAATGGCGGCTCACAAATAACTGGTTATAAAATAGAAGCCAAGATTGGTTCAGGTTCTTATACGGTTCTGGTTGCAAACACAGGAAGCTCATCAACATCATATCTCAATAAAGGATTGATAACAGGTACAACTTACACTTATCGTGTTTCTGCAATTAATTCTATTGGCACTAGTGTTCCATCATATGAGGTCTTTGCAGTACCAACAAAGACATACGTACCATCAGGTGTTACTGCAATTGCTGTTTCTCCAACCCAGATTATTTTGTCATGGATACCGCCTTCAGAAACTTATGGACAAGTAATTAACGGATATAGAATTGATCAGAAACTTGCTCCAAATGTTTTTGATAAAATAGTGGATAATACAGGCCCGACTACAAGTCATTCTATCACGAACTTGTCAACTGGCAAGACCTACACTTTTGTTGTCATTGCACTTTTTTCAGGAAGTGTAGAAAGCAATCCTTCCCAAGAAGCTTCTGCAACACCAACAAGCACGTCTGCTCCACCTTCTACATCAACACCGTCTCCTATATCAACACCACAATCTTCTTCTTTGCCAAATACTCCAACTGGTCTTAATGTTACCAAAGTTTCTCCATCTAGTGTGCAGCTTTCCTGGATTGCTCCATCAAACAATGGTAAACCATCAGTCACAGGATACATGATTGAATACAAGGTTGGTTCAGTTGCATGGTCAGTTCTGACCGCAAATATTGGTATCAATACATCATATGTACACACGGGACTAGCAGCTGGCACATTCACTTATCGCGTTTCTGCCATAAATTCTGCCGGTACAGGATACCCGTCAACAGAAGCTTCCATTACACTTGTAAATAACAATCCAACCCCTCCACCGCCTGTTGAATCCTCAGGGGGCATGCTTGCTGTCACAAATACTGACTATTCAATAAGCTACAACATCATTGGTGGAAAAATACTTGGAATTAGCACTAATCAGGACACATTTTCTTTACAAATACAGCTTGAATCAAAAAGTGATGGAGTCCTGTCTTTGAATCTACCACGAACATTAATTGATGCAAAAAAGGCAGATGGTAATGATGATGTGTATGTGGTATCTTCAGGCAAACAAGCTCTCAAGTTTGATGAAACAAAAACCAGTGATGTAAGAAATCTTGCAATTAGCTATCCTGCAGGAACCAGTGAGATTTCAATCTATGGAACTCATGTAGTGCCGGAATTCCCGATTTCTATATTAGTACTAGTTATTGCATTAATTCCAACAATATTTTTCTCAAGAAAGATAATTAGATAACAATCAAGTCTTTTGTAAACTTGTGCATTACGTCTACTTTGTTTCTTACTATGACAGAATCTTCAATTCTTACACCGAATTTTTTTGGAAGATAAATTCCTGGCTCTACCGTTACTGCCATATTTTTTTCAAGATTTGCTTTACTTAATGAACTTAAACATGGAAGCTCATGAACTTCTAATCCAATTCCATGACCAGTGGAATGAATGAAATATTTTCCATAACCTTTCTTTGAAATCACTTTTCTGCAAACATCATCTATAGATTTGCAAGAAGCTTTTGGTTTTACAGCTTTAAGACCTGCTTCCTGTGATTCTTTTACTATCTCATAGATCTTTTTTGCCTCACTTGAAACAGATCCCAGTCCAAAAGTTCTTGTCGCATCAGAGACATATCCCTTGTATCGTAATGTAAGATCTACTACAATCATGTCTCCTTTTGCAAATTTTCTTTTTGTCACTTGTGCATGTGGTAATGCACTGTTTGGTCCACCTGCTATAATCAACGGATTAAGAGTTGACTTGTATCCTGTCGCAAAGGCTTCTTTTTCCATTGCATATGACATCAAGATGGTTTGAAGCTCAGACTCTGACTGTCCTATTTTGATTTCATCAACGCAAAGATCATACATTTCATCAAGAATTGATGATGCTTTCTTTAGTATGTTAATTTCGCCGGAATCTTTTATCTCTCTTGCACGGTAAAATGGGTCAGTAGTTGATTTCACACTAGGAATGGATTTTTTGAGTGTCTTGATAACATCATAATCGTTGCTGTCTGTGCATACCTTCTTGCCCTTTAGCAGTCCAATAAGTGTAGAAAGTGCGCCCTTGCCACGCTCAGATTTTACTATCTTACAGTCAGTTGACTCTTCTTTGGCACGACCCATCTCAAGTTCTGGGGATACAATAGTAGTACCGTTCCTGTCCAGTACCCCTATGGCCTCACCCCAAAAGCCAGTTATGTAAAAGAGGTTCTCAGGCTCAAACGTCACCATACTATCACAGTCTATTTTGTTACAAAACTTCAGAAGGTTTTGCCTACGTTTTTGCAATACAAAAAATTAACAAATTCTCCATTTATGTTTGCTGGAAGGTTTAGATATCCGAAAACGGGTGTTTTTTGCGTGGAAGAAAAAAAGAAAGTTGTTGCATTGTTATCAGGCGGTTTGGACAGCCGACTAGCTGTAAAAATGATGCAAAAGCAAGGATTTGAGGTGGAAGCTGTAGCGATCAAGACACCATTTTGTGATTTTGATTGTGGAAGAGGATGCGGATTTGAAATAAGAGAAACCGCAGAGAATCTAGGTGTAAATCTAAAAACAGTATATCTTGGCGACGAATACATTGAGATGCTAAAGCATCCAAAGCATGGATTTGGATCAGGGATGAATCCATGCATTGATTGCAGAGCAATGATGTTTGAAGCAGGAAAAAAGCACATGGAAGAGATCGGTGCAGAATTTATAATTTCAGGTGAAGTTTTAGGCCAGAGGCCAATGAGTCAACACGGTCCAGCTCTTAGAACAATTGAAAAAGAGTCAGGTCTTGAAGGAAAAATAGTAAGACCGCTTTCAGCAGCATTGCTTCCACCAACTGAACCAGAATTAAATGGTTTGATAAAAAGAGAAGATCTTGGAAAAATCAGAGGTCGATCAAGAAAGGAACAGTTAAAGATGGCACACGAGTTTGGAATTGAAAATCCGCCAAATGCAGGTGGAGGCTGTCTTTTAACAGATCCAAAGTTTGCAATTCGAGCTAAAGATCTATTCAAACATGTAGAGACTCCTACTACAAATGATATTGATCTGCTAAAAATTGGAAGACATTTCAGGTTTGATCAAAAAACAAAATTTGTTGTTGGAAGAAACCAAGACGAAAATGAATTGCTAAAAGCTTTGGCACTTGATGGTAATGTATTACTTGAAACAAGAGACCATGTTGGACCTGTTTCACTGGTGCGAGGAGAAAATTCTCAAAACTTTCTTGAATTAGCTGCAGCTATCACACTACGATACTCTGATGCGCCAAAAGATATTGCTAGTGTTGTGGTAACACAAAAAAAGGACGCAAAATCAGAAATTTCAGTAATGCCAGTATACGAGTCTTCATATCTACAGTACAGAATTTAGCCGTACAAGCTTGCTAGTCAATTGCATTTTACAGACAAGACTTTTTGAGGGAGTACATCACATTACTTCTAGATGCAGACCCAAAAGGCACCCACTTACTTGAAGGCCATTACACTAAGGGACGCTAGCGATGTCCATTCAGTAAGAGAGGACATTAAAAAAAATATGATTCTGGTGTTAAGGGTCACCCCACTTGCACAAAAAAATGTAGATGATCTACGAAAGGTTGTTGAAGAAATTTATGCAATAGCAAAAACTCATGATGCAGACATTGCAAGATTGGGAGAAGAAAGAATTATTGTAACTCCTCCAGGTGTTAAGATCTGGAGAGCAGAATACGATCTAAAGTAGTCTTATTCCTTCTTGCACCTGAGGACAAGCAGTTGCAATTCTAAACATTCTGTGAATTGATGCAGAAAGGTTTTCACATTTTCTTCTTTCGCCGTGATTTACGATCACTCTTCGCAGTTTTGGTCGCAGCTTGTGTACAAATGACATTAACTGATTGTAATCGCTATGGCCGCTAAAACCATCTAGTTTTTCTGTAGAACAGTTTATGTTAATTACTTCGATCTTTCCTTCTTTTCCAACAACTGAAACTTGTCTTGCACCATCAAGTACTCTTCTTCCCATGGTTCCGTTAACCTGATATGAAACAAACAAAATTTTATTTTTCTGAACAGGTGCAATGTTTTTGAAATATTCTAAGACAGGTCCTCCTTCAAGCATTCCAGATGTTGCAATTATTATACACGGACCTTCACGCAATGGTTCTTCTCTTGCATCTGCATGTTCAATGTTTGTGAAATATTCAGAATCAAATGGATTGTCATCTGTTTCCAAGATCTTTTGTCTTAATTCACGTGCAAGATATTCTGGATAGGCTTCATGAATTGAAGTTGCTTCTTGGATCATTCCTTCCATAAACACAGGAGATTCTACTATTTGCCCTGCTTTCATGTATTGATCTATTACCATCATAAGTTCCTGTGCACGGCCAACCGCCGGTATTGGAATTAGCACCTTGCCGCCATTTCGTAGCGTCTCATTAACCGATTTGATAAATACGGCTTCTACTTCTTCTCGTGTTGGCTGTATGTCCTCTTTTGCACCATAGGTACTCTCTATTAGAAGGGTTTCAACACGTGGGAAATTCCAGGAGGCGCTTTCAAGAAGTATTGTCTTACCATACTTTAGGTCTCCAGTGTAGACAAAGTTGT
>Ga0209515_10010278_pt1 | contig 10448 bp, 7 predicted proteins | sample Subgroupgradi54m_FD_187454 | JGI IMG/M metagenome (GOLD analysis project Ga0209515, IMG submission 187454) | Subsurface groundwater microbial communities from S. Glens Falls, New York, USA - GMW60B uncontaminated upgradient, 5.4 m (SPAdes)... ...
AAGCCGTATCCGGCGACACAGATGAAAGCCTCGCCGGTCTCAACCTTGGTGAATTCACCAAGCAACGACACGGCCGACGTGCTCAAGCCGGCAACTGGTCGGATCCCTTGACGGGCGGACATAGGGTGAGGTGCCAAAGGGGCCCCTCCTGGCGGGATGATCCCGTGGCTTCTATCGCGCCTGCCCGATCAACTCTTGGAACCTGGTCTTCTGATCCGTGGCGTCTTCCAACTGGGCGATGGGTCGCAGGGCGCGTTCGCTGATCGCCGGCCGGCGGATTGTCTCGGGCATGGCTAGGACGTGCTGTTGAATCTCGGGGGCCAGGCGAACCAGCCACATGACCTGTGTAACTCGGACCCGGCTGATGCCCTCCCGTCGGGCGATGGCGGCCTGGTTTTTAACCTCGCTGGACGCGAGGAGCGCCTGCCACTTGAGGGCCTTGCGGAGGAACTCAACCACCCGGGGCGTCCGGGGCACCTTGGGCGGCTTGGGCTTGCCCCGTGGCGGTGGGACAGCACTCACGACCCGGTCCGCAGGTACCCGGCGCGTCAGGGTGCCGATGTTGCCGTTCTCGAAAGCCCCGTTAGGTCCTAGGGCGATTTCGACAGTTTGCTCGCGGTAGGCGACGGAACCAGCGGTATTTTCAAGGGTTATGTGAACGATCCGGAACCAAACTTCAGGCTCGACTGGCCCTCGGCGGCCGGTTCGCATACTGGCACATTCGGGGAGCCACTTAACCTGCTCTAGGTTAGCGAGCAGGCGATTCACAAGCCCTGGTTCACTCGTTGAACCGGGGCTTTGTGTATCGTGCGACGTTTGAAATAGTTACGCGCTCGTCGATGCTCCAACTTCGTTGACCGGCCTCTCTCGGCCACAGCACCGCTCGCCCGTTGGTGTTCATAGTACCGAATATCGCCAAGCAGGCCTCTCTCCCTCTCTGATTTCCCCCATTTTGGTCATCCCTGGGTTCAGCCTTCATTCGGCCCTCCGGGTCCCAGAAACCCCAGATCATCACCCAGTACGGGAGTTAGCTGCGACCTGTGGGCGCGCGATTGCGCCAACCGGCGACCCCACCTGCGCCTGGACCTCTCTCTCGGCCCATCAGAGAGGTCGTGTTCTTTGGCCTTGCTATCTGGGCGCCCCTATGCCCTCATGTCGTCGGGCGAGAGGTTGTTAAGACGTAACGGAGGCCACAATGAGCGATCCAGGGCTGTTGAAAGAGATCATGGCTCTGCAGGGGCTTTCGCGGGAGCAGTTGATCGAGCGGTACGCCAAGCTGTTTCAGGGTGAGAAGCCAGCCACGACCCACAAGACGTTTCTCTGGCGGCGGATCGCGCACCGCATGCAAGAACTCGTGTACGGAGGCCTGTCAGATCAGGCGCAGGACCGCCTGAAAGCGATGATCCAGGAATACGACCCGGTGAACAACAAGACGCTACGCCCGCCATCCAAATTTTCCAAGCAGTCCCGGAGGAGACCGATGCGCGATCGGCGGGTCCCGATTCCAGGCACAGTCATTGTGAAGAACTATAAGGGGACTGATCTGCAGGTCACCGTGCTCGAACAGGGGTTTGAGTATCACGGCCGCGTGTACCCGACCCTCTCAGCCATTGCCACGGACATTACCGGGGATCATTGGAATGGGTTTACGTTCTTCCGGTTGTAAGGAGATCAGATGACCACTGACGCGAAGGCCGAACCAAAGATCGTCCGGTGCGCAATCTATACTCGCAAGTCCACGAGCGAGGGCCTTGAGCAGGCGTTCACCTCGCTGGATGCTCAGCGGGAATCGGCGGAAAGCTACATTGCCAGCCAGCGTCATGAGGGCTGGCTAACCCTACCCGAACGCTACGATGACGGAGGCTATACCGGAGCGAATGTCGAGCGACCTGCCCTGCAGAAGTTGCTGGCTGATATCCGGGAGGCCCGCGTGGACTGTGTGATGGTCTATAAGGTCGACCGCCTCTCCCGTTCGCTGATGGATTTTACCCGGCTGCTGGAACTCTTCGAGCGGCAGGCGGTAACCTTTGTCTCGGTCACCCAGCACTTCAATACGAATAGCTCGATGGGACGACTGACCCTCAATATTCTCCTTTCCTTCGCCCAGTTTGAGCGCGAGCTCATCAGTGAGCGCACGAAGGATAAGATGGCCGCGGCCCGCAAGAAAGGCCAATACGTCGGCGGCAAGCCCATCCTCGGCTATAACGTGGACCGCGACCAGCATCGCTTGACGGTCAACGACCAAGAGGCGGAGCTGGTGAAAGAGCTCTTCGGCCTCTACCTTAAGGAACGATCGTGTCTGGCCGTCGCCAAGATCTTCAACGAACGCAGCATCAAGACCAAACAGCACATCGCCAAGAATGGCAGAGAACTGGGCGGCCACGATTGGACGGCGGGACAGGTCCTGCACCTCCTTCGCAACGTCCACTACACCGGCAAGGTCTACTACGCTAACCAGACCTATCCGGGTCTGCACACGGCGATTGTCTCGGAGGAGATGTTCCAGCAAGCGCAGGACTTACTGATCGAGAACCGCCTGCGGCCGCTGCAGCGCATCAACGTGCAGCATGCAGGACTTTTGAGCCAACTGCTGCGTTGTCGGGCCTGTCAAGCCATCATGATCCATACCTATACCTATCAGACCAAGGACCACCCCAAGAAGTACTACTATTACATCTGCACCGCGGCGCAGAAGAAGGGCTACAAGACCTGCCCAACGCGATCCGTGAATGCTCGTGCCATCGAAGTGGCGGCCATTGACGCGCTGCGCAGCCTGGCGCGCGATCCACAGCGGCAGCAGGAGCAGCTTGGCGTGTTCGGAGAGCAGCTTCGGACGGAGCTCTCGGCTCTGGCAGGCGAGCAGATCATTCTTGGCGAGCGTATCCAAGAGCTCACCACGCGCATGGCTCAGATGAAGGAGCGGCCGCCGACGCTTGGAACACACGGTCCCCTCCAGGGGCTGGCGGATCAGCTCCAAGAAGTCGAGCGACGCTCCAGCGAACTGCGCATTAAGCGGATGTCACTAGAACAGGAACTACTCTCCCAGGAGGAGATGCAGCAAGCCTTGGTGGTGACCTCGCCCATGTGGGACACACTGTTCCGGCAGGAGCAGAGGCGCATCCTGCGGTTTCTGCTGAAAGAGGTGGATTACGATGCTCGCGACGGCAAGCTCGGTTTGACCTTGAGCCCCAAAGGCATGAAGCTCCTCGCGGCTGAACTTCACCCTGCACCGAGAAGCTGAAATGGCTGAACAAGTGAGCACAACATGGCGTGTCGAGTTTGCGGTCGACCTCAAAAAGGTGCGGCACGTGGAGCTGGTCACCAAGGATCAGGCAGTTAAGAAGGAACCGCCCCTTCGTCGCAGCCTCATCTTTGCCCACCAAATCGAGGAGTTGTTCAGGGCCGGCAAGGTCAGTTCGTATACCCAGCTCGCCACATGGCTGCACATGACCCACGGCCGCGTGAGTCAGTTGATGAATCTTCTCCTATTGGCACCGGATATTCAGGAGGAGATCGTGTTCAATAGAACTGGCAAGGTCAACGGCCTGACGGAGCGTCACGTCCGGCCGCTCTCGGTGGAGGCGGACTGGCAGAAGCAGCGGGGGTTGTGGCAGCAGGTGCTGGCTGCTCAGACGCCTGCTCCAGTGCCTGCGCCTCCTTCGCCCGAGCTTCTGCGCCCCACTTGAGCAGAAGCTTGTAGAACCCCACCGCGTTGTCCGTGATCTCCTCTGCGTCCTGATACGTCAGCGGCTCCTTCGAGTCCGGCTGCCACACTTGTATCGTCTTGTCCAGGAACTCCTTAGAGTACTTATAGAGCCAGGCCATGGTTACCTCTCTTGAGGAAAGGCTATCATTTCTATGTTTGAGTTGTTATAATCTGTGAGTCCTATCCGGAGGAGCCCTGCACATGAAGACCATCGAGACCCTAACTCCAGGCGAAATTGCAAAAATCCTGAAGCTTCACCCTTTCACTGTCACACGGCTAGCCAGAGAAGGTAAGCTACCGGCGTTCAAAGTTGGTGGCGTGTGGCGTTTTCGGAGAGATGAGTTTGAACACTGGATTAATCAACATTCGAACAGGAAGAAGATGAAGGCCCACCCCAACCGAAAACAAGAGCATGACCTGACATATGCCTGAGGAAACATTACAAGAGTCTCTCATTGGCCAGCGCATAAGGCTACCAGGCCATTTTGACCAGGCAGTGGGAGTCGAAGGCATCAGGTCCATTGGGAATGGAGTGGAGCTTCGAGTACGCCTAGCAAATGGCCAGTTGGAAGAACTCGTAGTCACTCAAACAGAGTACCAACGCTTACTCAGTGAAGCCGCCAGAACCTTACCGGCAACCACTTTCGTCGATCCAGAGCGACTGCGTCTGCTAGTTGAATCGGCGCGTATTCACCTTGCCTATGCCCATGATCGGCAGTTTGCTGTCAGCCTTTCAGGCATCCGAACGCTACCTCATCAAATCGAAGCCGTCTACCAGCGTATGTTGCCTCAGCCGCAGCTTCGGTTTCTGCTCGCAGATGACCCCGGTGCCGGGAAGACCATCATGGCAGGTCTATTGGTGAAGGAACTGAAGCTTCGAGAAGCCATTGACCGAGTACTTATTCTCTGTCCGGCGCCGTTGACCATCCAATGGCAAGATGAAATGCTCCGATGGTTTGGGGAGCCGTTCGACATCATCTTTGCGGCTGTCGATCAACAGCAGCTCACAAATCCCTGGCAGCGAGTTTCGCAAGCCATTGTCTCCATCGATTACGCGAAGCAAGTTGACGTTCGTGAGCGAATCTGGCAGCAGCGTTGGGATCTGGTCATTATTGATGAGGCCCACAAGTGTTCAGCAAGGACCCATTCCGGGGGAAAAGGACGGGAGCCTAAAGTTGACGCCACAAAGCGCTATGAACTCGCGCAACACCTCACCCATCAGGCGAATCATGTCCTCCTTTTGACGGCCACTCCCCACCACGGGGATGAGGACAAATTTGCCCACTTCCTCCGGTTGCTCGATCCCGACCTGTTTCCTGAACCGCATCGTCTGGGTGACCAAACGCGATCAATACACAAGAACATCTTCCGACTCGGGAAGGACTGTCCGTGGGCCCTACGGCGATTAAAGGAGGATTTGACGGACGCTAATGGCCACCGGCTCTTTCCTGATCGGCATGTGAAGACAGTAACGTTCTGTCTAAATGGCGATGAATACGCCCAGTATAAAGCTGTGACCGCGTACATCAACCAATTCATGCCACAACAAACGGGCCAGCGACGGACCAGTGTGGCATTGGCCCGCACCGTGTTTCAGCGCCGCCTCGCGAGCTCTACCTGCGCAATTCATGAATCTCTAAAGCGTCGGCTCTCGAAGCAAGAAGAGTTCATTGAACAACTAGAAGCGATGACGCCGGCCCAGCGAGCGAAGCGACTCGCTGCAATCCAGGGGAGTTTTCCAGACGCCGAACAGGATGACGATGATCTCGATGATGCAACGCGTGACCAGCTATTCGACGAATTCACCGCCTCCCAAGAACTCGAGCAGCTTCGAGCGGAGGTAACCGCCTTAAAGGATTTGGTTGAGCAGGCCAGACGGGTGCGCGAACAGGCGTCTGACTCGAAACTGGCTGCGCTGAAACGCTCTCTGGGAGAAGCCCAGTTCGCTGAATTGAAGGATGGGCGCGGGAAATTGCTAATTTTTACCGAGCATCGCGCCACGTTGGTCCACGTTCGTCAGCACCTCGAAACTTGGGGTTACTCTACATGTGAGATTCATGGGGGGATGAACCCGCGAGAACGAAAACAAGCCCAGGAGGACTTTCGGACGAAGGCACAGGTGTGTGTAGCAACAGAGGCAGCGGGAGAAGGTATCAACCTCCAGTTTTGTCACCTCATGATCAACTACGATATGCCGTGGAATCCCACACGGCTTGAGCAACGGTTAGGCCGCATCCACCGGATCGGGCAGGAGCGTGACGTTTACGCTTTTAACTTTGTGGCGACTGATTCAGAAGAGGGCCAACCGATTATTGAAGGCCGCATCTTGCATCGGCTGCTTGAAAAGCTTGAGCAGATGAAGGAGGCCCTGGAAGGGCGGGTTTTTGATGTGATTGGTGAGGTGCTCTCGTTGAACGATATAAATTTGCCCGAGATGCTCCGCGAAGCAGCCTACGATCCTCGTCGACTAGACGAATATATCAGTCAGATTGACCGGATTGATCCAGAGAAACTGAAACAGTACGAAGAGGCGATCGGCATTGCGCTCGCACGAGCGAACGTGGACTTTTCAGCATTCCAGAAGCAGAACTTGGAAGTTGAAGAGCGACGGCTGATGCCGCGTTACGTCGAAGCCCATTTCATATCCGCGGCGAAGGAGGTTGGCCTGCGGATTGAACCACGCGCAGATGGACTCTGGCGAATTGACCATGTCTTGGCAGATCTGCGATCAGATCGGTTGCAGTCTGTTCGGAAGCTCGGAAAACCAGATGTATCGTACCGCAAAGTGACCTTTCACAAGTACCATTTAGAGCAAGACGCCCACCTGGACGCTGTGATTCTAGGACCTGGGCATCCGCTGTATGCGGCTGTTGATGAGAGCCTCAATGAACGCTTGAAAGAATTCATAGGTCAGGCTGGTCTCTACCTTGATCCTCTAGCAACGGCGATGTATCGCCTGCACTTCTTCGAGATGACCGTTCGCGGCCAAAACTCTCATGGAGCGTCCATTCCGCTTTATGGTGAAGTAGTCGCCGTGAAGGAAGAAGGCGGTCAGTACGAAATTGTGCCAGCCGATCTGCTGCTCAATCTTCCTCCAGCCCAAGGACCAGCACCAACTCTCGAAGGGCTTGATCCCACCGGAGCAGCCGATTACCTCAAGAGCAATTACCAGCTTCAATGTCGCGCCCAAGCGCAACAAGAACGGGAACAATTTGCCAATGTGTGCCGGCAGTATCTTCTGGCATCGTTTGACGCGCGGGTGCGAAAAGCGCAAGAGCGAGCAATGCAGCTGGGTGCCCAGGCAGCCCAAAGCCCTGACTACCAGCGGGCCTATGACGAATCGCGGAAGGTTGTTGAGGATCTAGGGCGTACCCGAGCCGAGCGGCTAACCGGACTGGATCGGCTGATCGTTGCACGAACGGGCCCAATTCGGCATCTCGCAACAGCAGTGGTGTTGACGATCGCGGAATCTCAAGAGGCGCAACTAGAGTCTCTGGCCGATGAGCTTGATCCGAATACGCGATTACAGAGTGAAAAGGCAGCGGAAGACCGCGCCATTGCCTTCGAGGAACAAGAAGGGTGGACATGTCAGAGGGTCGGTCACCTGAAATTGGGTTTTGATGTCCGTAGCCACAAACTCAAGGACGCAGCAAGCGGCGAAATTGCTGTGAGGCGGATCGAGGTCAAAGGGCGTCTTCGTGGTCAGCCGATTCGTTTGACGACGAATGAATGGTACAAAGCCCAACAGCTCGGAGAAAGCTACTGGCTGTACGTTGTCTGGGATCCGCTCGGTCCTACCCCAGAGCTTGTACGAATCCAGAATCCCGCGGTGAAGTTAGACCATGCGAAGCGGGAAATCGTTGCTGCCAGGTTTTATGAAATTCCCGGCGAAGCTATCAAATAACTCTGCTTGGTGATGAAGCGAAAGACAAGGCTCCTCCTAGAGCGATCGGTAAATTCGCTAGTTCTAGGCATCGAACTGTTCAACCGCCCATCTGATCGAGGACGGGTTGAATCGGTGGTTATGCTTCTTGATCATTCGTTTGAAATGTTGCTCAAGTCCGCCATCTTTGAGAAGACAGGGCGCATACGCGCTCCCAGAGAAAGGTTCAACTACACATTCGACAAGTGCATCGATATCTGCCGTAGTCGTCTTGGAGCGCTGAGCGATGACGAGGCTTTAATCCTACAAAATCTAAACGGCTTCCGTGATGCCGCAACTCATGACGTGCTGATTATTGATGAGGGATTGCTCTACAGCCACGTTCAATCGGCGGTGAACATTTCTGCAAAGATGTTGAAGGAGGTTTTTCGTCGCAGCCTGGCCAGCGTGCTGCCAAAACGTATCCTGCCAGTTACAGCGATGGTGCCTCAAGATATACAAATATTAGTCTCAACGGACCTGGAAAGCATCCGATCCATGCTTAGTGGTAAGCATCGCCGGGAAGATGAGGCGGAGGCAAGATTGCGGGCCTACCAGGTGATGGAGAAGAATCTCCGTGTGATGCAGGGAGAAAGTGGGAAGAGATGCTCACCTCAACAGCTGATTCAGCGCATGAAGAAGGGAGAGTGGCGAACTGCTCTGCCGATGGTTGCCGGCCTTGTTCAAGCAACGCCTGGCGGAATACCGATCAGCATCCATGTGACAAAAAGCCAGGGGATTCCTGTTCGCATAGACAAAGATGCGCCCCAAACTATCGCTTTTCGCTACATTAGGCCAGAGGACAAGTATCCACATTTGACAAGCGAATTAGCCGTAAAGTTGGACATCAGCACAAACAAGGTAGTCGGACTAGCGAAGCTGCTTGGTCTGAAGGGCAACGATGACTATCACATGACGATGAGGATCGGCAAGACGTCAAATGTCCATCGATATAGCCATAAGGCATTGCAGCTGCTGGACGTTGCTATTAAAAAGGACGGATTGGATGCACTTTGGCAACTGGCTAAAACCGGTCAAAAGAAAGACACGACGTCATATGAGTTGATGACGGAAAGTGAGCATATGGAGACGAAGATCGAGGGCAAGTCGGAAGAAAGGTCGGCTGAGGCCTTGGTGGCATGATCGACGACAGACGCTTGATTGAGGATTACTTGCCGATCAAGGCCATTAGCGCCGAGGCCTCGCGAGAGAAGTTCGTTCGAAAGGGGCATATCTCCACGCTCCATCTCTGGTGGGCGCGACGTCCCCTGGTCGCGTGTCGAGCAGCGGTGTATGGAGCTCTTGTTCCCGCATCGCGCTTCGTTCCTGAGAACGGTTCGGATCAACAGAAAAAGAGCCTTGGACGAGCCAATGCAGCCAAGTTCGTTGAGCGGCTCTGCAAATATCCAGGCGATTCCCGCGTTATTGCCGAAGCCCAGCAGCACATCCTTGAGGCCCATGCTGTACGGCTCTCACGAGAAACCGGCAAAACCGTCACCCTAGAAGACATCCTCCAGGGCCGAGCTCCACGGCCCAAGGTCCTGGACATGTTCGCGGGAGGCGGCGCGATTCCCCTGGAAGCCCTACGGCTTGGCTGCGAGGCCTACGCGTTGGACTTGAACCCTGTGGCGCACATCATCGAGCTATGCACGCTGGTTTATCCGCAGAAACACGGAAAGCCTGATAAAACTACCAAAGGCTGCACGACGGATGGTACGTGGGCCGGTTTAGCTGAGGAGGTCAAGTATTGGGGTACCTGGGTACTCCAAAAGGTGAGGGCCGAGATCGGCGATCTCTACCCGCCGGTTCCTGATCCCAAAGCGCCGAAAACCAAGCAAAAACTTGGTGAGGCCCAACTAGAAATAGCGGGGGAGGGTTTTAGTGAACTGGGTCAACAGCGGCTTGTCGTGGAGATACCAGCAGGGTATCTCACCCCAGTTGCCTATCTCTGGACTCGAACTGTGACTTGCAAGAATCCATCTTGTGGAGCAACTGTGCCGTTGGCTCGGCAGACCTGGCTTTGCAGGAAGAAGGGCCGCTACGTTGCGTTGAAGATGATGGCGTCAAAACGCCAGAATCAAGTTCGCTTCGAGGTTGTCGAGGCTCTAAGCGAGAAGGGCCTAGGTTTTGATCCGGCCGCCTTCTCCAAAGGCGGCAATGCCACTTGCCCGTTTTGTGGCACCGTAGCTGACAGTACTTATGTAAAAGCGGAGGGTTGCTCAAAAAGAATAGGTCAACAGATGATGGCGGTTGTTTGTGCAAGGCGGGGTGCTAAGGGGAAAATATACCTTTCAGCCAGTGGTCTGTCCGATCTTATTCCTGATGACGAACTTATCGAGAGACGAATAACAGTCCTCTGCAAAAAAGCAGGCTTGACCGTTCCCTCGGAATCGATCGTGACTGATGCTAAGAACAGTTGCTGGACGCATCTATATGGTTTGACTACTTTTGGCAGCCTATATAGTGCTCGGCAAATGCTCTCCCTCCTAACTTTTGCGGCTATCATTAGAGAGGCAGAGCGTGAAATGCAGCTACGAAAATATGATGCAGGTCGTTCAAAATCAGTAACGACATATCTAGGTGTTTTGCATGACAGAATCGCGGATTTCGGGTCCGTTTTATGCCCATGGAATGTCTCAGATAGAGCGCCAGCCCACACCTTTGGTCGGCAGGCTCTCCCTATGGCGTGGGACTTTGCTGAGGTAAACGGAACCGTGCCCAGCGCTGCTGGGGGCTGGGACGTTCAACTCCAATACGTAGTGCCGAATTTAAAACTAGCCTGCGATTCTGACTATTGGACCTCGTGTGTAGTTGAACGTG